>Ga0207657_10003966_pt1 | contig 15718 bp, 20 predicted proteins | sample KBSC33metaG_FD_184316 | JGI IMG/M metagenome (GOLD analysis project Ga0207657, IMG submission 184316) | Corn rhizosphere microbial communities from Kellogg Biological Station, Michigan, USA - KBS C3-3 metaG (SPAdes) (version 2) | ecosystem: Host-associated > Plants > Roots > Rhizosphere > Soil ... | reverse complement strand
CCGGGCTCGACGTGCGTCGTGTTCGGCGCCGGCATGGTCGGGCTCGGCGCGGTGATCGGGTGTCGCCTGCAAGGCGCCGAGCGGATCGTGTGCGTCGACCTCTCGGAAGCGCGGCTCGCGCTCGCGACGCAGCACGGTGCGACGGAGACGATGGTCGGTGGCGCCGACGCGGTCGAGCGGATCGTCGAGTCGACGGGCGGCTTCGGCGCGGATTACACGTTCGAGGCGACGGGCAACGTAGGCGTGATGCGGCAGGCGGTGGAATCGGCGCGCATGGGCTGGGGGCTCTGCACGGTGGCGGGTGTCGCCGGCAAGGGCGAGACGCTCGACGTCGTGCCGCGGTTCCTGATCACCGGACGCCGCGTCGCCGGCTCGTCGTTCGGCGGCGTGAAGGGCCGCGACGGCGTGCCGAAGCTCGTCGACCGCTGGCTCGCCGGCGACATCGACGCGGAGTCGTTCATCTCGCACCGCATCACGCTCGACGAGGTCAACAAGGGCTTCGAGCTGATGGAGGCGCAGGACGGGATCAGGAGCGTGATCGAGTTCTCCTAGCGCTTCGAGGGTAAGAGCTCGGAGTCGTGGTGGGTGCTGTAGTCAATGACGCGGCCGATGATCGCGGCGAACGTCACCCCGGGACCATCTTCTGTGTCGACGACCAGGAAGCCGCGCTCGACCGAGAACGCCCCGTTCTTCCCATTCACGCGCCGCCGGTACGGGAACGCCCATTGCGCGGTGCCGGTCCGCCGTGCGCGGCCGTTGAGATGAGCTGGGTGATGCGCGAACCCCGCTGAGAGCCGTTTCGCCTGCTCGTCGACCGCCCGGTCGGCGTGCTTGGCGACGAGCGACCGTGCAGTGTGGGCGTCACCGGCGAGGACCGCGTCCGCGAACGCGCGCGCGGTCGCCCGCTGCTCGGACAGGGAGGGGTCGTGCGAGGAGCCGCAACCGACGGTGAAGACCACGACGCAGGCGACAGCCAATCGGCGCATCGCCCGTAGCGTCGCATCTACGATCGCCGGGTGATCCTCGAGCGCGTCGAGCACCCGAACTGGACGTCGAATGCATACCTCGTCTCGGACGGCACCCACGGCGTGATCGTCGATTCGAATGGGGTCGAGGATCCCCTCGCGCGGATCGTCGACGAGCAGGGGATCGAGCTCACGCATGTGCTGATCACGCACGGCGACGGCGACCACGTCGTCAATCCCGAGCGCTGGGGCGTGCCTGTCGTCACGTCGTTCGCCGAGCCGGTCACGTCAGGCACGCTCGAGATCCGCGGGCTGCCGACGCCCGGCCACGCGCGTGAGCACTGGGCGCTGCTCGTGAACGAATCCGACTGCTTCACCGGCGACTGTCTGTTCAAGGGCACAGTCGGCGGCACCGGCAACGGCGGGCCGGACGGCTACGCGAACCAGGTCGACTCGATCATGAACACGCTGATGTCGCTGCCGCACGAGACGCGGATCCATCCCGGGCACACGCTCCCGTCGACGATCGGTGACGAATGGGAGCGCAACCCGTTCATCCGCATCTGGCGCGGCCTCGATCCCGAAGGCGACGAGCCGTGTCGTGTGCGCGGCGATGCCGCGACGCTGATCCTCTTCGGCCCGGACTACGACGGGACGCACAAGGCGTGGGTGCGGTACCCCGACGGCCGCGACGCGATCGTCGGCGGCAGCCAGATCGAACGCTAGGCCTCGACCGTGACCGGTGTCCCGAGCGGGGTCATCCGCATCAGGTAGCGGAGCGTCGCTTCGTCGGCGTGCACGCAACCGGCCGACATCGCGCCGGTTGCGCCGCCGTGGATCGCGAGCCGCCAGTCGCGGTTCGGGTTCCACCCGGCCGGCGGGTGCGGCTGATGGCCCGAGAGCGCGAGGATGCAGCAGCCGTACGCCGACGTGCCGTAACTGGCCGGATCGATGTGATCCGTGACCACGTAGCGGCCGACCGGCGTGGGGGAGCTCGCCGCGCCGACGCCGACCGGCATGTGGCGCACGATCTCGCCGTTCCGGCGCACGAAGATCGTTCGTGACGAGAGCGAGATCTCGATCGACCACGCGACCTTGCGGAGCCTGAGTTCCTTCCGCGGCACCCAGCCGAGCACGCCGTTCGGGAGCGCGGTGCTGATGACGCCGACCCAGTTGCCCCGCGACTCCGCGATTCCGACCGTCAGCGGCGACCCGTACTCCGTATGTGTGCCGAGGGTCGCGAGCGCCTTGCCGCCCGGATGGGCGCGCAGCACCACGTCGGAACGCGGTGTCGCCGCGAAAAACGGCTCGAACGGACGGACGTCGGGCTGAGCCAGAGCGCTCGTCGCCGCGGCCAGCGCGACGACGAGCGTCAGGAGGAAGGGCCGCATTCGACCGAGATCGGCGGCTATCCCCTGTTGTGGATCACTCCTTCGAGGGACGGGCTCGGCGGAAAGGGCTTGATCATGCCTACGATGGTTGGCCGTGCTCGAGCTCCTGTGGCATCCCGACGCCGTCGCGTTCGCGTTCTCGCGAGACGATTCCGCGACCGGGGAGGACGAGCTCGACGTCCTCGGCGAGACCTATCGCGGCCGGTTCCTCGGCACCGACGAGCTCGCCCGCTGGGAGCCGGACGAGCCGCTCGCCGACAGCGCCCGCGCCGTCCTGCACGTGCGTGAGCTCGCGCGGCGTGCCGTCTCCGAAGGGCTCGTCTTCCCGCAGGCGGCCGAGATCGGAGGCGACTGGTTCGCCTTCTGGGGCGCGACGCTCGAGGCAGAGATCGAGCGGACGCTGACGCGGATCGCCGCCGCGTCGCCGCCCGTGATCGCCGACTACTTCCACGGCGACCGCGTCGCGACCGTCAACGACCTGTATCCGCGGCTCGTCGACCAGATCGCGCGCGACCGGCTGGTTGACGCCGGCGTCCGGCTCGGCGCGGCCCGGCCGTTCGGACGCAACCGCGCGGTTGAGGGGTTCCTGCACGGCCTCACGTCCGCCGACGCGGAGCTGCCACACGGCGGCTCGTATCGCGCACTGGAGAAGAAGGTCACGCGCTGGGTCGACCAGGGACTCGGGCGGCTGATCCGCGCGCCGTGGGGCGTCGGCCTCCACCTCGAAGAGCGCGACGGTGGTCTCGCGCTCGAGCTGTGGCTGCACGCGTCGGACGACGCGACCGTTGCGCTCCCTGCATCGCTGCTCTGGGACGCCGGCCCTGACGCGTTCCGCTTCCTGCGTGACACCGATCCGTACGCCGACCTGCCGCGCGCGTTCGCGCCGCTTCGCGAGTCGCTCGCCGAGCACGGCTACGCGTTCGACGAGCAGGAGCCGCGTGACGTGCCCATCGACACCGAGGATGCCGAGTACTTCCTGCGCCGCGTCATGCCGACGCTGCCTGTTCCCGTCGTGCTGCCGACCGCGTGGACGTCTCAGCCGGCGCGGATCCGCGCCGACTTGCGCGCACGCGCGTCGACCGGCCTGTTCGCTCACCTCGACTGGCAGCTGCGCGTCGGCGAGCTCGGGCTCGACGAGGCCGAGCTGCGGCGGCTCGCGTCGGAGCGCGCACCGCTGGTGCATGCGGAGGGCCGCTGGCAGGTGCTCCGGCGCGACGACGTCGAGCGCGCGCTCAGTTTTCTCGCACAGCGCCGCAGCGGCGGCGACCTCGTCGACCTCGTGCGCGCGGCCTCGGGGCTCGCGATCGACGAGTACGGGCTCGAGCTCGGCGAGGTGTCGCTCGACGAGCGGCTCTCGGGCATGCTCGACGGCGACGCGCGCTTCAAGCCGCTGCCGACACCGCCCGCGATGGAGCACGAGCTGTACTCGTTCCAGGAGGCAGGGCACGGCTGGCTGCGCCTCCTCGGCGACCTCGGAATCGGCTGCGTCCTCGCCGACGACATGGGCCTCGGGAAGACGGTGCAGGCGATCGCGATGATCGTCTCCGAGCGCGAGCAGTACGGTCGTGCCGCGCTCGGCCCGACGCTGGTCGTCTGCCCGATGAGCGTCGCGCGGCAGTGGATGCACGAGGTCGAGCGCTTCGCGCCGTCGCTCGACGTGCACCTCCACCACGGCGGCGACCGGCTGGCCGGCGAGGCGTTCGTCGAGCGCGCGCGGGCGGCCGACATCGTGATCACGTCGTACGACATCGCGACGCGCGACGTCGAGACGTTGCAGCTCGTGCAGTGGGACCGCCTGCTGCTCGACGAGGCGCAGGACGTGAAGAACCCGCAGACGCGGCGCGCCCGTTCACTGCGCTTGCTTCGCTCGCGGCGCCGCGTCGCGATGACCGGCACGCCGATCGAGAACCACCTCGGGGAGCTGTGGGCGATCATGGACCTGCTCAACCCAGGTCTGCTCGGCTCGCGCGAGTGGTTTCACCGCGCGTTCGTCGAGCCGATTCAGATCGATGACGACCCCGAGGCGCTCGAGCGGCTGCGCGCGATCGTGCGTCCGTTCATCCTGCGGCGGCGGAAGGACGACCCCGAGGTCGAGCTCGACCTGCCGCCGATCACGATGCTCAAGGACTACTGCCTGCTGACCCAGGAGCAGGCAGTGCTCTACCAGCAGGTTGTCGACCGGTGGCTGCCGCGCGTCGAGGCGCACGAGGATCGCTTCGGCCGCCGCGGCGCGGTGCTCGCGATGCTCGGTCAGCTGAAGCAGGTGTGCAACCACCCGGAGATGGTGTTGCATGAGGGCGGTCCGCTTGCCGGACGCTCGGGCAAGCTCGAGCGCCTCGTCGAGCTGCTCAAGCTCGTGCCGAAGGGCGACAAAGCGCTCGTGTTCACGCAGTACACGAGCTTCGCCGGGCTCGTCCCGTATCTCGCGGAGCGGCTCGACACGCAGGTCGACTTCTTCCACGGTTCGCTGAACGCGTCGCAACGCGAAGAGCTGCTGACCGCGTTCGCGTCGTCCGGCGGGCCGTCGGTGCTCGTCGTCTCGCTCCGCGCCGGCGGCCGCGGGCTCAACCTGCCGGCCGCGAACCACGTCTTCCATTTCGACCGCTGGTGGAATCCCGCGGTCGAGCAGCAGGCGTCTGACCGCGCGCATCGTCTCGGCCAGGAGAAGCCGGTGTGGGTCCACTCGCTGATCACGTCGGGGACGCTCGAAGACCGGATCGACATGCTGCTCGAGTCGAAGAAGGAGCTCGTCGCGAAGGTGATGGCGGGGACGAGCGACGACTGGCTCGGCGATCTCGACCTCGGCGCGATCCGCGCTGCGGTCGCGCTCGCGCCCGATGCGTACGAGGGAGCGATGACGTGACAGGCCCCTGGACGCGTGCGTTCCTCGACGCCGCGGGTGCGGGTGTCAGACACCAGGAGGTGTCTGACACCGTTTCGGAGCTGCGAGTGGAAACGTCGCTCATCACGGCTCGCGTCGGTGATCGTCAGGTCACCCTCAGCGCCCAGCCGATCCCGCCCGGCGTGTGGGCGGCGATCGCGGCGCAGGTCACGCCCGATCGGCAGTCGCTCGAGCTCGCGCAGTTGCTCGAGCACACCTGGGAGGAGCCGCTCGTCCCCGAGGAGCTCGTGCGCGTCGGGGCGGACGAGGACGTCGCCGCGGTTGCCGGTGCGGTCGCCGCCGAGATCGAGCGCGACCCCTCGACGTTGCTGCGGTTCCGCGGGTACGCGGCCCGCGCGGCCAACGACGGAGGGGCCTGGCAGGGCGGCGAGCTGCCGCCGCTGCCGCCGCCTGCCAGGCGGCCGCCCGATTCGGTACCGAAGCGCTTCGGCGCGAGCGGGATCCCGACCGCCGACGGCGAACTCGTCGAGGTGCTTGTTCGCGCCTACCGTGCTTTTGCTGACTGAGTACTCTCCGCGCGTGCGTAGGGTCGTGTTGCTCGCGCTCCTCGTCGCGCTCGTGACCGTCGGATCGGCCCACGCCGGGACCGGCATGTTCGTGGGCGCAACTGAGGACAACGTCCGCAGTCTCAGTCCGCTCGTCGCGAAGTCGAAGATGGACATGGCGGCGCTCGCCGGCTTCGACGCCGTCCGCATGTCCATCTTCTGGCAACCCGGCGAGCAACGCGTCGGCGGCGACGACGAGATCGTTCTCCGCAACGCGTCGACGGCTGCGCAGCTCGACGGGGTGCGCTTGATCGTCTCGATCTATCCGACCGATTGGCGGTCGGTGCCGCTCACCGCGGGTGCGCGCGGCCAGTTCGCGTCGTACGCGGCGTCGATCGCGAACGAGTTCCCCGAGATCCGCGACTTCATCGTCGGGAACGAGCCGAACCTCAACCTGTTCTGGATGCCGCAGTTCGGAATGGGCGGGCTCGATCTCGCCGCGCGCTCCTACGAGCTCCTGCTCGCGCGCACGTACGACGCGCTCAAGCTCGTCTCCGACGACGTGAACGTGATCGGCGGCGCGCTTGCTTCGCACGGTCAGGACAAGCCCGGGTCGCTCCGCCCGACCCACTCGCCGACCGCGTTCATCAAGGACCTCGGCGCTGCGTACCGGGCGACGAAACGCTCGCGTCCGATCATGGACATGTTCGCGATCCACCCGTACCTGATCCCGTCGAAGCTACCGCCGACGTTCGCGCACCCGCTGACGACGACGATCGGTGTCGCCGACTATCCGAAGCTCGTCAAGCTGCTCACGACCGCATTCCGCGGGACCGCACAGCGCGGCGAGACGCTGCCGATCGTCTACGACGAGTTCGGCTACCAGTCGAAGATCCCGCAGCCGCTGCAGTTCGTCTACAACCACCTCGGCTCGAAGGCGGCAGCGGACGCGATCCCCGAGTCGCTGCAGGCGAAGTACTACGCGCAGGCGTTCGCCCTCGCGGCGTGCCAGCCGACCGTCGCCGGGATGCTCATCTTCCACGTCGTCGACGAGCGCGATGCGCGGGCGTGGCAGTCCGGCCTCTACTACGGCAACGGCCGGCCGAAGACGAGCCTGCCGAAGGTCCGCGCGGCGGCGCTCGCCGCGCAGGCGGGCACGCTCGCGGCGTGCGACCAGGACAAGACGACGGCGAACGTCGACGGCGTCGTATTCGGGAGTCCGTCGGCCTCCGCTCCGGCCACGCTGCAAACGGGGTTCACGTGCAACCTGCCGTGCACGTACCAAGTGCAGATCCTCGACGCCACGACCGGGAAGCCCGTCGCGGGCGCGGCAGGCAAGGCGGTGGGGCTGACGACGGTGACGATCCCGTCCGCGGAGCTGCCGTCCGGGACGTACGAGTACGCGTTACGTGCCTTCAAGTGCGGCAAGCCCGGCACGGCCGAGACACGCTTCAGCACCGCTTTTGCGATCGGTTCCGCAGACGTGAAGGCGACGCCGCTGCCGACGCTCGAGCCGGTCGTCCCGTGACGCGGGTCGTCTTCGGCGCGGCTGCGGTCGCTGCCGTGCTGTCGGTCTCCGCGTCGGCCGCGACGCCCAAGAGCACGCCGCTGCATCCGACGTTCAACGCGGTGTTCTCGGCGACGTCGTACTCGCCGGGCCGCATCGCGACGTTGCGCGTGACCAGCCCGGTCCGCAACCTCGAACTGCAGATCCTGCGGGCGGGTGCAGAGCGTGCATGGTCGGCCGTCGGCCGCCCGTGGGGGCCGGAGGAGCACATCCGCTTCCGCCATGCCGGCGTGAACCTGGTGCGGGTCCGGCTCGGCGCGACCTGGACGAGCGGGCTCTATTTCGCGCGTCTCACGACCTCGGTCGGGAGCACGGCGTACTACGCGCCGTTGGTGCTCCGGCCCGACGTGTGGGGGCGCAGCCGTGTCGCGGTGGTGCTGCCGACCTACAGCTGGCAGGCGTACAACTTCTTCGACGTCCAGCGCGATGGTCGCGGTGACTCGTGGTACGTCGATCAAAGGCGGCAGCACGTTCAGCTCGGCCGTCCCTTCTACAACGACGGCAAGCCGCCGCATTACCGCACGCAGCAGCGAGGCTTCCTCCGGTTCCTCGAGCACGGCGGGCACCAGGCGGACTACCTCAGCGACGAGGACCTGGAGCAGTTCACGACCGGCGACGACCTCGCGAAGCTCTACGACCTGATCATCTTCTCGGGCCACGAGGAGTACGTGACGCAGCACATCTACGACGTCACGCAGCGCTACCGCGACCTCGGCGGGAATCTCGCCTTCCTCTCGGCCGACAACTTCTTCTGGCGCATCGACCGCGACCGCTTGAACCGCATCTGGCGCGTGAAGCTGTGGCGCGACCTTGGTCGTCCGGAGGCGGCGCTGATCGGCGTGCAGTACAGCGGCAACGACCGCGGCGGGCATGCGCAGCCGTATGTGATTCAGAACCGTGAGGCGGCGCCGTGGCTCTTCTCCGGCCTCGACATCGCGGACGGCGCGGCGCTCGGCACCGTCAAGTACGGCATCGAGTTCGACAAGACCGCCCCCGAGTCACCGCCCGGGACGGCGGTGCTCGCGAGCGTCGACCCGGGGCTCAAAGGCGGCGCGGTGATCGGCCAGATGACGTACTACGAGCTGAACGGCGCGAAGGTGTTTGCCGCGGGGACGCTCGGCTTCGGCGGCTCCGACAACCCGATCGCTGCAGTGCTGTTCAAGAACCTTTGGAGCCACCTCGTCGTTCCCTAACAGGCGAGGCGTAGCCTCGCTCGGGATGGGCAGGCTCGCCGTTCTCGTCGCGGTCGGAGTGCTCGGGGTCGCCGGAGCGGCCTTCGCGAGCTCGAAGGTGGATTTGCGGGTCGTCGGCACGGAGGTGCCGCCGATCTCGTCGACGCGGGGCACGTTCGTCGGCGCGTCGCAAGGCCCGGTCGGCGCGTGGCGCATCTCGATCCGGCACGAAGCGCTCAACACGGGGCCGACGGTTGCGGTCACGGGCGGCTCGCTCCTGATCGGCCTGCGAACCGGAACCGCGCTCCGCTCGTCGGTGACCGGCGGCTCGGTGTCAGTCACGAACCGCGGGGCGCACTGCACGACGCAGGTCTATGCGGTGCATGTCGAGCTCGCCGCCGGCACGTTCGACGGCACGCTGATGCACCACCGCCGCTCGCTCTTCGGCCGCTGCCTGATCTACGCCGCGAGTATCAGCGGCCACGCCGTCCTGCAAGCCAACTAGCCCCCGGTTTCACACAATCGGCGCACTTCTGTGACGCCTTTGACCCAATGAGTCAGACTCGAGTCTGACTCCTGTCTGACGCACCGTCCTGCAGCATCCGCTAAATTAAGCGAGTGCCGAAGATTGAGCCCGTCGACGAGGCGCTGCGCGCGCTGGCCGATCCCGGCCGGCGCCGCATCTTGACGCTCGTCCAGAGCGACGAGCGCACGGCCGGCGACATCGCGGCCGCGCTGCCGATCACGTGGCCCGCCGTCTCGCAGCACCTGCGCGTGCTCAAGGGCGCCGGCCTGATCGCCGAGCGGCGCGCCGGCACACGGCGGTACTACCGCGCGCGGCCGGAAGGGCTCGCCGGCGTGCGCGAGTTCCTCGACGGGTTCTGGGACGAGAAGCTGCAAACGTTGAAGCGGGAGGTCGAACGTGGGTGAGGTGATGAAAGAGATCTGGATCGACGCACCGCCGGAGACCGTCTACCGGTACCTCGTCGAGCCCGAGCTGACCGTGCGCTGGTTCGGCGACGAGTCGTGGAACGAGCCGCACGTCGGCGGGCTGTACCGCGTCAAGGTGCGCGGCGACCTTGTACGCGGCGACTTCGTCGAGCTCGAGCCCGGCCGCCGCGTCGTGCACACGTGGGGCTGGGAAGGGCCCGACCAGCTCCACGCGCCCGGCACCACGACCGTCGAATGGGACCTCGAGCCGGTCGACGGCGGGACACGCCTGCGCCTGCGCCACAGCGGACTGACCGACGAGGGCGTCGTCCGGCACGGCGAGGGCTGGGATCACTTCATGCCCGAGCTCGCGAAGGCGGCGGCAGCATGAACTGGCCGAATGAATCGACTGCGTACCGCGACGCGCGCGAAGCACTGCTCCAGGCGGAGGTCGAGTTGCGCCGCCGCGAGGAAGCCGTCGCCGCGCAACGCCGCGCGCTCCCCGCAGGCGGCGAGGTGACCGGCGACTACGTCTTCGACTCGCCGACCGGCCCGAAGCGCATCGCCGAGCTCTTCGTGAACGGCAAGGACACGCTCTACCTCTACAACTTCATGTTCCTCCCGACCGACGACGGGAACCCGATCGGGCGGCCGTGCCCGGCGTGCACCTCGATCATCGACGCGCTGGATGGCGCGTTCCGGCATCTCCTCGACCGCATGGACGTCGCCGTCGTCGCGAAGGCGCCGCTCGAGCAGTTCACCGCGTGGGGGAAGGAGCGCGGGTGGCGCTTCGCGCCGCTGTACTCGTCGGGCGGTACGACCTGGAACCGCGACTACCACGCCGAGTCGGACGAGCGGGGGCAGCTGCCGGTCGCACACGTCTTCACCCGCGACGGAGAGACCGTCACCCACCGCTGGAGCAGCGAACTGCTCTGGGCCGAATCCGAACCGGGCGAGCATCCGCGCCACGTCGACTACGGCTGGCCGCTCTGGAAGGTGCTCGACCTGATCCCGGCCGGCCGCGGGACGGACTGGCATCCGCAGTACTCATACGGCGATAATTGAGCCCACCGTCGACAGGAGGGCATGATGGCCTGGAGCCTGAGGGGCAGTTACGTCGAGACCTGCTCGTGCGATCTCATCTGCCCGTGCAACGCGACCTTCGACCACGGCGCGACCTATGACTACTGCCGCGTCGTGCTCGTGTTCTCGATCAAGGACGGTGAGATCGACGGCACCGATGTCTCCGGCCTGCACGTCGCCGCGATCGCGGACACGCCCAAGGTGATGACCGAGGGGAACTGGAAGCTCGGTGTGTTCGTCGACGAGCGCGCCTCGGACGACCAGATGAACAAGCTCGTCGGCGTCTTCGGAGGGCAGATGGGCGGCCCGATGGCCGGCTTGGCTCCCCTCGTTGGCCAGATGCTCGGCGTCGAGCGTGCGCCGATCGAGGTCATCGACGACGGTGTGCTTCACAGCGTCCGCGTCGGCAACGTGATCGACTTCGAGATCAAGGACATCGTCCCGTTCGGTGTCGAGACCGGACAGCCGGTCCGGTTCGACGGCATGTTCCACCCGGTGGCGCCGAACCTGACGATCGCCGAGGCGACCCGCTCGAAGATCGACGCATTCGGCATCTCCTACGAAGGGAAGACGGGACTCTCGACCTCCGAGTTCTCCTGGGCTGCATGACGTCGGTCGCTGCCGAACCACGCAGACCCATGTGGCAGGTCACCGCGGTCCGCATGCGGCTCGGCCTTGTCGCCCTGCTCGTCGCGCTCGCGCTCGTCGCCTGGTGGTGGACGGCGCGTGAGATGCGCGGGATGGACGGCGGGCCGTGGACGAGCCTCGGCGGCCTCGGCTGGTTCGTCGGCGTCTGGGTCGTGATGATGGCCGCGATGATGTTCCCGTCGGTCGCGCCGACGGTCGCGCTCTATTCGCGCATGACACAGAAGCGCTCGCCGCTCCCGGGCCTCGTCTTCGTCGGCGGCTACCTCTTCACGTGGGCACTGGCGGGGCTCGCCGCCTTCGGCCTTGCCGCCGCCGGCGGGAGCGTCGCCGGCGGCGTCCTCCACTGGGACCGCGCGGGCCGCTGGGTCGCCGGCTTCACGCTGCTCGTGGCGGCGGCATATGAGCTGACGCCGCTCAAGGACTATTGCCTCGGCAAGTGCCGAAGCCCGCTCGGCCAGCTGCTCGGTTCGTGGCGCGGCGGCGTCCGCGGTGCGGCCTCGATGGGCGCGCGGAACGGCGCCTACTGCGTCGGCTGCTGCTGGGCGCTGATGGCGGCCTTGTTCGCGCTCGGGGTGATGAGCCTCGTGTGGATGGCGTTCGTGGCGGCGCTGATCGCGGTCGAGAAGCTGCTGCCGTGGCGCCGCGCCGCCACCTTGGGGGTCACGGCGATCCTGCTCGCGCTCGCGATCATGATGTTCGCCGCGCCACATGCCCTGCCCGGATTGACGATCCCGAGCGGTGGCATGTCGGGCACCATGACCATGTAGTGCGGAAGCGCATCGGCTTTCTCTCGTTCGGCCACTGGCAGCGGGCCGAGTGGTCGCAGACGCGGACCGCGCAGGACGCGCTCGCGCAGACGGTCGAGCTCGCGGTTGCCGCAGAGGAGCTCGGCGTGGACGGCGCGTTCGTGCGCGTCCATCATTTCGCGCGCCAGCTGTCGGCTCCGTTCCCGCTGCTGGCCGCGATCGGCGTGCGCACGAACCGCATCGAGATCGGCACCGGCGTGATCGACCTGCGCTACGAGAACCCGCTCTACATGGCGGAGGACGCGGCCGTTGCGGATCTGCTCAGCGGCGGGCGCCTGCAGCTCGGCGTCAGCCGCGGGTCGCCCGAGCCCGCGTACCGCGGCTTCGACGCGTTCGGCTACGCGCCGCCGGAAGGGCTCGACGACGCCGGCTACGCACGCGCCAAGCTCGACGTGCTCATGGCGGCAATCGGCGGCGCCGGCGTCGTGCACGCCGACGTCGGCGGCCGGCCCGGTTCGGGGACACTCCCGATCCAGCCGCAGTCGCCGGGGCTCGCCGAGCGGATCTGGTGGGGCTCGGGCTCACGCGACACTGCGAAGTGGGTCGGCGAGTACGGGCTGAACATGATGAGCTCGACGCTCCTCCTCGAAGACACGAAGGTGCCGTTCGACGAGTTGCAGGCCGAGCAGATCGGGATCTTCCGCGACGCGTGGCGCGACGCCGGCCACGAGCGCGAGCCGCGCGTGTCGGTCAGCCGAAGCGTCATCCCGATCACCACCGACCTCGACCGCCAGCTGTTCGGGCGCGACGCGAACGAGGATCAGGTCGGGTGGCTCGACGGCGCGATCTCGCGCTTCGGGCGTACCTACAGCGGCGAGCCCGACCGGATCGCAGACGAGCTCGCGCAGGATGTCGCGGTCGCGGAGGCCGACACGCTGCTCCTGACGGTGCCGAACCAGCTCGGCGTCGACTACAACGCGCGTCTCCTCGGCACGATCGTCGAGCACATCGCGCCGGCGATCGGCTGGGTCGACGCTAGGACTGCGGCGCCTGAAGGCGCCTGAGCGCGGCGATCAGCTCGGCGGTCAGATCCCGCCCCGCCAGCTCTTCGATCGCGTCGATCCGCCCGTCGTCCTTCGCGCCCGCGAGCGCACCCTCGATCCGCGCCCAGCCCTCCTCCGGCGGCAAGGCCGGGAACAGGAGGCGCCGTACCTGGTCGAGCTCTGGTGTGCGCCGTGCAGGCGGGTTGTCCGGCACAGACGGACTTTCCTACCGCCGCCGAGGCCCGGCATCGGACCTTCGCTCTACCGGAGCAGGCCGTCGGTCCGGTCCCTCAGCGATAGTTGACGTGTGCGTCCTGACAGGCTGATCGCCTTCACCGACGGCGTGATCGCGATCCTGATCACGATCCTCGTCCTCGAGCTCCGCCCGCCCGCGGGCGAGCACTTCGGCGACATCCTCGACGAGAAAGGCCGCCTGCTCGCCTACCTGCTCACGTTCGTGTTCGTCGCGATCTACTGGGTGAACCACCATCATCTGCTCCAGGTCGTCCACCGGATCGACGGCCGCGCGCTCTGGGCGAACCTCGGGCTCCTCTTCTGCCTGTCGCTCACGCCGGTCGCGACCGACTGGCTCGGCGAAACCGGCGTGAAGAACGGCCCGGCGGCGGGGTACGCGCTCGTCTTGATCGGCTGCGCGGTCGCGTACACGCTCTTCACGCTCGCGCTGCTCTCGTTGCACGAATCGGAGTCGCAGCTTCATCGCGCGATCGGCGACGACCGCAAGGGCAGGCTGTCGCTGGCGATGTACGTGCTCGCCTTCATCCTCGCCTGGGTCGAGCCATGGGTCTCGGTCGGGATCTTCGTCACGGTCGCCCTGATCTGGATCATCCCCGACCGGCGCATCACCCGAACCTTCGACTCGTTGTAGTCGGTTCCGGTGTTTGCCGCGCGCGAGCGCGGTGGACACACAGAGGAACGAGCGAAATCACGGGAGGTTGGGGTAATGACGGACACACTGGAACAGGCGACGGACTCGCTCGGCGAGCTCGCCGCCCACTTCAAGAAGGCGATCACGCGGATCGAGCGGAAGCGCAGCCACAAGCTGCGTAATGCGCTGCTGATCGCCGGAGGTACAGCCGCGGTGGCTGCAGCTGCGTTGGCGACCCGCCGGAGGCGTCACAAGCAGCCGACGAGCGTCGATGCGGAGATCGAGGTCGGCGTTCCCGTCGCAACCGCATACAGCCAATGGACGCAGTTCGAGGAGTTCCCGAAGTTCATGGACGGCGTCGACGAGGTCACGCGGGTCGACGACAAGGTGCTGCACTGGGAGGCGACCGTGGCCGGACGGCACGCGGAGTGGGACGCGAAGATCGTCGAGCAGGAGCCCGACCGCAGGATCGCGTGGGAGTCGGTGGATGGAAAGCGCACGCGCGGCACCGTCACCTTCGAACCCAAAGGGCCGAAGCGGAGTCGCGTTCGCCTGCACATGAGCTACGAGACCGATGGAACCGCCGAGAAGGTCGGCTCCGCGATCGGGCTCGACAGCCGGCAGATCCATGCCGACCTGGCACGGTTCCGCGAGCTGGTCGAGGGGCGCGCGTAACCCAATGGGGCCTTTCTCCGTTGTGCTCGACGTGGAGAAAGGAGAAAACGCATGCTTCTTTGGATCATCGTTCTGCTGCTCGTCGTGTTTGCGATCGGCGGCGGCGTCGCAGTCAGCAACCTGCTCTGGCTCCTGCTGATCGTCGCGTTGATCGTGGCCGTAGTCGGTCTCGTCTCAGGTAGACGAGCGGTCTGACGGCGGCGGCGGGCGGGGCCTCGAGCCCCGCCCGCCGCGCTTTTTCTAGGCGGTTGCGGCAGTGACGGGGCGCCGGCGCGTCCGCGGCGTCGAGCCGACCATCAGCCCGGTTCCGAGCAGCCAGATCGGCGTGCCGAAGATCAGGGCCGCCCAGCCGATCGGGCCGATCAGCAGCACGATCGCGATCAGGATCGAGAACACCGCCCACCACTTGGGCAGCACGCCGGTGCGGAGCGCCACGACCGCGAGCCCGACGAAGAACGGGATCAGCGCGAGCTCTGCGCCGACGAAGAACATGTCGCTTGCGTTGTGCATCACACCGGCGGTCGCCGCGCTGATGGTGTCCTGATCGATCGCGGCGCCGAGGTCGCCTGACTGGATGAGGAGGCCGAAGACTGTCGCGATCGACGCGCCTGCGAACGCGAGTGTCGTGACGGTGTGCTGGCCGCCCTCGGCCTCGGCGAGCCGCGGCCGCAGCAGCGCCACGAACCAGAGGAACGCGAGGCAGCCGAGCATCCAGAGCCAGCTGCCGGAGATGATCGGGTTCTGGTTGCCCTGGATCCAGGTGAGGAGTTGCGCGTCGGTCGGGTGGTGCGGGATCTTGTCGCTGAACTTGTTGATCACGACCAGGCCGAGGATCCAGAGGCCGACGGAGAGCACGGCGGGAATGAGGAGCGGGCGCTGCTTGACGAGGTTCATCGTTGATCTCCCTTCGAGGTCAGTGGGTTGCGAGCCGGCGGCCGGCGCCCATCAGGGCACCGGCACCGGCGAGGACGAGCAGTGCGAGGACGAGCGCGGCGATGAAGAGGCGCCGCTTCATGCGGTGACCGGCTCGCCCTCGACGGGCGTGTAGACGGCGCCGTAGCCGAGCAGCCGGCCGAGCGGCGCGCCGAGGACGAGACCGAGCTTCTGCAACGCCGCAGGCGGGAACGGCAGCTGCACCGTGTCGAAGTGGTGGTTCGCGATCACGGCGAGCCGCAGCGGGTTCGGCATGCCCTTGCGGTTCGTCTTGCCGTCGGCGGCGAGCGCG
>Ga0207657_10003965_pt1 | contig 15718 bp, 17 predicted proteins | sample KBSC33metaG_FD_184316 | JGI IMG/M metagenome (GOLD analysis project Ga0207657, IMG submission 184316) | Corn rhizosphere microbial communities from Kellogg Biological Station, Michigan, USA - KBS C3-3 metaG (SPAdes) (version 2) | ecosystem: Host-associated > Plants > Roots > Rhizosphere > Soil ... | reverse complement strand
GCTGGTGGTGGTGGTCGAAAGCCCGGTTTCCGAACAGCGCATGCGCGACCTGTTCGAGGCGATGGATTCGGTGCTGCGCACGCATCCGGAGGTCGGCGAGTACAATCAGAAGATTTGAGGCAGCATTTCGTTGCCGGATTTGATCCGGCAATCCATCTTCCAGAGGTGATGGATACGCGGGTCAAGCCCGCGTATGACGATTGAGGCCGCTATGCCGCGCTTGCGGCCGGTACCGGCAGCGCCGTCACCGACTTGATCTTCTCCATGGCGAAGCGCGAGGTGACGTTCTTCAGCGCCACGGCGCTGATCAGCTTCTTGTAGAACACGTCATAGCTCTGCATGTCGGCGACGACGACGCGCAGCATGTAATCGACGTCGCCGGCCATGCGGTAGAACTCCATCACTTCCGGCATGGCGCTGACGGCGTCGGCGAATTTCTGCAGCCAGGCGTCGGAATGATCGCCGCTTTCCACCGAGACGAACACGGTGATGCCGAGCCCGATCTTGTTCTGGTCGACCAAAGCCACCCGGCGCAGGATCACGCCATCGGCCTCCAGCCGCTGGATACGCTTCCAGCACGGGGTCGAGGACAGCCCCACCCGGTCGCCGATCTCGGCCACGGAGAGCGAGGCATCGTCCTGCAAAACGGTCAGGATCTTGCGGTCGATCGCATCAAGACGGCGGTTCGGCTCAAGAACGGCGATAGCAGCGTCGGTCATTGGAGATATTTATTCCATTTATGAGGCTATATAACCTCATAAATAGGAAATTCTTCTAGCGCAACTCAATTTATTGCTGATTCGCCTCCTGGCGGCCCGCCTGCTGTAAAAACGCTTCAACTTCAGGACGTTGCGGGCAGGCGAAGGCGCCGCCGAAGCGGGTACATTTGAGCGCGGCGGCAGCGGAAGCGAAACGCAACGCGCTGCGCAAGTCCTGCTTTTCGGTGATTGCCAGGGTGAAGGCGCCATGGAAAATGTCCCCGGCGCCGAGCGTATCGACGGTATGGACCGGGAAGGCCGGCGTCTCCTGAAAGTTGTGCTGATCATCGAGCCACAACGTGCCCTGCGGCCCTCGTGTGCCTGCCAGAAACGATGAGGTCAGTTTGGCAATTTTCGTCAGAGCGTCAGCGTCGTTGGCGATGCCGGCCGTCTGCTGCAGCGCTTCGCTGGAGAAAATCAGGTGTGACGAGGCAGTCAACAAGCCTTCCCGCAGCGACATGACGCCGTCGACGTCGACGACGACCGGAATCTCCCGCCGCCGGGCTTCGACGCAAAGCTCGGTGATGAAGCCGGCGCAGCGACTCTCGGTGAGGATGGCCGCGCAGTCCTGCAACAGCACATCGGGGTCGGGCAGGTGGACCTTCCACAGCGCCGGATCGCGGAACGTCACAATGGTACGCTCGCCGCTCGGGTCGATCATGATCGCGGAGATCGGCGTGACGAGGCCCGGCATATGGACGAGGCGGTTGGTCTCGATGCCCTCATCAGTCAGCTTGTCGAAAATGTACCGGCTGGAGGTCTCGCCGGCATCGCCCATCGGGCCGGTCAGCGATGCGCGGCCGCCGAGGCGGACGATGCCGATACTGGCATTGAGTGCGTTGCCGCCTGCGATCTCCTCGAAGCCTGCGGCGGGAATCTTGAACCCGCGCTCCGGCACGCCATCCACGCGAAACGCAAGGTCGCGTACCGGCATCCCGATGCACAGGATTCGCGGCGTTGTTTTCGAGTCGACGGTATCGTTCATAGGCGTCTCCATCACGCTGGCTCAGCTACATGATGGAGCCGCTTCCGGATCGTCAACCGGCGGGGCGCCGATCCGGTTCCCCAAGCGTTCTACGCGGGTTGCAGCCAGCGGCCGACGAGATGGTGGGCGATGGCGAACGGGTGCGGGCCGGTGAGCCCGTCCGCGTGCTGGCGTTTCAGCATCAACGCAGCCTCGGCACGATCGAACCAGCGCGCGTCTTCCAGTTCGGAGTGATCGACCACGATGTCTTCATTGGTTGCCTGCGCGGTGCATCCGATCATCAATGACGACGGATAGGGCCACGGTTGCGTCATGTAATAGTTCACGTCGGTGCAGCGGATTCCAGACTCCTCGAGCACTTCGCGGCGCACGGCATCCTCGATGGTTTCCGCCGCTTCGACGAAGCCGGCGAGGCACGACCACATGCCCGGAGGAAACTGCTTCTGGCGTCCGAGCAGGCATTTGTCGCCGTGGGTCACCAGCATGATGACGACGGGATCGGTGCGCGGAAAATGTTCCGCCTTGCAGCTTGGGCAGTCGCGCCGCCAGCCGCCCTGGGTCATCGCAGTGCGGGTGCCGCAATTGGCGCAATAGCCGTGGCGCTGATGCCAGCTCACCATCGATTTGGCCATGGCGATGGCAGAGAGCTGCTCCGGCGGCACCAGCCCCTGCATCGCCATGCCGCGCAACTCGGTCACCGCGACATCGCTGCGCGTCAGCAGTTTCTCCGTGGCCTGCGCGCCGATGCCCATGCCGAAGACGGCCGCGCCATCGCGCAAGCCTAAGAAGATCGTGCCGGGATTGGCGCCGAACTTGAGCGCTTCATCGAGCGTTAGCAGCGCGCGCGGACCGTCCGCGTCCTGCTTTACCACCAGCGAATCGCGGTGCACCACATAGGCGCGGGCGTCCCGATGGCCTTCCAGCGCAAACAGTTTGGCGTCGTCGGTGCGCAGATGCGCGGCGCGGTCGAGAACATTGGAGAGGAAGGCCGGCTGGCCCAGCGGGAATGGATTTGTTGTTTTTGTTGTTGTCATGAACTCAATCAAGCCAGATTTTGCCGCGCAGCGCACCGATAAATTTTTGAACTTCCTGCGGATCGTGGGCCAGCGGCGGCGCTACGCCCCAGACCGGTCGCGGCCATGCGGCATCGGTGGTGCGGCGCGCGATCAGATGGACGTGAAGCTGCGGCACCGCATTGCCGAGCGCTGCGACATTCAGCTTGTCGCATTGGGTGACGTCCTTCAGCGCGCGCGAGACGCGGGTGATCTCGGTCATCAATTGCGCCTGTTCGACCTCGCCAAGATCGATGATCTCCACGGCGCCGGCCCGGCGCGGCACCAGCAGCAGCCACGGGTAATGGGCGTCCTTGATGACCAGGACGCGGCTCAGCGGCAAATCGCCGATCTCGAGGGTGTCTTTGAGCAGTTGCGGGTGGAGCGACCAATCGGCGGGGGGCATGCATGATCTCGAACAGGTGCGGCATTTTTGCAGAGTGCGCGCCCTGAAACAACCGCTATGGAACAGGGCCGTTTGCGGGCCGTCTCCCGGCTTGCTTTCTGACCGCTTTGGCCCCAAATAAGGACCGGGAGATTGGCGGTGGACGAGCCACTCGCCAATCGGGTCAGGTCCGGAAGGAAGCAGCCCTAACGAGATCCGGATCGGGTCGCTCGTCAGTCTCCTACTTTATTTGGGGCGATCTATCGCTCCGCTCAACGGACAAGACGCGTTTTCTGCTGCGAGCCGGACTGCTCGCCGGGAATGCGTCGGTTCTTCCGCAAGCCGGCCTCGTGAGACACTCAGATTGCGGATTGTTCGATGACCGACGCTGGCACGCCTGCAACACCACCGAGCGCCGATGACGGCCAAAGCGGGTTCGATCTCGGCAGCGCACCGGATGGATCCAGCGGCAACTACCGCGTGCTGGCGCGCAAATACCGCCCCACCAATTTCGACAACCTGATCGGCCAGGAAGCGCTGGTCCGCACCATCTCCAATGCGTTCGAGACCGGGCGTATTCCACAGGCCTGGATCCTGACCGGCGTGCGCGGCGTGGGCAAAACCACCACGGCGCGGATTCTGGCGCGGGCGCTGAACTACGAGTTGCCGGATGGTTCGATCAAGGGGCCGACAGTGCAGATGCCGACGCTCGGCCTGCATTGTCAGGCGATCATGGAGAGCCGGCATATCGACGTGCTGGAAATGGACGCGGCCTCGCATACCGGCGTCGACGATGTGCGGCAGATCAACGACAGCGTCCGTTATGCGCCCTCCAGCGCACGCTACAAGGTCTACATCATCGACGAAGTCCACATGCTGTCGACGGCGGCGTTCAACGCGTTCCTGAAGACGCTGGAAGAGCCGCCGGCGCACGCCAAGTTCGTGTTCGCGACCACGGAGATTCGTAAAGTTCCGGTGACGGTGCTGTCGCGCTGCCAGCGCTTCGATTTGCGCCGCGTCGAGGCCGATGTGCTGATGGGGCATCTCGCCAACATCGCACGGCAGGAAAGCGTCGAGGTCGAACCCGAGGCGCTCGGCATCATCGCCCGCGCGGCCGAAGGCTCGGTGCGCGACTCGCTGTCGCTGTTCGATCAGGCGATCGCCCATGCCGCGGGCCTCGTACGGGCCGATGACGTGCGGCAGATGCTGGGCCTTGCCGACCGCACGCGGGTGATCGATTTGTTCGATGCGCTGGCGCGCGGCGACATCGTTAGTGCCTTCAATGAATTTCGCGAACAGTATGACGTCGGTGCCGACCCCATCGTGGTGCTGAGCGATCTCGCCGAGTTCGTCAATTTCGTCACCCGCGTGAAGATCGTGCCGGCAACCGCCGATAACGTGGTGTTCGGCGAAACCGAACGGCTGCGCGCGCGCGAGTTCGCCACCAAGCTGTCGATGCGGGTACTGTCGCGGATGTGGCAGATGCTGCTCAAGGGTATCACCGAGGTGCAGGGCGCGACCAGGCCCGCGGCCGCCGCCGAGATGGTGCTGGTACGCATCGCCTATGTCGCCGATCTGCCGACGCCGGACGAGGCGATCCGGATGATCGAGCAGGGCGGCGGCGGATCGTCGCCGGTCGTGACAGGCAGTGCCGCGCCGCGCAGCACATCGACGGTGAGTTCGTCGGCCACGCCAATGACGTCCGCGCGCGCGACGTCGGCGCCACGCGGGAGTGCCGAGGCGATGACGCGTCCGCACATGGCCGCACCGGCGCAAGCCACGCAATCCGCGCCGCAACTTAGACTGGCGACGTTTCCCGAACTGGTAGCGCTGGCCGCCGAGAAACGCGATCTGCAAACCAAGGCCGCGCTCGAGGCCGATGTCCGTCTCGTTCGCATTGAGGACGGGCGGCTCGAAGTGGCGATGGAGCGCAGCGCGTCTCGCACACTGATCAACGATCTCGGGCGCAAGCTGGAGCAATGGACCGGGCGGCGTTGGACCGTGATCGTGTCCAACGAACAGGGCCAGCCGACGCTGCGGTCGCAGGCGCAATCCCAGCAATCGCAGCGCGAACTCGCCGCCGAATCCGACCCGCGCGTGCAAGAGGTGATGGCGCGGTTTCCGGGGGCGAAGATTCTGGAAGTGCGTCGTCTTGCCCCCGAGACGCCGGAATCCGATGACACAGGTGAAGACCCTGCCGAGTCATTCGACGGCGACGATTAACACTCTATTTGAAGAGGACTACTCATGGCTGATTTTCTCGGCATGATGAAGCAGGCAGCGCAACTGCAATCGAAGATGAAGGCGATGCAGGACGAACTCGATCATGTCGAGGTCGAGGGCGTTTCCGGCGGTGGCATGGTTCAGGTGCGCATGACCGCGAAGATGGAAGTGAAGGCGATCAAGATCGATCCGTCGCTGATGAAGGCCGAGGACCGCGAAATTCTCGAGGACCTTGTGGTAACTGCCTGCAATGACGCGCGCCGCAAGGCCGAAGTCGCGATGCAGGAGAAGATGCAGTCGCTGACCGGCGGGCTCGGTCTGCCGCCGGGATTGGGCCTCACCTGACATGCCGTCTGCCGTCGCAGGACCGGAGATCGAACGCCTGATCCAGTTGCTGGCGAGGCTGCCGGGGCTCGGTCCGCGGTCGGCGCGGCGCGCTGCGTTGCATCTGATCAAGAAGCGCGAGGCGCTGATGGCGCCGCTTACCGCCGCGCTGCAGGTGGCCATCGACAAGATCCAGGTCTGCAAGACCTGCGGCAATATCGATACGCAAAATCCCTGCACGGTCTGCACCGATGCGCGGCGCGATCCGTCGATCATCGTGGTGGTGGCGGACGTCGCCGATCTGTGGGCGCTTGAGCGCGCCCACGCGGTGAACGGATTCTATCATGTGCTCGGCGCGACATTGTCGCCGCTCGACGGCATCGGTCCGCAGGACCTCGCCATCGATACGCTGGTGTCGCGCGCGCATGAGCCGCAGGTGAACGAGATCATCCTGGCGCTGAATGCGACCGTCGATGGCCAGACCACAGCGCACTACATCACCGACCTGCTGCAGGAGGCCAACGTCAAGATCACGCGGCTGGCGCACGGCGTGCCGGTCGGCGGCGAGCTTGACTATCTGGACGAGGGCACGTTGTCGGCGGCGATGCGGCAACGGACGCTGTTCTAAATTCAATCGAACAAGGACTTCATGGTGAGACGAGACTTCGGCAAGTTGCTGCTATCGGGTGCGGCAGTTCTGGCAATGGCATTGGTCGGATCAACGGATGCCTCCGCGCAACAAGCAATCAAGAACGGCGATATCCTGTCGGGCAAGCTGAACGCGATGCGTATCCGCGCGGCAAAAGGCAAGCGGGTCGCCACTTTTCAGATTGTGAGCTCGCCACGGCGACTGCCGGGCCCCGGAGGCCTTTGCAATCTGGAGACCGGCCCGGAAACTTTTCAACTGCTGACCAGTAGCGACGCCGAAGCGACGCAGCTGAAACGACTGGCCGGCAAGGATATCTCGGTCAAAATAAATGATGTTTCCTGTTCGCAGGAAGCCGGCCAGATGAGCGACGCAGTAGTGACGAAGTGGAGCGTGGTGGCAACACCATAGGTTCGTCTCAGGCTTACGCCCTCTGGAAGCCCAGCGTGTCGAAATGCCCGCGCCGCTGCAGCCACGCCAGCAGGATCAGGCTCGGCACCGCGACGACGACGCAGATCACGAAGAACAGCGGCCAGCCGGTGGCTTTCGCTACATAGCCCGCGCCTGACGACAGGTAGGTGCGTCCGACAGCGGCCAACGCCGTGAGCAGCGCGTATTGCGTCGCTGTATGCAGCGGATTTTTGCACAGTGCGGACAGGTAGGCGACGAAGATCACGGTGCCGATGGCGCTGGTGAAATTCTCCGCGGTGATCGCCAGCGCCAGCGCCCATTGGTTGACGCCGACGATTGCCAGCCAGGAAAATGACAGGTTGGCGATCGCCTGCAGTACGCCGCCGATCCACAGGCTGGTCGGCAGCGTATAGGCGCGCGCCAGATAGCCGCCGGCAAAGCCACCGATCAGGGTCGCAGCGAGGCCGACGCCCTTGACGATGGCGGCATAGTCGTTGCGCGAGAAGCCAAGGTCGATGACGAACGGTGCCGTCATGGTGCCGGAGAACGCGTCGGTGAATTTGTATAGTACGACGAAGGTGAGCGCGGCCCAGGCATCCTTGCGCGACAGGAATTCCGAGAACGCGCCGACCGCCGCGTGCGTGATGCGGGTGAGGGCGCTTTCGGCGCTGGTTGCGGCCTCGGCGCGGGCCGATTGCTCCGGCTCGGTGGCGACCAGCGCGGTGACGGTGCCGATCAGCACCATCGCCGCCATCACCACATAACCCCACGACCATGCGGTCGCGCGGATCAGGCCGGTGCTCTCGAATGCGCTGACCAGGAACAGTGCGCCGGCGGTCGACACCAGCATGCCGACGCGATAGGCGGCGACGTAAGACGCCATGCCGGCCGCCTGTTCGCTCTCCGGCAGGCTCTCGACGCGGAAGGCATCGACCACGATATCCTGCGTTGCGGATGTGGCGGCGACCAGCAGCGCGCCGAGCGCCACGAACAGCGGCGAGCGTGCCGGATCGGTCAACGCCAGCAGCAGGATCGCGACGATCAGCAGCAATTGTGCGAACACCAGCCAGCCGCGGCGACGGCCGAACGCCTTGGTGAAGCCCGGCACATGCAGCGCATCGACCAGCGGCGCCCAGATGAATTTCAGCGTGTAGGGCGTGCCGACCAGCGCGAACAGGCCGATGGTGCCGAGATCGACACCGGATTCGCGCATCCACACCAGCAGCGTCGATCCTGACAGCGCCAGCGGCAGCCCCGAGGAGAAGCCGAGGAACATCACGATCAGCACGCGCGGCTGCAGATACACCGCCATCGCCTCGCGCCATGAGGCGCGCGGTTTCAAGGCAGATGCAGTCTCGGTCAGGCTGTCGGGAGCGCCGGTCATGCCGCAGTGCTAGCAGATTCGTCGGGCTTTCCCTCCCGCATTGTCAGGTCTGGGGAAGTGGCAAATTCACGCGATCTCGAACGATGCTTCGATCTCGACGCTGATGCCCATCGGCAGCGAACCCATGCCGACCGCCGAGCGCGTATGTCCGCCAGCCTCGCCGAACACGGCGACGAACAGATCCGAACAGCCGTTGATGACCTTGGGATGATCGTTGAAATCATCGGTTGCATTGACCATGCCGAACACCTTGATGACGTGTGCGACGCGTCCGAGATCACCGATCGCGGCATGAACCTGCGCCAGCAGGTTGAGGCCGGTCAGCCGGGCGTCGTCATATCCCTGTCCCACGGTGCGGTCGCGGCCGACCTTGCCGATGCGCAACTGGCCTTCTGAGTCGAACGGCCCTTGCCCGGACACGTGCAACTGCGAGCCGCGCAGCAGAAACGGGAGATAGTTGGCCTGGGCGGGCATCGCCTTCGGCAACGCGAGGCCGAGCTTGGCGAGGCGATCATACGGCGTCATGGCTGGAGTCACTCCCCGGCTTGCAGCTTGCGTGGCGGCGTCGGAAACAGGTCTGGACCGGTGCTTTTCACAATGCGCGGCACCGCCGCCTCGGTCGGCGTCTCGGGCTTGCTGAAATCAAGTTCCTCGATTCGGCCGGCGCGCTTTTCGATTTTGTCGGCGGAGATCAGAATCTGCCGAACGTCTTCGTTGGCCTGTCCGAAGTGGTTTTGCAGCTTGAGCACGCGCTCGCGCAACCGGCCGAGATCGTCGCCGAGGTTGAGCACCTCGGTCCGAATTTGATCGGCGGCGTCGCGCATCCGCGCGTCCTTGAGGATCTGCTGCATCACCTGGATCGCCAACATCAAGAGCGACGGCGACACCAGCACGACGCGGGCGCGATAGGCCTTCTGGATGACATCGTCGAAACCGTCGTGAATCTCGGCATAAACCGATTCCGACGGCACGAACATCAGCGCGGTATCCTGGGTTTCGCCCGGGATCAGGTATTTTTCCGCGATATCGCTGACGTGCTTCATGACGTCCTGCCGCAACCGCTGGGTCGCGAACTTCTTCTCTTCGTCGGAGCGCGCATCGTGCAGCGCGGTGATCGCCTCCAACGGAAATTTCGCGTCGATGCACAGCGGCCGTTGATCCGGCAGGAACACCACGCAATCCGGCCGCTTGCCGGTGGAGAGCGTGTGCTGGAAGGCGTAGGCGCCTTGCGGCATGCCGTCCTGCACGATGGCTTCCATGCGCGCCTGGCCAAATGCGCCGCGCGACTGCTTGTTGGCGAGGACGTCGCGCAGCGTCGTCACCTGCGAGGTGAGGTCGGTGAGGTTCTTGTGAGCGCTGTCGATGATGCCGAGCCGCTCGTGCAGCACGCGCAGGCTGTCCATGGTGTTGCGCGTGGTCTGTTCCATGGATTGCCCGACGCGATGCGTCACCGAATCCAGCCGTTCGCTGACCGCGCGGGCCATCTCGGCCTGACGCCCGGCCAAAGCCTGGCCCATGGCATCGACGCGCCCGGTGGCCTCGCTCTGCCCGCGCAACACCTCGCTCAGCCGCTCCTCAAGTTCGTCGGCGCGAATGGCTTGCGCCATGGCCATCGCCGCGCCGTTGCGGCCCGACCGGGCGATGACGATGGCGATCGACAATAGCAATACCAGCGCCAGCGCGCCGAAGGCGACGAGCGCGATCCCTGTGGTCACAGGAAGATCGCCGATCAGGAAAAGCGTTTCATTCATCCCGTAGTTGTACCCGATTCGGCGCCAAACGCGAACGAAGAGGGAACATTTATGGTTAATGAAACCCTTATTTTCATGGTTAATTTCCGCTTAATGCCCGCCGACCGCGTCCGTCGCGCGACAACGATCGGCGGATTGACCGCGGCAACCGCCCGCATTACATCGCGGCCATGGCCATTCGCGAAATCATCGTCCTTCCCGACAAGCAGCTTCGGCTGGTTTCCAAGCCGGTTGAGACCGTCAACACGGAGATCCGCAAGCTCGCCGACGACATGCTTGAAACCATGTATGACGCGCCCGGCATCGGGCTTGCGGCGATCCAGATTGCGCAGCCGCTGCGTCTGATCACGATGGATCTCGCCAAACGTGACAAGGAAGACGAAGAAACCAAACCGCGTCCGCGCGTCTTCATCAATCCGGAAATTCTTGCGTTGTCGGAAGAACTGTCGGTCTACGAGGAAGGCTGCCTGTCGATTCCAGAATACTATGAGGAAGTCGAGCGGCCGGCGCGGGTTCGGGTGCGTTTTCTCGATCTCGACGGCAAGGTTCACGAGGAAGACGCCGAAGGGCTTTATGCGACCTGCATCCAGCACGAGATCGATCATCTGAACGGTGTGCTGTTCGTCGATTATCTCTCGAAGCTGAAGCGTGACCGCGTCATGAAGAAATTCACCAAGGCGGCGAAGCTGGCGGCGAAATAATTGCTGCGTTGGCGGCTGCGATAGATCGGCCTTAACACATGCCGCTTCGTCTGATTTTCATGGGCACGCCGGAATTCGCGGTGCCGACGCTGCTGGAACTGGTGGCGCACGGCCACGAGATCGCGGCGGTCTACACGCGCGCCGCCAAGCCGGCCGGGCGCGGTATGAAACTTCAACAAAGCCCGGTGGAACAGCAGGCGCAGCGGCTGAATATTCCCGTGCTGACGCCGACAACGCTGAAAACGTCGGAGGCCGCGGCTGAATTCCGCGCGTTCGATGCCGATGCAGCGGTGGTGGTGGCCTACGGCATGATCCTGCCACAGGCGATTCTCGATGCTCCGGCGCAGGGCTGTTACAATCTCCATGCCTCGCTGTTGCCGCGCTGGCGCGGTGCTGCGCCGATCAACCGCGCGGTGATGGAAGGCGACGCCGAGAGCGGCGTCATGGTGATGAGGATGGACACCGGCCTCGACACCGGCGATGTGGCGATGGCCGAGCGGTTGCCGATTTCCGATTCGATGACGGCCGCCGACCTGCATGATGCGCTGGCGCCGCTCGGCGCCGACCTGATGGTGCGGGCGATGGGCGCGCTGGAGCGCGGCCAGTTGCGCCTGACGAAGCAGAGCGAGCAGGGCGTCACCTACGCCGCCAAGATCGAAAAGGCCGAGGCACGGATCGATTGGCAGCAGCCGGCGCGTGCGGTGCTGCGTCACATTCACGGCCTGTCGCCGTTTCCCGGTGCGTGGTGCGAATTGCCGCTTGACGGCGAGCAGGTCCGGTTGAAAATCCTGCGCTGCGAACTAACGAACGGCTCTGGCCAGCCCGGCGATCTGCTCGATGATCGCCTGACGATCGCTTGCCACGACGGCGCGGTCCGCATCCTTGAATTGCAGCGCGCCGGCAAGGCGCCGATGAAAGCCGCTGATTTCCTGCGCGGCACGCCGCTTCAGCCGCCGCTGCGGTTCGGCTGATGCCGCGCTACAGACTTACCATCGAATATGACGGCTCCCCGTTCTGTGGCTGGCAGGTGCAGGACAACGGGCCATCGGTGCAGGGCGCGCTGGAAGATGCGGTCAAGGCAATCTGCGGCGAACGGATACGGGTTCACGGCGCCGGACGCACCGATGCCGGCGTCCACGCGCTGGCGCAAGTCGCGCACCTCGACATGCCGAAGGCGTTTGTTGCGGGTCGCTTGCGTGACGGCCTGAACGCGCATCTGCGCCCGCACCCGATCGGCGTGCTGGCGGCGGACATCGTGCCGGATACGTTCGAGGCGCGGTTCTCGGCAATCAAACGACACTATCGCTATCGCATCGTCAATCGCCGCGCCAATCTCGCGGTCGAGGCCGGTCGTGTATGGCGGGTGCCGAGGCCGCTCGACGCAGGGGCGATGCACGAAGCCGCGCAACGGTTGCTCGGCAAGCACGACTTCACGACGTTTCGCGACACCGAGTGCCAGGCCAAGTCGCCGGACAAGACACTCGACCAGCTCGATGTGGCACGCGACGGCGACAACGTCACCATCGTCACGTCGGCGCGTTCATTCCTGCACAGCCAGGTGCGCTCGATGGTCGGTTCGCTGGTGTGGGTCGGGGAGGGGCGCTGGACGCCGGACGACATGCAGCGCGCGCTTGAAGCGCGCAACCGTCAGGCCTGTGGCCCGGTTGCGCCACCGGATGGACTCTATCTGGTCCGCGTTGACTATTGAGCGCTTAGCCCCTTCACCGCGTCCCAGAACAGGTCCTGGCCGTCGGCGACATTCGCTGTCCAGTGCTCGGCGGCGAAGTCGTTGGCATCGTCGGTGATGAACTTGAAGGCGCGCCACGGAATGCTGTGGCGCTGGCAGACATGGGCGATGGCGAACAATTCCATGTCGACGATGTCGACGTTATTCTCGATCAGCCACGGATCGGTGGTGGTGACAAAGCTGTCGCCGGTGCCGCAGATCACGCCATCGCAATTGGACGACAGCCGATCCAGTTCGGGCGAGAACGGCGTGCGGCCGCGCGGCGCCAGCGGCTCGGCGATCATGTCGCGCTGGATAACATCGGCGACTTCGACAAGACCACGCAGCTTCTCATTGATCTTTCCCGCGGTGCCGTAGTTGATGACCAGCGACGGCCGCAATACCAGGAGCGCCAACGTCGCGGCGCTCGCGGCATTGACCTTGCCGACGCCGGTGTAGATCACCTCGACGCCTTCCGGCGCGCGCGCCTTGCTCAACTCGTTGTCGATGGCGGTGAGCACCAGAATCTTGCCGGTCATGCGAAATAGCGGTCCAATACGCCGCGATAGATTTTTGTCAGCTTCTCGATGTCGGCGATAGATGCGCGCTCGTCGACCTGATGCATGGTTGGGCCGACCAAACCGAATTCGATCACCGGGCAGTAATGCGTGATGAAGCGCGCATCGGACGTGCCGCCGCCGGTGTTGAGGTCGGGCTTGCGGCCGGTCACCTCTTCGATGGCAGCGACCACAAGATCGGTGAAGGCGCCGGGTTTGGTGATGAAGACATCGGCGTTCGACGGCTCCCATTCGATATGGGCGCGGATGCGATTGCCGCAGGCCTTGACGGCGCGCGTCTCGATCAGCGCGCGCAGCGAGTCCTGCGTATGGTGATCGTTGTAGCGGATGTTGAACTTCGCTCGCGCCTGCGCCGGGATGACGTTGCCGGCGGCGTTGCCGACATCGACTGAGGTGAACTCGAGGTTGGACGCCTGAAAGTGCGCATTGCCGTTATCGAGCGGCTCGCTGCTTAGCGCCACGATCAGCGACGCGATATCCGGCACTGGATTGGCGGCGCGATGCGGGTAGGCGACGTGGCCCTGAATGCCGTCGACGATCAGCGTGCCCGACTGCGAGCCGCGACGGCCGACCTTGATGCAGTCGCCCATTTCCTCGACGTTGCTGGGTTCGCCCACCACGCAGTGATCGAATTTCTCGCCGCGCGCCGCCGCCCACTGCATCAGCTTGACGGTGCCGTTGACCGCGATGGCTTCCTCGTCGCCGGTGATCAGAAACGAGATTGAACCGTCGCGCGGTGGCTTGCCGTCATGCGCAGCAAGAAAATCCAATGTGGCCGCGACGCTGCAGGCGATGCCGCCCTTCATGTCGACCGCGCCGCGTCCATAGAGGAAGCCACCCTTGACGTCGCCGGAGAATGGGCCGTGCGTCCAGGCGGCTTCGTCGCCCACGGGAACGACATCGGTATGTCCGGCGAAGGCTATGTGCGGCGCGCCGCTGCCGATGCGGGCATAGAGATTATCGATGTCGGCGGTGCCGGGTTCGCTGAATGTCATGCGATGCACATCGAAGCCGGCATCCTTCAATCGCGTCTCAAGCACGCCCAGTGCGCCGGCGTCGGCCGGCGTCACCGAGGGACAACGCAGCAGGTCCTGTGCGATGCTGAGCGCGTCGTTCGCCATTAGTCGCGCAACAGTTCGTTGATGCTGGTTTTCGAGCGGGTGCGTTCGTCGACACGCTTGACGATCACCGCGCAGGCCGTGGATGGGCCGGGCTGCCCGTTTTTCAGTGGCCTGCCGGGGAGCGCGCCCGGCACCACCACGGCGTATTCCGGCACTTCGCCGATGAAGGTCTCGCCGGTCTCGCGGTCGACGATCTTGGTCGAGGCACCGAGGAAAACGCCCATCGCCAGCACCGCGCCCTTGCGCACGATGACGCCTTCGGCGACTTCCGAGCGCGCGCCGATGAAGCAATCGTCCTCGACGATGACCGGGCCGGCCTGCAACGGCTCAAGCACGCCGCCGATGCCGACGCCGCCGGAGATGTGGACCCGCTTGCCGATCTGCGCGCAGGAGCCGACCGTCGACCAGGTGTCGATCATGGTGCTTTCATCGACATAGGCGCCGAGATTGACGAACGATGGCATCAACACGACGTTCTTGGCGATGAAGGCTGAGCGGCGCACAATGGCGCCGGGGACGGCGCGGAAGGCTGCCTCGCGAAAGCGGTTCTCACCCCAGCCCTCGAACTTCGACGGCACCTTGTCCCACCACGCCGCCTTGCTTGGGCCGCCGGGGATCACGCTCATGTCGTTGAGCCGGAATGACAGCAGCACGGCCTTTTTCAGCCACTGGTTGACCTGCCACTTGCCATCGGCCACGCGCTCGGCAACACGGGCCTCGCCCTTGTCGAGCAGGTCGAGGGCGTGATCGACCGCCTCGCGGACCTCACCCTTGGTGGCGGTGGTGACAGTGTCGCGCGCGTCGAAAGCGCCATTGATGGTGGATTCGAGGGCCTGCAAAGACATCGTGGATTCCTTGAACGTGACGTGGGTGCGAGCGGAGGCTTTTGTCGGGATTTGACGGGTGAGGGTCAAGGTCGGGCATGGCGCGCGGACATCGCGCCGGGGCGGCGCTTCAAGCCAGCGCGGTTCTTGCCAAAAACCCAGCGAGGTCATCGGTGACGTAGTCGACGTGGGCGGCGTCGCGACCCTCCATCTCCCAGTCTTCGCGAACCACGTTCTGGGTGCCGTCCGGCACCACCAGCACGGTGGTCATTCCCAGATCGTGCGGCACGGTCAGGTTGCGCGCCAGATCCTCGAACATCGCGGATTTCGTAGGGTCAACCTGATGCAGATCGAGAAAGCGCCGGTAGGTTTGCGGCGCGGGCTTGGGTTCGAGTTCGGCGGCGATGATGTCGAACACCGCCTCGAAATGATCCGGGAAGCCGAGCCGTTCCAGAATCTTGGCGGCGTGATCGGACGAGCCGTTGGTCAGGATCAGCTTGCGGCCGGGCAGGCGAGCAATGGCCGCGCCCATCGCCGGGTTGGGCTGCAGCGGCGAATGATCGATCTGATGCACGTAAGCGAGAAATTCGTCAGCCGATGCACCATGCTCGGTCATCATGCCGCGCATGCTGGTGCCGTAGCGCTTGTAGTAGTCCTTCTGGATGCGTCGTGCCTCGCCGGCCTCTACCTTCAAGAAGTTGCCGATATATTCGCCGATCCGCGCGTCGACCTGCTGCCAGAGGTTGACGTGATGCGGATACAGCGTGTTGTCGAGATCGAACACCCAGGTATCGACGTGGGCGAAGCTCCGGGCAGGTGGTTGAGGTGTGCTGTTCATCTTGCAAGGCT
>Ga0207657_10003964_pt1 | contig 15720 bp, 13 predicted proteins | sample KBSC33metaG_FD_184316 | JGI IMG/M metagenome (GOLD analysis project Ga0207657, IMG submission 184316) | Corn rhizosphere microbial communities from Kellogg Biological Station, Michigan, USA - KBS C3-3 metaG (SPAdes) (version 2) | ecosystem: Host-associated > Plants > Roots > Rhizosphere > Soil ... | reverse complement strand
ACGGTCGAACGGCTGGTCCGTCGGTTGGCTGGCGAAGCGGATGAAATACCAGCTTGAATCGACGAAGGTGTCGAGCGTGTCGGTCTCGCGCGTGGCGGGTCCGCCGCAGCTTGGACAGTCGACATGCTTCCACGTCGAGTGGCGGTCGAGGGGGTTGCCCGGCTTGTCGAACTCGATGTCGTCGGGGAGGACGACCGGCAGCTGCTCGCGCGGGACGGGCACCGCGCCGCAGCCCGGGCAGTGGATGATCGGGATCGGCGTCCCCCAGTAGCGCTGGCGCGAGACGCCCCAGTCGCGCAGGCGGTATTGCACGGTGCCTTTGCCCCAGCCTGCGGCTTCGGCGCGACGGATCACCTCTGCGGATGCCTGCTCGGTCGTCAGTCCGTCGAGGAACTCCGAATTGACCGCGACGCCAAGCGCGGTTTCCGCTTCTGTCCCGATCGGCTCGGAGGCGAGCTCGGCGCTCGCCGCGACCACGCGCTTGATCGGCAGGTCGTATTTCGTGGCGAATTCGAAGTCGCGCTGGTCATGTCCTGGAACGCCGAACAGCGCCCCGGTGCCGTAATCCATCAGCACAAAGTTCGCGATGTAGACCGGGAGGCGCCATTCGGGATCGAGCGGGTGAACGACCTGGATCCCGGTCCGGAAGCCCTTCTTCTCGGCGGTTTCGATCTCGGCGGCGCTGGTGCCTCCCGCCTTGCACTCGGCGATGAACTCGGCCGCTTCGGCGTCACTCGCCGCGGCTGCCTGGGCGATCGGATGGTCGGCGGCGACGGCGACGAAGCTGCTCCCGAAGATCGTGTCGGGCCGCGTCGTGAACACCTCGACCGCGTCGATTCCGGCGAGAGGCTCGGCAAGGCGGAAGCGGAACTGGAGCCCGCGGCTTTTCCCGATCCAGTTCTCCTGCATCAGCCGGACTTTCTCCGGCCAATCGTCGAGCGTCTGCAGTCCTTCGAGTAGGTCGTCGGCGAAATCGGTGATCTTGAGGAACCACTGTGCGAGCTTCCGTCGCTCAACCAGCGCGCCCGAGCGCCACCCCCTGCCGTCGATCACTTGCTCGTTGGCGAGCACGGTCATGTCGACCGGGTCCCAGTTGACCTCGCTCTCCTTGCGATAGACGAGACCGGCGTCGAAGAGGTCGAGGAACAGCGCCTGCTCGTGGCCGTAATAGGTCGGCTCGCAGGTGGCGAACTCGCGTTCCCAGTCGAGCGCGAAGCCGAGCCGCTTCAGCTGCTCGCGCATCGCCCGAATATTCGCCCAGGTCCATTCGCCGGGATGGACCTTGCGCTCCATCGCCGCATTCTCGGCCGGCATGCCAAACGCGTCCCACCCCATCGGGTGGAGCACCTCGTGCCCCTGCATCCGCCGGTAGCGGGCGATCACGTCGCCCATCGTGTAGTTGCGGACGTGGCCCATATGAATGCGCCCCGACGGATAAGGGAACATCTCGAGCACGTAGGTCTTGGGCTTGTTGCTATTGCTGTCGGCGCTGAACGAGCGCGCCTCGGCCCAGCGCGCCTGCCACCGCGGGTCAGCTTCAGCCGCGTTGAATCGGCCGTCCATGCTGGAGGTTAGCTGCTAGATCTGGCGGACCCGCGCGTGCGCCTGCCGCTCGGCGCGCCCGGAATGGCCGAGCGGCGGAGGTCGCGGGCGCGCGTCAGGATGATGTCCTCGAGCTTCTGGACCGTCGCCGCCGAGACCGGAGCGTCGACCCAGGCGCCGTTCTGATAGACCTGCTTGGCGGCCGAGACGCGGAGCGCGTCAGCGCGGAGATCGGGGTCGAGCACGGCGACGGTCAGCTTCACCCGCTCGCCCGGCGCCTTCGGGTTCGAATACCAGTCGGTGATGATCACGCCGCTCTGCGCATTCGCCTGGAGCAGCGGGGCAAATGAAACCGTGTCGACCGCTGCGCGCCACAAATAGGAGTTGATCGCCAGCGTCGTCACCGTCGAGGGTGCGAGCTGGGTCGGCAGCGTGCGGTTGCGCGTGCAGGCAGGCGTCGCGAGAGAGAGGACCAGCAGGGCGGCGGCGGTCGGGTGAAGGCGGTTCATCGGGAGGTCCTTGGGGATCGAGAAATGCGCTTTGGCGGCGTTATAGATAGTCAAGGCCCGCCCGCAAGCATGTGCCGCGCCGGGATGCAATTGTGGTGAGTCGGCAACAGGGGGCAAGGGAATCGATTCCGGGTCATGGAACCTTCAGGTGACTCCGATTATATCCTCCTTCTGACAGGGAGTTGAACGTGCTGAGAGTCGCGCAGCGTAAAGGGGCTCGGATGGTTGCGGCAGTCGCCGCGGCCGGCCTCGTGCTGACTCCGGCATTCGCGACGGGGACTTCGAGCAAGAAGCGCCCGGCGGCCGTGTCGCTGAGCTTCGATCCGGTTTCCTCCTTCACCCCGGCCAATGCCGATCCCAAGCTTGCCGCCGCGCTGGCCAGCAAGGGACTGGCGCTGACCGACTTCAAGTTCACGCCCGCTCCGGCCAAGGGGCGGCCATCGCAGGTTCGCGTCGCGGTCCGCGCGCGGGTCGTCGCGCCGAACGAGGCGCGCGTCGCTCAGGCTTCGATCCCGACGAGCGCGCTCAACTCGCTGACTCCGACCGGCTATAACCTCGGCCTGGCGGTCGGCTGGCGCCGCTTCGCCGTGGCCGGTGACGTTGCCAAGGTGAAGAGTGCGGATCCGGCGGCGGGCGGCCGCGAGAGCGCCGTGCTCGGGGTCAGCTACTCGCTCAGCAATCGCCTGAGCACCCGCGTTGCCGTCGGGGCGGAGCGCGTGACCGGCAATCCCGTCGCTGCGCTGCGCCAGGGCAACAATGTCTCGCTCGACGTCGGCAGCTCTTATTCGCTGTCGCGCCACATCGCGCTGACCGGCGGCGTGCGCTACAATATCGAGCGCCAGCGCCTGCCCGCGCTGCAGGACGACCGCCGCGACAGCCAGGCGGTATACGTCGGCACTGCGTTCAAGTTCTAACCCAGGGTTGCAGCCTTAGCCGGGCTTAAAGTCACGCTTTTTGCGCTGCTCTCCGTGACTTTAGTGACCTTAAGGGCCTGACCAGGCGCTGATTCCGGCCCAGCCAACGAAGCCAAGCTTCGCGATTTTCGCGTAGCGCTTCGCGTTCATCCCACCCAGCGCATGGACGCTTCGGCCGCCGAGCCGCGCCAGCGCGGCTGCGCGCATTCGCGGCAGCGGCGACCAGTCAGGATGGCTCGCTGTGCGGTAGATCGGGGAGAGCAGGATAAGCGGCGTCCGGCTGAGCAGCGCCTGGCGCAGCTCCCGAAGATTGTGCACCCGGGTCGCGGCTCCCGGCTGCTCGGTCACGACGGTCAACCCCCGAATGGCTGCCAGATGGCGCAGCCTTCGCCGCTCGCTTGCGCTCATCTTGCCGAGCGCGAGAACGCCGCAGCCGCGCGGGATCTTGCGAACCGTGCGCCACAGCTCGCCATCTCGGGCGTCGGCAATGAACCATTGCTCCGGCATTCTCTGGCGGCGGATCATGGCCCTTCCTATAGCGGCTCGGCATGAGCAGTCCCGCGGAACGCCGACAGAAGATCCTCGATTCGATCGCGCGTGCGGCAGATATCGCCAAGCGCGATCCGGCGGACGTGCAGCTGATCGCCGTCAGCAAGGGCCGCTCGGCGCAAGTGATCGAGCCGCTGATCGACGCCGGGCAGCGCGACTTCGGCGAGAATCGGGTGCAGGAGGCGCTTGGCAAATGGCCGGCGCTGCTCGCCCGCTACCCTAGCGTCTGCCTCCACGAGATCGGACGGCTGCAGTCCAACAAAACCGCCGAGGCGGTGAAGCTGTTCGACACCATCCACTCGCTCGACCGCCTTTCGCTGCTCGAGAGCCTAGTGAAGGAGGCCGACAAGGCGGAGCGGTTTCCAAGCGTCTACCTCCAGGTCAACATCGGCGAGGAGGAGCAGAAAGGCGGCTGTTCCATCGGCGAAGTTGGTGCGCTGGTTGCAGGCGTTCGCGCATCGCCGCTGCCGCTCGCCGGGTTGATGGCGATTCCGCCGCTTGGCGTTGAAGCGGCGCCTTATTTCGCGTTGCTCGCCAAGCTTGGGCGGCGGCATGACGTCAGCGGGTTGAGCATTGGAATGTCTGCGGATTTTCGCGCCGCGGTGATGCTCGGGGCGACTGCGGTCCGGATCGGCACGGCGCTGTTCGAGGACTGACGCAGGTGAAGTTCGACGCCATCATCTTCGACTTCGACGGTGTGCTGATCGAAAGCGAGTTCGAGGGCAACCAGCGCCTCGCGGAGCTTCTGACGAGCCTCGGCCATCCGACCAGTGTCGCCGAAGCGATCGAACATTATACCGGCCTTGCGGGGCAGGACTTCGTCGCGGCGGTGGAGACACGCATTGGCCGCGCGTTGCCGCCCGAGTTCCACGAACGTGGGCGAGTCCACCGCGATCGTGCGATGCGCGAGGGGATCGACGAGGTCGCTGGTGCGATCGAGTTCGTCCGTTCGCTGCCGCCGCAGCTGCCCAAGGCGGTCGCCTCGTCGAGCTCGACCAACTGGGTGCGGACGCACCTGGCGCATATCGGCCTGGAGGACGTCTTCGCCGAGCACGTCTACAGCGGGCGCGAGCATGTCAGCCGGGGCAAGCCCGCACCCGACCTCTACCTCCACGCCGCGACCGCGCTCGGCGTAGACATCGGTCGGACCGTCATCATCGAGGATTCGAAGGTCGGCGCGACCGGGGCGCTCGCCTCTGGCGCGGCCGTGATCGGCCTTGCCGCCGGGCGGCATTGCTTCGATGGCCACGCCGATATGCTGCGCTCGGTCGGCGTGACCGAGATCGCGCACAGCTTCGATGAGGTAGCGCGGCTGGTTGGGCTCGATCAGACGAGCAGGTGACCCGAGCGCTTGCGCTTGGTCGCAAGATAGTCGGCGTTGTGCGGGTTTGCCGGCATCTGGTGCGCCACGCGCTCGGCGACCTTGATGCCCGCGGCCTTGAGGCCGGCGACCTTGGCCGGGTTGTTCGTCAGGAGCCGCACTTCGTCGATGCCCAACACGCGAAGCATCGCGGCGGCGTGGCCGTAGTCGCGTTCGTCGTCGGCGAACCCGAGCCGCTGATTGGCGTCCACAGTATCGAGGCCTCGGTCCTGGAGCGCATAAGCGCGAATCTTGTTCGCAAGGCCGATCCCTCGACCCTCCTGGCGCAGGTACAGGAGGACTCCGCCGCCGGCGGCACCGATGATTCGAAGCGCTTCCTTGAGCTGCGGTCCGCAATCGCATTTCAATGAGCCGAACACGTCACCCGTCAGGCACTCGCTGTGCAGGCGGACGAGCGGAGGCTTGCCGGCGAAGGCGCCGACCACCAGCGCGACATGCTCCTGGCCGTCGTCCGAGGCGCGGAAGGCGACGATCTGAGTCGGCGGCATGTCGTCGAGCGGCAGCTTGGCGCGGGCGACGATTTCGAGGGACGGCTGCCGCCGCTCCCGAACGATGTCGTCGACGCTGACTGCAGGATCGGTTGCTGCCGGCTCCAGCAGCCAGACGGCCGGCAGAAGTCCGGCAGACCTGGCGAGCGCCAGAGCTGCGCTCGCAGCTTGCAGGCAATCCGGCGTCACCGGCTGGAGAGGCCCTAAGGGTGCCCGGTCGAGATCCTGGCCCGGATCGGCAAGCGCAAGCGCAGCGGCAGCATCGAGCCACGGCTCGCGCGCCAGGAGTACCGGCGCTTCCGGGTCGGCCGCGTCGCGCTCATTGGCGAGCTTTAGCGCCGCCGCGCGATAGCCGCTGATGAGCAGCGGAGCGCGTCGTGTCGGATCGCGAAGGTCGAGCAGTTCCTGCGTCGTCGTCTCGACCACCGCGGCGGAAAGTTCCTGCGATGCGGTGATGCGCACCGGGCGCCCGGCGCGGAGCATGGCGATCGCGGCCCGCACGGCAGCAGATTGCGTCAAGCGTCGATCTCGCAAATGAGGGGCACGTGGTCCGACGGCCGCTCCCAGTTGCGGCACGGCTCGAGCACCTGATGCGCTTTGAGGTGGCCGGCGAGCACTGGCGAGGCCCACATATGGTCGAGCCGCCGGCCGCGGTCGTTCTTCGTCCAGTCGGGCGAGCGGTAGCTCCACCAGGTGAAGCAGCGCTCGGGTGCGGGAACGAAGGTGCGGCCGATATCCACCCAATCGTGTGCCTGCTTGAGCCGGGTCAGCGCCTCAACTTCCACCGGCGTGTGGCTGACGACGGTGAGCAGAGCCTTGTGGCTCCAAACGTCGCACTCCAAGGGAGCGACGTTGAAATCGCCGACGATGACCGTCGGCTCCGCGAGCGTCTCCGACCAGCGAGTCATCCGCTCGATGAAGTCGAGCTTCTGGCCGAACTTGGGATTGATGATCCGATCCGGCGTGTCTCCCCCGGCCGGCACATAGACATTCTCGAGCCGGATCCCGCACTCGAGCCGGACGCCGATGTGCCGCGCCTCGCCATTATCCTGCCAATCGTGCTTGCCGGGGTCCTTCAGCGGGAGGCGGCTAAGGATCGCGACCCCATGGTGCATGCGCTGGCCGTTGAGAGCCAGATGGACATAGCCGTGGCGCTGGAACAGCTCGGCGGGAAAGATGCTGTCGAGCACCTTGGTTTCCTGGAGGCAGAGAATATCGGGCTGTTGTTCATTGATCAGCCGCTCGACGAGGCCGGTGCGCGCGCGCACCGAGTTGATGTTCCATGAAGCGATCTTGATCCTGGTCACTGCAGCCGATGTAGCCACGCTCGTTCAGCTTTGCGAGCGAACCCGTGATGCGAAAGGCCCCCGCTCCGGGGGCATGGAGCGAGGGCCGACCGAGCGCTTGTCACGCAAGGGATTCTGGAAACCCGGGTAACAGGGGGAAACCCCGGCTATCGCAGAATCAAACTTTCTCCTAGGCGTTTGCCCCTGACGCGGGGATGAACGGGTCGCAAACTGAAACTGTTTTCAGGCGATATAGCCTACCGCCGCTTCTTCGGCTCGGCGTAGGTGAAGGCGCTGTCGGGTACCGCGACGTTGTAGCGGACGTCCGACAGCTTGACGGTTGTCCGGTGGCCCTGAGGGTCGATCGCGGTCCATCCGTACATCTGCAGCCCGCCCGGTGCGGAGGGGTTGCGGAGGAACGCGAGCGTCAGCTGACCATATTGCGACGCGTTCTTCGCCCGGGCGACCACCACGCGGCTGTCGTTGCTCGGCAGGATCTCGGCCTTGCCGTTAAAGTCGGGTGAACCGGACAGCAGGGCACCTAGCGGGGTCTTCGACAGCGGCCAGCTCGACTTCTGCCCCACCTGGTAATCGAGGAAGGTCAGCCTCTTGCCGTCCGCCACGAGCAGCACGTCGCCGCCGGTATATTCGAACCGCACCTTGCCCGGGCGCTTGAGCTGCAGGGTTCCGGTCTGGACGCGTCCCTTGGCGTCGGTCTGCGTGAATCTGGCCGTCATCGTTTGTACGGCGCCGAGGTGCGCCTTCAGCCGCGCAAGATCGGGCGATTCGGCGGCCGCGGCGGGAGCGGTCGCAATCACCGCCATCGGGATCAGCGCGCGCGCGAAACGGGATGCAAAACTCATGTCCAAAGCTCCTGGAATTTTGCGCCGGAAACTGGCGTTTCGGCCTTGAATGCGTAGTGAACCCGACGGTTCCGATCGGTTCAGGATCAGATCGGGTGCCCGTCGGGATCGATCAGCACCTCGCGGCGGCCGACATGGTCGGGCTGGCCGACGAGCCCATCCTTCTCCATGCGCTCGATCAGCCGGGCGGCGCTGTTGTAGCCGACGCGCAACTGGCGCTGGAGATAAGACGTGGACGCCTTCTGGCTTTCGGCGACGATCTGGATCGCCTTGCGGTAGAGCTGGGTCTCCGCATCGTCCTCGCCGGTCGGCTGCCCGTCGAACAGGTAGCCGCCGTCTTCCGGCTCCTCGGTGACGGCGGACACATAATCGGGCGAGCCCTGGCGCCGCCAATGTTCGGCCACGGAGCGCACCTCCTCGTCGCTGACGAACGGCCCATGGACGCGGATGATCTGCTTGCCGCCGGGCATGTAGAGCATGTCGCCGCGCCCAAGCAGCTGCTCGGCGCCCTGCTCGCCAAGGATGGTCCGGCTGTCGATCTTGCTCGTCACCTGGAAGCTGATGCGGGTCGGAAGATTGGCCTTGATGACGCCGGTAATCACGTCGACGGACGGGCGCTGCGTCGCCATGATCAGGTGAATGCCCGCCGCGCGCGCTTTCTGCGCGAGGCGCTGGATCAGGAACTCGACCTCCTTGCCGGCGGTCATCATCAGGTCGGCGAGCTCGTCGACGACGACGACGATCTGCGGCAGCACATCATAATCGAGCTGCTCGGTCTCGTAGAGCGGCTGGCCGGTATCGGCGTCGTAGCCGGTCTGGACCCGGCGGCCGAGGGTCGCGCCCTTGGCCTTCGCCTCCCGCACCTTGGCGTTGAAGCTCGGCAGCGCGCGGACGCCGAGGTTGGCCATCATGCGATAGCGTTCCTCCATCTGCTCGACCGTCCACTTCAACGCGCGGATCGCCTTGCCCGGCTCGGTGACCACCGGAGCGAGCAGGTGCGGGATATCGTCGTACATGCTCAACTCGAGCATCTTCGGGTCGATCATGATCAGTTTGCACTGGTCCGGACCGTACCGGTACAGCAGCGACAGGATCATGCAGTTGAGGCCGACCGACTTGCCCGAGCCGGTGGTGCCGGCGACGAGCAGGTGCGGCATCGGCGCCAAATCGGCGATCACCGGATCGCCGGCGATATTCTTGCCGAGGATCAGCGGGAGCGACATGTTCTGGTCCTCGAACGCCTGACTGCCGATCAGCTCGGACAGGCTCACCATCTCGCGCTTGGGGTTAGGCAGCTCGATGCCGATGACGCTGCGGCCGGGGATCGTCGCCACTCGCGCCGACAGGGCGGACATGTTGCGCGCGATGTCGTCGGCCAGCGCGACCACGCGGCTGGCCTTGATCCCGCTGGCCGGTTCGAGCTCGTACATGGTCACGACGGGCCCGGGACGGACCTCGACAATGTCGCCGCGGACGTTGAAGTCGTCGAGAACCGTCTCGAGCAGGCGCGCATTACGCTCGAGCCCGGCGCGGTCGATCTGCTGGCGCGTCTCCTTGGGCGGCGGGGACAAGAGCTCGACCGTCGGCAGCTGGTAGCTGTCACCGAGTGCGAGGCCGGGCTGTGCGCCCAGCGCCCGCCGCTCCTTGGCTCGCCCGGCGGGCGGCAGCGGCTTGGTAGCCTCCAAAACTGCCACGGTCGGGCGAGTCTTGGGCGGCGCCGCGGGAACGACGCGCTCGTCGCGAATCTCGGTCGAGCGCGGCGCGGCGCGGCGTTCGAGCGGCCGTCTCGCGAACAGCCCGGCGATCCAGCTGCGCTCCGAGTCGGTGAGGCCGAGCGCGAAATAGCCGACCGCCAGGCCGGCGAGCGTGAACAGCAACAGCACTGCGAAGCGAGTTGGCGCGGCGGCTTCGGGATTATGGATCAGTCCGATCGCGGAATTGAGGCCATGCGCGGCAGCGAGGCCGAGCGCACCGCCCCAGCCAGCTGGGAGCCCCGACACTGCCGATGCGCTGGTCAGGCCGAGCGCAATGCCGATGAGCACTGCGCCGATCGCCGCCAGGCCCAGGCCGCGGCTGATTCGTCCCGCCGGCTCAAGCCGCAGCATTCTGAGGCCGCCGATCGCGACGACGGGCAGGAACAGCACCGAGCCGAGGCCGAACAGCAGCAGGAGCGCGTCGCTGAAATAGGCGCCGAAGCTGCCGAGCCAATTGGTCGGCGGCCCCCCGGCGGCGGTGCTCAGCGATGGATCGGTTGCACTGTGTGTGGCGAGGGCAAGCGCACCGGCGAGGCTCAGACCGACGAGCAGCGCGCCGCCCGTGCGCACGCAAAACCGCCGCACCGCGTCACGCAGTGCGTCGCGCCAATCGGGCGCCAGTTCGCGCTTCGGCGCGCGCGTGGCCACGGTCGCCATGTCCCACCCCCAAGAAGTCGGGGCTTAGAATCCCCCACGCGGAGTCCGCGGTCAAGCGAAGTCGTGGCGTCATTGCGACGAACGGGCTAGTTGCCCGCCCATGGACCGCGCGGACGTGATCATTTTCGGTGGCGGCCTGGTCGGGCTGGCGCTCGCTTCGGCGCTCGATTCAAGCGGAGTCTCCGCGATCGTGGTCGACCCCGCCGACCCCGCGCCGCGCGTCGAAGCGGCGTTCGATGGTCGGACGAGCGCCGTGTCGTCGAGCTCGATGCGGATGCTCCAGACGATCGGCGTCGCCGAGCATCTTGCCGAGCCCGGCTGCCCGATCTGGCGGATCGCGGTTGCCGATGGCCTCAAGCCGGGCGGGCTGCACTTCGACCCCGACGACGAGGAGCCGCTCGGCTTCATGCACGAGAACCGCAATTTGCGCACGGCGCTGCGTGTCCGTGCTGAGGCGGGCAAGAACATCTGGCTGATGTGGAAATCGCGCGTGACTGCGGCCGAGCGCGGCGAATACGGCGTCGTCGTCTCGCTTGAGGATGGGCGCAAGCTCAGCGCCCCGCTGCTGGTCGCGGCCGACGGGCGCAATTCGGCGACGCGCGAGCAGGCGGGGATCGCCGTTGCGCGGTGGAAGTATGACCACCAGGCGATCGTCTCGGTGCTCCGGCACGAGCGACCGCACGAGCATGTCGCCTATGAGATTTTCTACCCCACCGGGCCGTTCGCCTTGCTGCCGATGAACGACGACAAGGTGGGGCATCGCTCGGCAATCGTCTGGTCGGTTCGCGACGAGGATGCCGCGGGCTGGCTGTCGCTCAACGACGAGGATTTCGCGGCCGAGGCGCAAGCCGCGATGGGGGGCTTCCTTGGTGAGATCGCGATGCTCGCGCCCCGCTCCTCGTACCCGCTCGGCTTCCACCATGCGGCGCGGATCACGGCGCAGCGCCTGGCGCTCGTGGGCGATGCCGCGCATGCGATCCACCCGATTGCGGGACAAGGTCTCAACCTCGGCTTCCGCGATGTCGCGGCGCTTGCCGAAGTGCTCGTCGAAGGCGCCCGGCTCGGCCTCGATCTCGGCGACAAGCAGTTGCTCGACCGCTACCAGCGCTGGCGCTCGCTCGACGCGCTGTCGGTCGCCTTCGCCACCGACACGCTGACGCGGATCTATGGCGTGCGCGGCGCAACCGCGTCGGCGATCCGGCGCTTCGGCATGGGGCTGGTCGGGCGCATCTCGCCGCTGAGAAACCGGTTGATGAGCGAAGCGCGTGGCACCAGCGGCGACCTGCCGCTGCTGCTGAGGGGATTGCCGATTTAATTACTGAATCGTCTGCTCGACGTCGGCGCCCCCGGTGACCGCGGCACGGTGGAACTGCATCAGCTGCACCAGCAAATCGGCACGGCTGTCGAGCGTCGGTTCCTCGAGCAGCGCTTGCTTCGCCCCGATGTCGAATGGCGCGACCTGCGCGATCGCATTGACCAGCATCTCGTCGTCGAGTCGGCCGACCGCATTCCAGTCGACTGCGAGGCCCATCGCATCGCCGAGACGCCGCGCTTCGCACTCGACCTCGGCGCGTTGGGCGAGCGACAGCGGCGGCGGCTCGCTGTCGTCGAACGCCTCGACGTCCACGTCGGCGCAGCGATAAGGCGCGCCGACACTGGCTTCACCGACCAGCCGAAAGCGGTTCGAGCCGAGGAGCACGATGTTGTAGCGCCCGTCCTGCAGCTCCTCGACCCCGACCAGCTCGCCGACGCAGCCGACGCTGTAGAGCGGCGCCTGGTTGTCGTCGTCGAGGCGTCGCGGCTGGATCATCGCGATTCGGCCGCCGCCCTCGATCGCGTCGCTGACCATCTCGCGATAGCGCGGCTCGAAAATGTGCAGGGGGAGCTGCGAACGCGGGAAGAGGATGGCGCCGGCGAGCGGGAAGAGAGGCACCCGCAGCGTGCGGCTCATGTAAAGAGCACCGCCGACAGACGGCGACGCTGCGCGCTCGACCATGGGTCTTCGAGGCCCTGGGCTTCGAGCAGCTGGAGGAAGCGCTGGCGCGCCGCACCGTCGTTCCACTCGCGGTCGCGGCGGATGATCTCGAGCAGCGCATCGGCGGCGGAGTCGCGGTCCCCCGAGGCCATCTTCGCATTGGCGAGCTCGAAGCGCGCTTCATGGTCGTCGGCATTGGCCGCGAGCCGCGCCTTGAGGTCGGAGGTGTCGGCGGCGGGCGCTGCCGAGGCAACTTCGAGCGCCGCTCGGGCGCGGGCAAGCTCCGGTTTTTTCGCCAGCTCGCCCGGCGCAGCCTCGAGGATCTGCCGGGCTTCGTCGACCTCGCCCGCGGCGATCAGCGCCCGCGCGAGCCCGCCGATCACTTCGGCATTGTCGGGCGCCATCTCGAGGACCTGGCGGAAGATGTTGGCCGCTCGCGGCGCGTCGCCATCTTCGAGCACCTGCTCGCCCATGGCGATCAGCGGCTCGATCTCGGCCTTCGGGGTCGCTCCTTCGGGCTCGATCTTCAGCTGCTTGAGCAGCTGGTCGAGCGCCTTCTTGATCTGTCCTTCGCTGCGGTAATTGGTGAGGTCCGCGACCGGCTGACCACGGTAGATCGCGTAAACGGTCGGGATCGACTGGATGCGGAACTGCGCGGCAAGCAATTTTTCCTGGTCGACGTCGATCTTGGCGAGCTTCACGCCTTTCGCCGCATAATCGGCCGCGACTTTGTCGAGCACCGGCGAGAGCTGCTTGCACGGGCCGCACCACTCCGCCCAGAAGTCGAGGATGACGAGCGCCGTCATCGACGGATTGATGACGTCGCGCTCGAAGCGCTCGATCGATTCGCGCTCGGCTTCGGTAAGTCCCAGTGTCGCCACGGCCCCGATCAGACTCCCTTCAACAACCGTCGTGCCGCGCCCATATGGGCGGCGCGCAAGGCTGTCACAAGCGCCTTGCGGGAGCGCGCGTGGCCATGCTAGGCGCGCGCCTCACCTCCGCCGGGACGCGGTTCCGGCGCCGGCTCGAGCGGGCGTAGCTCAGGGGTAGAGCACAACCTTGCCAAGGTTGGGGTCGAGGGTTCGAATCCCTTCGCCCGCTCCAAAATCGTGAATATCCGGGGGATGTTTCGATTTTGGAGCGCACGAGCTGAGCGAGGGGCGACAGCCCGTCTCGACCGTGGCTCCAAACATCTGACGACCATTGGTGTCGCGATGCTGCGCGCCTATGTGCCTTGAACAACGGAGGCCCCATGTCCGAGCAAGCCGAACTGACCCGACCCGAGACCCGCAAGACAATCGAGACGACCAACCCGGCCACGGGCGAGCCGGGCAAAAGCTACGAAGAAACATCGCTGAACGACGCCCTCGCCGCCGCCGCGGCTGCACGCGAAGCCTTCGTGGAGTGGCGCCGCACCCCCTTCGCCGACCGCTCAGTCGTCATTCGGAAGGCGGCCGAGATCCTGCGCGCGCGCAAGGACGAGTTCGCGCGGCTGATGACCGGGGAAATGGGCAAGACCCTCGACGACGGCCGTGCCGAGGTCGAGAAATGCGCGTTCCACTGCGATTGGTTCGCCGATCACGCTGAAGCTTATCTCGCTCGCGAGCCGGTCGACATCGGCGGCGGTGAGGCGTTCGTCACCTTCAACCCGCTCGGCGTGATCCTCGCGGTGATGCCGTGGAACTTCCCCTTCTGGCAGGTCTTCCGCGCCGCCGCGCCGGCGCTGATGGCGGGCAACGGCATGCTGCTGAAGCACGCGAGCAACGTGCCGGGCTGCGCGCTGGCGATCGAAGAGGTGTTGCACCAGGCGGGCGTGCCGAAGGACCTGTTCCGCACGTTGCTCCTGCCCAGCAGCGAGGTCGAAGCGCTGATCAGGGACGACAATGTCGCTGCCGTCACGCTCACGGGCAGCGTCGCCGCGGGGAAGAGCGTCGCCACCGCCGCGGGCTCGGTGCTCAAGAAATGCGTGCTCGAGCTCGGCGGGTCGGACGCCTACCTCGTGCTCGAAGATGCCGACATCGAGGCAGCCGCGAAGGTCGCCGCGACCGCGCGGATGGTCAACGGCGGCCAGAGCTGCATTGCCGGCAAGCGCTTCATCGTTGTCCGCTCCATCCTCGAAGCGTTCGAGAAAGCGATGGTCGAGGCGATGCGCGGCTATGAAATGGGCGATCCCACGAAGGAGGGCACGAAGCTCGGCCCGATGGTCAGCGTGAAAGCGCGCGACGATATTCACCGGCAGGTGACCGAGAGCGTCGCCAAAGGCGCCCGGCTGCTGCTCGGGGGCAAGGTGCCCGACCGGGCTGGCGCCTGGTATCCGGCAACGGTGCTCGGCAAGGTGCGGCCCGGCCAGCCGGCGCATGACGAGGAGGTGTTCGGCCCCGTCGCCGCCATCATCGCCGCGGAGGACGAGGGTGACGCAATCCGAATCGCCAACGACAGCGAGTTCGGGCTGGGCTCGGGCGTGCTTACCTCCGACCTCGACCGCGGGCGCAGGATCGCCGCCGAGGAGCTCGAGGCGGGAATGAGCTTCGTCAACGAGAACGTCCGCTCGGATCCGCGCGCGCCATTCGGTGGCGTCAAGCATTCGGGCTACGGCCGCGAATGCTCGGCCTACGGCATCCGCGAGTTCGTCAACATCAAGACGGTGCACGTACGCGCCGCGCCGAAGGTCGGCGCTGCCGCGACCGAATAGCGGCTAGTCGCGCTCGCTCGTCTCCTGCAGCGCCGCAGCGTTACCGTAGAAGTGGGTGCCGACGAGCCCGCGCGCCAACGCCGATGCTCGTCCGCCACGCGCGAGATCGTCCGGATCGAAGTCGATGGCGGCGATCGTGAGGGGCGGCAGGTTCGCGGCCCTGAGCTTGGCGTTGAACGCAGCGACGTCGCCGGCCTGCATCGCGGCCCACTGGCTCTCCACGTCCCTCAGCTCACGGTCGAGCGCGTCGATCCGCGCCAGCTGGTAGGCGGTTGGACGATCCTCGACCGAGTTGATTGCGCCGTAGATTTCGTCCGTGTGCTCGCGCAGCCGCTCCTCGCCAGTAATCGCGCCGCCCTCGGTCGTGGCGACGATCTCCTTGCGCAGCGCGTCGGCTTTCGCGGTCAAGGCCGCGGCTGACGCTTTGACGTCGGCGGGGGCTGAAGGGTCTTGAGCGATCTGCCCGGCCTTGGCGCGGAGGCCGTTGATCTGCCCAACCACCTTGCTCATCCGGAGGAACATCGCCTTGATCCGTTCGGCCGCAGCGAACTGCGCCTGGCGGTCGGCCATGGTGAAGGTCGCGCGCTTGTCGAGCGTAATCGTCAGCGGCACCGTGCTGACCTGGCCCGCGCTGGTCAGCCGCACGGTGTAATTGCCGGGCAGGATCCGCTCGCCTGTCGTGGAGGACCCGGCGAGCGATGCGGCCGGCGGGACGATCGGCGGTTTGGTCAGCATCGCCCAGGTGATGCGGTTGAGGCCGCGCCGCTTCGAGGTCGGAATTTCGTCGACCAGCTTGCCCGTCGAATCGAGCACTTCGAGCTTCATCCGTCCGATCACGTGGCGCGCCTTCTGGTAGTAAGTGATGACGGCGCCGTTCGGCGGATTGTCACCGAAGTAAGTGGCGTCGCCCTCGGACCAGCCGCCATTGCCCTGGATGCGCTGCTCGACCGGCCTTCCGGGGAGCAGCACGCCGGCGCTCGCCAGGGTCGCCGGCGTCAGCTGCCGCAAGGGGCTGATGTCGTCGATGACCCAGATTCCGCGGCCGTGCGTCGCCAGCACCATGTCGTCGTCGCGCTCCTGCAGCGCGATGTCGCGGACGGCGAGACCGTC
>Ga0207657_10003963_pt1 | contig 15722 bp, 15 predicted proteins | sample KBSC33metaG_FD_184316 | JGI IMG/M metagenome (GOLD analysis project Ga0207657, IMG submission 184316) | Corn rhizosphere microbial communities from Kellogg Biological Station, Michigan, USA - KBS C3-3 metaG (SPAdes) (version 2) | ecosystem: Host-associated > Plants > Roots > Rhizosphere > Soil ... | reverse complement strand
GAACAGCTTCGCATAGGCCTCGCCCAGGCCGTTGCCCGCGCCGGTGATGATCGCAACCTTGCCGTCCAGCAAACCCGCCATGTCGACCTCCCAATATGTGTTCTGAATTTATGGGAGCATCTTCCGGCCGCGATCGGCGGCTTGGCAAGCGCTCAGCGTTCGCGGCGCGCTTTGAAAAAGCCTTTCAGGAGCGCCGAACTCTCCTCGGCCATCACCCCGCCCGTGACGCTCGGCCGTGAGTGGCAGGTGGGCTGCTCGAAGAAGCGGGGCCCGTGGACCACAGCGCCGCCCTTGGGGTCCTCGGCCCCGAACACCAGGCGTCCGATCCTCGCATGGCTGATCGCGCCGGCGCACATGGCGCAGGGCTCCAGCGTCACCACCAGGGTCAGGCCGGTCAGCCGGTAGTTGCCGAGCTTCCGCGCGGCCTCTCGCAGGGCTACGATCTCGGCGTGCGCCGTGGGGTCGTGTGATCCGATCGGCCCGTTGGCGCCGACGGCGACCACCTCACCGGACGCCGGATCGACCACCACCGCGCCCACCGGGGTTTCGCCGCGGCCCGCGGCGGCTTGCGCGGCATCCAGGGCGATGCGCATGGTGCGATGGTCATGGTCCACGATCCGCACCGAACCGGTGGCCGCCCGTCCGGTCAAGCCCGCACGCCCGAAACCGAACCCTCGCCCGAGCTGGGCGGCGACCGCGTCGCCAAGATGCTGGCCCGCGCCGGGGTGGCTTCGCGCCGCGAGGTCGAGCGGCTGATCGAGGCGGGGCGGGTCGCCCTGAACGGCCAGGTGCTGACCACGCCGGCGGTGAAGGTGGAGGCGGGCGACATCCTGACGGTCGACGGCGCGGTGGTCACCGAGGCCGAGCCCGCGCGGCTGTTCCGCTACCACAAGCCGATCGACCTGGTGACCAGCCATAAGGACCCGCAGGGCCGCCCGACGGTGTTCGAGGCCCTGCCGGAAGGCCTGCCGCGCCTGATCTCCGTGGGCCGCCTGGACATCAATTCCGAGGGCCTGCTGCTACTCACCAACGACGGCGGCCTGGCGCGCGCCCTGGAGATGCCCGCCACCGGGATCGTGCGCCGCTATCGCGCCCGGGCCCGCGGCCGGGTCACCCAGGAACGGCTCGACACCCTGAAGAAGGGGATCACGGTCGAGGGCGTCCGCTATGGCGCCATCGAGGCGACCCTGGACAAGGCCAAGGAGGGGCCTCAGGGCGCCAACCTCTGGATCACCGTGGTCCTGGCCGAGGGCAAGAACCGCGAGGTTCGCCGGGTGCTGGAGGCGCTGGGCCTCAAGGTGAACCGGCTGATCCGCCTCTCCTACGGGCCTTTCGCACTGGGGACCCTCATGCCCGGCGAGGTCGAGGAGGTGGGCCCGCGGGTGATCCGCGAACAGCTCGCCCAGCACATCGCTCCGCAGAACCTGCCCAAGGGCGACCGGCCGCTCTGGAAGAAGCCCGCGACGCCCCCCAGGGCTCCGCGACGCGGCGCCGTCGAGCTGGACCGCGGGGGAAAACCCGGCCGGCCCGGCAAGGAGGGCCGCCGGGCGCGCGCCCCCTCTGGCGAGGCGGCGCCGAAGAAGGAATACAAGGCCGGCTGGGCCAAGCCGAAGCCGCGGCCCGTCGTCGCCAAGGCCGCCGGGCCTAAGCGGCGGTCGGGCGCGACGCGCAAGCCGTCCCGCCCCGGCGGCCCCAGGCGGGGCTGAGGTTTGCGCATCGTCTCCGGCAGTTTCCGCGGCAGGGCGCTGGCCGCGCCGCAAGGTCAGGCCACGCGCCCCACCTCGGACCGCGCGCGCCAGGCGATCTTCAACATCCTGGAGCACGCCGCCTGGTCGCCGGGTGTGAGGGATGCCCGCGTCATCGACCTCTTCGCAGGCTCCGGGGCGCTGGGCTTCGAGGCCTTGTCGCGAGGCGCGGCTTTCTGTCTGTTCGTCGAGACGGACGAAGCCGCCCGCGGCGCGATCCGGGAGAACGTCGAGGCCATGGGGCTTTTCGGCGCGACCCGCGTCCACCGCCGCGACGCCACCGACCTGGGCGTGCGGCCCGGCGCCGACGGCCCGGCCTTCGACCTCGCCTTCCTGGATCCGCCCTACGCGAGCGGCCTGGGCGAGGCCGCGCTCGGCAAGCTCGCCGCCGGCGGCTGGCTGGCGCCCGGCGCGACCGTCGTCTTCGAGCGCGGCGCAGCCGAGCCGGATTTCGACATCCAGGGCTTCGAGCCGCTCGACGTCCGCGACTACGGGGCGGCGCGGGTAGCGTTCCTCAAGTTCGCGGGCTGACCTCGGGCGTGGCGCTCGGGAACAGGTGGCGCGCGAAAGCCGGGATCGTCCGGAACGCCATGTGGATATTGTCGTTCACCGACGCCACCTGCAGGCCGAGCGGCGCCCACAGGGCGGCGAGCGAGGCGCGGGTGTGAAGGGTCACGTGGCCGTTGCGTGGCCCGATGTACCACCACCGCATGCCCTGGGCCGCGAAGTCGGCGGGCTGCACGAGTGTCGAGAAGAGCAGGATGCCGTCGTCGGCCAGGAAGCTGGCGATGTCGGCCGCTCCGGCCTTGGGCTCGGGCATGTGCTCCAGGGTTTCGAAGCAGGTCACCAGGTTGAAGCGCCGCTGCGGCCGCACCCGATGGTCGGCATGAAAGGGATCGTAGGTCTCCGCGTGGCCGAAGCCCGCCTCGCGCAATCGCGCGGCGAGCGCGCCGTTGCCGCCACCGTAGTCGAGAACCTGGAGAGCCGAGGCCGAGGCCTTAAAAGCGCTCGCGATCATCCGGGCGTTGCCCTGCGGCCTGACGGCTTCGTAGTCCCGGTCCACCTCGCCATAGGCCGCGTTGTAGATGTGGGTCTCGAACGCCTCGTGCGGCCAATCGTCGAGGGCGTCGGTGTAGACGAGCCCGCAGCGTTCGCAGCGGCGGTAGTAGACGGGCACGCCGGCCAGCGGAAGGAAGGCGCCGCGCGCCTCCTCACAGGATCGGTTGAAGTCGATCACGCCGAACAGCCTGGCAGGGCCGTCGCAGACCTTGCAGGCGGTCTCAGCGGGGTCGGCGGGCCGAAGCCGCAATGAAGGGCTGACGGCCCCTGCGCCGCTCATCGGCGCCCGAACAGCCGCTCGATGTCGGCGAGCTTGAGCTCGACATAGGTCGGGCGGCCGTGGTTGCACTGGCCGGAGTGGGGCGTGGCTTCCATCTGGCGCAGCAGCGCGTTCATCTCCGGCGCCGTCAGCCGCCGCCCGGCCCGGACCGAGCCATGGCAGGCCATGGTCGAGCAGACGTCCTCCAGCCGCTCCTTCAACGCCAGCGCCTGGCCGTTCTCGGCCAGGTCGTCGGCGATGTCGCGGATCAGGCCCTGCACGTTGGTCTCGCCGAGCAGGGCCGGGGTCTCGCGGACCAGGACCGCGCCCGGCCCGAACGCCTCGAGGGCGAGGCCGAGCGCGGCCAGGTCGTGGGCCTTGGCGGTCACGCGTTCGGCCTCGGCGGGATCCAGCTCCACCACCTCGGGCAGCAGCAGGGCTTGGCGCACGACGCCGCCCTCGGCCATTTCATGCTTCATCCGCTCATAGACCAGGCGTTCGTGCGCGGCGTGCTGATCGACGATCACCACGCCGTCGCGGGTCTGGGCGACGATGTAGGTCTCGTGCACCTGGGCGCGGGCCGCCCCCAGCGGATAGTCGACCGGATCGAACACCGGGGCGGGGGCGGCGTCCTCGGCGACGCCACCCTCGCCATAAGGCTCCCAGTCCGGCTCGGCGCGGGCGGAGACCTCGGTCAGGCCCGGGATCGACTGCACCGCCGCCGCCAGGGCGGACGGCTGCCAGCCGCCCTGGCGCCAGGCCGAATATCCCGCCGCTGAGGGCGGGGCCGGGTAGCCGCCGCCCGGCCGGAAGCCGCCCAGGGCCGCGCTCGCGACCGTCGTTGACGCCCGATGGCCCGCGCCCGCCAGCGCGTGGCGCAGGCCGCCGATGATCAGGCCGCGCACCAGCCCGGGATCGCGGAAGCGCACCTCGGCCTTCGCCGGATGGACGTTGACGTCGACGTAGGCTGTGTCGAGCTCCACGTAGAGCGCGGCGAGCGGATGCCGGTCGCGGGCCAGGAAGTCGGCGTAGGCGGCGCGCAGCGCGCCCTGCAGCAGCCGGTCGCGGACCGGCCGGCCGTTGACGAACAGGTACTGGTGGGCGGCGTTGCCGCGGTTGTAGGTCGGCAGGCCCGCGAACCCCGACAGCCGCACGCCCTCGCGCTCATGCTCCAGCGCGAGCGCGTTGTCGGAGAACTCGCGGCCCATGATCGCGGCCAGGCGGGCCAGGCGGCCTTCGGGTCCGGCCGGCTCGGCCGGCAGGCGAAGCGTGCGGCGGCCGTCGAGGTCGAGAGAGAAGCTCACCGCCTCGTGGGCCATGGCCTGGCGCTTGATCTCCTCGGCGATGGCCATCGCCTCGGCCCGCTCGGACTTCATGAACTTCAGGCGGGCCGGCGTCGCGTAGAACAGGTCGCGCACCTCCACCCGCGCGCCATGCGGAACGGGGAAGGCGGCGGGCGAGACCGCGCCCACCGCGCCGGCCTCGACGAAGATCGCATGCGCCTCGGCCTGTCCTCTCGCGCGGCTGGCGATGGAGAGGCGGGCGACCGAGCCGATCGACGGCAGCGCCTCGCCGCGGAACCCAAGCGTCGCGATGTGCAGCAGGTCGTAGTCGCCGGCGTCGTCCGGCGAGAGCTTGGAGGTGGCGTGCCGCTCGATGGCCAGCGGCAACTCGTCGGCCGTCAATCCCTGGCCATCATCGGCCACCAGGATACGCGTGAGGCCGCCGCCGTCCGCCTGCACCTCGACGCGGGCCGCGCCGGCGTCGAGCGCGTTCTCCACCAGCTCCTTGACCGCGCTCGCCGGCCGCTCCACCACCTCGCCGGCGGCGATGCGGTTGACGGTTTCGGGCGGCAGGCGGCGGATCGGCATGACGAGGCTTTCAGCGGCCCACCAATATAGGACGATTCCGGAGCGGCGAATGCGTGTGCGTGGATGTCTTGCGGCGGTGGTCGCGGCGATGGCGCTGGCAGCTCCAGCCGCCGGGCAGGTCCCGCTGACGCCGACCGCCCCTGCGGTGAACGACCCCGACGCGGTGCTGGTCGAGGAACTGGTGGTGACCGGCCGCCGTCCCGGGCCCGCGTGGTGGACCGTGTCCGACGCCGACACGACCGTCTATGTCCTGGGCGCCCCGTCCCTGGCGCCCAAGCATATGGCCTGGGATCGTGAAATCTTCGAGCAGCGGCTGGCCGGGGCCAGCCGGGTGATCCTGCCGTTCCAGGACGTCAAGGTGACGCTCACCGGCGCCTTGGGCGCGGCGATCAACTTCATCCGCCTGCGGGGCGGCGGGCCGTTCGAGGCCACGCTGGACCCCCAGACCCGGGCGCGGTTCGTGGCGGCGCGGACGGCGCTGGGGCAGCCGGCCAGCCACTATGCGACCCGCAACCCGCTGGCGGCCGGCCTGCGCCTGGCCACCGATTACCGCGATCGCATGGACCTGACGAACTCCGACCCCACGAAGCTGATCAAGCTGCTGGCCTCGCGGGCCAAGGTTCCAATCACCCAGCGCAGCTACAACCTCGGCCCGCTGATGGGCGCGATCATCCGCACCCCGCAGGCGGCGGGCCGGGCCTGTTTCGACGAGGTTCTGGCCCAGGTCGAGGCCGGCCCGGGCGTCACCCGCGCCGCCGCCAAGGCCTGGGCGCAAGGCGATGTCCGCGGCGCGCTCGCCAACGAACGGACCTATGAGCGCTGCATCGCCGTGGTTCCCGGCGCGCAGGCGTTCGACGCGCGGGTCAAGGCCGACGAGGTCGCCGACATCGAGCAGGCGCTGAAGACCCCCGGCCACGCGATCGCCGTGGCGCCGCTCCGGCCCTTGCTGGCGCAAGGGGGCATACTCGATCAGCTCCGCGCCAAGGGCTTAACGGTGACGACGCCGGGCGACGAATAGGCCAGCCACGGGCGCATCCCGCGCGGTCACGGCGTCGGGATCTGCCTCGGCCGGGTATTCTTAGCGCGGAGCGCGGGTGGGCCGTTCTTGGCGGGCCCTCCCAGATTCAAATCAGCTGAGCGGATCCACCCTCGGACGACTGGTGCCCACTTTGGAATAGCGGAAGAGAGCCACCATCGTCGGTAGGATCAGAAAGGCCGATAGGAAGAAGGCGCCGCCGATATAGACAGGTGACAGACCCCTTTCAGCGGACAGTCGAACCATCTCCCAATTTGCGGCTCCGCTCACGGCTGCATACGCCCAGAGCAGCACCTGCCAGAATCGCGGCGTCAGGATCTGGCGCTCGAACGCGTACGCAAAGAGGCCCAGCAGCGCGAGCGCGTCCACGGGGAGGCTTAACCAACCCAGGAGAGTGGGGTGTTGCGAGGGAACGCTCCACACCCCAAGGGCAAAAAAGATTGCCGAGACGACCCAGTAAATCTTCCACCCCACGTCGAACTCCTTCCTCACATGTCCCTAGCGAATGCTGCCGATAACCTAGGGTAGTCCCGGTCGGTTATTCTTCCTCGACAGGCGGAGATTGCAGCGGCTTAGGTGTTGGGCGGCCGGGCCGCTCGTCGTGCGAGTGGCTTGGCGAAGATGGCCTGTCAACGGTGGTGAGCCCCAGCTTGCGGCGTTGCGCCTTCAGCTGCGCACGCAGCGGGTCTCCTTGCTCGCAGCGAAATTCATGTTTAGTCGCCCGCAATCTCACCCGAACGCCCGGTGCCAAAAAGGCTACGGGACGTTCTGCACTGCGGTTGCCCTGGGTCCCGGCTCGGCCTGACGGCCGTCCGGGATGACGAGAATATTTAAGTCGCTGAAACTATTATACTATAATTGAGCTTTCGCCCTAGAGGCCCGGCAGCTTGATCTTGTGCTTGCCTTCGCGCTGGATGACCACGGTCTTGCCGCCGGTCAGCGCTGCGATGCGCGCATCCTCGGCGGCCGGGTCGATCGGCGAAGAGGTTTCGGCGCCCGCCGTGCCCGGGGCGGCCGCCGCCTTCTTGTCGGCTCGCCAGAACATCACGCGGTCGGCGAAGCTCTTTTCCTTGTGCGCCACGTCGCCGAACTCGTCGTCGACCACATAGCGGATCAGCGGGTCGGCCTTGTCGGCGCCGGCCTTGGCGACCAGCAGCTTCTCGCCCTCGGAGCGGGTCTCGGCTTCGCGTTGGCCGAGCAAGGCGGTGCGCGCGGCGCTTTCCGGCTGCAACTCCTGCGGGCGCGGCTTGCCCGGGGCGGGCGGGCGAAGGGCGAAGTCCGGCGGCACCACCAGCGGGGCCTTGGTCACCACGCGGAACTCGTCGGGGGTCACCTTGGTCATGCCGAGCGCTTTGCGCGTCGACTGACACCCGGCGAGACCTACCGCCGCAACCAAGGCGGAGGCGACGATCACTCGGTTGACGCTCATAGACCAGTAGCTCCTAAGGCCCCCCGGCCGAGAAGGAAGAGTGGATAGCGTAAACCAACGCGCCCGCCAACGCTGCATCAGGCCGCATCTCCCGCAGCCTTGGCCTCGCGGTCCCGGCCATCCTGGCGCAGCATGTCGAGCAGCAACAGGCAGATGCCGACGGTGATCGCCGAATCGGCCACGTTGAAGACCCAGGGGAAGAAGCCGATCCGCGAAACGTCCACGAAGTCGACGACGCTGCCGAAGCGGATCCGGTCGATGACGTTGCCGATCGCGCCCCCGATCACCAGGCCTACGGCGATAGCGAACAGCGGCCGAGCCGCCCGGCGCACCCAGACCGCCAGCACGACGGCCACCAGGATCGAAAAGACCGTCAGCAGCCAGCGCACCAGGTCGTGCTGCGCCTGCAGGAAGCCGAAACTGACGCCGGTGTTGCGCACGCCGGTGAACTGCAGCGGGCCGAAGACCGGGATCGACTGGCCCTCCTGCAGCCGCAGCACATTCAGCACCCAATATTTCACCACCTGGTCGGCCACGATCACGATGGCCGAGAGCGTCAGCGCGATGCGGCCAAGTTTGCTCATTGCGTTCATGCCAGCGCCTTGCGGTGGGTTGCGTCCCAGGCCGCGACGGCGTCCGCGTCCCGCAGCGATAGGTCGGGGTAGCGCGGGTCGGAGCCGACCTCGGGCAAGATGCGCCAGGAGCGGGCGCACTTGCGGCCCTCCGCGCGCAGCGGCTCGACAGCGACGCCGCCGACGTCCGCCAGCCGGAACGCGGACGCCGGGCCTTCGTCGGCGGCCAGGGTGGCCTGGCTGGTCCGGAACACCTCCGCGGGATCGAGGCCGTCGAAGGCCGCCATGAGCCCGGCGTCGGCGACATGCACCGCCGGAGCCGCCTCCAGCGCCGCGCCCAGCCGCTTCTCCCGCCGCTCGATTTCCAGCGCGCCGGTCACCACGGAGGTCACCGCCTGCACCTTCGCCCAGCGCTGCGCCTCGGCGTCGTTGCGCCAGGCGGCGGGCGTGTCAGGGATCACCCGCAGGCAGTTGGAATGGGCGCCCGGATAGCGGGTCGTCCAGGCCTCTTCCATCGTGAAGGGGATCAAGGGCGCGAGCCAGGCGGTCACCCGCTCGAACACCGCGTCCATCACCGTGCGCGCGGCGCGGCGGCGGACGCTGTCGGGCCGGTCGCAATAGAGGGCGTCGCGGCGGATGTCGAAAAACAGGGCCGACAGCTCGTTCTGGCAGAACTCGGTCACCGGCCGGATCACGTCCTGGAAGAGGTAACCCTCATAGGCTGCGCGCACCTGGCCATCCAGTTCCCAGAGCCGGTGCAGGATGAACCGCTCCAGGGGCGGCATCTCGCCCAATTCCACCGCCTCGTCCGGCGAGTAGTCGGCGAGCGCGCCCAGCATGTAGCGCACGGTGTTGCGCAGCTTGCGGTAGGCGTCCGAGGTGGTCTGAAGCACCGTCTTGCCGATGCGGCTATCGTCCGAATAGTCGATCATCGCGGCCCACAGCCGGATGATCTCGGCGCCGCTTTCGCGGATCACCACCTCGGGGTCGACCACGTTGCCCTTCGACTTCGACATCTTCTCGCCGTTCTCGTCCATGGTGAAGCCATGGGTGAGGATCGCATCGTACGGCGCCCGGCCGCGGGTGCCGGAGCTCTCCAGCAGCGAGGACTGGAACCAGCCGCGATGCTGGTCGGAGCCTTCGAGGTAGAGGTCGGCGGGCCAGTGCGTATGCGGGCGGTTCTCCAGGGTGAAGGCGTGGGTCGAACCTGAATCGAACCAGACGTCGAGGATGTCCTCGACCTTTTCGAACCGCTCCGGCTCGTGATTCCCCAGGAAGTCGGAGGCCGGCCGCGTGAACCAGGCGTCCGCGCCCTCCGCCCCGATCAGCTCCACGATGCGGCGGTTGACGTCCTCGTCATGCAGCGGCTGGCCGGTTTCCTTGTCCACGAACATGGCGAGCGGCGCGCCCCAGGCGCGTTGGCGGCTGATCAGCCAGTCCGGACGGCTCTCGACCATCGAGCGGATCCGGTTCCGGCCGGCCGCCGGATAGAAGGCGGTCGCCTCGATCGATTCCAGCGCGGTTTCGCGAAGGGTGCGGCCGTTGTGGGCGGCGTCCTCCAGCGGCTCGTCCATGCGGATGAACCACTGCGGTGTGTTGCGGAAGATCACCGGCGCCTTGGAGCGCCAGGAGTGCGGATAGGAATGCTCCAGCCGTCCGCGGGCGAGCAGGGCGCCGGCCTCGATCAGCTTCTCCATCACCGCGCCGTTGGCGGGACCGAATTTGCCGGCCTTCTTGCCTTCGGTCTCCAGCACCTTCAGTCCAGCGAACAGGGGCACGGTCGGGTAGTAGGCGCCGTCCGGATCGACAGTCTCGGGGATCTCCCGGTGGCCATGCGCGAGCCAGACCGCGTAGTCGTCGGCGCCGTGGCCCGGCGCGGTGTGGACGAAGCCCGTGCCCGCGTCGTCGGTCACGTGGTCGCCGGCCAGCATCGGAACCTGGAAGCCATAGCCTGCGTCCAAGGCGGCCAGCGGATGGGCCAGCACCATGCCCTCGCAGTCGACGGCCTCCACCTTGTGGAACTTCGCGACCTTGGCCGCGGCCATGACCTCGGCGGCGAGCTTGTCGGCCACGACCAGCCGGTCGCCGGCCTTGGCCCAGGGCTCGAACTCCAGGCCCTCCTCCATCGCATCGACCTGATAGACCGCGTAGGCGATGTCGGGATTGTAGCTGACCGCCCGGTTGGCCGGGATGGTCCAGGGCGTCGTCGTCCAGATCACCACCGACGCGTTGCCCGCGGCGGCGGACCCTTCGACCACCGGAAATTTCACCCAGATCGTGGGGCTCGTGTGGTCGTGATACTCGACCTCGGCGTCGGCGAGCGCCGTGCGCTCCACGGGGCTCCACATCACCGGCTTGGAACCACGGTAGAGCTGGCCGGAGGCGACGAACTTGTGGAACTCGGCCACGATCGCGGCCTCGCTCGGATAGTCCATCGTGGCGTAGCGGTGCTCCCAGTCGCCGATCACGCCCAGGCGCCTGAAGCCGGCCATCTGGACCGCGATCCAATGGGCGGCGTAGTCGCGGCAGCGGGTGCGGAACTCGGCCTTGGAGACCTCGTCCTTGCGGCGGCCCTGGGCGCGCAGCTCCTCCTCGATCTTCCACTCGATCGGCAGGCCGTGGCAGTCCCAGCCCGGGACGTAGTCGACGTCGTAGCCGAGCAGGAAACGCGAGCGGACGACGAAGTCCTTCAGCGTCTTCTGAAGCGCATGGCCGATGTGGATCGCGCCGTTGGCGTAGGGCGGGCCGTCGTGCAGCACGAACAGCGGCGCACCGGCGTGCTGCCGGGCCTTGCGCATCGCGTTGTAGAGATCGGCTTTCGCCCACTGCTCCAGGATCTGCGGCTCTTTCTGCGGCAGGCCTGCGCGCATGGGAAACGGCGTCTCCGGCAGGAAGACGGTTTCGCGGTAGTCGCGCGCGCCGCCTTCGGGAGCGTGGACGGGAGGGCTTTCGGCGTTGTCGGCCATTGATCTTTCCAGCGGGGTTCGGAGGGTCTTGAGGTGCGGGAAAACTCCCGGCGCGCGCGGAGACGTAGCCGTCAGCCGGCGTCACGCCGGGCGGATAATTCGCGCGCTCTTCCGAACCGAAATCATGGCCTTGCGTCTAACAGAGTGCCGCGCGGAACCCAAGCTTCGGCGGCGATCAGTGATGGTGACCTCCGCCATGATCGCCACCGTGACCATTGCCGTGACCGCCACCATGACCGCCTCCGTGACCTCCGCCGTGGGCAGGTCCGTGGCCGCCGCCATGACCGCCACCGCTCCAGCCGCCGTGGCCGCCGCGCCACTCGGTCCGGCCGCCGCTCCAATGGCGATAGCCGCCGCCGTAGCCGCCCCGATAATATCCGTCCCGATAGTGGCCGCCCCGATAATGGCTGCCGGAATGGCGCCAGCCGTGCCACCCGGGGCCGCCACCCCAGCCGTAGCCATAACGTGCGCCATAGCCGCACCAGTACCAGCCGGGGCCTCGCCAGCCGTCGAAGTACCAGCAGTAGCGTCGGCCTCCCCAGAAATAGTAGCTGGGCGGCGCGACGATCACTGGGCCATAGGGCGCGTAGTAGGGTGCAGGCTCGACGAATATCGGCTGGGCGCCGGCCGGAAGCGGCGCGGCAAGGCCGATGGATCCGGACACCGCCGCGGCGGCGAGGGAAAGGCTTGTCTTGATCGGGAGCATCGGGGAACACGGAATATGGCTGCGGGCGCCTCGAACCGCCTGGAGCCTGGTCGTCATGGCTTGAACGCACGGGCGCGCCGCGGGTTCTCCGTGCGCCTCAGTCCAGCGGCGGCAGCAGCAGGTCGCGGGCGGCCTGGGCGTCCTTCATGACCTGCGCGGTCATGGCGTCCAGCCCGTCGAATTTCAGCTCGGGGCGCAGGAAGGCGATCAGCTGGGTCTCGATCACCTGGTCGTAGATGTCCTCGTCGAAGTCGAACAGCCAGACCTCCAGCAGCGGCGCGCGGACGCCCTCGATCGTCGGGTTGATGCCGATGTTGGCGACGCCCGGAACGTCCCGCCCGTCCGGCAGCCGGGTGCGCGTGGCGTAGACGCCGAACTTCGGGATCACATAGTCGGCCAGCGCCACGTTGGCGGTCGGATAGCCCAGCTTGCGGCCAAGCTGGCGCCCTCGCTGGACCTCGCCTTCGATGGCGAACGGCCGGCCAAGGATCCGTGCGGCCTCCTGCGGGCGGCCTTCCCGCAGCGCCTCGCGCACGGCGGTCGAGGAGAACTTCTCGCCCGCCTCGTCCTCCACCGGCGCGGCCACCGAAACACCGAAGCCGAGCTCGGCGCCATAGGCTCGCATGGTCTCGGGACTGCCGGTGCGGGCCTTGCCGAAGGAGTTGTCGAAGCCCACGGCCACGTGGCGGGCGCCTAGGCCCTCATGCAGCACCTGGGTCGCGAACTCGCGGTCGGTCATGTTGGCGAGTTCGGGCGTCAGCGGCAGGACGTAGAGGATGTCGACCCCCAGCGCCTCGAGCGCGCGCGCCTGCTGGTCGGGCTTCATCAGGTGGAACGCCGGCTCGCCGGGCCGGAAATAGATGCGCGGATGCGGATCGAGGGTGATGACCCCAAGCTGGCGGCCGAGTTCGCCCGCGGCCTTGGCGGCGAGCGCGATCACCTTCTGGTGGCCGCGGTGGACGCCGTCGAAATTGCCCATGGCCACGGCCGCCCCGCGGTCGCCCTGCGGCAGGTCCTTCCAGCCCTTGATGACGCGAAGCCGCCTCATGGCTTCGCCGGGCCGCCGCGGCGCGGCGCCATGATCAGCGCCTCGCCTTCGATCACGGCCTTGCCGCCCACCAGGCAGACGGTCTCCAGGGTGGCGTGACCCTTGGCGGCGTCCAGCGCCTTGACGGTGACCCGTGCGGTGACCGGATCGCCGATCCTCACCGGCCGGCGGAACCGCAGCGACTGCGACAGGTAGATCGCGCCCGGCCCGGGAAGCTGGTTGCCCAGCACGGCGGAGATGTAGGCCGCCGCGAGCATGCCGTGGGCGATGCGCCCGCCGAAAGGCGTCGTGCTGGCGTAGACCTCGTCCATGTGGACCGGATTGACGTCGCCGGACACCGCGGCGAAGGCCTCGATGTCGGCCGCGCCCACCACGTGGGTGGTTTCCGCCGTCTGGCCCACGCTCAGTTCGTCGAAATAGAGCCCCTGCACCCGTCGATCCTTCTGGCCTTGCTGGTTCACTTAGCGACGAAAGCGCCGGCTCACCAGACCAGGTCGGCGATGGCGTAGGTCGCCGACAGGCCATCCTGGCGCAGCAGGTCCTGCACGGCCGCGACATTCAGGCCATCGGGCCCGATGGTTTCCGCCCCGTGGATGCCGCTCGCCACGAACAGCACGTCCAGCCCGCGGGCGTTGGCGCCGCGGATGTCGGTGGGCAGCCCGTCGCCGATACAGAGCACGCGCCGGCTGTCGAGCGGTCGGCCGAGCGCCGCCTCCGCCTTGACCAGCGCCAGCTCGTAGATCGGCGCATAGGGCTTGCCGACCATGGTCACCTTGCCGCCCAGGCTCTCATAGAGCTGGGCGAGCGCGCCGCCGCAGTAGATCAGCTTGGCGCCGCGCTGGACGACCAGGTCCGGATTCGCGCAGATCATTTCAAGTCCGCGCTCGACGCCGCGGCAGAAGCGCTCGCGGTAGTCGGCGGGTTCGTCGTTCTCGTCGTCGTAGGGGCCGGTGACCGAGATGAAGGCGGCGTGCTCCAGGTCGGAGGTTTCCAGGCCGAGGCCTTCGTAGAGCGGCGCGTCGCGCTCGACGCCGACCAGCCAGGCCGGGCCCGGCGCCCGTTGCGCCAGCAACAGGCGCGTGGCGTCCCCGGAGGTGACGATCTCGCTCCAGGCGGCGCGCGGCACGCCCAGGGCGTCGAGCTGGTCGATCACCGGCGCATGCGGCCGCGCGGCGTTGGAGATCAGCACCACCGGCCCACGCTCGGCGCGGAACCGGGCGAGCGCCTCGCAGGCCAAGGGGAAGCTCTCGCGGCCGTTGTGGATCACGCCCCAGACGTCGCAGAGCAGGGCGTCGTAGCCGGCGACGATCTGCGAAAAGCCGCCGGCGAGCTTGGGAGAAGTCATCGCCGGGCGGTAGCGGCGCCGACCCCGCGGGTCAATCGCCGGCTCCGCGATCGCGGGTGGTGTTCGCGCCGCCGCGCCGCGATATGAGACCGCATGAACTCCAGCAAACCTGGCGGCGCGCGCCTGCTGAAAGCCTGGGCGGCCGCCTCGATCCTCTACGTCGGCGTCGCCGGCGGCCTGTCGGCGCAGCCGATCCGCGCCGCGATCGCCGAGGCGCGCCAGCCCGCTCCGCCGCCGCTCCCCCAGCCACCGCCGCGCGTCCCCACGGGGCCCATACCCGATCCGCCGGACACGCCGGCCGTCAAGCTCGCCAAGACGGTCGCGAAGCAGGCGGCCATTGTCATCGCGCCGCCGCTGCTGGTGCTGTGGTTCGGTTGGGACGTCTGGTTCGCGGTGGTCGGCTTCCTGTCGCGGGACCGCGGCGCGCGCGACGACAGCTAGCCGAAGGCGGCGCGGCGCGGGAATTCCGGACGGACCAGGTTCGGCGGCGGCCCGGCTTCGCTGAGCACGGCTTCCTTGATGGCGCGCGGTTCGCCGAACAGGTGGCCCTGCCCAAAGCCGATGTTGAGCTCCAGGGCGTCGACCACCTGGCGCTCGGCCTCCACCTTCTCGGCCACCACCTCGACGCCATAGCGGCGGGTCAGCGTGGTGAAGTCCTCGGCCGCGAGGTCGGGCAGGGAGCGCAGCACCATGCGCCCGTCGATCTCGGTCAGTTCGTCCAGCAGCATCTGGGCGCCGATCTTGATGAACTTCACGTCGGAGCGGGCGAGGTCCTGCAGGTCGAGGTCGAGGTCGGTGATCTTGTCGAGGCTGAAGCGGAAGCCGAGGTCGGCGAGCTTGCCCATGTTGCGCGCCTCGATGGAGCCGCGGGCGTCGAACGCCGCCTGGCCGATCTCGAAGATCAGCGCGCCGGAGAGGTCACGGTTGATCGTCAGCAGTTCCAGGAACTGCGGGAAGAAGCTCTCGTCGGCCAGGCTCGCCGTCGAGATATTGCAGAAGATTCCGATCTTGCGGTCCTGCTTGGCGAGCCTGCGCACGATCTGCACGCAGCGGAACAGCAGCAGGTTGTCGATGGCGGTGACCAGGCCGCCGGGCTCGGCGACGCTGAGGTACTCCGCCGGCATCATCACCCGGCCGGTCGCGTCGCGCAGGCGCGAGAAGCTTTCGTAATACTGGGTGCGTCGCTGCGGCAGGGCCACGATCGGCTGCAGGAAGAGGTCGACGCGGTTCTCCGTCAGGGCCTCGCGCACGGTGTCGAGCAGGGCCGGCGATTGGCGTGCGTCGCCCCCGAGCGGGGCGGCGAACAGCGCCGGTGCGGCGCCGGGGTCGTCCAGGCGCTGCTGCATGCGCTGCACCAGCCCCTCGAGCATGTGCACCTCGTCGAGCAGCTCCTCGGACCGCTGGGCGTCGTCGGCGATGGAATCGAGCGCGGCGCCCAGCCTGGCGTCCAGCGCCTCCACCTGCGAGAGCAGGATCGCGTGCGCCTCGCGGATGTCGGCGACGTCGGTCTTGATCGCGCCGGTTTCCAGCGCGCGCGCGATCAGCCCGTGGAAGGCCAGGCAAAGCCCCAGGCCGCCGACCAGGGCGGCGACGCCCGCGCCCCAGCCGCCGCCGTTCCGCCAGAGCGTCAGGGCGACGATCAGCGACAGGCAGAGATAGGTTGCGCAAAGGAGCCCGAGGGTGAGC
>Ga0207657_10003958_pt1 | contig 15725 bp, 12 predicted proteins | sample KBSC33metaG_FD_184316 | JGI IMG/M metagenome (GOLD analysis project Ga0207657, IMG submission 184316) | Corn rhizosphere microbial communities from Kellogg Biological Station, Michigan, USA - KBS C3-3 metaG (SPAdes) (version 2) | ecosystem: Host-associated > Plants > Roots > Rhizosphere > Soil ... | reverse complement strand
ACCGGTTTAACCGGGTAGAGGCACGAAACCGCCGCCGCAAGCCGGAGACGGAGTGGATAACCGTCGCCGTGGAAGCGATTGTCGACGAAGGCACGTTCGTACGTGCGACGGCGCGCAGGCGCAGCCGGGCGCCGTCGCAAGTGCCGCCGCACATCGTAGGCTCCCCTACCCTGCTGACCGGGTTTCTGAAGTGCGGGTGCTGCGGAGCTGGTATGACACTCGCCACGGGCAAGGGTGGTCGCTACCGTTACTACAAGTGCAACACGCGCATTGGCCAGGGACGCACCCTGTGCACCGCCCGCAGCATTCTAATGGAGAAGTTAGACGCTACGGTTCTGCACGCCCTCGCCGACCGCGTTTTCACGGTCCCACGTTTGCGCGCGATGCTCGCCGATCTACGCTCGAAGCTGAAAGCAGGCCGTAGCGACGAAGCGAAACAGCTGCGGGTTCTGCAGGTCGAGCTGGACAAGACAGCCGCCGGGCAAGAGCGGCTCTACGAAGCAGTCGAAAGTGGCTTGCTACCGAAGGACCTGAGCTTGCATAGCGCGTACGTCGCCACCAGGCGCGGCGCCAAGAACTCCTGCTTGAGATGGGCGGACTGCGGCGTCAGCAGGAGCTACCGCTGAAGAGCATCGGGCCGCAACACGTCGATGCATTCTCGCGCGTGATGCGCGAGAAGCTGCTCGGCAACAAGCCCTTCGCCAAGCAGTACCTGCGGTTGCTTGTCACCGAGATACGGGTGGAGCGCGACAAGATTACGTCACTGGGAGCAATGCAGCGATAGCGCAAGCGATTGCCGCGAGCATGGGCACAATGAAAGCGGTGCCCAGTTTGGTACCGAAATGGCTCCCCGACCAGGGCTCGAACCTCTGACCTGCGGATTAACAGGCCACCGCGGATTTACGCGTTTTCAAGCCACTTAGGTGAAATTCCGTTCCGCAATTTCCGCGAGTTGCGTCAGTTACACGCCCCGAAGGCACACATAGTCCCGCCTTTTGCGGAACGATTGTTGCCGTCCGAAGCCCTCTGAAGCTTGCCATCGGAGCCTAACACCTACACGCGATTCGCACGGACTGCTCCAGCCCCGAAGCGGACGGTGGCTGCTACCGTTCGCCCAAGCGAGGCATAGCGGTCGTTCGCTGAACTCGTCGCGAAATCCAGAACTCGGTGAGAGCGGCCATGCGCGACCGCCGAGATACGGTGCACGCGGAATCGCACCTGACCGGCTAATGAGAATTGACGGGCGAGCCGGGCCCGGCGCCTCTTAGTGGCTGCATCCGTTCCGCCATCATCAGCACGGTCTGCCGGCTCTGTGTTGAAATGGCGGTCGGCGACGGCCAGTGCGGGCCGTGCAGGCAGTTGTCACGCACGTTTGACTATTGCCGTTGGGGACGCTCCTCTGAAAGTGGGGTTAGGTGCCTGAACGTACTGAACACGCGAAATCGTCCGCTCACTCGAACCCCATACGAGTGCGGTTCGACGCATTCGAGTTGGACGAGGCGAACGCACGCCTGCTGCGTTCCGGAACCCCTGTGCCACTCGCGCCTACACCATTTGGCGTTTTATGCGCCCTCGCCCGGCAGCCGGGCGCGCTCCTTACGACGAACGCGCTGCTCGATCAAGTTTGGGGGCACCAGTTCGTCACCGACTCGGTCCTTAGAACTGCGATCAGCGAGTTGCGGACAGCCCTCGACGATGACGCGCGCAGACCGCGCTTCATTGAGACCGTGTCGCGGCGCGGTTACCGGTTCATTGCGACAACCAGTGCAATCGTCGCCATGGCGCCCGGCCCCGTTGCCGAAAACGCGTCGCCGCAATCCACATCGTTTATCGGGCGTACCCATGCACTTTTGCGACTGCGTGCCAACTGGGATCTCGCGTGCGCAGGTCAGCGCAAGGTCGTATGGGTTGCGGGTGAACCCGGGATCGGCAAGACGACGCTGATCGAGCATTTCATCGCGGGCCTCGGCGAAGTTCTTTGCGTCCGCGGCCAATGCGTAGAACAGTACGGCAGCGGCGAGCCATACCTTCCTGTCCTAGAAGCTCTGTCGCAACTGTGTCGCAGCGACGGCTCGCTGGTGTCCTTGCTGAGGTCAGTCGCACCAACATGGCTGCTCCAGCTGCCATGGCTCAGTACCTCCGAGGAGCGCGACATACTTCGACGGGACCTGGCGGGTGCAAGCGCGGACCGCATGCTGCGCGAAATGGGCGAGGTTCTGGATCGCTGTGGCGACCGCTGTCCGCTGTTGCTGGTGACGGAAGACCTGCATTGGAGCGACCGCGCGACCATCCAGCTCATTGACTACATCGCGCGTCGCCGCGGCAGCGCGCCACTGATGTGGCTTGGAAGCTTCCGAATCGCCGAGGTTGTGACACTCGACCATCCTCTCAATCGATTGCGCCGCGAGCTGCGCCTGCATCATCTCAGCGAAGAGATCGTGCTAGACCCGTTTTCCGAAAGCGAGGTCGCCGAATACCTCGGCAAACAGGCGCCATCCATTACCCGCGACGAGGCTTTCGTGCGTGCCCTGCACGAACGCACCGATGGCTTGCCCCTCTTCGTCGCATCGCTCACGACCGACGTGATGGCTCGCGCTGTTGAAGCCGGCGACCACGACGCGGCAGAACGCCAGCTGGAAAAAATCGCGGTTCCGGACAATCTCGCGGCCATTATCGATCACTACATCGCAAAGCTCTCGGACGATCAGCGCGTGGTTCTGTCGGCGGCGGCCGTGTGTGGCGTCGAATTCCACATCGATTCAATCGCCAGCGCGTTGCAGCGCGATGCGATCACGACCACCCAAACGTGCGACGATCTTGCGTTCGAACAGATATGGCTGAACACCCCTCGCGTCGGGGAGTCCGAGACTGTGGCGGAAGGCGCGTATTCGTTCCGGCACGCGCTGTTCCGCCAGGTGCTGTACGAGCGCACGGCGCCCGCCGCCCGCACGCAGCTTCACCGCAAGATCGCTCTCGCCCTGGAACGCGAGCGCGGCGCGGCAGCGCCCGTCCCCGCTGTAGAGCTTGCCACCCATTTCGAGCGGGGCCGCGAGCCCCTAGCGGCGCTGCGCTATTACGCCGAAGCCGCCGAAGCAGCGCTATCGCACTTTAGCCCGGAAGAGTGCAGGATCATCACGGAACGTGCGTCGCCGTTGCTCGAACAGGTGCCGAACGGTCCGGAGCGCGCCACGCAGGAAATCGCCATTCGAACGCTTCACGGTCTTGCCGCCACGCGGGTGCTTGGCGCGGGCGACGAAGCAAAGGCCGCGCTGCAGCGAGCGTACTCGTTGCTCGACGAAGCTCCCGAGCATCCAATGCGAGGACGCCTGTTGCACGGCTTCGGATTCATGTTGACGCTCCGCGGCGAATATCGCGAAGCACTCACGGTCGCGGATCGCGCGAAAGACCTCGGATCAAAGTCCAACGATCCGGTGCTCCTGGCAACCGCATGCACCTTGCACGGGCAGGTTGATCAGGTTCAAGGTCGATCTGAGGCTGCTCGAACGTGGCTCGAGCGCGGACTTGCGCTCGTGGAGCGCTTGGATGTTGGCCCGGGCGAATTCCTGGTTGACCCGCAGGTCGGCCTGTTCGCGATGCTCGCCGTCCCACTCCTTCACCTTGGCCTGGCCGAAGATGCGCGCGCCGCCGCGCAACGCGCATACGCGCGCGCCCACAATCGTAGATGGCCCATGGCGATGCTGGCCGCCATGTGGTACAGCGCATTTGTCGAGGTACGGCTCGGCAATGCGGAACGCGTCGCGTCGCTTGCCGACGAAATACAGACTCTGGTGGATGAATTCGCGCTCGCTCACGGTCAAACGGCGCATCGTTGGTTCCGTGGCTGGGCGGACGCCCGAATGGGTAAACCGCGTGAGGGTTATCGCCGCATTCGCGAGGCGTATGACGACAACGCGCGCCTTGGCATGCTCGCCGGCGCAAGCGAGATCCTCGGATATGCGACCGAGGCCCTGCTTCTGGACGGTGACCTCGACGCAGGCGAAAAGGAACTCCAGGAAGCCCTCCAGATCGCCGACAACCTGGACGAACGCGTGTACCTGCCCCAGCTGTTGCTTCTGGAGGCGGCCTTCGCTCGCGCACGCGGCGACACCGTGGCTGCCGACGCCGCGACCCGACGCGCAGTCGCGGAGGCTAGTGCGCAGGAGGCGCCGTGGCTACAGTTGATAACGTTGACGGACCTGTGCGCGAACGATAGCGCCAGCGCCGAAGACCGCCGCGCGCTTGCGAAACTTGTCGATGGGCTTCCCCAAGCCCGCGACACGACGGCCGTGATCCACGCACGAAAGCTGCTCGATAAAGGCAGCTCGAATAGGCGTCGCTAGTTCGCGCCGGAGTGGTTCCGCTGTCTTCTGGCACCTACAGACGGTGTAATTTGCTCCGCTAATCAGCGGCTTACACATTCACGTCGCCCCGAGCCAAGAGTCTCGAACTCTGGGGTAGAGCCGTTCCTTCAGCCGAGCCATCGAAGTCTGACGGAACGGCGACACTTCGCTGACAACTCGTCGCATCAGAGCTTCTACGATGCGCTGGACATCTTTCGATGAGCCAAAACGAGCTAGCAATGTCACTCAACCCTGAATCGAAATATCCGACGCGACGGGCGTACGTCGTAAAGGTCCGCAGCGGCGCAAAACCGAACGCGCTGGCGGGACGACTCGAAAACCTCGTGACGGGCGCCCAACGCGAGTTCACCTGCGGCGGCGAGTTGCTGGAATCGATCTCGAGCGACCTTGAATCGAGCGCGGGCGAGCCTTCCGGCCACCGCGCGCAGGAGTAGCTGAGCGATGGACAGCGTAGCTGCCACTGCAATGGCTGGTGTACTGGGATCGCTCGTGGGCGGTTCGGCTACCGTCGCAACCGCCTGGCTCACGCACAGAACCCAGACGCGGCGCGAGTTCATCCGTCTGGAAATACGTAAGCGCGAGATGCTGTACGGAGAGTTCATCGGTGTCTGCGCGAAGCTCCTCGTGGACGCATTCACGCGCGCGCTCGACACGCCCGAGACCCTTTTGCCACTGTATGCGCTCACCAACCGCATTCGGCTGGCGGCTTCGCCGCCCGTCCTCGCCGCGGCGGAGCAGTTGCTCAGACAAATCACGGATCAATACTTCTCGAGGAATCTCACGCTCGAGGAAATGCACGCGCTCGCGCACGCGGAAGACGCCGATCCGCTGAAGTCCTTCGGCGACGCGTGCCGGGCGGAACTCAAGGCGATGCGCGCGCGAGTCTAGCCCTATTGAATCCCGACGAAACGACGACAGTTCGCTGACGACTCGGGATGCCGCGTCAACTACGCTCACCAACACCGACTTCAACACAACGCCAGATAAACACCCATGAAAACTATTATGTCTCTCCGCCATTTGCCGTGGCCGCCAAGACTACCGAGACTTCTGCGGTCTAGACCTCAGGCGCACCATATCGCCGCCCAGCTGGCCGCATCGCTCGCCTTCGCCCTCGTCGGGTGTGCGACTCCCGTGCTCCAGCCGTCGGTCGATGTGCCTGGCCGATTCGCAGCCGCACCGGCGTCCATCGAAGCGCCAGAAGCCACCTGGTGGGACGCCTATGGCGATCCGGTCCTGTCGGATCTTGTCCGCCGAGCCGCGCGCGAGAACCGGGATGTCAGGATCACGCTGGAACGCGTGCGTGCGGCGCGAGCCGGCGAGACGGTTAGCCGTTCCTGGCTGTACCCGAGCGTCGGGATTCATGGTGCCGGCTTCGACCACCGAACCGGATATAGCACGTCGACCAAGCAGACGGTACCGGAGGCCGCGGCGACGAAGGGTTGGCAAGGCGGCGTCGATGTTTCCTGGGAAGTCGACATCGCCGGGCGACTCCGTGCGGGCGCCGCTGCAGCTGCCGCTGACACGGCTGCGGCCGAACATACGGCCGCTGGCGTTCGCCTTCTCGCCATCTCCGACGTTGCAACGAACTATTTCATGTTGGTGGGCGCCCTGCGCCAACTCGACACGGTACGTGCAATCTCGGCTGCGCACGACGAAACGCTGCGCCTCGTGACCGCGCGCCAACGCGCCGGGCTGGCGACGCCATTCGATGTCGAGCGCGCACAGACTGATGCGTCGAGAGCACGCGCAGCGCTTCCGCCCCTCCAGACGCTCGCCGCTGTCTCGCGTCATCGGATCGCAATTCTTATCGGCGACCAGGCGTTCAATGCATCAATGATCTCGGTTTCACGGAGCGACATCGCCGTACCAACGCCGCACGCAGGCCAACCGGCCGCCCTCCTGGAGCGCCGGCCCGATCTTCTCACAGCGAAGGCACAGCTCGACGCCGCCAATGCGCGTCGCCAACAGGCGATGGCCGAATGGTTCCCGCGGTTGATCCTCGGCGCCGTGTTGGGGGGCGAGGGCATGAGTGTCAATGGCGTAGCTCTCGGGGCCGCGCGCTTCAGCAATGTCGCTGCGCTGCTGGCGATGCCGATCTTCAACGCAGGTCGCACGCAAGCGATCAACGACATCGCCGAAAGCGCGCAGAAAGAAGCCGTGCTCCATTATGAGAACGCCATCGTGCGAGCGCTTGAAGATGTCGAGAATTCACTCGTCGCCCTGGACGACGAACGGCAGCGCGCGCAGCTGCTGCAGAGCGCCGCGGCGTCCGCCGATGCCGCGCTCGGTCGCGCGCAGTCGCTGTACGACCGCGGGCAGATCGATCTTCTGCCGTTACTCGACGCACAGCGCGTGCGACTGGCCGTGCGCGTCGGCGCAAACGACGCCAACACTCAAGCCCTGCTGGACAGCGTGCAACTGTACAAGGCGCTTGGCGGCGGCTGGGAGGTGTTCGAGCCGTCGTCCATGCCGACCGCGAGTCACAGCAGCCAATCTCCGAATTCATGAACCTTCCACCGATACGAGGAACTATCGTGAAACCGTCCTTCCGCATGGCACTTGTCCACCTGTCAATCGCCGCGACGCTGTCCGCTTGCTCGCATCCGCCTCCACCGGAGCCATTGCGCGCCGTTCGCACGGTTGAAATTCGATACGGCAAGACTCAGGAAACGGATCGCTATTTCGGCTCAGTGCAGTCTCGCTACGAGGTCGAGCAGGCATTCCGCGTCGGCGGCAAGGTCGTGAGCCGCAAGGTCGACGTGGGACAGAAGGTGCGGCAGGGCGACATCATCGCGGTACTCGACGACGGCGATTACAGGCTGGCGGTCGAGGCGGCGAAACAACAGGCGACGGCCGCGGAAGCGCAGGCGCTGCAGTCCGAGTCGGATCGAAAGCGCCTGACTGCACTAAAGACGGACGGATCGGTCAGTCCCGCCGACGACGAGAAGGCGCAGAGCAACGCGCAAACGACTCGTGCCACCGCGGAAGCGGAAGCGCGCAAGCTGGAACTTGCACGCAATCGTCTGGAATACAGCGTTTTGCGGGCATCGCAGGACGGCGTGGTCACCAGCGTGAAGTTCGAAGTGGGCCAGGTAGTGGCCGAAGGGCAGCCGATCGTCTCGATCGCGAAGGACGGCGACCCCGAAATCGTCGTCAACGTGCCCGAGGACGAGTTGGCAGTATTCAAGGCGGCGCGGTACAGGGCCACGCTGACAAGCGCGCCCGACCAGCCGTTCGAGGTGGTGTTGCGTGAAATGTCGCCGCAGGCGGCTTCGACGACGCGCACCTTCCGCGCCCGGCTCAAGCCCGCGACGCCCCGCTCGCTCCCGCTCGGCGCAAGCGCATCGCTAGTCGTAGACCGTCCGGCGGGGGACAACGCGACGGCCACGATCCCCGCGAGCGCCATTACGCAGAACAAGGGTGAGCCAGCGGTGTGGGTGGTTCATCGAGAAGGCACAGAGACGGTCGGAACGGTTCAACTAGCCGCCGTATCCGTGCACGCCTACCGCAATGACGAGGTGCTCGTGTCTGGACCGTCGGCAGGCGAACTGATCGTTACTGCGGGCGTGCACAAGATGGCGCCGGGTCTCAAGGTTGCGTTTCCCGGTGCCACGTCCAACCTCCAAGCGAAGCAGGCGTCGCGATGAAATCCTTCAATCTCACCGAATGGGCGCTGAACCATCGCGCCACCGTGCTGTTCCTGATCATTGCAATCATGCTTGGCGGCGTCCTTGGATTCAAGCAGCTCGGCCAGCTCGAGGACCCGAAATTCTCGGTGCCTTCGATGACCGTGATGGTCATGTGGCCGGGCGCGACTGCGCAACAGATGCAGGATGAAGTGCTCAATCGCATGGAGAAGAAGTTCGAGCAGCTCGACCACTTTGAAAAGGTTGTTACGTTCGCGCGTCAGGGCTATGCCGGCATGACCCTTACTCTCAAGGGGGGCACCTCCCACGCGGATCAGCGCGAAGCGTGGTACCAGGCACGCAAGAAGTTCAGCGATGTCAAGCAGGAGTTGCCGGAAGGCGTCATCGGCCCGGTATTCAACGACGAATACGGCGACGTGACAGGACTCCTGTATGCCGTGAAGGGCGACGGGATCGATCAATGGGAGCTATCCGACACCGCCGAAGACATCAAGCGGCGCCTGCTCAAGGTACCGATGGTCAAGAAGGTTGACGTGTACGGCACGCAGGCCAAGAAAGTCTATGTGGAATTCTCGAACGAGCGGCTGGCTGCGCTCGGAATCACGCCACTGCAGATTGCCGAAAGCCTGCGGAGCCAGAACATGGTGCTGGCGAGCGGCCAGGTCGACACCCATACGGACCGTGTGATGGTGCGGGTGAGCGGACAGTTCGCCAGCGTCGACGATATACGCAACGTGCCGATCGCCGTGGGCGGACGAGACCTCAAGCTTGGCGATTTCACGACCATCACGCGCGGCTACGAAGATCCGCCGCAGTACACCGTGCGCCACAACGGCCAACAGGTCCTGATGCTCGGCATCGTCATGACCGACGACGGCAACATCGTCGAACTCGGCAAAGCGCTGGAGTCCGCGGTCGCCACGGTTCAATCGGAACTCCCGTACGGGGTCGATCTCGAGCGCGTCGCGGACCAGCCTACGGTGGTCAGCGAATCCGTCTGGGAATTCGAACGCTCGCTGCTCGAAGCGCTCGCCATCGTACTCGCGGTCTGCTTGTTCAGCCTCGGCTGGCGGACCGGCATCGTGGTCGGACTGTCTGTCCCTATCGTGTTGGGCGTCGTTGTAGTGGTGATGCTGGCGATGGGCTGGAACCTGGAGCGGGTCTCGCTCGGCTCGCTGATCATTGCGCTCGGCCTCCTGGTGGACGACGGCATCATCGCGGTCGAAATGATGGTCGTGAAGATGGAGGACGGATGGGACCGCGTAAAGGCGGCCGCCTTCTCCTACGCGTCGACGGCGATGCCACGACTCACTGGTGCGCTTATCACCACCGCGGCGTTCATGCCCATCGGGCTGTCCAAGTCGACCACCGGCGAGTACGCGGGCGGTATTTTCTGGATCGTCGGCACGGCGGTCGTGTTCTCGTGGTTCGTATCGGGGGTGATTACGCCCTACCTCGCCGTGAAGATGCTGCCGGACCTCAAGAAGCACGCCGACGGTGGCAACGCGTATCAGAGCCCGTTCTATCGCAAATTACGCAGCTGGATCGACTTCGCCATGGCACGGCGTTGGTGGGTGATCGCCTTGACCATGGCGGCACTGGCTTTCGCACTCGTCGGAAGCCGCCTCGTGCCACAGCAGTTCTTTCCGAATAGCGACCGTCCGGAGCTGATCGTGGAGCTGCGCCTCAAAGAAGGCTCTTCGTTCGCCGCGACGACCGAGCAGGTCAAGAAGATGGAAGCGGTGCTCGCGAAGGACGACGACGTGCGCTTTTACACGGCCTACACGGGCGCCGGCCAGCCGCGCTTCTACCTTTCGCTTAATCCGGAGTTGCCTAACCCGGGCTACGCGGTACTCATCGTGATGACGAAGGACGTGACGGCACGCGAAAAGGTGCGCGCGCGGCTGATGGCAATGGCCAACGACGAGTTCCCAGAGGCGTGGGTGCGCGTGACGCGGCTCGAGCTTGGGCCGCCTGTCGGCTACCCCGTACAGTTCCGCATCGTCGGTCCAGACACGCAGAAGGTGCGCGAGATTGCTCGCGAAGTTCAAGCCGTGGTCGCCGCCAACCCCAATGTACGCGACGTGCAGCTGGACTGGAACGACCCCGTTCGCACGCTCAGGGTCGATGTCGACCAGGAAAAGGCGCGCGCGCTGGGACTCGCGCCAGCAGATGTGTCGTTCGTAACGCAGACGCTCATGAGTGGCGCGACGCTGTCGCAGTTGCGCCAGCGCGAGGACCTGGTGGACATCGTGGCCCGTGCAGTGCCGGCAGAGCGGCTCAACCTCGAAACCCTGAAGGACGTGAACCTGTACACACGTCAAGGAACCGTGGTGCCGCTGTCGCAAGTGGCGCGTGTGCGGAACGAACTCGAAGAGCCGGTACTGTGGCGGCGCAATCGAGACATGGCGATCACGGTGCGTGCTGATGTCAAGGACGGCGAGCAAGGCGTATCGGTCACCAACGAGATCCAGCCGCAATTGAAAGACATGGAAGCCAAGCTGCCATCGGGCTATCGCATCGACATCGGGGGCGCCGTCGAGGAAGGCGACAAGGCCAACAAGGCGCTCGCGGCAGTGTTCCCGGTGATGCTGATCACGATCCTGGCGATCCTGATGCTGCAACTGCAAAGCTTCTCCAAGATGTTCATGGTGCTGCTCACGGCGCCGCTCGGGCTGATCGGCGTCGTCGCCGCGCTGCTCATGTTTCAGGCTCCGCTTGGCTTCGTCGCAATCCTGGGCGTCACCGCGCTGTGCGGCATGATCATGCGCAACTCGCTAATCCTCGTCGACCAGGTGAGAGAGGAATTGGAGCTGGGACTTGATCCGTGGAATGCGGTGCTCGAAGCGGCCGTGCATCGGGCGCGTCCCGTCATGCTCACCGCCGCCGCCACTGTGCTCGCGATGGTCCCGCTCACGCGGAGCATCTTTTGGGGCCCGATGGCCATCGCAATCATGGGCGGCCTAACGGTTGCAACCGCGCTGACGATCTTCTTCGTGCCGGCACTCTACGTCGGGTGGTTCCGCGTCGAGCGCGCGCCGAGCGCCCATCCGGCCGAGTCCGCTGGCGCGGCCGTCTCCGCAGTCCCGGCGGAGGCTTGAATCATGGCGACACGACAAGCAGTGCGTCCGTTGTCCAAGACGGGTTCTCCAATCCGGCGCGTGGCGGTCGCCCTGCAAGGTGGCGGCTCGCACGGCGCCTTCACGTGGGGCGTACTCGACCGGCTGCTGCAGGAGCCCGGTTTCGAGATCGTGGGCGCCAGTGGGACGAGCGCCGGGGCAATGAACGCCGGCCTTCTTGCCGACGGGCTCCGACGCGGCGGCGCCACGGAAGCGCGCGCAGCGCTGGAGAACTACTGGGAGGACGTAGGCCGCCTACCGGGCTATGCCAGCTTCTCGCCCTCTGCCTTGTTTGGCGCCAACCAAACCTGGCACCTCGAGCATAACCCGCTCTTTCTATTGCAGGAGATAGTCACGCGCATCTGGTCACCGTACGAGACCAATCCGCTCAACTACAACCCTCTTCGCAAGCTGCTTTCGCGGATCGATTTCGAGGGCTTACGTCACGATCCTACCGCGATGCGGGTTTTCATCTGCGCCACGAACGTTCGCACGGGCTTGCGGCATGTATTCGAAAACGCTGAGCTTTCGGCTGATGTGCTTCTCGCCTCCGCTGCCCTGCCACAGGGCTCCCAGGCGGTCGAGATCGACGGCGAGCACTACTGGGATGGGGGCTACACCGGCAATCCGGCGCTGGCGCCGCTCTACCTCAATACGGACGCGAACGACTTGATCATTGTGGGGATCAATCCGATCGTACGCGCGGAACTGCCACGCACCGCACGGGCGATCATCGACCGCATCGGTGAGATCAGCTTCAATTCGAGCCTGATTGGTGAGGTGGCCGCGATTGCGTTCTTCGAGGACATGATGAATTCACGGCCGGCGGACCCAGGCTTCCGGCGCCTCTTTGTCCACGGCATCGGTGACGCAGCGCTCGCCTCGTTCGGCGCTTCCAGCAAGATGAACAACCATCCGGACTTCTTGCGACATCTACATCATCTTGGCGAGCGCGCCTCCGAGCGTTGGCTTGCGCAGAATCACGATCACGTCGGAAACCGCTCGACCCTCGATCTCTCGGCGCTCGTCCCGACACGGCACGCGTCGCTCATCAGCCCATCTATCAACAAGCAAACGCACAAGGTGCACACATGAAAATCGACGACGTGCGGCGTAGCGCCTACGCCATGCCCCTTACCAACCCCTCCTTTCCTCGGGGACCCTACCGTTTTTTTGATCGCGAATATCTGATCATCACCTATCGTACCGATCCGAAAGCGTTACGCGCGCTCGTACCGGAGCCGCTCGAGATCGTTGAGCCGCTGGTCCAATACGAGTTCATTCGCATGCCCGATTCGACAGGATTTGGCGACTACACCGAATCCGGGCAGGTAATTCCGGTCCGCTTTGCCGGCCACGAGGGCGCCTACGTGCATTCCATGTATCTCGACGACGATGCGCCGATCGCCGGGGGCCGAGAACTATGGGGGTTTCCGAAGAAGCTCGCGCAGCCAAAAATCCAACACGAAGGCGAGGTGATCAGCGCCACGCTGCACTATGGGCAGTCCCTATGCGCGCTCGCCACCATGGGCTACAAGCATCGAGCAGCCGACAAACACGAGGTGCTGCGCAGCTTGGGTACATCTAACTTTGTCCTGAAGATCATTCCGCATGTCGACGGCACACCGCGCATCTGCGAACTCGTGCGCTACCGCCTGGAAGACATCGTCCTGAAGGAAGCGTGGAACTCGCCGGCGGAGCTGCAGCTCTTCCGACACGTTATCGCTGATGTTGCACGCCTCCCGGTGCTCGAAATCGTATCCGGGCATCACATCATTGCCGACCTTACTCTCGGATACGGCGAGGTTGCTTTCGACTATCTCGCCAACGATGCCGAGAGCGGCACGGCACACCATTTCGAAATCAAGGAAAGGGAACTCGCAAATGTTGAGGGGTAAATCGGCTGTCGTAACGGGGTCGACGAGTGGCATTGGTCTTGGGATTGCCCGTGCGCTCGCCGCTCAACACGCGCACATCATGCTCAATGGTTTTGGTGAGTCGACGGCAATCGACGCACTGATCACCGACCTCCGTGCCCAATATGGCGTCGAGGTCGATTACAGCTCCGCCGACTTGTCGCGGCCCGAGCAAGTGATCGAAATGGCGGAGCAATGCAGTGACCGCTTCGGCGGCGTCGATATACTTGTCAACAACGCCGGCATCCAGCACACCGCACCGGTCGAGGAGTTTCCCATGGAGAAGTGGGAACAATCCTTGCCATCAACCTCTCCGCGGCGTTCTACAGCGTCAAAGCGGCGTTACCGAGTATGCGGCGCCGACGCTGGGGGCGAATCGTCAATATCGCTTCTGCCCATGGGCTCGTTGCATCGGCGACCAAATCGGCGTACGTAGCTGCCTAGCATGGACTCCTCGGCCTCACAAAGGTCGTCGCGCTCGAGACAGCGCGCTCGCCGATTACGTGCAACGCGATCTGCCCCGGCTGGGTATTGACGCCAATGGTGCAGAAGCAGATAGATGATGCGGCAGCTCGAGAAGGAATTTCCAACAACGAGGCGAAGGCGAGATTGCTTGCCGAAAAACGACCATCGCTTGATTTCGCGCGTCCGGAGCAGATTGGCGCAGTCGCTGTCTTCCTGTGCTCGAGTGCCGCGGACCAGGTTCGCGGCACATCCATCAGCGTCGACGGGGGTGGACGGCGCAGTGATCCGGTAAGCCTGACGCGCCCCGGATTCGTGCATATGCCGCTAGTCGAGAAACCGGTGCCGGATTGGGTACCCGCACCTTGCGCAAGCGAGATCCCGCGCCGGTCATCGAATTCGGATGGAATCCAGATGGTTTGCTCACGACTTCGCGCCGCGCCCCCCTTACGCTGGTGACACGTTGACTTCGAACCACTAGGGCGAGCAATCCATGCAACCTGAAATAGCACCTCCCGTATCCCGGGGGCGACGGCCTATCCCAAGCGCGTTTCGGCGCGCAATGGGGATCACGAACGTCATCGCGACCGTCACATTGCGCGACGCACGAAGGTTTGCTGCGGGTATGCTTGCGTGCGTGCTCGCCGGTTGCGCCACCACCCACCCGTTGATGCCAACACCGATGCTATACAAGGGGGCAGACGCCAAGCCAGTATTCTCCGACGCATCGGTCGATTCTCCGCCGCTGCCGGTGGACCTGCTCTTCGTAACAGATCGGGCGCGGGCGGACGGGACAAGTGAGCCCTCGTATACGGCCGAGCGCTCCCGTTCGATTGCGTTCGGATCGACAAGGATTGAATTCACACAGGAGACAACTCTCGCACTCGGCGCAACCACAGAACGCGGTCGCTTTCCGGCGATCCCCTATCTTCTGACGGAGGTGCCCGGTGGCATGCGCCGTGCGGCTGCAGTGATTGAAGCGCATGCGAAGGCGAAACAGGAGTTGCAAACCGAGATAGCTACGCGCCTGGCCGTCGCGCGCCGCAAAGAAGTGGTCCTGTTCGTGCACGGCTATCACGTAACGTTCGAAGAGGCCGCGGTGACCATGGGCGAGATGTGCCACTTCCTTGGGCGCGAGTTTGTTTGCGGCATCTTTACTTGGCCGGCAGGCGGCGATCGCGGCGCGCTGCTCGGTTACGGCGTCGATCGCGAGTCCGCGGAATACGCGGTCGAGGATCTCGCCAAGGTGATCCGCATCATCGCCGCGACGCCAGGTCTCGAGCGCATCCATTTCATTGCTCACAGCCGCGGTACCGACACGCTCGCATCGGCGCTTGCAGTGTTGAGCGTGGAGGCGTATGCCCACAAAAGCTCACCCGCGCAGGAGTTTCACATCGGCAATGTTGTCCTCGTCGCGCCCGACCTGGATGGCGACGTAGCCGTATCTAAAATCTTCAAGGTCTTTTCCGACCCGGACCTGCCTTTCGGCACCGAGGCCGACCCCACCGCGGTCATTCCGCCGTCGACGGGCCTCAAGCTCACGCTGTACGTGTCGCATGCCGACAAGGCGCTCGCGACCTCGAGTTGGCTGTTCGGAAGCAGCGCACGCCTTGGGCGCATCGACGAGACCATGTTCACACCTGACCAGATTGAGATGCTTGGAAAGCTCCAGGCCGTCGACATCATCGAAGTCCCCGGCGCGACTGACTTTTTCGGTCACAGCTATTTCGTATCGAATCCCAACGTGAGCAGTGACATCATAGCGATGCTCCGATACGGATTACACCCGAACGACCCAAGAAGGCCGCTCGAGCGAGTCGTCGGTCCGTTCTGGCGAGTCGCGCGCGATTAGACGGCAAACGATTACATCGAACGAGCTGCGGAGCGAACGGCAGCTTGCGCGAATATTGGTGGACGACGCCGATCGGCTGGAACGGCCGGAAGTGGACGGCAGCGTTATGGCGATCAGCAACATCGCGTCCCACGGCAGCGCGGGGAGAATGGCCGACCCAACTGGAGGAGATGCGAGCGGCGACACGACATGCGGGGGAACTGAGTTCCGGGCATCGCGTTCCGCAATCGAGTCCGTCGGTCCGAACCGACCTAACTCATTGAAATTGGCTCCCCGACCAGGGCTCGAACCTGGGACCTGCGGATTAACAGTCCGTCGCTCTACCAACTGAGCTATCGGGGACCGGGAGACGCGCGTCGCGGCTG
>Ga0207657_10003955_pt1 | contig 15730 bp, 7 predicted proteins | sample KBSC33metaG_FD_184316 | JGI IMG/M metagenome (GOLD analysis project Ga0207657, IMG submission 184316) | Corn rhizosphere microbial communities from Kellogg Biological Station, Michigan, USA - KBS C3-3 metaG (SPAdes) (version 2) | ecosystem: Host-associated > Plants > Roots > Rhizosphere > Soil ... | reverse complement strand
TGGTCGTTGCTTCCGGAAAAATGCTCAGCGTTCGAGCCGCAGGTGAACATATCTCAAGCGGCGCGAACGCTGATGATGCTTATTGCCCTGCTACCTGGAAGCGGTAGATGCTGACGGTGTTGGGAGCTACGGAAACGGCAGACGGCGCATCGCCGAGCGCGACTTCCTTGACTGGGATTTGTGCAGGTTGGCCGACGTGATTCTCGGCATCCAAACTGGAACCGCAAAGTTGCCATTCCGTTGAGGGCCCTCCGACCCGAACTCCCGTGACGTTTAGATCGAGCTTCTGCTCTGATTCGGTCGCATTAACGACGGCGATTGTCAGATACTTGTGATCCTCAGTAAGCGCGGCCACCATATCGAGCGGGTAGGTGGCGCTCCCCGAACTGGTCTCGGGCTGATCACCATAGGGCGGACGCTTCGGCGCGGGCTGCGGCGAGTTGCCAGTGACGGCGACCGGCAGAGTTCCAAAATGGTCGCGGTACATCTTGTACAGCAGTCCTCGCGAGTTATAGGTGGCGGCCGTTGGCGTGATGTCGAGCGTGGAAGTGGCCATCGTGTAAGCTGCCATCTTCAGGTAATCTGTGTGCCTGAACATTTCGTTCAGGGCCATGCCGTAGGCGAGATCGGACTTGAGACTCCCACCGCCGTAGCCGTATTCGTCAATCGAAAGGAAAATCTTCTTGTCGAGCATTTGCGGAAAGCGCTTGGTGTACTCGTTCCACTCTTCAGATTTCTTGTGAACGCGATCTGCGGGATGGCGCGCCCACTCGAGTGTTGTTTCCGGCAGGTCAACATATCCAGCTTCAATCGGCGAATTAAGTGGAATGCTCTTGGCGTGTTCGTAGTCAAAATACTTGCCACTGCGGACGTACCAATGCTCAGCGAGTCCATCGAAGTTGCCGAAGCTGTAGGTAAGCAGCGCGCCCGTCCAGTCGAGCTTGGGATCGCCAAAGTGAACCTGCGGGTCGGCGATGCCGTTGGCGCGTGGCTGGCCTTCAACCGTCATCTCGTCGGGCATTGCGCCGGAAGCAATGAGCGTGATGGAAGGATCGGCTTGCTTCATGGCTTTGTAGAACTCGTTGCTCTTCCACGCAAAGTAATTAGGATAGGTGTGGCCGTGTTGCCACGATCCGTAAGGCTCGTTGCCCATGTTCCAGAGCTTTACGTTGTATGGTTCGGGATGCCCATTCTTTGCGCGCTGCGAACCCATCCAGGTGTTTACAGATCCGTTCAGATACTGGACTTCTTCGGCCGCAGAGTGTGAATCGCCGAAGCCTGCATTGACGGTAATGTAGGGATCAACGCCGATGAGCTTGCAGAGCGTCATCAACTCATCCATACCGAGGTCGTTGGTCTGCATGGCGTGCCAGGCATCGTCAAGCACAGGCGGGCGCCTGTCGATGTCGCCGATCGAGTTGTACCAAACCCAGTCGGAGATGAAATTGCCGCCGGGCAGCCGCCACATGCCTGCATGAAGGTCTTTGAGGAGAGCGATCGTGTCAGGACGGAATCCCTCGACATTATCAGAAGGCATGAGCGATAGGGTGCCAATGTGGAAGTTGCCCGAACCGGTACCGCTGATCTCGATTGCCCCTTCGGCTGTATCGGCTTTCGACGTGAACGAGAGCGAGTACTTTTTGTATTGCGCGGTAAGAGGCGCAATCGTGACGGTCTGCTTGTCGTTTGCACCAGCGCCCCAGCTCAGCGTCACATTAACTTTGGAACCCGGAGTACCCCGAAGCCAGATGCGGCCGTTGTATTGCTTTCCGTTCACTAGCGGAATGCCGGATTGCCTGATGCCGTGTGCTGTCGAGGCATCCAGCGTAATCCGCGGGCTCTGATCACCGACGAAGGGCTGGTCCTTATCCATCGTTACCACTTCGTCTGGACCGACTGGCTTCCATTTGCGGAGCGCCATGCCGCGGAAAGGCCCGCCCGCCCGGCGAGGCGCCGGAGCAGGCGGCTCGACGGATGTGATGGGGAAAAAGAATTTGCGATCATCGACGATCTCCGCCCAGAGACTGCGGTACATCAACATGCCGCCATGCTCAATGAATCCGCCGTAAAGGTACTTGGAGATTGGCGCCGAAACTTGCTGCGCGTCGATGTTGGCCGTGATCTTACCGGGAGTAGCCGCGCCGCCTTGTTGGGCGACGGCAATGGATCCTCCCAGACAAACTGCCGCTGCAGCGATGATTAGGATTCTTGCCTTCATTTTGCCCCCATGTTTCTCTTCCAAAAAGGATTGGTTGTCTCTTTTTTTCTAACAAGCGCGCCCGGAGTGAAGTACCACTCAGGCGACCAGAGCGCTGCTTAACTGGCAGCGCTCTGGGTATGAATGAACGAGCGGTCGATTCAGCGAATGCATCGAACGTCTCGTCGCTTCCCCAAGTGGGTCAATTGCGATTGGAGCTTTGCTCGGTCGCAATTGATTACTTGCCTGCTCCCCGGAACAGAAGGGGAGCGAACTGGTTCAAATCCCTGCGCCATGTGAGCCACTCGTGAGCGGTACCGGGCGACTCGTAGTAGCTATTTTTCACACCGGCTTTGTCGAGTGCCTGGTGCAGTACGTAAATATTCGGATTGTTTGCTTTCTCTACTGTTCCCGTTCCCAGCCAGAGCAGCTTTACCTGTTTGTTGAAGCTGGCTGGATCCTTGAAAGCTGAATCGTCAAACGCAGCTTGCGGTACGCCGGGGCTGAATCCGCCAATGTAGGCGAACTTGTCGAGATGAGGCAGAGTGCTGAGGAACGTCTGCATACCACCCATCGAGAGCCCTGCCATTGCGCGGTTTTCTCGTCCGGGCTGAATGCGGTAGTGCGACTCCATGAACGGGATGAGGTCGTTGAACAGCACTTGAGTGAATGTTTGTCCGTAAGTACCGAAGCTGGGACGTGCTCCACCCGGTCTTCGGCCGCCAAGCACCAGCGGAGCTTCACCGGGCTTGAGCGCGGTGAACTGGTCTTCAGTCACCACGACCATCGGCACAGCCTTCTTTGTGGCGATCAGGTTGTCCAGGATAATGTTGCCGCGGCCCTGCGTAAACCAGCCGGTTTCGTCCTCGCCATATCCCGGCATGAGGTAGAGAATCGGGTAGTGTTTCTGTACCTGTGCAGCGTACTCCGGCGGCGTGTACACAATGCAGCCTCGCCACTTGCCCGTGACCTTTGAAAAGTAGAGGACCGATCGAACGTCCCCGTGCGGTACATCTTTGATCTCGTAGAAGGAATCATCCGCAACGGGCGACGGAATTTCAATTCCGCTAATCCAGCGGCCCGTTCCGAAAAACGTCTGCGCACCCGGATCGGGCATTTCGACTCCATCTACGTAGATGAAGTAGTAGTGAAAACCCTCGACAATGGGAGGTGTTGTCACACTCCAGAAACCGTCCGCGTCCTTCGTGAGGTCCAACTTCGGGGTCTGTGCGCCTCCCCCGCCGATCATTGCCTGCACTTTCTGTGCATCGGGCGCTTTGATTCGCAGCGCAACGCGACGGTCCGGGTAGATGCATGGATTCTGGGCAGCAAGGACATTGGTCGATGCGGGCGTACATGATTCCGGCGCACTGTTTGCCGCCGCACTTGCTTGAGATCCGTAAAGGAAGCCGGTTGAAACTACGGCCAGACCGAACGCTATGAGTGAAGCAGCCTTGACTCTTACCATTGGATTCCCTGTAGTTGCGCCCAAAAACCCTTGATGCTCGCGCTCGCCTAGAGAAATCTCGCGCGGTTTTACAAGGGCATTTTGCTGGTTTTTGGCGGAAAGCGTTTACTACTTTCCGGGAGAGTAAATCGCTTTTTTAAAACAAGGGCATACTACCCAGATCAAATGAGGCTGAAAAGCAGCATTTTTCGATCTGATGCATCGAGAATTTAGATATGGGGCTTGATCATAGATAGTGGCTCAGTTCGCAGGGGCTTCTTCGCTCACCTGTTTGAAGACTTGGCCCATCTTGTCTTTTAAACCCTTGTAGTGGGTGTACTGATCCATCTCCTGCTTGGCGTCGCCGACGCGTCCAGCACGACGGTAGAGGCCGCTCAAGCGATAATGCGCAACGATGTTTGTGGGATCGTCCTTGACGGCACTTTCAAGCAGAGGAACAGCTTCTTTTTGCCGATTCATTGAGATCAGCGCAATTGCCAGATCGGTTTTCGCATTTGAATCTCCAGGTTGCAGAGCGAGAGCCTTGTTGTACGCATCCTCAGCGGCCTTGAAGTCTCCCCGCTCAGCGATCACCTCGCCCAGGTGGCACCAGGATTTCTCGTCGTATTGATTCTCGTGGACTGCGGCTTTGTATTCGCCTTCGGCAAGTGCATTGAGTTTAGGATCTGCAGCAGCACGAAGTTGCTCGGCGAGCTCAAAATGAACACCTGGCAAGTGCGGGTTCAGGCGCTCGGCCTCGCGGTACTTCGCGATTGATTTGTCGTGTTCGCCCTGGCGTGCAAGTTCTCCTGCGACCATCATGTTCATCTCGGCAGATTCCGGAGCAACGAGCAGCATGTTGAGTAGCGTTTGATCTTTCAACTGCGCGGCAATCTCGTAAGCGACAAACAAAATCTGCGGATCCTGCGGAGCTAATTCCTGCAGCTTTGCGGTTACGGCGAGCGCTTTCGTAAATTGCGATGCAGCACCGTCGATCTCAATCAGCTCAAGTCCTACCTGTTTCATAAACTTCGGATCATCTATGCTGGTAAATGCCTGTTCTAGATCGCTTTGGGCGCCAGTCATATCCCCAGTGCGCTTCTCAGCAATTCCAAGCAGACCCCGGATGCGCGCCAGGTTTGGCTGCATCTCCAGGGCGGCGCGCAATTCCGGTATGGCTCCGGCGAAGTCGCCTTGAAAGTACATCAGTACGCCGAGGTTAGCCTGCGCGTTGAGATTTTTCGGATCAAGTGAAACGATCTGGCGCAGCAGCGGGATTGCAAGCTGGGGTTTATGCTGCTGCAGATACCCCTGTACCTGTTGTTCCAGAGCTGTGATCTGAGATGCGGAGCTGCCGGCAACCTGTCCCGTTACGCTCATCGCAGATAGAAGCAGAAGGAGTGCGCAAAGAGCTTTGGAGTAGAGCCGTTCCATAAGGTTCACCTCAGGTCCCAAGAGACAGACTGCAATATTCCAGCCCTCAGCAACTATAGAGGTCTCGACGTTTGCCGAAGGCTTTTGACTGAGCGTACACGCGAGGGCAAAACAATGTCGAGCCGCAGGTTGCCAGATACCCCTTGACAGAAGAAGGAGGAGTGACTAACTTGCTTTGACGGAAAGCGCTTACCAGCTTAATCGTTTGATCCCGCAACTTCGTCATACAACTGAGTACCGGTCAACTGAGTACCGATCTCCGCGTGAGAGCGCGGGTGTTCGATCAAGCCAAACAGTTTGAACAAAACGCATTGAGGAGAAAAGATGTCAAAACGAAATCACCTGTCGGGCCCCGTGATGAATCGGCGTGAGGCCTTGTTTCTTTCCGCGACTGCCGGAATGACTGTTGCGCTGGGCAAGCCTGCAATGGCAATGGACAGCACGAAAACAGCTGCGCACCAGGAGCCCGGCAACTGCTCCACACCGCGCACTGCTGTTGCCAACACGCAGTACGGAAAAGTTCGGGGCTTTTTAGATGGCGGCGTCTTCACTTTTAAAGGCGTGCCGTACGGAGCCGACACGGGTGGCGATAATCGCTGGTTACCGGCGCAGCCTCCCAAGGCATGGGATGGGGAGCGGCCCACCCTTGTTTACGGAGCCAACTGCCCCCAGCACCTGCATGACTTCAATGCGGTCGAACAATCGTTCATTCAGGATTGGGACGACGGCTACATGAGTGAAGACATGCTCAAACTGAACATCTGGACTCCAAGCTTGAGCGGCAAGCGGCCGGTGATGTTTTACATTCATGGCGGCGGCTTCAGCTTCGGGTCGTCGTATGAACTGCCCTCACACGAAGGCGCGCAGATGGCGCGGCATCACGATGTTGTTCAGGTTTCGGTGAATCATCGATTGAATGCACTGGGGTTCCTCGATCTCTCGGAGATTGGCGGATCAGAGTATGCGGATTCCGTCAACGTCGGGATGACTGACCTGGTAGCGGCGCTCAAGTGGGTTCACGAGAACATTGCGAACTTCGGCGGCGATCCCGGCAACGTGATGATCTATGGGCAGTCTGGTGGCGGATCCAAAGTGACGACACTCCTGGGAATGCCATCGGCAGTGGGATTGATTCACCGCGCGTCAGTGCAGTCGGGCGGCGGTGGCAACCCACCCACAGGTGAGCAATCGAAAGAACTGGCGCGCCAGGTAATGAAGGAACTTGGCCTGCAGCCGAACGACATTGCCAGCCTGCGGAAGATTGAGTGGGACAAATTGAATGCAGCCGGCAATGCTGCCGTGGCGAAGATAAACGGTCCCGGGAGGCCGATGATGGGTGTTCCCGGACAGAAACCGCGGGTTGGATGGGGACCTACGCTGGATGGACGCATTATCAACGTGCGTTCCTTCTCAGAAGTTGCGCCGGAGATTTCAAAGAATGTACCGATGCTCATTGGCTCGGTGAGCGAAGAGGGAAACAGAATGTCTTCTCGCCCGACGGAAGCCGAATGGCACGCAACGCTCGCAAAGACCTATGGCGACGCCAAAGCGACTGCGCTGGTTACCGCGATGAAGAAGGCGCATCCGGAAAAGAGCATTCGCACGCTGTCGTACATGTGCAGCGGCCCCGGTTTGAATGGGCTTTCCATGCGCAATAACGTAACGCGGATGGCCACCCTGAAGCATAATCAGAAGGCGGCGCCGGCGTACACGTATTACTTCACCTGGCAATCGCCAATGCTGGAAGACGCAGGTGCATGGCACACAGCGGAACTACAGTTCTGCTTTGACAACACCAAGCGTTGCGAGCAGGGAACCGGCAACACGCCCGAGGCGCAGGCGCTCGCAAAGAAGATGGCGACTGCATGGGCCAACTTTGCCCGTACCGGCAATCCGAGCCAGCCTGGTTTGGATTGGCAACCGTTCGATCCGGAAACGGGCAAGACCATGGTGTTCGACAATCAGTGCCGGATGGAGAACGATCCGGAAGGCGAGTTGCGCAAAATTCTACAGAGCTAAGCGCAATTGAAGAGCTCAGCGCACCCTGCGCCAATTCTGCACCCTAGCAATCGGGTGTGCAAGGTTGGCGCTGTGGTGCCGGAGTGGGATTCGCCGGCGGAATCGCGGCACGGTTTCAATGGGAAGACCCGATTAGTTCACGGACGCAACTATATATATGATAGAAAGCCGGTGACTCCGCATCGCGCTTTCGAGCGATCAAACCGTACCTTACTTGGTTCTCCTTAAAGCACCTGTAATTCCCCTTTGGCACCCAGCAGGTCTGCCAGGTAGTTCTTTTCCTTGCTGCTCGAATCCATGTCCCGCATGATCAGGTGCATGCGCGCAAACCGCTCGCCTCCCAGCGGGAGGTGGAGTCCTAGGAACTCACCGGAGTCGAGATAGTCCTTGATCCGGTAAACCGGCAGCCAGCCGAAGCAGATCCCGCTACGCACTGCCTCAATCGCCGACTCGATGGTGTTGACTGCCAGATAGCGTTGCGATGCCGCATGTGGTTGACGGCGCGGCTCATTCCCCGTGCCTTCAATGATTACGGCGAGCCGCTGAATCAGGTCCATCCGCGTGAGTTGCCGCTTGATTGCGTGTAAAGGGTGGTCGGCTCGTGCGACAGCCTTCATGCGAATGTCGAGGATCGGCTTGATCAGCTGCTCGCGCGCGGACAATCCGGTGATGCACAGATCAGCACCGAAGGTAGAGAATTCCTCAACGGAGGATAGGAAGGACCCTTTGTGCAGCTTGGGATGAGCATGCGGGAATGCGCGAGCCAGTTCCGCCAGCGCCACAAAAAGCCGGTCATTGGGGAAAACGCTGTCAACCGACAGGCGGATTTCAGTCTGGCCGCCGGCGGCCAGAGATTCTGCCCGCTCTTCCAGAGCGCGAAATCCGGACAGAAGCGGCTGCACATCGGCCAGGAGAGCTTTCCCCGTTTCAGTCAGTTGTGCCTTTCGGCCTTTCATTTCGAGAAGAGGGATTTTGAACTGGTCCTGCAGCCGCGAAATTGCATAGCTGATCGTTGACTGGGAGCGGTTCATTTTAGTCGCCGCCGCAGCAAAACTTCCCAACTGAACTACCGCCTCCAAAACTTCCCACTGATCAATCGTTGTGTTCATCGTGGACCCTTTTCTGTCTCTAATTGGTATCTCAAGACAGTCCAACCAAACGATACATCGAATTCTTCGACGACACAATTCGAAAAATACTTCTTGTCAGTCGAATTTTGATTGGGCTAGGATGCCCTAGTTTTCCTGGGAGCCGAGTTTCCGGACTTCAAGGAAACCGTTTTCCCGAAATGCTCAAATTGGGCCGCTGAAGAAGTGACTGGTAGCAGCTTCTTCAGTAAATAGAACCGAAACAGAAGTAAACCTTTAGTTGGGAGGCAAAACAATGAAGACACGGATGCGTGCCTTAGGCATGCTGTTCGCTCTTTCTGCGAGCTTGGCTTTTGGCCAGGCGACGAACTCAGCAGATGTGACAGGCACTGTGACCGATAGCACTGGGGCGGTCATTCCCGGTGTGACGATTACCATCAAAAACCTCGACAAAGGCCAGACCCGCACAATTGTTTCGAATAGTGCAGGTGCTTACGATACTGGCCCGATCAGTCCCACCGATAACTACACGTTCACATTCAGCAGGGAGGGATTTGCGAGCCTGCAGCGTGGTCCCATGCGGCTGCAGGTCGGCCAGACAGGCATGAACGTGCAGTTATCCGTTGGAACAACCACGCAACAGGTCACGGTGGACTCGGCTGCGCCGCTGTTGCAGACAACGAGTGCGGAAATTGCGACCACAATTCCCAACGAGACACTGGCACAGCTGCCCCAGGTAGGAGCTTCCCCCGACTGGCAGTCGTTCACGGTCCTGTTGCCCGGCACTTCAGGAAACGGCGGGACCGGCACAGCGAACCCGGGAATGGGGAGCCTATCAGCGAATGGAAGCTTACCGTTTTCAACAGCCATGGTGGACGGTTCAACCATCAGCTCGCCGATGAGCGACAACGTGATTAACACGCCCATCTTCGAGTCCCTCGGTGAAGTCCAGATTAGCTCCGCAAATTTCTCGGCGCAGTATGGAACCGGCGGCATCGTCTTCAACCAGATCAGCAAGGGTGGCACGAATACCTGGCACGGTATGGGCTACGATTACTTTGAAAACAATGCCTTGAATGCCGCGAGCTATGGATTTGGCTTCGGCAAGGTGCCTGTCCTAAAACGGAACAATTTCGGCTGGCAGGCCAGCGGCCCCGTGATTAAGAACAAGATCTTCTTCCTGATCGACTGGGAACACAGGATTCAACACGCCGCAGGAGCCGTGAGTATTATCACCTTGCCTACCAACGCTATGAAGGCGGGTGATTTCACGGGTCTGCCCACGATTTATGACCCCACCACTCAGGTCGTAACCGGCTCCACCGTCTTGCGGCAATCGTTCGCCAGCGAATACGGGCAAGGCAACAAGATTCCGGCTGCGCTGATTGACAAGGTCGCCCAGAATATCCAAAAGATCTTTCCGGACATGCCCGCGACGTCATTCAAAACCAACAACTTTACGTATGGAAATCCAACGGCTATAACGACTTTACAGAAGTGGTTTGGCCGTTTTGATGCGGATATTACGAAAAACAATCGGTTGTCAGGGTCGGCGGCTTATAACTATCCAACCACCTTCCCGGCGACGGGCATTGTCTACCCGGTCAACGTCACCGTTGCCGACGTGGAGAATGAGAGCGCCCAGCTCACTGATGTACACACGTTCAGTTCGCACACTATCAACGAAGCGCGTTCCGGCTGGATGGGAGAGTATGACCTGCTCAAGTCACCGACGGATGGTGCGGGATGGCCAACCAAATTGGGCTTGCAATTAGCCAAGGTGGACATTTATCCGAACGTCAATATTGGCAACTATTATGCCCTTGGCCCGGGCACTTCCGCCAACTACAGAGAGAATGTGTTCACTGAGTCGGACGTGGTGACGATGGTCCGCGGCCGCCACACTCTCCACTTAGGAGGTGAAATGCTCTTCTTCCGCGCAGACTCCACGGCCTGGGGCAATAAAGTCTCGGCGAACCTCGGGTTCACGGGTGTCTACACTCAACAAGGGAATACCACAGGCACGACGACCGGGGGCGATGCGTACGCTGACTTTCTCCTGGGCTATACCCAGAACTGGTCCGCTTTGAAATCACCGGTCTATTACGGGCGGCTCAAAAATCCAGGGATATTTGTTCAGGACGACTACAAGGTCACCCCCAAGCTGACCTTGAACCTTGGCTTACGCTGGGAGGGGAGAACGGGATGGATAGATTCCTCGAAGAACCAGCGGGCGTTCGACCCGACGGTTCTCAATCCAGCCACCAACACTCTAGGCGCGATGTGGTATGCGCTCACCGCTGCCAACGGCAGAGAGCGCTTGCAGCAGAACAGGTTTAACAACTGGCTGCCAAGGGTTGGCGTTGCTTACCAGCTGACTCAAAAGACGCAGGTAAATGGTGGCTTTGGCGTGTACACCTTCCCATGGAACGTGGATAGCTACGCCAGTTGCTGTATGGGGAATGCCCGCAGTTCCAGCGGCAGTCAGGCAGATTCCACCGGCAACATTTCGCCCGTTGTTATCCTCTCATCCGACGGAAACACGAACTATCAAGGGACAGCCGGAAAGAGCATCAACTCGCTCTATGTCACTGCACCGACGACGCCGGAAGCTTACAACGGCCAGGCGGTCTCTTATATGCAGTACGATCAGGCGATACCGCACCTGTACAACTGGAACTTGACCGTGCAACGTCAGCTCACCTCGTCGATGATGGCTTCGGTAGGCTACGTGGGTAGCCACGCATCAAACCTTCTTTACAATACCGATCTCGATCAGGTGCCGGTGGGCAATCTGGGCCCGAACGACCTCACAACGGGGTGCGGTGGCAAAAGTTGTCGCCCTTATCCCCAATATCAGGCCATCAGCGGATTCCATCCGATAGCGACGTCGAACTACCATTCTTTGCAGGTAGTGTATAGCCAACGCGTCGGCAACGGCCTGACAATGAACGCCAACTACACCTGGGCACATATGGTGGATAGCCAGGATTCCTCAGGTTGGGGATCGCAGCAAGGCACAACTATCTGGCAGAATGCGTATGACCCCGATGCCAACCGGGGTGCAGCGAACTTTGACCTCCGCCAGGCATTTAAGGCGTACGGTACTTATGAACTACCATTCGGCAGGGGCCGTAAGTACCTTAACAATAATGCCCTGGTGGATGAGGTCATTGGCGGTTGGACAATGTCTCTCACCTTTGTGGGGCAAGGCGGGCACCCCTTCACACCCAACATGGGGAGTGTAAACAACAGCTACGCTTCAACGAACCAGGCCTCGGGATTCAAATGGTTCCCGAATCAGGTGGGAGATCCGCGCAAATCTGGCCAGAGTGGAACAATCAACCAGTGGTTTGACCCGACCGCATACAAGTCGCCCACTCCGGGAACACTGGGCAACATGCGGCGCAACAGTATTTACGGGCCGGGCTTACATGTGTTCAACGGTTCAATTCACAAGACGTTCAAGATCTATGAGCGGGTCAATTTTGAATTAGCCGCGAATGCAACGAACCTCTTTAACCATCCATCGTTCGCCAACCCTGATACAGTCATCGGCCCAGGCCGTCACGGGCAAATCACGCAAACCACCGTGGGCGGGCGTGGCGTTTCAATAGTCGGCCACCTCCGGTTCTAAAAATCGGAACGTAAGCGCATTGTGGGAAAGGGCGAATCGAAATCGATTCGCCCTTTTTCATGATGGCGCGATACGAAAACCAAGCGACGTTTATCCTGATCTGTTTTCGTGCTGACGAACTAGCCAAGTTCGCCCAGATCAAAGCAGATGTCAAATGAATCGACAATTTAGATTAGAGCCCCGGAATTTTCAGGCTTTTCCTCCCACGGCCGACCCGATAGTATTGCGTCGGTTCCAATTCAGGCGATGAACTGGGCGTTTAACCGGCCCGTAAGCCGGTGTGCCAGCGTTTGCTTCAATACCTGAATTGCCCCGGATCGAAGTTTAGGATGCAACCGATCCAAGGCATAGAGACGTATTCGTACTAAAAGGAGTTTGGACGATGAAGAGAGTCTTACTGGCAATCGCAATCGCCGCGATGCCCCTGACAGTTTTGGCCGCAAGCCCGACGGTAAAGGTAGAGCAGGGCACTTTGCAAGGCACGGTTGAACAGGGTCTGACCGTCTATCGCGGAGTGCCGTTCGCCGCACCGCCGGTGGGCGACCTGCGCTGGCGCGCCCCGCAGCCTGCTGCCAAGTGGCAGGGCATTCGGAAAGCTGACAAGTTTGCCCCGCAATGCGTACAGAGCCTTGGGCCTGCGCGGCCCGGTGAAGAAGCTCCTGCAATGAGCGAAGACTGTTTGTATCTGAACGTGTGGTCGCCCGCAAAATCTGCTTTAAGTAAGACGCCGGTGCTGGTTTGGATCTATGGAGGCGGCTTCAATGCTGGAGCCACTTCCGTGCCGACCTACAGCGGAGAAGTATTAGCGCGGAAAGGAGTCGTGCTGGTCAGCATTGGGTACCGCGTCGGGCCGCTCGGCTTTATGGCGCACCCGGAGTTGAGCGCGGAATCTCCGCAACATGTTTCGGGCAATTACGGTCTGCTGGACATGATCGCAGGCCTGCAGTGGATCAAAGACAATATCGCGAAATTCGGTGGCGATCCAAATAAGGTCACCATTTTCGGTGAGTCGGCTGGCGGCATCGCCGTGAGCCAGTTGTGCGCATCGCCACTGGCCAAGGGCTTGTTTGAGGGGGCCATTTCAGAGAGCGGCGGTTCGTTTGGTCACTATCGCTCTGCAGGGCAGCCTGGGGAAAACATGCGCCCGCTCGCGGATGCCGAACGCGGTGGATTGACGCTTGCTGCGAATGCTGGCGCCGCAAATATTGCGGAACTGCGCAAACTGCCCGCTGACAAAATCATGGCCGCCACTCGCGGAACACGTGGAATGGCTTGGCCCATCATAGACGGATACGTGATTCCCGACGATCAGTACAATCTCTACGATGCCAGGAAGTTCAATGACACGCCGATTCTGGTTGGCTACAACTCGGATGAAGGCGCGAGCTTTTCGCCGCCACGCACCTCCCGTGAGTACATCGAAAACACGAAGCGCCGTTACGGTACCTTTGCGGATAACTTGCTAGCCGCGTATCCCGCCGGCGACGTCAAGCCGCCCAAAACGGCGCGCGATCTGCAACGCGATGCAGCTTTCGGATGGCACACGTGGGTATGGGCGCGCATGCAGGCTGAAAAGGGAAAAGGAAAAGCATTCCTATACTGCTTCGATCAACATCCGGATTATCCGGCAGATTCGCCTCGCGCAGGTTACGGTGCGCCGCACGGCAGGGAAGTCGCCTATGTCTTCGGCCATTTGAACAACCTGCGTGGAGAACAACCCACGCCGGCCGATCACGTGATCTCCGATGCGATGGTCACCTACTGGACGAACTTTGCAAAATACGGCGATCCGAACGGAAAAGGCTCAACCAACTGGCCTGCGTTCAGCGATCAGAATCCCTCGGTAATGTATTTTGCCGGAACGCCGCATACCGGGCCGGTCCCGAATGAGCCTGGACTTAAGGTGCTCGACGCGTACTTTGCCTGGCGGCGCACGACTGAAGGTGAACATGCAGCAGCGGTCGAGGATGCTCTGCCGGCGAAGACGAATGTGCTGGGTGCGCAGTTCCCGCGCGTTCTTCCTGACAAGAGTGCTGCCTTCCAGATCAAAGCTCCCGATGCACAAAAGGTTGAAGTGCGGATCGGCGGCGGCCGTTATCCCATGACGCGCGGCGCCGATGGAGTGTGGAGCGTCGTCACCTCTCCACTCGTTGAGGGCTTCCACTATTACCAGCTTTACATTGATGGCGTTTCAGTCAATGACAACGGCAGTCATGCGTTCTATGGCACGTCGAAAGATTCCAGCGGCATTGAAATACCTGAGGACGGTGTCGATTACTACCTCGTCAAAGACGTGCCGCATGGCGACGTGCGCATCCGCACATACTTCTCCAAATCAACAGGTCAGTGGAGGCGCTGCTTCGTCTACACTCCGCCGGACTACGATACAAACCTAGGCGCTCGTTATCCTGTGCTCTATCTGCAGCACGGATCGGGCGAGGATGAGACCGGCTGGATCTTCCAGGGACATGCCAACCTGATCCTCGATAATCTGATCGCGCAGGGCAAGGCTACTCCCATGCTCATCGTCATGGATAACGGCTATGCGGGCCGGCCTGCGATGGCAGGGATGGGAGCGCCGCCGGCAGGCGCGCGTGGCCCTTCAGGTGATACCAGTGCGTTTGAAGACGTGATCACGAAAGACGTGATCCCGATGATCGATTCAACATTCCGCACCATTGCGGATCGCGATCATCGCGCAATGGCGGGACTCTCGATGGGTGCGAATCAGACGCTTCGGCTCACCACGAATAACCTCGACAAATTCACTTATATTGGCGGTTTCAGCGGAACCATGAATGGATTGAGCACAGATCCTCTGGATCCTGCGACAGCGTTCGATGGCACCTTTAAGGATGGTACTGCCTTCAATGAAAAAGTGAAGCTGCTCTGGTTGGGTATGGGCACCAAAGAGCCTGATCCTTTCCCCGCGGCAATTGGATCTTTCCGAACCATGTTGGAGAAGGCGGGGATCAAGTACGTTTTCTTCTCGTCACCCGGAACTGCGCACGAGTGGTTGACCTGGCGCAGAGACTTGAACGACTTCGCACCTCGGCTTTTCAGATAGAGTTTCATCTTTTACGGGGCATTCAGGCCAGGGTGAGCGCGACGCTCGACCTGGCCTTTCTTTTCAAGCGCAAGACTTTCCAGTTGCATCGCTGCTTGAATGCTCCGGGAGTGAAAAGATAGACTCTGTTGAACCAAGGATCTCTCCATCGCTGGTACCCAGCAGAAAGTATGATCGGAAATGAAAATGACCCGGCGTGGACTCGCCAAAGGAATCGCAGCCAGCGGAGCTATTGCTGGGTTGTCGCCACTGCTTCGCGCGGAAACCCACGCGGCGAACCCGGCGCTGCAAAATACGCCGTGGAAGCAGATCTATCCAGGCGTGTGGCGTGCAACACTTGGTTCGCCAGAAAAATACACTCCCGTCACGAGCCGCCTCGTTCCGCCAAAGACTGAAGCATTCGCCAAGCTGCCCAAGGTTGAAAGCGCGACCTTACCCGCTATCCACGGGAAGAGCATGAAGCGCGGTTTCGTAGTGGATTTGCCGCTGCGCTCTCAAGAACAGGTATTCGGACTTGGCCTGCAGTTTATGTCGCTCGCGCAGCGAGGTAAGAAGAAAATCTCTCGCGTTAATGCAGACCCAAAGGTGGATACGGGCGACTCGCATGCCCCGGTGCCGTTTTATGTTTCGACAGAAGGATTTGGCGTGCTGATCGATACGGCTCGTTACGCAACGTTTTATTTTGGCACTGCTCGCCCTAAGCCGACGCGCCCGCAGTCTGCAACCTTGCAGGCAAATCCAGATCCGAATTACTCGCAGAGCATTCAGGACGCGGAAATCGGCAGCGTCAAGATTGAAATACCTTCCGCTGCGGGCGTGGATGTATATCTGTTCGCCGGGC
>Ga0207657_10003952_pt1 | contig 15734 bp, 10 predicted proteins | sample KBSC33metaG_FD_184316 | JGI IMG/M metagenome (GOLD analysis project Ga0207657, IMG submission 184316) | Corn rhizosphere microbial communities from Kellogg Biological Station, Michigan, USA - KBS C3-3 metaG (SPAdes) (version 2) | ecosystem: Host-associated > Plants > Roots > Rhizosphere > Soil ... | reverse complement strand
CATGCGCCGCATTGGAAGAATTCCCGAGTATCGGCGCATGTTCGAGGAGGCCTATCCGGGACAGCGCTTCGAGCACATGACCTTCGCGCATGCGTCCAACGCGATCGGCGCGTTCATGGTCGACAAGCTCACCTTCGCGAACACCCCCTGGGATCGCTTTCTCGCCGGACGTGACAACGCGCTGACGCCGAAGCAGCTCCAGGGCGCGCAGACCTTCCTCACGCTCAAGTGCTCGATCTGTCACAACGGCTCGACGTTCAGCGACGAGAAGTTCCACGATGTCGCGATGGTGCAGTTCGGACCCGGCAAGGGGAACGGCCCAAGCCTTCACGACGACTTCGGCCGCATGAACATCACGGGGCTCGAGAGCGACAAATATCTCTTTCGCACGACGCCGCTCCGCAACGTGGAGCTCACCGGTCCCTACGGGCACGATGGTGCGATCGGTACGCTGCAGGCATTCATCGAGCACTACAGCGAGTCCGACCTGAAGCTGCTGGCATTCGATCCGATGCAGCTCGATCCGGAGTTGAGAAACACGCTCCTGCCCAACTCCGCGGACATCCTCGCGCAGCGGGACACGTTGCTCAAGGGTGTGGTGCTCACACCGGCGCTCGTCGGACAGCTCATGGACTACATGAGCGCACTCACCGATGACCGCACCCGTGATCTGAGACATCTCACGCCGCGACGCGTGCCGAGCGGGTTGCCAGTGGATCATTGATCGCGCGGGGAGAGCCGGCGGCCACGTGGCCGCCGGGATTGTCATGAGCGGCGCTCGATCATACCCTGTACGGATATTCACGGGGTGACTGGGTGGCCTTCCTGGATCACGATCGGTGGCGCGTGCTCTCCCCGATGCTCGATCGCATGCTCGACCTTTCCGAGCCCGATCGCGCATCGTGGCTGGCGGAGCTTCGAACATCGTCACCGGAGATCGCGGCCGAGCTGTCGTCCATGCTGGACAGCGACGCCGCGGCGGAGGCGCGGTCGTTTCTCGGGGCGCCGCCGAACGTGTCGCTCAGCGGCCTGGAGCTCGGCGCCTACACGCTCGAGCGTCCGTTGGGCAGCGGCGGCATGGGCTCCGTGTGGCTGGCGCGCCGAACCGACGGCGCATTCGAGGGACAGGCGGCCGTCAAGCTGCTCAATCTCGCGCTCGTCACGCCGACGGGTCAGGCCCGCTTTCGGCGCGAGGGCTCGGTGCTCGCGCGACTCGCGCACCCGGGGATCGCTCGTCTGCTCGACGCCGGCGTCAGCGCGGGTGGTCAACCCTACCTGGTGCTCGAGTACATCGACGGCGTGCAGATCGACGACTACGTCGAGGCGCACGGGCTCACGCGCGATGCACGCATCCGGCTCTTTCTTCAGGTGCTCGGCGCGGTAGGGAGCGCGCACGCGAGCCTGATCGTGCACCGCGATCTCAAGCCGTCGAACATTCTCGTCACCGCAAATGGCGTGGTGAAGCTGCTGGACTTCGGGATCGCGAAGCTGCTCGATGCCGATCGCGCGGACCGCGCCGCTCTCACCGCGGAAGGCACGCGCGCGCTCACGCCGGATTTTGCCGCTCCCGAGCAGGTGTACGGCACCGCGATCACCACGGCCACCGATGTCTACGCGCTCGGCGTGCTGCTCTACCTGCTGCTCTCGGGGCGCCACCCGCGCCCGAATACCGGGAGCGATGCACGCACTGCGTTCGACACCGAGCCCGCGAGGCTCGGCGCGGCCGATCTCGATACGATCATCGCGAAGGCGCTGCGCAAGGATCCGCAGGAGCGCTATCTGAGTGTGGCGGCATTCGCGGATGACCTCGAGCGCTTCCTGCGCCACGAGCCGGTGAGCGCGCGGCGCGCCTCGCTGCCATATCGCGTGAGCAAGCTCGTTCGCCGATATCGCGCGGGAGTGGCGGCAGCGGCGATCGTCGCCGCGTCGCTGATCGGCGGCACGGTGTTCTCGGTCGAGCAGATGCGCGAGGCGCGCAGGCAGCGGGATGCCGCGGTCGACGCAAAGCGGCGCGCGGATGCGCAGAGCGAGTTCGAATCGCTGCTGATGTCTCAGGTCGGCGACAAGCCGATTTCCATGCGCGAGATTCTGGACCGCGCACGCGGGGTGCTCGAGCGGCAGTACGCGGGCGACCCTCGGTTCCTCTCGGCGATGCTCGTCGAGCTGTCGATCAACTATGCGAAGCTCGGTGACTCCGAGATTCGCGGCGCGCTGCTCGCACGTGCCGAATCGCTTTCGGTCGCGAGCGGACATCCCGAGCAGCTCACGCACATTCGCTGTCTCGTGGCGGACAACCAGCGGACGATGGGCGAATACGACCAGGCGCGACGCACGCTCGCCGAGACGGACTCGCTCCGCCGAATCGCAACCGATCCGAACACCGAGACCGTCTGCCTCACCGCGATCGCCGATCTCGACGGGGAAGTGGGCGATGGTGCGAAGGGAGTGGCGGCGATGCGGCGAGCGATCGCCATTCTCGACAGCCTCGGCGAAGCCGGATCTCTGGATTACGCCACTGATCTCACGTCATTGGCGACCTCGCTGGATCGGCAGGGCCACCATCGCGAAGCGAGCATCCAGTATCGCCGAGCGCTCTTCCTCATGGACTCGGCGGGAGCGGGTGAGACCATCGACAGAGCGATCTTCGAGCACAATTACGGAGTCATACTCACCGAGCTGGGGGAATCGGCGCGCGCCGAGGAGACGCTGCACGACGTGCTGACGCGGCTCGCGAAGAGCGACCCGACTTCGCACCTGCCGCAGCAGCCGCTCATCCATTACGCGCAGGTCGCGTATGATGATTGGCATTCCGATTCCGCCGAGAAGTACTTCGGCATTCTGGCATCGCAGGCCGATCAGGAGCACAACGGGTATTGGGCCGGGCGCGCGCTCTTCGGCCTTGCGGAGGCGCAGCTCCAGAAAGGCGATCTGGTTGCGGCGCGGCGTACGATGCAGCGTTTTCGGGCCGTGGCGGAGAATCCGAAGCTACGGAATACGGACGACCACATTCTGGACAGCAGAATTCTGGAAGCGCGGGTCGCACTTGCCGGAGGCGATTTTGCCCGGGCTTTCGATCTCGTCATGGAAGCGCTGCACGCACGCGGCTATCCGGACGGAGCGCGAAAGAGCGTCATGCGCGCGTCGCTGCTACTCGCGGCGGAGGCCGCGCTCGCCGCGCGGCGGCCCGACTCCGCGCTCCGTCTCGCGCGCGATGCGCGCACGATCGCGACGCTCGATTCCATCACGGACACCCGCAGCGCGCGCGTGGGCGAGGCGCGGCTGGTCGAAGGTCGCGCGTTGCTCGCGCGCGGAGACACCGTCGGCGCGCGCGCGACGCTGGTGCGTGCGCTCGAGGCAATGCGCACGGGAGCCGGTGCGGCGCATCCGCTCGCGCGCGCCACCGACTCCCTTCTCTCCGCGCTGCCGCACTAGGCCGGCTGCGCCTTCGCGATGTGCCTGGCGACGGCGCGAATATCGGCGAAGAACTCGCGCCGCGCCCGCTCGCGCTCACCGTCGGGCGCGCGCAGCACCGACGATGGATGCACGGTGGCGATCACGGTGCCCGCGAGCTCGGACTTCACGGGCTTGCCGCGCTGCTGAGTGACGCGAAACTGTTTGCCGAGCAGGGATTGCGCGGCGGTGGCGCCGAGGACGACGATGACGAGCGGCTTCGTGAGCCTGATCTCCTGCTCGAGCCACGGATGACACGCGCGGATCTCGGTGTCGTTCGGCTTCTTGTGAATGCGCCGTGCGCTCTTCGCGCCGCGCTCGTACTTGAAGTGCTTCACCGCGTTGGTGACGTAGACGCTCGTACGATCGATGCCGGCTTCCTCGAGCGCGGCATCGAGCAGCTTGCCCGCGGGACCGACGAATGGATGCCCCGCCTGCTCCTCCTGGTCGCCGGGCTGCTCGCCGACGAACATGACGGTCGCGTCACGCGGCCCTTCACCGAACACGACACGCCCGCAGGTCCAGAGATCGCATCCGCGGCAGCGCGTCGCCGCGTCGCGGAGCTTCGACAGTGTCGCGCGCGGCGGAATGAAGTCCGCTGCCGACCCCGTTCCGGCCCCGCCGCCGCACGGGGACGCGACGCCTGCACTGGCACGAGCGCTCACGTTGCAGCCACTCCGCTCGAGAATGCCTTCCCTCTCACCGACAGCTGGAGCAGGGCGCAAGCGCGGTGCCACGACTGGCAGCCTGTGCGGTGTGACTCCGCGCGGACGATGGTGCAATTTTATCCGGCCCGTTTCGTGTACGACGACATTCGCTGTGGACCAATCGGAGGGATATCGATGACCGCTCACCCACCTGCTTCAGGCGAGTCGCTGCCGCTGCTCGACATGCTGTATTCCGACTTCGAGGCCGAGCATGCGGCCACGCGACGGCTGCTGGAGCGCTTCCCCGATGCGAGGCACGACTGGCGGCCGCACGAGCATTCGCGCACGATTGCGGAGCTCGCAACACACATCGCGGACATCCCGAACCGTGGCGTCTCGATTCTCACCACGAGCGAAATGGAAGCGGGTGCGCGGAAGCCGCTCGAGCCGCTCACGACCGCCGCGGCGCTGCTCGCGGCGCACGATGCGAGTGTCGCTGCGCAGAAGGCGGCGCTGGCGCACGCCGATCCCGCAGCGCTTTCGGAGGAGTGGCGGGTGCGTCGCGGCGACCAGATCGTGATGCACGGTCCGAAATACCGGTTTCTCCGCACCGTGATGATGAGTCACCTCGTGCATCACCGTGCGCAGCTGGGCGTCTACTATCGCCTGCTCGGCGTTCCGCTGCCGGGCGTGTACGGTCCATCGGCGGACGACCTGGCAGGGCGCACGCGAGGGTAAAGGTCCGAGGACCGTGAATACCTTGACATCCGACAACAGCGATGCTCATGTTGTCGAATGACTAGGTATTCACCTCCGGCCCCCTGACCCGTGCCCGATCGCGCCGATCTCCTGCAGGGTACCCTCGATCTCCTGATCCTCAAGGCGCTGTTCACCGCCCCGCTGCACGGGTGGGGGATCTCGAAGCGCATACGAGAGCTCTCGTACGACGTGCTGCAGGTGAATCAGGGATCGCTGTATCCCGCCCTCTACCGCCTCGAGGATCAGGGGCTCATCCGGAGCAGCTGGGGCATCTCGCCGGAGGGGCGGCGCGCGAAGTTCTACACACTCACGCCCGCAGGCAGGAAGCGGTTCGCCGAAGAAAAGGCCAACTGGCGGCTGTTCACGAGCGCGGTGGAGCAGATCCTCCATGCCACGTGAGGGCGTGCGGGGCGTGAGCGGCGCCGGGCTCATCTCGCGATGGCAGCGCCGCACGACGGGGCTCCTGCGCCGCACGAGGCGAGAACGATGGCCGTATCGACCTGGACGTCGATACGGCCATTTCCTTTTGAATGACGTAGGCGTACGGCATCACCCACTACGTCATCACCTCACGGCCCTACGTCATCGACGCTCGTCCCCTGCGCCGATGCGCGTATGTGGCGGCGACGTTTCGACGGGCATCCTGCGACCAGTCAAAGCTCTCCACTGGTTCCCGTGCTCGTGAGGTCTCGCCGTGCCACACACAACGTACCGCCGCCACCGCCGGTTTGTCTGCGTTGCGCTCACGCTCGGCCTCGTGATGGTTCTGATGGCGGCAGGATGGACGCGGTATTCGTCTCCCGCGAGCGCATCCGCGTTCGCCGCGCCTGCCGTCGATGTCCGCGTGCTCGCATCGACCAGGCCGGGCGCCGGTTCGGCAGCCCCCGCGGACTGGTCGTCGAATGGCTCCGTCGGCGGCACCCACTACTCCGCGCTCGACGAGATCTCGCGGGCGAACGTGGACTCGCTGCGCGTGGCCTGGGTATTTCGCACGGGTGATGTCTCCGACGGTGCCACGGACAGCAGTGGTCCGGCCACCGCGTTCGAGGCAACGCCGCTCATGCTCGACGGCACCCTGTACATCGCCACTCCATCGGCGCGCGTGATCGCGCTCGATCCGGAGCGTGGAACACCTCGGTGGACGTACGACGCCCACATCGATCGCGTCGGGCTTGCTCATGATGAGGTGACGACACGCGGCGTGTCCGCCTGGGTGGACTCCGCGCGCTCCGCAGGCGCGCCATGTCGCACGCGGATCTTCGTGGCGACGTTCGACGCGAGGCTGATCGCCCTCGATGGGCGCAGCGGCAAGCCGTGCGAGGATTTCGGGCACGCCGGCAGTGTCGACCTTCACGTCGGGGTTCGCGGCGCTGACAGCCTCGCGCATGAATATCACGTCACGTCACCACCGGCGATCATCGATGGCCTCGTGGTCGTCGGCTCGTCCATTTTCGACAATCTCCATGCGCAGGCTCCGAGCGGCATCGTGCGCGCATTCGATGCACGTACGGGAGCGCTGCGCTGGGGCTGGGAGCCGCTGCGCGATGCGGTACCCCCGAGCGCAGACACTCTTGCTGGCGCCTCACCGCGCTTTCGTTCCGGTGCAGGCAACGCCTGGGGACTGTTCGCGGTGGACATCGCACGCGATCTCGTCTTCATCCCCACGGGGAGCCCCAGCCCCGACCATTTCGGTGGCATGCGACCGGGCCCGAACGCGAACGCGAACTCGGTCGTCGCGCTGCGAGGCTCGACGGGAACGCTCGTGTGGAGCTTCCAGCTCGTACATCACGACCTGTGGGACTACGACGCCGCTGCGCAGCCCGTGCTCACGACGCTGGTCCGCAACGGCATCACGATTCCCGTAGTCATGCAGGCGTCGAAGACAGGTGATGTCTTCGTGCTCGATCGCGACACGGGAGTGCCCGTGTTCCCCGTAGCGGAGCAGGCTGTTCCCCACAGCGACGTGGCGGGTGAACAGGCCTCTCCCACGCAGCCCTTCCCATCCACGCCGGCTGTCGTGCCTCGCGGTCTGCGTCCGGACGATGCATGGGGGCTCACGCCCATCGATCGCGCCTGGTGCGAACGCCGCATTCGCGCACTGCGCTCGGACGGGCTGTTCACGCCGCCGAGTCTGAAGGGGACGATCGAGTTTCCGGGGTTTCTCGGAGGTGTGAACTGGGGTGGGATCGGTGTGGATCGCCCGCGTGGCGTCGCGATCATCAACACGATTCGCGTCGCGACGGTCGTCACGCTGCTGCCGCCGGATTCCATCGGCGACGATGCACGCCGAGCGGGCCGCGATGCCGCCGTTGCGCGCGCGGATGGAGCGCCATACGGCAGCCGTCGCGACGTCCTTCGCTCGCCGATCGGGCTTCCGTGCAACGCGCCGCCATGGGGAACGCTCGTGGCCGTCGATCTCGATGATGGGCACGTGCGCTGGGAGAAGCCTCTCGGAACCATGAGCGACTTCGCGCACCTGCCGGCACCGCGCGGCTGGGGATCGCCATCGCTCGGTGGACCGCTTGTCACTGCGGGAGGGGTCGTGCTCATCGCCGCCGCGATGGATCATCACTTGCGCGCCTTCGACACGGACAACGGCACGCAGCTGTGGGAGACGGAGCTGCCGGCATCTGCGCAGGCCACGCCCATGACGTATCGGGTGCGGCCCAACGGCAGGCAGTACATCGTGATCGCCGCCGGCGGGCATCACCTGATGCGCACGCGCCAGGGCGACTACCTCATCGCCTACGCACTGCCATGATGCGCCTTCCACCAGCGGAACGCATCGGGCAGGCCGACCTCGGGATGAACGGTCGGCGACCACTCGAGCTCCTCCCGAGCCCGCGCGGAGGAGAAGGGATTGTCGCGCGTCAGCATCTCGAGCGTGCCGTGAACGTGCGCGGCGAGATCACCGCGGCCGATCGCTCGGAGCGCCAGTGCGAGCACACGGAAAAACGTGCGCGAGCTTCCGGGCGAGAGAACGGGAGCGCGAATCCGCCGGCCGAGTCCAACGCGCGCGAGCGCGACGAGATCGGCGACCGTGAGTGGAAAGTCAGTCGTGAGGTTGTAGATGCCGCCGTTCGCGGCATCGGTGTGCAAGGCGAGAATCGCGCCCTCCGCGACGGCATTGGCGTGCACCACCGGCAGGGTCGTGGTGCCACCCCCGCACAGCGGAAACACACCGCGATTCATCACGGCGGCAACGCGCGGAATGAACTGCCGATCGCGCTGGCCGTACATGACGGGTGGACGAACGATCGCCGCCCAGATGCGACCACTCGCCTGCGCATCGCGCACGACGCGCTCCGCCTCCTGTTTGGAGCGGCCGTAGGAATCAGCCTCCGGCAGCTGGGGCAGCGAGACGCCTTCGCTCACCGGCGCCATCTCGTAGCGGGCGTCTCCGTACACGGCCGTGCTGCTCACGTGCACGAGACGCGCACCAGCGCGCGCGCACGCGTCGACCACGTTGCCCGTTCCCTGAACGTTGCCCGCGCGGAAGGTCTCCCAGTCGGATTGCGGACCGATCGCGGCGGCCGCGTGCACGACGACATCGCATCCGTCCGCGCCGGCGACGAGCGCCTGCGCATCCGCGAGCTCGCCTCGTACCATCTCCACTCCCATCTCCTGCAGCCACGGCGCGGCTCCGGGCGACCGCGCGAGCGCACGCACGTGATAGCCGCTCTCCTTCAGCCGCTGCACGAGGTACGATCCGAGCATCCCGGTGGCGCCGGTGACCAGCGCGCGTCGCATCCGGAGAATATGCGATGAATCCCCGAGTCGTGCGCTACCTGCGCTGCGGGCTCGTCGCGTTACTCCTGGTCGGCATCGCGGGATACGTGCGGCGCGTGCCCTGGATGCCCGTGCTCGACACCGTCCGGCACGCATCGATCGGGCTGCTCGCGCTCGCGCTGTGCCTTCACTGGATCGCGCTCACCGGCAAAGCGGGCATCTGGTGGACGTTTCTGAAGCCGCTCGGCGGCCCCCGCTTCACGACCGTCGCGCGCGGCACGCTCATGGGCGCTACGCTGAACAGCCTGTTCGTCGGGAGCAGCGGTGAGGCGGGACGCGTGCTCCTCATGTCGCGTCTCACGCGCATTCCGAGCGCATCGGTGCTCGCCACGGTGGTGCTCGAGCGCCTGGTGGATCTCGTCGGGTTTCTGACACTGCTCGCGTGGGCCGCGCTGCTCTTTCCGATCCCGCGCGGGGTGATCACGGTCGCATGCGTGATCGTGGGGCTCGTCACCATGATCGCGCTCGCGCAACGCTGGCGGAGCCGCCACGCGCGTCGGCGGTGTGCGAACGCGTCCGGCTCGCGAGCGCTCGTCGCGCGCTGCAGGCACTACGCGCGACGCGTGCTCGCCTCCACGTGCGACATCGCGACGCCACGGCGAGTCGCCATCGCGATCGCGCTCACGCTGCTGGACTGGTGCTCCGAGTGGATGTCGTACTCGCTCGTCGCGCGAGCAGCCGGATTTCCGATGGGCCCGCGCGGAAGTCTGCTCGCACTGCTCGCGGTGAATGTCGGCTTTCTCGTACGCGTGACTCCGGGGAACGTCGGCGTGTTCGAGCTCGTGTACGCCACCGTCGCGCATTCGCTCGGTCTTTCCTACGAGCTCGCGATCGGTGTGGCCTTGATGCTCCACCTCGTGCAGGACGTTCCAACCGCGGTGCTCGGACTCTCGTTCGGCGTCCGCTTCTTCTCGCGCGACGCGCTTCCTTCCGCACGCGCGCGATCGGTGATCGCTCGCGCTCAACTCGTCACGAACGCTCCCTCTTCTGCCGTTCCGCACGTGGAACCGGCGCGAGGTACATGACCATGAACATTCTCCTGCTGTTGCTCGCGATCGATTCGACGTCGATCGCACGAGTCGCCGTGGCGCCGCGCGAATCGCTGACGGTTCAGAGTACGATCGCGACATCTCCCCGGGAGGACTCGACAGCGGCGCCGATCGTGTTCCTGCCGGGGCTCCTCGGCGGCAACTTCGGCTTTCGAAGGTTGACACCACTCCTGACGGCATCCGGACATTCGACGTTCGCCATCGAGCCGCTCGGCGTCGGGAGCTCGTCGCACCCCGATGGAGGCGACTATTCTCTCGATGCGCAGGCGGACCGGGTGAATGCGGTGCTCGACACGCTCGGGGTGTCCGACGCCATCATCGTCGGGTCGAACTTCGGCGCCGCGGTCGCGCTGCGCCTCGCCTATCGTCACCCGGAGCGGGTCGCCGCGGTAGTCCTCATCGAAGGCGGCCCCGTCGATCGCTCCTCCACCGGCGGCGCATCGCTCGCGTTTCGTCTCGCTCCGGTGCTCAAGCTGTTCGGTGCGCGCGGCATGGCGCGTCGGCACATCGCCGATGCGCTCAGAAAGTATTCGGCGGACCCGGCCTGGATCACCGATGAAGTCGTCGAGGCATACGCACGGCCGATCGTGCAGGATCTCGGGGGTGCCGCGCGCGTGCTGAATGCGATGCAGCGAGCAGCCGTCCCGTCACCACTCGCGGAAAATCTGTGGCGCGTTCGTCAGCCGGTTCGCCTGCTCGTGGGGGCCGTGAAACGGCAGGGTGGCATCGAGCCCAGCGAGATCGCGGTGCTGCACGACGGACTTGCCGACTTCGCCTCCGACACGGTCGCCAATTCGGGGGTGTACGTGCACGAAGAACGACCGGACGCCGTCGTGCACACGATTCTGGCACTCGCCGATGGCCGCCGGCGCGCGGTCGTTTCCGCTCTCGACACCACGTCGCGTTGATACACGCACCACCCGATCAACCTCGGGCCACTCTTCCTGCACGGAGATCCATCATGCTCCCCACCATGACCACGCGGTACCACGATTCCGGCATTCTGGCACTCGGGTTCAGCGCCGCCGTTCTCATCGACGCCACGGCGCGCGCCTTCGCGATCGACGGCGCTCCCGATCATCGCACGGCCCTCGCGCGGATCGCGTGCGGCGCACTCGTGGGTCCGCTCATCGTGATCTGCCTCCTGCTCAAGGCGACCATACCGCACCGCATCGTGCTCGCGATGGGAATGATCGCACTCATTCTGTACATAGTGCTCGGGGTCCGTTGAGCGTCTCCTGCCGGAGTGCGGCCGCTCCGGACTTGCCCGCCACTCCTTCTTTCGATACGTATGACTCGCAACGACTTCCCTACTTCGCGGTTTGCTCCGCGCGGGGTGTACATGCCCTCCACTGATCCGCAGCAGCCGGCACCGGCTCCGCTCGCCCCGTTTCCGCTCGTTGGGCGTGCCGCTGAATTGGGCGTGCTTCACTCGCTTCTCGATGACACCGAAAAGGGCCGGGGCCGAACGGTGTTTCTGTCGGGCGAGCCGGGCATCGGCAAGACGCGGTTGAGCGAGGAGCTCGCGCGCGAGGCAACGCGCCGAAAATGGGTGGTCGCCGTGGGCCGCGCGTATGCCGTGGAGTCTGGCGTTCCCTATGCGCCCTTTGCCGACGCGCTCCTTCCAATTCTGCGTGCGCTGCCAGCGGCAGCGATCGCGACGCTTTCCCGTGGCGGCGCCGCGGAGCTCGCGATGCTCTTCCCCACATTCCCGATCGATGCCCCGCAGGGCCGCCCTTCGGTCGTCATCGGCGATGCGGCCGAGCTGAAGACGCGACTCTTCTGGACCTTTCTGCAATTCCTCATTCGGTATGCGGAGAAGACGCCACTGTTGATCGTTCTCGAGAATCTGCACTGGACGGATCCGTCGTCGCTCGAGCTGCTGCACTTCACCGCGCGACAGCTCAGTGGTGCACGCGTCGCCATTCTGTGCACGTACAACTCGTCCGAGCGCGAGAGCAGCCAGGTGCTCCGCACCACCGAGCACTCGCTCGTCGGCGTCGGGCTCGCGACGTCGCAGCATCTCGCGGGATTGCCGCCGAGCGCCACGACGGAGCTGCTCCGTCGCGTGTTCGGCGCGGCCGAGGACACGGTGCGCGAATTTGCCGGGATGCTGTATGGATCCACCCGGGGCAATCCGCTCTTTCTCGAGCAGACGATCAAGTCGCTCGTCGGCTCGGGAAGGCTGCGCCAGCGCGACGGAAGCTGGCATGGCTGGGAGCTCGAGGATCTTCAGCTCCCCGCCTACATCCGTGATCTCTTTCTCGCGCGGATCCAGCGGCTGTCGCCCGATGCACACATCGTGGCGGAGCTCGCGGCGGTAGTCGGGGTCCGCGTCTCCCACGACATGCTTCGCGCCGTCTGCGATCTCTCCACCGAGCAGCTGTTGAGCGCCATCTCGGAGCTGCGTCGCGCAGACATGCTGCTGGAATCGACCGAGGGGCAGGACATCGTGTACGACTTCACGCACCCGCTGCTCCGTGACACCATGCACGGGGAGCTCGGCCAGGCGCGGGCGCGCATGCTGCATGCGCGCGTGGCGGAATGCATGGAGAAGTACTACGGATCGGATGCCCTCGCCCACGCGAGCGAGCTCGCCTACCACTTCGTCCGCTCGGACGCGCGTGCGCTCGATACGAAGGCGATCACGTTCCTGCGCGCGGCCGGCGCACACGCGGGGGTACGTCACGCGCATCGCGAGGCGGCGAGCTACCTGCAGACTGCCTTCGAGCTCGCGCAGCGCGGCGAGGTCGACGCACAGCTGCGCGCAGATCTCATCGAGGAGCTGGCACACGCAAAGCAGAGCAGCGGGGATTCCCGCGCGGCGCTCACCCTCTGGGAGCAGGCGCAGCGGGACGCGAGTGCCGCGCGCACGCTGCCGCGACTCGCCGGCATCGAGCGCCGTATCGGCAACCTGCTCTATTCGCAGGGTCGCTTCGTCGAGGCGCTCGCCCACTACGACATGGGGATCGCCGCGGCCGAGCGCTCACACGATGACCTCGCGCTGGCGAAGCTCCTGACTTCGAAGACGACGAGCCTCGAAGCGCTTGGCGACGCGAAGGCCCAGGCGCAGGCGCTGCGAGATGCGCTCGCGCTCGCCGAGCGTCTGGGAGACAAGAAATTGCTCGCCCGGGTGCACCGCGCGTCCGCGTTGTTCTACGCGTGGACGGGGATCAGGGACCGTGCCGCATCCCACGCAATGCATGCCCTCGAATTCGCGCAGGCCAGCGGCGAGCCCGCGGAGGCGTGGTCGGCGCATTGGGCGCTGGCGGTCCTGTCCGCGATCTCCGGAGACACGATCGCGACGAAGCATCACCTGGTGGAGGCCCGACGCATCGCGGACGAGCTTCACTCGCCCGTGCTGCATCTGCGAGTGGACGAGATCGAGATCGAATACAAGAGCGCCACTGGAGACTGGCCCTCCGCAGTCGAGCATGCAGCGCGGAGCATCGCGCTGGCTCGAGCACTGGAACAGCGCACGTTGCTGCCGCGGCTGCTGGCGTACACGGGCATTCTCAGTCTCGGGCGAGGTCGCATCGAAGAAGGGAAGCGCTATCTGGATGAGGCGTGGACGTTGTCCGGTGCGGCATATCCGGACAAGCGCTCGGGAGACGTGCACACGCTGGTCCGGGTATACGCCGGCATGGCCATCTATCATCTCACTCTGGGGGAGTACGACGAGGTGATGCGCTGCGGCCTGATCGGAATCTCGATCGCGGATCGTGCAGGGTACGCGCCATGGACTGTGCTGCGCCTTCTTCCGACCATGATCGAGGCACTGCTGTGGAAGCAGGATTTCGCGCAGGCCGACATCTATTGCAAGCGGCTGCGGCACGACTCGGAGCGCCTCGGCCATGGCGTCGGTACGCTGCTGGCCGAAGTCGGCGAGGCGATGATCGCGATGTTGCGCGGTACGACGCAGCCCCTGCTCGATCGCGTCATCGAACTGGCGGACAAGATCGAAGCGATCCCGTTCCCGTTCGACAGCGCACGACTTCGGCTCGAGATCGCCCGGCGACTCGTGGAGATGGGCGATCGCGAGGGCGCGGTCCGTCAGCTCAACCATGCCTATGACGTCTTCTCGCGCATTGGCGCGGCCGGTGAGCTGGAGCGAGCCAAGGCTCACCTGCGCGAGCTCGATGCCCGGCCCCGCCCGCGCGTGGCACACACCGGGAGTCCGATCCTCTCACCGCGCGAGAAGGAGATTCTGCTTCTCGTGTTGCAGCACAAGAGCAACAAGGAGATCGCAAAGGCCCTCGGATGCGCACACCGGAATGTGGGCAAGCATCTCGAGAACGCCTGCCGAAAGCTGAATTCGCACAACCGGCACGAGGCGGCGGAGAAAGCGCGCGCGCAAGAGCTGTTCTAGCTACGCGATGGCGGCGCTCTGCTCGGGGTCTTCCACCGATCTGCACGAATCGTCCAGCAGCGTGTCGAGCAGCGCGCTCGCATCGGGCGCATGCGGCGAGTAGCTGATGAACGGCAGCGCGCGGCGCTCGCACGCATCGGAGAGCAGTTCGCCATTGTCCGTGGTGTCGATCACGGCCCACGGATGGTGGACATCCAGCGTGCGCTCGAGCTCCGATGCCGATTCGATGTCGATGTCGTCTCGATCGATCACGACGTGCGCCAGCCCTCGAACCGCGCACACCGTGCCGAGCGCGCGACCGTGCCGCGCCGCGTCGTCGACGATGAGAATCGGCCGCGCGTGTGCGCGCGCGTCCGACGCGGTGAGGAACGACGGCGACCGGCCGCGATGCCACCAGCCCGGCGTCGCGAGCACCGGATGCTCGAAGCGTCCCTCCGTGGCGAGCGCGTGCACCATCGATGCGAGAGCCGTCGCCCGCGGAACCGGGCCGCGCACGTCGAACGCGCCGGGCTCGTAGTAGTCCGTCTCGCGCGTGACGAGTGAATTCCAGTCGTGCGATCCGAGCAGCGCCCAGCTCGTGACCGCACGCACGTCCACGCCGCCCGAGCGAGCGCGGTTGGCGGCCTGCCACACTTCGTGCAGCCAGCGCATCTGCTCCTCGCGCGTGCAGCCGATGTGACATTCGGTGATCGCAATGGGAAGGTGATAGCGCTGCCACGTCTCCTGCAGCAGGCCGCCGATCCCGATGCGCTGCACCGAAGGCACCTCCACCTGCGCGACATCGGCGTACACGATGTGCCCGTTGCCGCCGATCTCGTTGAGCGAGTACCGCTCGACGTGATCGTCCAGATAGCGCTCACTCGTGATGTAGTGGTTGATGCCGACGAGATCAGGCGGTGAGGGCGCATCGGCCAGCGCGCAGAGCTCGCGCTCGACGTCGCGCCCGGCGCCACGCAGGTAGTTCCAGCACGGGTGTCCGCGGACCACTCGTCCGCACAAGGTGTCCCACGTGAGCCAGCGCCGCTCGTTCTCGAATGCGCACTGCGCCTCGAGTGCCGGCGTGCCGGCGACCTTCCCGAGGTCCTCGGTCTGGATCAGCTGCGCGTCGGAATTCACCAGCCGGATCTCACGCATGGCGCGCGCGGTGCCCGACAACTGCGCCACGAGCAGCCGCGTGAACGTCGCGCTGTCGCGCCCATGCGGATGCCAATGGCCGTACAAGCCGCTGAACCGCGCCGTCGTGAGCGGCTCGTTCACGGGCGTGTACGCATCCACCCACGGATAGCGCTCGGCTACCATGCGCGCGAATCGCGCGAGCTGCTCCGGAAATTCCGGAGCGCGCACGTCGACCCATCGAGGACCGAAGCCGTGGTGCAGGAGCCCGACGATCGGACGCACGCCGCGATCGCGCAACCGCTCGAGCGCGCGGTCCGCCCACTCCCAGTTCGCGTCCGATCCAGAGTCGGGCTGCACGTGCTCCCACAGCACCGGAACCCTGAGCGCCTTCAGTCCCAGATCGGCGAACCGATCGAGGTCGTCGAGATGCGACATGTGACACGTTCGCGCGATCTGGTCGAAGTACCGGTCGCCAACGCGATTCACGGTGCATTCGACGCCACCCCACATCTCCAGCGTCGGCAGGCTATGCAATGGCATTGGGCGAAGCCGAGC
>Ga0207657_10003949_pt1 | contig 15741 bp, 14 predicted proteins | sample KBSC33metaG_FD_184316 | JGI IMG/M metagenome (GOLD analysis project Ga0207657, IMG submission 184316) | Corn rhizosphere microbial communities from Kellogg Biological Station, Michigan, USA - KBS C3-3 metaG (SPAdes) (version 2) | ecosystem: Host-associated > Plants > Roots > Rhizosphere > Soil ... | reverse complement strand
CGCGGAGTGATTCGCGCGCGAGACGCTCGGCTTCCTGCGAATCGCCGCGGTCCCAGCGGACCGACGAGAGGTTGTAGACGCTTTCGGCATAGTCGAGGCTGTTCGGTCCGGGATCGCGGCGCCTGATTGCGACGGCCTTTTCGAGCAGCTCCGCCGATTGATCGTAGAAGCCCAGCGCGTGATAGACGCGTCCCATCGTGTCCATCAATGTGGCTTGTACGGCAGGCTGATCCTTCAGCGTGTTGATCGACTGGGCGCCTTTGTCGAGCAGCTCGCGTGCGGTAATGTCGCGACCTTGCGCCTGCTGCGGGTCTGAGACCTCGAAGAGTCCCGTCAGGAAGTCGCTGACGCGCTGCGCGACGTGCGCCTGCGTGTCAGCTCGCTGCCGCTCGCGTTCGGCCCGCACGTACAGCAGGCTGCTCACCGCGAGCCGAGCCTGTCTTTGAGGTCAGGGCGATTGCGGTACCGGCGGCAAACATGGCCACGGAAAGCACCATCAGATTCATCTCCCCCAACCAAAACTGAAGGACCGCGTATAAAGGCGTCAAGAACAGAACTGCGAGAGACGCGACCAGGATGGGGCGCGCCGGCCCCACGATTTCACCCGAGACAAGCCGCTCCGCGAGCAGCAGGATAGGAAGGATCAGCAGACTAAGATCGTGAGTGAGCATGTGGTAGCTGGTAGTGATCGCGACCGTCAGACACAGCGAAAACCCGAGCACGAACTGGCGCCCAGGTTGTGCGCGCTCTGTTTGTACACGCCACCCATACGCGGCCAGCGCCACGAGCGCAATGGAAAGCGCGACGATTAGGAGCGTAGCCGGCGGACCTGCCAGGTGTAAGGCTCCAGCCACCAGACCGCGCAGGTTCGGCATATCCCGCGGATAAATGCCCGCCTGGGCACCGCTACGACTCAAACGAAGAACAAATCCCGGATATGCCATCGCACCGTTCCAACCCACCACCGCTGCTGAGACCAGGAGCAACCCGAAAGCGGTAACGAGAAACCCTGCAACGGTTCTCCATTGACGTCTGACCATCAGCACCAGCACAAAAGGCAGAACCAGCTGAAACTTAAAAAGCGCTAGGCCAAGACATACTCCAGCAGCAAAATTGCGTTCCGTCGCCAGGGCCGAGAAGGCGAGGCCATAGAGAAAGAGAAGCAGGATGGAGTCCTGGCCCTGCAGCAACGCCATGACGAGAGGAAAGAAAGCGAACATTGCCAGCAGCGGCAGGGCCAGTAAGAAACCCTGCAGGCTAGGCAGGAGCGGGCGAAGCAGAATCCAGAAACCCAGAATCAGGGCGAGGTTAAATCCCGCCCAAACCAGGTACGCCGCAACGTATGGCAGGCGGGCCAGAGGCGCGAACAGTAAGGCCTCGAACGGCGGATGATTAAAGGGAAGAGGATTTTCGCGGTGCTTCACCTCGGCCGCAAACTCACGCTGGATTGCGAACTGCGTTTCCAGGTCGTAAAGTTGCCGGCCATGACCCTGGAGAATGCACTTGCCGGCCGTATAAAAAATTGTAAAGTCGGGGTAGCCGGCTGCGATTTCTCGCCGCAGGCTGAAAAACATCCACCCGTGCAGGACAATCATCGCGGCCAGAAAGGTGACAAGGAGGGGTCTGAGCGATGATCTATCAGGCATGCCAGAAGGCAAAAACATAGGGGGAGTATAAGCCCGGTCGTTGTTACCCCGCCGCTGGTTTACTTAAGTAGGTGTGGGTCGGACAGGAGTGTCCGACCCACACAATCAATCCAGCCTGATCAACTCTCTGCACGGGCAAACTGGCGCAGCAGTATTACCGCCAGCATCGGCAGGTACATGAACAGCACGGTGTACCGTCCCACCTCTGAAAAGCTGTGCGGGATGTGATACCAGCGCCAGAGGCCTGCGCCCCAGCTGAGGGCGGCAGTGAAAAGAATCTCGCGGCGCGACTTGGGAATGAGCCAGAGGATGAAGGCGTCGAAGAACCAGCGTTGCGGCATCAGCGCGGTCAACAGCAGGAACCAGGCATCCTTGTCGCGATAGCGCCAGAGCGCCAGCAACAGCAGCGGTCCGGGCAAAACCAGCAGCGGAATGAAATGTTCATAGTGCTTCAGCTGTCCCAGCCAAAGGAGCGGCCAGCGCGGCATGACGATCAGCGTAAGCAGCACGATCGCCCCGCAGGACACGATCCCGCGCCGGCTTAAATTGGTCAGCGCCACCGGCAGGCCGAGCTGGGGCTTAGCCATGGTGACCGGCAACAAGAGAGGGAAGAATGCGCTGGCGAAAATAATCGTTGACCACTGCACCGCCAGCAAGCCTCCCCAGTAAGGATAAGCCAGAAATACCAGCAGGCGATGGTAACCGTGACGGCTGATGCCAAAGGCCAGCAGGGCGGAACTGATGCCGTAGAAGAGAGCAGCCGCCATCTCCGGGCGCAGCCAGACGAAGGGCACTCCAAAAAATGCGGCGGTCAGGGGATATTGTTCGAGCGGAGTGTCGTAAGGATTCTGCCCGGCCAGTACGTGCTGAGCGGCGCGCACGGCCCATCCGAAATCAGCGGCTCCCTGGTGGAAATGCAGCATCAGGAAATAGCAGAACGCCGCACTCGCCACGCCCATCATCGCGGAGATGCAGATGCGCAATCGCAACGGAAGTTCGCCCGCATAAGTTGTAACATGGAGCCGGTCCCGCTTCCGTCACGCGCTTGTTCAAAGACTCCAGACTCGGACTGCTGCTGGCGTTGCTGTCCGCCGCCAGCATGTGGTTCTACGTGCAATGGGTGCTGGTGCCCTACCAGAAGGCGGACGCAGCGGCCCACGGACGTCCGCGCGGCAATCTCTCTGACCTGTATCCCCGTTGGCTGGGGACACGCGAATTGCTGCTGCACCATCGCGACCCCTACAGCTCCGAAGTAACGCGGGAGATCCAGAGCGGATATTATGGACGCCCGCTCGATCCCAGGCGCATGGACGATCCACGGTTCAACGAGCCCAAAGATCAACAGGGTTTTGCGTATCCGCTGCATGTGATTTTTCTGCTGGCGCCGACCATCGGCCTGCCCTTTCCCGTGGTGCAGGCCGGGTTTCGCTGGCTGCTGGTCATATTGACACTGGCAAGTGTGCTGCTGTGGTTGCGGGTCTTGCGCTGGCGGCCTTCAGCCGCAACCACAGCGATCATCATCCTCCTGACCTTGGGCAGCTACGCCGTGGTGCAGGGAATCAAGCTGCAGCAGTTGACCCTGGTGGTGAGCGCTCTGCTTGCGGGATGCGGCGCGGCCCTGGTGGCTGGACATTTTTCTCTGGCGGGCTTTTTGCTGGCCCTGGCAACCATCAAGCCCCAACTTGCTCTGCCGCTCGCGGGCTGGCTGACGCTGTGGGCGGTGAGCGATTGGCGCCGGCGTCAGTCCTTTATCTGGAGCTTCGCATTAAGCATGGCAATTTTTCTGGCCGCGTCGGAGTACATCCTGCCGGGGTGGATGAGAGAGTTCCGCGACGCGGTTGCCGCCTATCGTCAGTACACCGGGGGCGCGGGTTCGCTGCTGGATGTGCTGACCACGCCGTGGCTGGGGAAAATCCTGGCCGCAGTGGCGGTGCTCGCGGTCGTAGTCATGGGATGGAAGGTCCGGCGCGCCTCCCACGATTCAGCGGCCTTCAGCAGCATACTGGCCCTGGTTCTGGCTGTGACCCTGGTGATCGTGCCCAGCTTCGCGCCTTACAATCAGGTGCTCTTGCTGCCCGCCGTATTTCTGATCACGATCTCGTGGAAAGAGTTGTGGAGCCGGGGCAGCCTTACTCGCGTGGCATGTGGACTGGGGTTGCTGGTGGTGGGCTGGCCCTGGTTGGCATCATGCGGATTGATGCTGGCTTCGCGCTTTGTGTCCCCGAGTTCGCTGCAGAAAGCCTGGACCGTCCCGCTCTATACGAGCCTCGGCATTCCACTGGTTGTCCTGGGATTGCTTAGTCTTTGCACCCGGGATCGATTGCAGACCTCTTCCAAAATTTGATGCTAAGAAACAGAACGGTTGAAGTCGAGTGCTCTCAGGCTTTGCTAGACTGGGCTGACCATGAGCGTAATCGATGAGGTTCTGGAAGCCAACGAAATCTACTCCCGCACCCACGAGTTGCGCCGCCTGACTCCGCGGCCGGCGCGCAAGCTTGCCATTCTGACCTGCATGGACACGCGGCTTTCCATCCGCACTTTGGGGTTAACGACGGGAGACGCGCACATCATCCGCAACGCGGGCGGCATTGTGACCGACGACAGCTTGCGCTCGCTGCTGGTATCGCACTACCTGCTGGACACGGAGGAAATCATGGTCATTAACCACACCGATTGCGGCCTGATGCATGCCAGCGAAGAGGAATTACGCACCAGAATCCAGAACCGCACCGGGACTGCAGCCATCGCTCCGGCATTCTTCTTCGCCTTTCAGAATATCGAGGAGAACGTGCGTCACCAGCTGCAGAAACTGCGTACCCATCCCTGGATTCCGAAAGAGGTTTCGGTGCGAGGATTCGTCTATGACGTGAGCAGCGGCCGCTTGCGCGAAATCAAATAGGCTTGGAGAGGGCTGCAATCAAACGGACCTTCTCCCAGTTTTCCCATGTCCCCAGTTTTCCTACAGTTTTTAAGCTCAGTTTTAAGGTTAAGATCTCAAGAACCAGATTCGATTTCAAAGAGGAGAACAAAATGACAACAAAAGGAAAAATCCTGGTGCTGGTCTCGAGCGGTCGCGGCTTGCCCTTGAAAGATGGCAAGGTTTATGCCGGCGCCGGCTACTACCTCAACGAGCTGACGGTTCCGGTCCGCGCCCTGATGAAGGAGGGCTACGAAATCACTTTCGCCAACCCCAAAGGGAACACGCCGCAGCTGGATGTCAATTCAGCTATAGCGCAGTTCTTCGGTGGGGACGAGGCTAAGCTTCAGGACTATCTAAAATTCCGCGACAGCCTGACTGGGCTCAAAAATCCGACTCGTATCTCGGATGTCATCGCGTCGGGCCTGGATCAATATGACGCTGTGTTCGTCCCCGGCGGCCATGGCCCGATGATGGATCTTCTCGATGATCCCGACGCCGGCACCGTGATGAGACATTTTCATGAAACATCCAAGCCTACGGCCGTGCTCTGCCATGGCCCGATTTCACTTCTCTCGGCGCTTCCGAATTCGAAGGAGGTGGTCGCCGCGCTGAGTGCGGGCGATGCCGCTGGAGCGCGGGCAAAGGCGCAGGGTTGGATCTATTCCGGATACAAGATGACCATCTTTTCGACAGCGGAAGAGCAGCAGCGGGAACCGCTCGAGATTGGTGGCAAGGTTCTGTTCTACCCGGACTTCGCCTTGCGCACGGCACGCGGTGACGTAAGCGTGGTCGAGCCTTGGAAGAGCTACGTCCTTCAAGATCGCGAGCTGATCTCAGGTCAGAATCCGTTCTCTGATGAAGCGCTTCTGAAGCTTCTTCTACCGGCGCTCGATGGGAAGAAGAAGTCGGTTTCAGCGGCATAAGAATCGGAGGGAAACCGGCGCCGGACGGGACGTTTTCTATTTTTCGACGATGGAAATTAGTGAACGTCCTGTATGTCCCCAGGTTTCCCTGGATTCCGAAAGAGGTCGCGGTGCGAGGATTCGTCTATGACGTGAGCAGCGGCCGGTTGCGCGAAATTAAATAGCTGGAGCGGCATGCAATCAACCGGATCCGGAAGCACTCGCTAGCACTTCCAGATCACAATTTTGCGCGAAGACTGTCGTAAACAGGGTGGTTACACTCCGGCTTCGGGGACCTCCTCCGCAGCGGCGTGCTCTAGTCCGTGAGTGTGGTGGCGATTTTCCGCCAACATCGCAGCAAAGCCTTTGATGGTGAGCGCGAAACAACACTGACGGCGCCTATCGGTGGGCGGGCAACGCTGTGAGATAGTCTAGCCCGATTATCGACGGTAGCGTATCGATCTCTTCTCAAATCAATGATAGAGCTCTGCAGTGGACAGTACATTACCGTGGATGTCAACACCTCCAACGACCAGCACTTGTCCATTGTGCAATAGCGTCGCTGTGTGCCACGATCGGGCCGTCGTCATATTGGCGGTCTTTGTAAATGTCAAGCTGTTAGGGTTGAACAGTTCTGCACTTGCCAGGGGCGTGACCGAGGTGTGAACCGTGCCTGCTAGAGCTATGGAATGTACGTTGGCGCCACCCGCAATCAACACCTGACCATCGGCAAGCCGTGTTGCGGTGTGAAAAGCTCGCGAGGCGGCCTTTCCGCTCACCGCACCAAAACTTTCGTTTTCGCTAGTGAATAGGACTGCCAAACCCCAGGACTCAGGGCCAAACAGGCAGCATCTTATTGAACCGCCGCTGAGCAGTCGAAGGAATTCGCCGCCCACGAGGAATACCCTGCCGTTCCGGAGCAATGACGCCGTAAGCCAGGCCGCTTGAGTTCCTCCCGTCAAGGTTGGCGTGAATGTGTCAGTTACAGGATCAAACAAGTCCCCCAGGGCGGTGCCAGAGCTATCCGTTCCTCCAGCGAGAAGGACTTCACCATTGCTCAGCCGCGTGGCTGTATGCCCCATTCGGGAAGCGCTCATGTCTTGTATGGAGGTAAAAACGCCGGTGATCGGATCGAAAATCTCAGCCGTGGCCGTTCCTCCTCCCGCTACTAACACTTTGCCATTGCCGAGTAACGTCGCCGTGTGGCCGATCCGTGCTTTTCGCATGCTGCCCGTACGCGTGAAGCTGCCCGTCGCAGGGTTGAAAAGTTCAGCCGTGGCAAGGACTCCTTTCGCATTGGTTCCTCCTGCCACCAGAACCTTTCCGCCAGGAAGTATGGTTGCCGTGTGACCCTCACGCGCGGCCAGCATTCTGCCCGTGAGTGCAAACGTACCGGTAGCGGGGTTGAATAGCTCTGCAGAGGCGAGAGTCCCTTTCGCGTTTGCGCCTCCCGTCAGCAGGACCCGCCCATCGGGGAGCAACGTCGCGGTGTGCCTCCGTCGCGCAAATTGCAGTTTTCCCGTCGCAGTGAAGCTGCTTCCTGCACACGCCACCGAGAGGGTCAGCACCGCCATCGCTAGCGGGATAGAACGAAATGTTCTGAGCTGCATGGCACCTTCTCCTTTTTCGAATGATGGGCTATGCGTAGCGCTGGATCGGAGAGAAAGCCAAACCTCGCGACGGAACGCTAGCCTACGCATCCTCGCATATGCAATCACCTTGCCAAGGGCAAATCGGTATGCTTGACGAAAGCAACGTGTCGGGACCGGTTTCGGTCGCCAAGTAGTTGAACATAGAGACACATACAGAGAGTCTGGGGAGTTGCGACAGGGCCGGCCCGCGCTGTGCCGGGCAAAGTTTACGAACCGCAATCGACGCTCCTCCGCGAACCGCACGGTTAAGGAATTAACCGAACGGTTATCCCGAGGCATTTGCGGGGCGGGAACAAACCCGAATAGCTACCATTCTCAAGAGTAGGTGTTGAAACCAGGTTACAGAGCTTGTCGCTGGATTCTTTCGCAAGACGTTCTCCCGCCCCCAACCCGCGCCGGCCTTGCATTCTGCCGCAATCACAGGTTAGTCTTCTCCCACGCTGCGGCCACGAAAACGTTTCGGAGGACGATATGAACCTCAAGATCGAGAAACGCCGGGTGGACGGGGTCACCATCGTTTCGTGCCAGGGCCGTATCATGTTTGGAGACGAGGCCAACGCCTTGCGCGATTTTCTCAAACAGGTTCTGACCGAGACTCCGCGCCTGGTCCTGAACCTTGCGGGCGTGACGTATATTGATAGCGGCGGCCTGGGCACGCTGGTTGGGGTCTATTCTTCAGCCCGCGGGGCCGGCGCCGATATCAAGCTTACCGGCCTGGGGCAGCGCCTGCGCGACGTGCTGCAGATTACCAAGCTGGCAACGGTTTTCGAGGTTTTTGACAGTGAAGAGGAGGCGCTCACTGCCCTGGGTCGAGGGGTCGCCTGAGCGCCTGCAGTAGGCCTTCCTGAGTCTTGGAAGGCTGGGGGATCGCACTCCTGCCTGCCGGGGTCGGTCTTTTGAACGGAAACACAGGCAGGCCAGCGCCACATGGCATTTCAACCCATCACGGGCCCGGTTTCATCACCGGGGTCGGGAATTTTTCCCACCCTGGTTTTCGTGCAGGGGAATGACCAGCGCACCATCAACCTTGACCACACCCCGTTCACGGTGGGCCGCAAGGTGGACAAGGACCTGGTCATCGCCGACCCTCGCGTCTCCCGCGACCACGCCCTGATCACTTCTGAAGACGGGCAATTCTGCGTCGTCGATCAGGGCAGCAAGCACGGAACTTTCGTCAATGGCGAAAGAGTGCAGCGCAAGACGCTGGAGCGCAACGATCGCGTCGAGTTCGGCGTGCGCGATGTTTCCTACGTCATCTTTCATCCTCATCACGCCAGTTCTAATACCGCCCGTGAATTTCTCAGCCAGATTTCGGGCATCCAGATCTCGACCGATACGACGGACCTGGAAAAGCTGACGCTCTTCCTCGAAGCCGCACGCAAGCTCAATACGACGGGCGTGCTCGATGAAATCCTGGTGACCCTTCTGGACGCTACCTTGAAACTCACCCGCGCCGAGCGTGGCTATGTCTTCATGCGGGACGAGGAGAACAACCTGCGCCTGGCCGCCGGGCGCAACTCCAAAGGCGAACCGCTACTCGATGACACCACGATTTCGCACTCCATCCTCGACGAAGGGGTGAAGTCCAACTCGGAGTTTGTGATCACAGACACCAGCCAGTCACTCGACCTGGCCGGCCGGCACAGCATCGTGGCCTACGATCTGCGCACCGTGATCTGTATTCCCTTGCGCAAGCCGCAGGTGCAGACTACGCGCGACACGGGGGTGGTACCGCTCGAGAGCTCGGCCGAGGTGATGGGAGCTCTTTACGTGGATTCGCGCTTCGCTTCGCGTGACATCTCGAGCGTGAGCAACGACATTCTGCGGGCCATCGCGACGGAAGCGGCGTCCCTGATCGAGAACGCCCGTCTGGTGCAGGCGGAAGAAGCGTCGCGCCGCTACCAGCAGGAGCTTTCGATCGCCGCGTCCATCCAGCAGCGGCTGATGGCGGTGACCATTCCTGAAGTTCCGTTTGCCCGGCTGAAGGGCAGGAACCTTTCTTGTAAGGAAATCGGCGGCGACTTCTTTGACGCGGTCAACACCGACGAAGGTTTGGCGGTGGTGCTGGCCGACGTGAGCGGCAAGGGAGTTTCGGCGGCGCTGCTGGCTTCGACGCTGCAGGGCATGATCTATTCCCAGCTTTCCGCCGGCATGCCACTGATTGATATTGTGGTCGCCGCCAACCGTTTCTTTACCCATAAACACATTGGAGAAAAGTACGCCACGTTGATCATCGCGCGCATCCGGCGAGACGGGGAACTGGAATACGTCAACTGCGGCCACGTGCCTCCGCTGCTGGTCTGCAACCATGAAGTAATACGTCCGCCGCATGGCAACCTGCCGGTCGGCCTGCTGGCCGACGCTACCTACGAAAGCGACCACGTCAGCCTGCACGCCGGAGATCGACTGATTCTGGTCACTGACGGCGTCACCGAGGCGGAGAATGCCCGCGGCGATTTCTTCGAGGATTCGCGCCTGGAAGCCGTGGCTGCGAAGAGCGCAACACTCGAAGATATTTTTGCCGCCGTGGCCAACTTCTGCGGTGGCACGCCACTCAGTGATGATTGCACCGTGGTGGAATTGGTGTATTCGGGTTAGAAGCTGTCAGCTCTCAGCCGTCAGCTTTCAGTAGATTCCGTCTGAGCACGTCTGCTCGTCTTTCCTGTCGTGGTACATGCTTGCTGCAAACCGGAGGCCTAACTCGGTGAAGAACCCTGCCTTGCGATTCATAACCGTTGTGGTGATTCTGGTGGGAGCGGCTTTGGGCCAGGGTCCGGCCGCGCAATCCGATGCGGTCGCGCAGTATGTCAAGGCGGAAATGACGCGGCAGCACATTCCTGGAGTAGCGTTGCTGGTGGCCCGTAACGGAGAAATTGTCCGGGCCCAGGGATTTGGCTTCGCTAACGTCGAACTGCAAGTTCCGGTCAACCCTGCGACCTTGTTCCAGTCCGGTTCGGTGGGCAAGCAGTTCACCGCCACCGCCATCATGATGCTGGTGGAGGAAGGAAAAATCGGGTTGGATGACTCGATCACGAAATATTTTCCCGAGGCTCCGGCCGCCTGGAAGCCGGTCAAGATTCGCCATTTGCTGAGTCACACCGCTGGGTTTACGGATTATCCGAAAGACTTCGATTTCCGCAAAGACTACAGCGAGGCCGATCTCCTGAAAATCGTGACTGGAATTCCCCTGGCGTTTCCACCGGGCACGAAGTGGAGTTACAGCAATCTCGGTTATTTGACCCTGGGCGTCCTGATTCACCGCGTGACCGGTACGTTTTACGGTGATGTGCTGCAAGCGCGCATCTTCCGGCCGCTGGGAATGACCACCACGCGTATCATGAGCGAAGCGGACATCATCCCTAACCGTGCTTCGGGATATCGGCTGGTCAAGGGGGAGTTGAAGAACCAGGAGTGGGTCTCGCCAACCTTGAACACCACGGCCGACGGCAGTCTCTATTTTTCGATTCTCGATCTGGCGAAATGGGACGCGGCGCTATATACAGAAAAGCTTTTGAAGCGCTCCAGCCTGGAGCAAATGTGGACTGTCGCCAGGTTGAACGATGGCCAACCGAATTCCGGCCACTACGGATTCGGCTGGGAGATAACCAGCTCGCACGGACATCGCCTCATCGATCACGAGGGCGCATGGCAAGGCTTCAAGACCCAGATTTCGCGTTATGTCGATGACAAGCTGACGGTCGTGGTGCTGGCCAACCTGGCCGAGGCGGATCCGGGAAAGATTGCGGAGCACGTGGCCGAGATCTATTTGTCCGGGAACAGCAAGCAGTGAAGCTGACCCGGCACGATAATGGTCGGTGCAGTTGGGAGGATGGGACTGCTCAGGCGGAAACAGCCCACTCGCGAATCGGTAAGAAGTGTAATCGCGATTTTGCACCAATTGACGAGCCGGACTGGTCATTCAAGCGCATGAGCGTGTACACGTAAGCTGCCCGACAAGGGAGCACGCAAAATGCGTCATACAACGTTAGCAGAGGGCGTGGCATCTCTTTCTTCACGGGTTTACTGCGAACCTGAGTCTCATTCCAAGTAATCACGGCTTTTCAGGTACTTTAGGGCGTCACTTCTTCTTCACCGATGGTGCTCGGGGGCCATATGTCATTTGATCGTCTGTTCTGCATAGTTGTGCTTCCCTTCGCTTTCATCACTGCATACGCACAGGAACCGCCCATGCCGCAGCTGTCTCCAGGGACAACGCGAAAGCCGGCGCCGGCTGCCCCCGGACCCCCGCCGGTGCCGCAGAAGATTGATCTCGCAGTGCCGAAAGGTACTCCGTTGCAGGTCGCGCTTGACGAGGAGGTTCGCGTCCGAAAAATTGGACAACCAGTTCACGGCAAGACGGTTGAACCGGTTTATGCATTTGACCACGTGGTGGTGCCGGTTGGGTCGGAGGTTAACGGGGAGATTTCGAAGATTGAAACACTCTCCAACTTAAAGCGAACGTTGGCCGCCTTGGACGGAGATTTCACGCCGTCGCGGAAGGTGGAACTTACCTTCAAGGAACTGGTCTTAGCGGATGGCAGGCACATCCCTCTGCACACCATCGTGGCTCCGGGATCCGGACAAGTCATAAAGCTAGTCAGCGCGTCTGATGTGAAGCAGAAGAAAGGCGTTAAGGACATGGCCTCTGCGAAGGCGCAACAAGAAAAGCAGAAGGCCCGCCAGGAGTGGGACAACGCCATGAAGCAGCTGAAAACTCCGGGCAAGATGCGGCGCCTCGAACGTTATGGCGAAGAGCAACTGCCGGTGCGCCCGCAGTACATCCCCGCCGCTACGCTTTACTTTGCGGAACTGCAAGAGCCGCTGGATTTCGGCAGCGAAATTATGACACCACAAATGGCCAGCTCGATCGCCGGGCCGATCCCTCAAGGCAGCATCGTACATGCGCGGCTGGTTACACCGTTGAGTTCAGCGACCGCAAAGAAGGGCGAACCGGTGGAAGCGGTGCTTACTCAGCCGCTCATGGATGGCAACCGCGTGGTTCTCCCGCAGGGAAGCCGCTTGAAGGGCGCAGTTCGTGACGCACAGCCTGCTCGCCGGTTTAAGAAGAATGGCCAGCTCCGCGTGGCGTTCTTGACGCTGGTCCCGCCCGACGGCATCGAGCAGAAAGTGCAAACGACGCTCGAAGGGGTACAGGCTGGAAAGAACGCCAATGTAAAGCTCGATTCGGAAGGTGGAGCGGAGGCGACGAATTCTAAGTCTCGCTATATGTCGACGGCGATTTCGTTAGGCCTGGCTGCGATGTCGGCTTATCAGGAAGGCGACCGCGATCACGACAACCTTAGCGGCAGCGATCCGATTAGTCGGGGCGCTGGCGGGCTCGGAGGATTCAAACTAGTCGGGATGGCGCTCGGCCTGGCCGTTCCCTCGCGTGCCTTGGGGTACAGCATGGGAGCCTACGGTGCGGGAATGTCGTTCTATTCCCACTTCATCGCACGTGGAAACGAAGTCGTCTTCCCGAAGAACACCGCCATGCAAATTGGCATTGGGACACGTGGCTCGGGAACATCTGCGCCTCCGGCTTCACCTATGCAATGACGCTCGCTGTTCTGTAGTTCACAGCTCTCATTCTCCCCTGCCCACGGTGGCGGCGGCCAGTACCGGACGCGGGGTATCTTACTTGATCGGCATCTCACTGCCCGGTAGTTGGTGCGGAGAGTAACAGTTGAAACCAGGCGTTAGCACAAGCTTGCGCCGTTTGTTCGCCAAAATCCGGGTCAATGAGTGAAATGACGATTTATCATCAACTGTCTGAGACAATGTCCGCATGAAGCTGAAGCGATGGCAGAAGGTAAACATATGGTCTATCAAAGGGCCGCTATTGGTGGTTGCACTTCTACTTGGCTTCTTCGAGCACTCCCTGCACTGGGGCGGTGCCGCGTTCGCCGCAGGAATCGCGGTAGTCGTCCCAATCATTGGCTTCCGTGAGTTCTGGAGCGAATGGAGATTTTGGGCGAAGCTTAGTGCACTGGCACTTCTTCAGCTTCCCCTCGTGCTTGCAGTGCGTGCCTTCGTGGAAAAGCCCGGGTTTCCCATGTTGTACGCGTTGACCATCATCGATTGCATGTTCGTTATTCTCGGCCTGTCTTACATCTGCTTCACGGACGAGAGCGACGCGGGAAAACCATAACTGTCGTTATCGCTACCTTGCGCCTTTTGTTCGTCAGATAGGCGAAAGGAAAGCGCAAACTTGTGATATGGCGATATTACGCCAACCACCGACAGGAGCGACAGAACGGAGCACCTTGGGTAGTGGGCTGTCTTGAAAAGTTCATTTTCAGGCGTTGGGTAAAATCCGACCGAACAAGAAATACAGGAAGACCAGCCAGCCCATCCCAACCACCACACTGGCGGCTTTGCTGTAATGGTAGGCGACAGTAGCTAGTGCCATCCAAGCGATGAGAATCATCGCCCAAAATGCGCTGTGCTTGAATAGCGCGGTATCAAGCCTCATGCAGTCTGCCTTGATCTATATGTCTTCCAGCGCGGCGGGATGACAGTCGAAGACTGTTCAGCTTACTCTTTTCTCAACTGTTGTAAACAGATGGGATGAGAAGGCCGGTCTCCGGACGGGATGCTGTACGCTCCCAAGTTATCGACGTGCTCGAAGCACAGATAAAAAGGAGACCGGCAATGAAGAAGATTAGCACCGTAGCGACGCAGCAAAGCAGAAAAATCTCAGAGCAGAAGTTAACTGTCGGACTAGACCTGGGCGATCGCTCGAGCTGGTGTTGCGTGCTGGATGAAGCAGGCGCGATTGTCCGGGAGCAGAAACTGGGCACGACACCGAAAGCCATGAAGGAAGTGTTCGGGGCGGTACCGCGCAGCCGGATCGCATTGGAAACGGGGATGCATTCGCCCTGGGTCAGTCGGTTGTTGAGCCAGTTGGGGCACGAAGTGATCGTGGCCCATGCCCGCAACGTGCGGTTGATTGGAGAGAGCCGAAAGAAGGATGATCGGATCGATGCGCAGACCCTGGCGCGGCTGGCCCGGATCGATCCGCAGTTGCTGTCTCCGGTGAAACATCGCAGCGCGAAGGCGCAGGCGGATCTGACCGTGATCCGGGCGCGAGCCGGGTTGGTGCGCGCACGAACGGCACTGGTGAACACGGCCCGCGGATTGGCCAAGAGCTATGGCGAGCGGCTGCGCGGGTGCAACGTGCGCAATATGAATGCGGAGAAAGCCCAGGGGCTGAGTCCGGAACTGCGAACCGCACTGGAGCCGTTGCTGGCGGGAATCGAGTCGCTGAGTGAACGCATTGGGGAATGCAATGAACGGATCGAGCGACTGGCGCGGGAAAGCTATCCCGAAGTGGCGCAACTGAAGCAGGTGAAGGGGGTGGGCACATTGATCGCGTTGACCTTCCTGCTGACACTGGAAGACGCGCATCGATTTCGTCAGAGCCGGGATGTGGGCTGCTACCTGGGTCTGCAGCCGGGACGAAGAAACTCGGGCCAGAGCGAGCCGCAGATGCACATCAGCAAGGAAGGCGATCCCTATCTGCGAACCCTGCTGGTGCAGGGAGCGCACCATATCCTGGGGCCGTTTGGAGCCGACAGCGATCTGCGGCGCTGGGGTTTGAAGCTGGCCGAGCGCGGCGGCAAGAGCGGGAAGAAACGGGCCATTATTGCCGTGGCACGAAAGCTGGCCGTCTTGCTGCATCACCTATGGGTGAGCGGAGAGGTGTACGAACCGTTGCGCCATAGCAAGCAAACAGCGATGCCAGCGGCTGCATAAAGCCAAACACCCTCTTCGAAAGGAAAAGCCAAAGCCTAAAGCCGAGTTCCGGTGACTGCGTTAATCGCCTGGCCCAGCTTTCATCTTGGAGATGGAACCGAGGTCGATAATCAGGTGGCAGCACCGGCTGAAACGAGAACACCCAACTTGCACCGAGCGAACCAAAAAGCGCTCATCGAAGAGTGCGGATGGAAGGGTGGCGACAGTAGCGACTCGGAGGGAGAAACAGCGTGACCAACAAATACCAAAACGAATCCCCTTGACTCCGACCGGCCTTCTCATGGAAGGCGATTACACTCATTGACCAATGCCGCTATTCGGCACCTTCTGTGCCATGGAATGTGCAATGCGCCACAGTCATTGGCGCTCCCGTTTGAACTGTTGACAATAGACCACAATGAGCCAGAAAGTGAGCGCGATGGCCACCACGGAACAGCCGCCCCAAAGGAAAAGCTGGCCTTTGGCCGTTGGATCTTCCGGAGTTCTTAGAACGGAACCGAAGGCACCGGAGAGCGCATAGCCCAGGAAGTTCCAAATGAAACCCGCCATCGCCGCCAGAGCGACGGCGATGGAAGCAGCAATAAGGAATTGAAGCGCGTGTTTCATCTTAGGTTTGACATGCTACCAAAGGAAATAGGTCAAGTCGCACAGAAGGGAGGTTTTGATGGCGACCTTCACATTTCGCATACGATTCTCGAAATGGCCAGCATCGACACATGTAGTGACCAGAATGATGACACTCACCGAGTTGACTGTCGAGAACAGGCGTGGGTGTTGAAAAAGTCACGTCGATTAGCAGGATGAGATTCAACAGAAGCATGTTAGAAGGAAGCATCCGCCCATGCTTTGTTTGATTCCGATCGTCG
>Ga0207657_10003945_pt1 | contig 15757 bp, 19 predicted proteins | sample KBSC33metaG_FD_184316 | JGI IMG/M metagenome (GOLD analysis project Ga0207657, IMG submission 184316) | Corn rhizosphere microbial communities from Kellogg Biological Station, Michigan, USA - KBS C3-3 metaG (SPAdes) (version 2) | ecosystem: Host-associated > Plants > Roots > Rhizosphere > Soil ... | reverse complement strand
CTGCTGCATCCGCTGGCGCTGGTCTTCGCGCTGTCGGGATCGTTGATGATCAGCAAGACGCTGCGCATTCCCAAGCCCTGACAACGCAATCGCAACGGCGCGGCGCTAGCATGCGCGCAACGAGGAGACGCACATGAGCACGCAATCGCCCGCCGAGGGCTTCGAAGCGCTGGCGCGGCAATACTGGTCGGCCTGGGGGGACGCGATGCGCGCGCCTGCGCCGGGCATGGCGACGGCGCCTGGCGCGGCCTTCGGCAAGACGCCCAGCTGGCAGGACGCCGTCGACTGGTGGAGCCGCATGGCGCAAGGCGGCAACGCCGATGCCAACGCCGCGATCGAACGCTTCAACGCGCAGGCGCGCGACTGGTACGGACAGATGCAGCAGGTGGCGGCGCGATTCGCGGGTCGCGATGCGGCCTCTGCCGACATCGTCGCGGCGTGGAAGCGCGCGCTCGGCGATCTCGGCGGCAATCCCTTTCCCGACATGTTCCGCGCGATGCGCGGACAGGGTGCGCAGGGTTTCGAACAGTGGATGGAAGCCGCGCGTCCGTATCTCGACGCCTGGCGCAAGGAGGGCAGCACCTGGCTCGGCATGCCGACCTTCGGCATCGGCCGCGAACACCAGCAACGCTGGCAACAGCTGGCGCAGGCGCAGATGGAGTACCAGCAGCACGAAGCCGCCTATAACGCGCTGATGCTGCAGGCCTCGCAGCGCGCCTACGAACTGTTCGAGCGGAAGCTGCGCGAGCGTGAGCAGCCGGGCAAGCAGCTGTCGACGGCGCGTGCGCTGTTCGACCTGTGGATCGATGCGGCCGAGGAGGCGTACGCGCAGACGGCACTGTCGCCGGAATTCCGCGCGGCATACGGCGCCCGCGTCAACGCGCAGATGCGGCTGCGGCAGGCGGTGCAGGGCGAAGTCGAGCGCACCAGCGCGCTGTTCGGCATGCCGACGCGCAGCGACCTCGATGCCGCGTTCCGCAAGATCGCCGATCTCGAACGCTCGCTGCGCAACCTGCGCGACCAGATGCAATCGTCCAGGGGCAGCATGGGCAATGCCGCCACCGGCAAGGCGTCGGCAAGGTCGGAGGCAGGCGGCCCTGCGCGGGGGGCGAAGGCGGCGAAATCTTCCCCGAAATCCTCGACGAAAGGCGCGGCGGCGAAGAAAGGAGCACGCCCATGAACGGTCCCTTCGACTTCAATCCCGAGGCGCTCGCGCAGGAAGCATTGAAGCTGCAGTCCAAGCTCGGCGCCGGCCTCGGCACGCTGCGCGACGTGGAAGACGTCGACTACGGCGCGACCACGCGCGAGGAAGTCTGGCGCGACGGCAAGGTCGTGCTGTACCGCTTCCGCGGCGACACGACGCCGACCGCGCGCGTGCCGCTGCTGATCAGCTACGCACTGGTCAATCGTCCGTACATGGTCGACCTGCAGGCCGATCGCTCCATCGTCAAGGGCCTGCTCGCGCGCGGCGAGGATGTCTACATCATCGACTGGGGCTATCCCGACCGCTCCGACCGTTACCTCACGCTCGAGGACTACATCGAACGCTTCCTCGGTGGCGCCATCGACCACCTGCGCGACGCGCGGCAACTCGATGCGATCAACCTGCTCGGCATCTGCCAGGGCGGCGCATTCGCGCTGTGTTACGCCGCGCTGCATCCAGGCAAGGTCCGCAACCTCGTCACCATGGTCACGCCGGTGGATTTCCACACCGGGGACAACATGCTGTCCAACTGGGTGCGCGAGCTGGATGTCGACCTGTTCGTCGACACGCTCGGCAACGTGCCCGCCGACCTGATGAACGCCTGCTACCTCGACCTGAAGCCATTCCGGCTGAACCTGCAGAAATACGTCGGGCTGGTCGACATCCTCGACGACAAGCGCGCGGTCGAGGATTTCCTGCGGATGGAGAAATGGATCTTCGATTCGCCCGACCAGGCGGGCGAAGCGTTCCGCCAGTTCGTCAAGCAGTTCTACCAGGGCAACGGGTTCGTCAACGGCGGGATCCGCATCGGCGACGGGGACGTGCACCTTGGGCTGGTCGAAATGCCGGTGTTGAACATCTTCGCCGAGCAGGACCACCTCGTCCCGCCGGCGTCGTCGAAGGCGCTGAAGGGGCTCATCGGCAGCGACGATTACACCGAGCTGTCGTTCCGCGGCGGCCACATCGGGATCTACGTTTCCGGCCGCGCGCAGAAGGAAGTGCCGCAGACGATCCACGACTGGCTGGCCAAGCGCTCGCGCTGACAGGACCGGCAATGCGGCCGCTGGTCCTGCTGCTGGGCATTGCGTGGTCGTTGCCGAACACGTTGCTCGGGCTGCTCATCGGCGCGGCTGGCATGGCGTTCGGCACGCGCGCGCATTTCAGTCGCCGCGAGCTGGCCGTCGTCTTCAATGCACTGCCTTGGGGTCCGGGCGGCGCACTCACGCTGGGCAATACGATCCTGCACACGGGTGATTCGCTCGATGCGTCATGCGTGACGTATGCGCATCGGGCAGGACTGCGTGTCGAGCCCGCGATCATGCTTGCCGACCATGAGCGCGCGCACGTGTTCCAGTACATGGCGTTGGGGCCGTTGTTCCTGCCGCTGTATTTCCTGTGTGGCGGCATCGGCGTGCGCAACCGTTTCGAACGCGCGGCTGACCGCTACGCGCAGACCGGCCATGGCTGGTGGCCGTGGTCGGAAAGGTAATCCGGGGTTGACGTTGACGTCACATCGAGCGGGCTAACCTGCACGCGTCGGAAGGAAACAAACCAGGTGAGTCGGACTGGTGCAAACCGGGCAGGCGCACAGGTTGGTTTTCATCCGACATCGAAGGCTCAGTCCCCTCCAGAGTTCACACTCCGCGAGACTGGGCCTTCACCTTTTTGGGAAGCGGATGCGCCAGACCGGACGACCGCGTTCCCGTCAGCTGTCCCATTCCAGCGGATCGATCCGCTCCTGCACATCCATGTGCCAGGCATCGCCGTGCCGCACCATCTCCATCAGCGAGGTGCCGGCAGGGCCACCGAAGGCGGTCAAACGGCGGTCGAGCAGGTATCCGGGCTCGCCGACTTCATCGGGCATGCGCTCCTCGCGGAACACTCCGATCGCATCCAGGGGATCCGCGTCGGGCACCGTGGGAACCAGCCGGACGACATAACGCACCGTGCAGTTCGGCATGCGGACCTCGCGCATCGTTTCGGGGGAAGCGGGTCGGCGGCAACGACGGTCTTCGAGCGCGCGCCAATCGACATCGCGATGTGTTTCATACACTCGCAGCGCGGCGATTGCATGAATGCGCACGCGTGATCGCCACGACATCGGCTGCTGCCGGAAACGGCACGGCCCGCATGCGCGGGCCGTGTGTCGATCTGGTGCCGAAGGTGGGACTCGAACCCACACGCTTTTAAGGGCGGCGGATTTTGAGTCCGCTGCGTCTACCGATTCCGCCACTTCGGCATGCCGTCACCGGCATGGGGCGGGGAGTATAGCCGAGCGTCACGCGGCTTCGTCGATCTCCAGCGCCTTGGGCGCGCGCGCGTACCACTCGCCGTCCTGCGGCAGGAACATCGAGCAGCACTCCATCGGCGCCTTGTAGATGTGCAGCGAGATGGCGACGGCATCGCTGCTGGCGTTGCGGATGCTGTGGTACTCGTGCGGCGGGATCAGGCTGCCGGCGCTGCCGGGGCCGGCCTGCATGCCGCCGGCGGCGCGGAAGCGGAAGCGCTCGCCGTCGCGCTCGAGCAGTTCGTACTGCGTGATTTCCAGTTGTCCGTCCCAGACGCCTTCCACGCACCACAGGCCCGAGTGGTCGTGCACCGGCGTGCCCTGGCCCGGCCCCCAGGTCATCGCCACCACGCTGTAGCCGTGGCGCGGACTGCGGTAGAGCTCGCGGCGCGCGTAGTGGTCGACGATGGGCTCGTGCACGCAGTCGGGCAGCTGCACGTCGTGGTCGCGGATGAGCGCGCACAGGGTATTGCGCAGGGCCGCGGTGATCGCGTGCTGGTCGCCGGCTTCGACCGCGGCATCGAGCGCGCCGACGAGCTTGTCGTGGCCCGGGAAATCGAAAGCTGGACAGCAGTCATCGCTCATGCGTGGAATTCTACGCCGTCATTCCCGCAGGGGCTGGAGCAGGCGGTGGAAAGCCCGTGGGCCGTCACAGGCCGGCGAGGAAGCCGGCGACCGCGGGTCCGAACCGGGAGATGTCGACGAGGAAGGCGTCGTGTCCCTGTGGCGAGGGCAGGGGCAGGAAGCTGGCGTCCGCGCCGCCGGCGCGCAGTCCGTCGGCGATCTGCTCCTGCTGCTGCAGCGGGAACAGGATGTCGGTTTCGACGCCGATCGCGAGCGCCCGTTCGACCCGGATGCGGGCCAGTCCCGCGGCGGCATCACGGCCGTCCGGCGCATGTTCGGCCAGGTCGAACCAGTCCATCGAGCGGCTGAGGTAGAGGTAGCAGTTGGGATCGAAGCGGCGCACGAAGCGGCGGGCGTGGCCTTCGAGGTAGCTTTCGACCTCGAATTCGAGGCCGAAGGGATCCTCGTCGTCGCGACGATCCGAATCCAGCCGCACGCGGCCGAAGCGTCCGTCCCACTCCAGCGCCGAGCGGTAGGTGATGACGCCGAGCTTGCGCGCCATGCGCATGCCGGCTTCGGGGTAGTGCGCGTCGTCGTAGCGGCCGTGGTTCCAGGCCGGATCCAGGCGGATCGCCTCGCGCTGCAGCGAGCGGATCGCGATCGAGAACGGCAACGCGCGCGCGCTGCCGGAGATGTTGATGTGGCTGCGCGCGACGCCGGGATGCCGCAGCAGGAACGCCAGCGCGCACATGCCGCCCATCGAATTGCCGATCACGCACGCGAGATGTGCGATGTCGAGCGCGCGCACGACCGACATCGCGGCATCGGCGACGTCTTCCAGCGCGAGCTCGGGGAAATCGAGCCGGTAGGGTTCGCCCGTCGCCGGATCGATCGACGCCGGCCCCGTCGAACCCTTGCAACTGCCCAGCGAATTGACGCAGACGACGAACCAGCGATCGCTGTCGATCGGTTTGCCCGGTCCGAGCATCGCTTCCCACCAGCCCGCATCCGGGTTGGCATCGTTCGCGGCCGCATGGGCGTCAGGCGAGAGACCGGTGAGGATCAGCACCGCGTTGTCGCGGGCCGCATTGAGGCTGCCCCAGGTCTCGTAGGCGATACGCGCACCATGCAACGCGCCGCCGCGCTTCATCGCGAACGGCGATTCGAGTGCGTGGAAGCGGCTGCCCGGCGGAATGAATTCGGTCATGCGCCAAGCTTAACGGGCGTCGGTGCCGATCGTGAGTTCCACCGGCGCCGTCGCGGGCAGCTTGATCCGGACCGGTGCCGACGACAGGTCGCCTGGCTGCGGCATCGCGTTTCCGCTTTTCGACAGGCGCGCGATGAGCTCGACTTCCCGTTGCGAGGAGAGTTTCTGCGTCGGCATCGGGCCGTCGCCGTCGTCGAGCGTGGCAGTGAAGGGCAGTTCGCCGGCGCCGTGTTTCTCGACCGCGATCGGCATCGGCGGTCCGTTGGGCACGCGTGCGATCACGAAGACGCTGGCCGATGCGTCCAGCCGGATGCGCGCGGCGAGCCCGGGATCGAGTTTCACCGTCACCTTCAATCCCGGCGTTGCCGCGGCGGCCGCGAGCGCCGGCAGGCCGGCTTCGGCGCGGGCGACGTTGATCTGCGCGCGCAGCGGTTCGGCGGTGCGCGGATCGACCTGCGACAGCAGCGGCTCCCACGTCTTCGCTGCGTCCGCCGGCTCGCCAGCCTGGCGCTGCGCGATGCCGAGGAACCAGCGCGCGCGCTGTTGCGCGGGCTGGACTTCGAGCGCGTGCCGCAGCCACGCCACCGCCTGCGCATCGAAGCGATGTGCGGGGGCGGCGAGCGCGCTGGCTTCGGCCGCCTCGACCAGGACGTCGGGCGCGTTGGGCGCGAGCCTGGCGGCGTGCGCGTAGGCGACGCTCGCCTTGGCGAGCTGTTGCTGCGACGCGTAGGCGCGGCCGAGCAGGCGCCAGCCTTCGACCTGCGACGGATCGCGCGCGAGTGCGGTTTCCAGTTGCGCGACCGCATCGTCGAGGGTTTTCGGTGCGACCTGCTGCTGCGATTCGAGCGCTTTCGGCGTGCCCAGCAATCCGTACAGGCCGACGCAGGCAAGGAGCAGCAACGCGGCCAGTGCCGCGGTCGATGCGCGAGCCTGTCGCCACAATGGACGCAGCACGATCGCGAGCACGACGATCGCCAGCAGCGCGGCGATGGCAACGAATGCGGTCATCACCATTCCTGCTGGTCGTCGGCGGGAATGGTCTTGTCGCCCGCATGCCGCCGCACGACGCGCGCCACGACGAAGCCGCCCGCGAGCAGCAGCAGCGCAGGGCCGAACCACAGCAGCCAGGTCTTTTCCTCGATGCGCGGCTTGTACAGCACGAATTCGCCGTAACGCGCGACGAGCGCGTCCTGGATCTGGGCATCGGTCTTGCCCTGCCGCATCCATGCCAGCACTTCGCGGCGCATGTCGTGCGCGACCATGGCGTTGGAATCGGCAAGCGACTGGTTCTGGCACATCACGCAGCGCAGCTCGGTGACCAGCGCATGGAAACGCTGTTCCTCGGCACGATCGTTGAACCTCAGCGGCGCCGGGTCGCTGACCTGGGCCAGCGCCAGCGTCGATGCGCAGGCGAGCAGCAATACGCACAGCCAGCGGATCATCGACCGCGCTCCAGCTGCACGAGCGCGGGCAGCAGTTCATCGCGGATCGTTGCGTCGGTCATGGCGCCGGCTTTTTTCCAGCGCACGATGCCGTTGCCGTCGACCAGGAATGTCTCCGGCGCCGCGGCCACGCCGAAATCGATGACGGTGCCGCCGTCCTGGTCGGTCAGGACCATCCAGTAGGGATTTCCGAACTGCTCCAGCCAGCGTTGCGCGTCGGCCGGATCGTCCTTCCAGTCCAGGCCGATGACACGCACGCGCTTGGTCTCGGCGAACCGCGTCAGGACCGGATGTTCCTCGCGGCAGGTCGGGCACCAGCTGCCCCAGACGTTGAGCACGAACGGCGCACCTTTCAGGTCGGCCAGCGACACCAGCCGTCCGGGCTCGTGCAGCACGGGCAGGGAGAACGTCGGCGCCGGCTTGCCGATCAGCGTCGACGGCAACACGTCGCGATCGGGCCGGCGGCTGAGCCACACGCCCGCCGCCAGCAGGACGGCCAATGCGGCGAACATCGCCAGCGGCAGCCAGCGCATCGCTTTCGATCCTGCGGTCATTGCGCGGCTTCCCTGCGACGGAAACGGCGGTCGGTCGCGGTGACGAAGCCACCCAGCGCCATCAGCACCGCGCCCATCCAGATCCAGCGCACGAACGGCTTGACGTGCACGCGCACGGCCCAGCTGCCGCCACCGAGCGGCTCGCCGAGCGCGACATAGAGATCGCGGGTGATGCCGGGCGCGATCGCGGCCTCGGTCATGACCTGTCCGCCGCTGGCATAGCTGCGTTTTTCCGGATGCATCGTGCCCAGCGCCACGCCATCGCGCGACACCTGCACGGTGCCGGTGTCGGCGACGTAATTCGGACCGACGTGCCGCTGCACGCCCTCGAAGCGGAACGCGTGCGCGCCGAGCGTCACCGACTGGCCGGGCGCCAGCGCGAGTTCACGCTGTCGGCTCAGCCCTTCGGTCAACAGCGCGCCGACCAGGAACACCGCGAGCCCGAAGTGCGCGAGCGTCATGCCGATCATTTCCGGCGTGAAACGGCTGCCGCTGTTCTTCAGCCGCGTCCACAGGAAACGCAGCGTCCCCAGCAGCACCCACGTCGCGCCGACGACGCCAGCGGCGACTTTCCACGCGCCTTGCGGCGCGAGGAAGAACGCGGCAATGCCGATGCCGAGCGCCAGCCCGGCCCAAGGCACCAGCATCGCGATCGGACGCGACGGCTGTTCGCGCTGCCAGCGCGTCAGCGGACCGAACGGCAGCAGCAGCACCAGCGGCGCCATCAACAGCGTGAACAACAGGGCGAAGTAGGGCGGGCCGACCGAGATCTTGCCGAGGTCCAGCGCGTCGGCGAGCAGCGGATACAGCGTTCCCAGCAGCACCATCGCGCAGGCCGACGCGAGCAGCAGGTTGTTGGCCAGCAGCAGGGTTTCGCGCGATGCGGTCGCGAAGCGACTGTTATCGTCGTCATCGGGCGAGCGCAATGCGTACAGCAGCAGCGATCCGCCGATGACGATGCCGAGGAACACCAGCACGAACAGGCCGCGGGTCGGATCGGCGGCAAAGGCGTGCACGCTGGTCAGCACGCCCGAGCGCACGAGGAAGGTGCCGAGCAGCGACAGCGAGAACGCGGCGATCGCCAGCAGCAGCGTCCAGCCGCGGAAGCTGCCGCGCTTTTCGGTCACGGCCTGCGAGTGCAGCAGCGCGGTGCCGGCGAGCCAGGGCATGAAACTCGCGTTCTCGACCGGATCCCAGAACCACCAGCCGCCCCAGCCGAGTTCGTAATACGCCCACCACGAACCCAGCGCGATGCCGATCGTGAGGAATCCCCATGCGACGTTCGTCCAGGGCCGCACCCAGCGCAGCCAGCGCGCATCGATGCGGCCGTCGAGCAGTGCCGCGATCGCGAACGCGAACGGCACGCAGAATCCGACATAGCCCAGGTACAGCATCGGCGGATGGATGATCATCCCCGGATCCTGCAGCAGCGGATTGAGGTCGCGACCTTCGACCGCGGCCGGCAGCAGTCGGCCGAACGGATTGCTGGTGAAGATCAGGAAGGCGAGGAAGCCGACCGCGACGATGCCCATCACGCCGAGCACGCGCGCCACGACCGGTTGCGGCAATGCCTTCGAGAACAGCGCGACCGCGCCGGTCCAGAGCGCGAGGATCAGCGCCCACAACAACAGCGAACCTTCGTGGGCGCCCCAGACCGCGGTAAAGCGGTAGACCATCGGCAGCAGCGAATTGGAATTGGTCGCCACGTACCGCAGGGAGAAATCCTGGGTCACGAAGGCGTGCGTCAGGATCGCGAACGCAGACGCCACCAGCACCAGCTGGACGAATGCCGCAGGACGCGCGACCCGCATCCACGCGTCGATGCCGCGGTGCGCGCCGACGAGCGGCAACACCGCCTGCAGCGCCGCGACGAGCAGCGCGAGGATCAAGGCGACCTGGCCGAGCTCGGGCAGCATCGCTATTGCGCCTGCGCCGGCATGTCGATCGTCGCCGGCACGCCGTGCTTCATGTGCGCCGCGCCCATCTTGTCCGCGACTTCCTTGGGCATGTAGGTCTCGTCGTGCTTGGCCAGCACTTCGTCGGCGACGAACACGCCGCCGTTCATGCGGCCGGTGGCGATCACGGCCTGCTTCTCGCGGAACAGGTCGGGCAGGATGCCGGTGTAGACGACCGGCAGCACCGCGTCGCCGTCGTCGACCGCGAAGTGCGCTTCCATCGAGCCCTGCGCGCGCTTGAACGATCCGGCCCGCACCATGCCGCCGAGGCGGAAGCGCGCATGGCCGCCGGCTTCACCCTTGAGCACTTCCGAGGGCGTGTAGAGATACGCGACGTTGCGCTGCAACGCCATCGCCACGAGCGCGGTCGCCGCGCCTGCCGCGAGCAGCAGCGCGATGACCATCAGCAGGCGGCGTTTCCGGACTGGATTCATGTCTTTCTTCGCCTGTCATTCCCGCGAAAGCGGAAACTCGTTGGTGGTGTTCCTGCCGGCGCGCGTCGCGCGCAGCCTTGCCGCGCGCAGCTGCTGCCGCACCTGCAGCCGGGGTGCGACGAAATCCCAGAGCATCACCACGGCGAACACGCAGTAGGCGGCGATGACGTAGTTCTGGTAGCTCATGCGCGCGGCTCCGCCAGCCTGGCGACCCAGTCCTTGCCGGATTCGCGCCGCAGGTTGTCCGCGCGTGCGCGCGCCAGCAGCGATCCGACGAACCAGAGGTGGGTGCCGATCACCATCGCCCACAGCGGCGGCAGCATGCTCGGATCCATGTGCGAAGTGCCGAAGAGGCTGATCGTCTGGCCCTGGTGCAGCGAGTTCCACCAGGTCACCGAGTAGTGGATGACCGGCAGCAGCGCGACGCCGACGATGGCGAGCAGGCCCGCGGCGCGCGACGCATTGCGGCGATCGTCGATCGCGTTGTACAGGCCGATGACGCCGAGGTAGAGGAACAGCAGGATGAGTTCGGTGGTCAGGCGCGGATCCCAATCCCACCACGTGCCCCACATCGGCTTGCCCCAGATCGAACCGGTCGCCAGCGTGATCAACGTGAAGGCGGCGCCGACCGGCGCGCAGGCCATCGCCAGGATCTCGCACAGCTTGATGCGCCAGATCAGCGCGATCGCCGCATACAGCGCCATGAGCGCGAACGCCGCCATGCTCATCCACGCGCTCGGGACGTGGATGTAAAGGATGCGGAAGCTGTCGCCCTGCTGGTAATCGGCGGGCACCACGAACAGTGCGCCATACAGTCCGTAGGCCATCACCAGCAGGCCCGCGATGTAGGCGATCGGCGCCCAGCGGGCGGCGAAACGCTCGAAGTAGGGCGGTGACCCGAGTTGGTGGAACCAGCGGACGACGGGATGCATTCGATGTTCAGTCCAGTGCAATGCGGATCGCAGCGGCGGCGGCCAGCGGTGCGAGCACCAGCGCCAGCACCAGGCCTGCGCCGAGCAGCAGCAGCGCGCCGACCGGATCCAGCCCCTGTCCGGCAGCCGCCACGCTGCCCGCGCCGAACACCAGGATCGGCACGTACAGCGGCAACGCGAGCAGGGCGATCAGGATACCGGAGCGGCGCATCCCGACGGTTAATGCCGCCACCACCGCGCCCAGCAGGCTGAGCAGTGGCGTGCCGAGCGCCAGCGATGCGAGCAGCACCGGCAACTGTTCATGCGGCAGGTGCAGGAGCTCGGCGAGGAAAGGGGTCGCGACCAGCAATGGCAGGGCCGTCGTCGCCCAGTGCATGAACGTGCGTACCAGCACCAGCCACGAAAGAGGGACCGGCGCCAGCAGCCACTGCTCCAGCGAACCGTCGTCGGCATCGCCACGAAACAGCGTGTCCAGTGCGAGCAAGCCGGCCAGCAGCACCGCGAGCCACAGCACCGCGGCGGCGACCTTCGCCAGCGCCTGTGCCTCGCCGCCGAGCGCCAGCGCGAACAACACCACGACCAGCAGTGCGAAGAGCGCCGGTTGCAGCGCGTCGCCACGACGGCGCCAGAGCAGGCTGAGGTCGCGGATCATCAGGGCCTTTGCGGCGGACCAGATCATGCGTTGGCCACCGCGCGCCCGAGCACCAGCATCCGCGTACGCACCGGGGGCGCCGCATAAGCGCCATGCGTCGTGAGCAGCGCGGCGCCGCCATCGCGCAGGTGCGCCTGCACCATGCGGTTGACGAGGTTGATGCCGTCCAGGTCCAGGTTCGCGTAAGGCTCGTCGAGCAGCCACAGCGGCGAGGGCGCGAGCCACAGGCGTGCGAGCGACAGCCGTCGCTTCTGGCCCGCCGACAGTTGACGCACCAGCGTGTCCTCGTAGCCCGCCAGCCCGACGATGGCCATCGCGTTGCCGGGCAGCTGGCCGCGACGGCGCCCGTGCAGGCCGCAGAGGAAGTCGAGGTTTTCCAGCGCGGTCAGGTCCGATTTCAGCGCGGGCAGGTGTCCCATGTAGGACACCGCGCGCGAACGCAGTGACGCCGTCGCCGCGCGACCGTCGATGCTGACTTCGCCGGCGTCGGCGTGCAGCAATCCGGCCAGCACCCGCAGCAGCGTGGTCTTGCCGGCGCCGTTGTCGCCCTGCACCAGCAGCGCCTCGCCGGCGTCGACGGAAAAGTCGAGCGGGCCGAACACGGGTTGTTCGTTGCGCGCGAACGCAAGCCCGCGCGCGGACAGCAGCGGTGGATGTGTCGGTTCGAATTCGGACATGGCGGGCCGTGCGGCCGGCGCGAAAACCCGCATTCTACCAGCGGCGTCAGTCCACCCAATCGATCCATGGCGCGCTGGCGACACGGCTGCCGGGAGCGCCGTGGTACAGCCGCAGCCGCACGGCTGCTCCTGCTTGCCAGGCGAGCACGCCGTCCTGGCCGAAACGGCGGGCGAGGCGATCGAGCTGCGCAAGTGGCAGGTCCATCACCAACCATCCGTCCTCGCGATGGCCGCCCCGGGCGTCGGATGCGAATGCGCGCAGGCGGCGGGTCCGCAGCGCATCGAGTTCCGCGACCAGCGCACCGTCGGCTCGATCGTTGTCGATCCGCGAGGACGGCTCCGAGTCGGGATTCCATGCCGTGATGAAACCGTAGCCGTGCGCGGGCATCGCCTGCTCGAGCGCCTGCGCGACGACGCCCACGTGCACGACGCCGGCCGGACCCAGTTCGGGCACGCGGTAGTGCGCCTTGGCAAAGGCCGCCGCGAGCGCCGCGGGATCATCGGGGTTGGCCATGGGCGGAGCATCCACGTTCGCGCATCAGGATCCGGTCATGGAGTGCTGTCATCCGCACCACTGCGCGCCTGTCCTACACTCGGCGCTCGCCCACGACGCCGCGCACGATGACCGCACCCAGCCTCCAGACCAAGCTTCCGAACGTCGGCACCACGATCTTCACCGTGATGTCGCAACTGGCCGCCGAACACGGGGCCGTCAATCTCGGGCAGGGGTTTCCCGATTTTCCCGTGCCCACCCGCCTGGTGGACGAGCTCGACAAGGCGATGCGCGCCGGCCACAACCAGTACGCGCCGATGACCGGAATCCCGGCGCTGCGCCAGGCCATCGCAGACAAGACTGCGCGCTGCTACGGGTGGCGCCCGGACGTGGATGCCGAAATCACGGTTGCATCGGGCGCGTCGGAAGCGATCTTCGACGCGGTGGCGGCGGTGGCGCATGCGGGCGATGAAGTCATCGTGCTCGACCCCTGCTACGACTGCTACGAACCGGCGATCGACCTGGCCGGGGCGAAAGCCGTGCATGTGCCGCTGGATCCGGCGACGTTCGCACCAGACTGGGCCGCCGTGCGCGCGGCGATCACGCCACGCACGCGCATGCTGATGATCAACACGCCGCACAACCCGTCGGGGGCGATGCTGTCGGCGGACGATATGGCCACGATCGCCGCGCTGCTGCGCGATACGCAGATCTGGCTGCTGTCCGACGAGGTCTACGAGCACATCGTGTTCGATGGCGCTCGCCATGAATCGGTTCTGCGCCATCCGGAACTGCGCGAGCGCGCATTCGTCATCTCAAGCTTCGGAAAGACCTATCACTGCACCGGCTGGAAGATCGGATACTGCATCGCGCCGCCGGCGCTGTCGGCGGAATTCCGCAAGGTGCACCAGTACAACACCTTCTGCAGCTTCACCCCGGCACAGCATGCGTTCGCGACGATGATCCAGACCGAGCCGGAGCACTACGAGCAGCTGGGCGCGTTCTACGAAGCCAAGCGCGACCACTTCCGCGCGCAGCTGCTGACGACGAAGCTCAAGCCTCTGCCGGTGCCGGGCGGATATTTCCAGCTCGTCGATTACTCGGCGATCAGCGATCTCGACGATCTCGCGTTCTGCCGCTGGCTCACGGTCGAGCATGGTGTCGCGTCGATTCCGCTGTCGCCGTTCTATGCAATCCCGCCGCCGGGACAACGCCTCGCACGCCTGTGCTTCGCCAAGAGCGAGGCGACGCTGGACAAGGCGATCGAACGGCTGCAGACGCTGTAGCGCGCAGGAGGACGGACCATGCAGGACCTTCGAATCTCCCTCGTCCAGGGCGCGACCCGCTGGCACGATCCCGCGGGCAATCGCGACTACTACGCTGGCCTCATGGCGCCATTGCGCGGCGCAACCGACCTGGTACTCCTGCCGGAAACCTTCACCAGCGGTTTCAGCAACGAGGCGATCCACAACGCCGAGACGATGGAAGGCCCGACCGTCCAGTGGCTGCGCGAGCAGGCGCGTGCGCTGGATGCGGCGGTCACCGGCAGCGTGCAGATCCGCGATGGCGACGACCCGCTCCAGCGCAACGTGTTCAACCGCCTGTTCTTCGCCACGCCCGACGGGAGCATCGACCACTACGACAAGCGCCACCTGTTCCGCTACGCGAAGGAGCACGAGCGGTATGCGGCCGGGCGCGACCGCATCACCGTCGAATGGAAGGGCTGGCGCATCTGTCCGCTGGTCTGCTACGACCTGCGCTTTCCCGTGTATTCGCGCAACCGCTTCAACGTCGAGCAACCGGACGGCCTGGACTACGACCTGCTGCTGTACGTGGCCAACTGGCCCGCGGCCCGCGCCCAGGCGTGGAAGACCCTGCTGCCGGCACGCGCGATCGAGAACCTGTGCTACGTCGCGGGGCTCAATCGCGTCGGCATCGATGGCAACGGCCTGTCCTATTCCGGAGACAGCGCGGTGCTGGATTTCCTTGGCACTCCGCTGCTGGCGATGCAGAACGGCGAGGGCGCCGCCACGACGACGCTCGATGCGAAGGCGCTGCTGGGCCATCGCCAGCGCTTCCCGGCCATGCTCGACGCCGACCCGTACCAGCTCGCCTGAGCGCGACACGTCCGATTACTGGGTGATCCGTACCTGCATCGAGTCGGCGAGCCGGTTCGCATGCACGTGCAGCAGTTTCGAGTCCTGTCCGGCCGACACCGTCATGTCGCTGTCCCCCGGCTCACGCACGGTGATGGTGACCACGCCGTCCTGGCCGCGGCTGATCGCGACCATCTGCGGATCGGACACCGACCAGCTGCCGTCCAGGTCGACGCGATTGCCGCTGTCGTCGATGTCCTGGGCCTTGGCATGCACCACGTACTGTTTGCCCGGCTGCGCGAAAAACCAGGACGGCGGCGACACCCAGCGCGTGCCGAGGAAGATGCCGCCGGTGACTCCGGGATCGAGCTGGAAGGCAACGGCAAGCCGCGGCCTGGACGCGGCGGGTGGCCGAGCCGGCGCGACTTGCGTCGCCGCGTCCTGCGCCGCGCCCGGCGCTGGTTCGATCGAGGGCGGTGCAGCAGCCGCGACATCGCCCGCACCTACGCCAGCCGCGCCCACGTGCGATCCACGCAGGCCTTCGGTGGCGAAGAAACCGATCAACGCCAGCAGGATCAATCCGCCGACCTGCAGCGGCTTCATGCGACGCTCCGATCGCCAACGCGTTCACGCGCGACATCGGCGAAGTCGGGATGGCTATTGGTCGAAATGGTCATTGTTGGTACCCGCCACCGGCGCGCTGGCGACGTTGAGGAAGGCTGGCAGTCGTTCCGGATGCCCTGCCGCGCCGACCGCCGTGAGTCGCCGGAAACACCGGCTGGTGCCGCATACGCTGGTGTTGCTGCTCTGGGTGAGCAGCGAGGCGCGGCCACCGGTGTTGTCGGGCGCGCGCCCATCGACGGGCAGGAACAATTCAGGCCGATCGAACGGCGCCTGCTCATGCGCCACGCGCTCGTCGGTCAGGCTGAGCAGGAACGCGGTCAGCGCGATGCGGTCGGCGGACGACAGCACCGATTGCGCGTCATTGTCCAGGTTGAGCACGTTGAAATCCTTGTGCTGCGCGTTGGTGACCGGGAAATCGCCGCCGTGCGCATAGAAGTTCACTACCTGGCGCAGCGTGAGCTTGCCGCCGTTGTGGAAGTACGGACCGGTGAGTTCGATGTTGCGCAGTTGCGGTGCCTTCGCGCTGCCCATGCGGCCGACACGGTTGACGGTCGGGAACGTGCCCATCAGCCAGCTCATCGCGGCATTGGTTTCCTGGTTGAGCCTGGCGGCCGGATTGAACGGTCCGAGGATGTC
>Ga0207657_10003944_pt1 | contig 15759 bp, 9 predicted proteins | sample KBSC33metaG_FD_184316 | JGI IMG/M metagenome (GOLD analysis project Ga0207657, IMG submission 184316) | Corn rhizosphere microbial communities from Kellogg Biological Station, Michigan, USA - KBS C3-3 metaG (SPAdes) (version 2) | ecosystem: Host-associated > Plants > Roots > Rhizosphere > Soil ... | reverse complement strand
AGAACTGAGGGATCTGGGCGGCGGCGGCTGTCGTCAGCGCGGCCAGCGCCAGCGCGATGCGGATTTTCATGGACGTTCCCCGGTTTGCGGACTTGGCCGCTGGACAAGACCCTAGCTGTGCCAAATCAGGGGTGCAATCGGCGGCCTGATCAGAAGATAGGCGGACATCACCGTCCCGCCGCGGCGGATTTGGAACGAGCCGTGCGCAACCGGCGATAGTCGCCGGGCGATTGGCCGACCCAGCGCCGGAAGGCGTGATTGAAGGCGCTGACTTCGGAGTAACCGAGCGAAAAGGCGATCTGGGTCAGCGCCAGCGCCTCGTTTTCCAGAAGGTTCAGCGCCAACGTCTTGCGCACATCATTCTGCAGGTCGGAATAGTTCATACCGGCATCCTTCAGCCGCCGCTGCAGCGTCCGCACCGAGGTGCCGGTCGCCTTGGCGAGATGCTCTATGCTGCCAAAGCCTTTGACCAGCAGGTGGGCGATCTCGCGGCGCATGTGCTGGATTTCATCATGTTGCTGGGGCAGGGCGGCGAGCCGGAGATCGCCATAATGGCGCATCAGGCTTTCCAGCATGGTGTCGGCGGTTGCCATCGGCCGCTTGAGCAGGGTGGCGTCAAAGCGGATACCGGCCCAGGGATGGCCGACTCTTAGATTGTCGCCCATGATGTCCGCGCGGGTGCGGCGTTGCGCCGGTGTTTCCTCGGCCAGCTGCGGCAACAGGACTTCCTGCGGCGTCCAGCCTGGATCGCCGAGCCCGACGCGCATGAGGTTGCAGGTGAAGGCGATCGCCCAGTCGCCTTTCTGCCGGTACGACATCATCAAGGGATCGATATAATAGGAATAGACAAACGCCATCCCGTCGCTGACGTCCAAGCCGTGCACGGTGGCGTCGACCATGGTCGGCAGGTAGCGCCCCATGGTCTCGAAGGCTTCGCCCACCGTGCGCGAGGCGAGCACGACATTGCCGACGACACCGGCATGGCGCGGCGCATACTGGGCGCCGAACTTCAGGCCGAATTGCCGGTCATCCAGCAGGTCGGCGCAAATCTCCAGCAACTCCAGATAGCGGATCAGCGGCACGCGCCGGTCCGGATCGGTCATATCCCCGGGCTCCAGCCCGGCACGTTGTAAGGCTTCCTGCGCATCGGCGCCCCGCGTGCGCAGATAGGCGTCAAGGCCATGCGTAAGGCTGGCAAGATTGATGGTCGGCGCGGCGAGGGCGGCGGGTCTTTGCGTCTTCATTGGCGCGATCTCGCAAGGCTTTGGCGGAATATATCAAGACCGGTTGGTCTTTGCCGAGTATCTGAGCGGCACAAACACGGCGCCTTCCAGCCGTGCCAGGCAACTGCAAAGGACCCAACCATGACCCATGTTGCGCCTGCACCGGGCGAGATCGAAGCCTTTATCGGACAAGTTGTCACCGACTTGGGCGCGGCTTTTTCCGGCGTTCTGGTCAATGTCGGGCGCCGGCTGGGCCTGTATCGGGCGATGGCGGAGCTGGGCCCTTGCACCTCGGCCGCGCTTGCCGAGGCGACCGGCATCCGCGAGCGCTATGTCAGCGAGTGGCTCGCCAACCAGGCGGCCGGCGGCTATGTCGTTCACAATTCCGGCAATCAGACCTATGTCCTGCCGCCGGCACAGGCGATGGTGCTGGCGCTGGAGCAAAGCCCGGTTTTCATGGCGCCCGCCTTCGAGGTCGCGGCGTCCTTCTGGCTGGATGAGGACAAGATCGTCGAAACCTTCCGTTCGGGCGAGGGGCTGGGCTGGCACGCGCACAACCACCGGCTGTTCTGCGGCACCGAAAGTTTCTTCCGCACCGGCTATCGCGCGAATCTGGTGAGCGCGTGGCTGCCGGCGCTGGATGGCGTGGTGGAGCGCTTGACGCGCGGCGCCCGGGTCGCCGACATGGGTTGCGGGCATGGCGCTTCCACCATCCTGATGGCACAGGCCTTTCCCAAATCCAGCTTTCTGGGCCTGGATTATCACAAGGCATCGATCGAGACGGCGCGCCAACGCGCCGCCGAACAGGCGGTGGCCGGCAATATCGAATTTGCGGTCCAGGCGGCCAGCGATTTCGACGGCCGCGACTTCGATCTGGTCTGCTTCATGGACTGCCTGCACGATCTCGGCGATCCCGTCGGCGCGCTGGCGCGCTGCCGCAAGGCGCTCAAGCCCGGCGGAAAAGTCATGCTGGTCGAGCCTTATGCCGGCGACCGGCTGGAGGAGAATCTGAACCCGATCGGGCGGATGTACTATGCCGCTTCGACCATGGCCTGCACGCCGAACGCGCTATCACAAGAGGTCGGGCTGGCGCTGGGGGCCCAGGCCGGCGAGGAGCGGCTGCGCAAAGTGGCGCGGGACGCCGGATTTTCCAATCTGCGCCGCGCGGCGCAGACGCCGGTCAATCTGATCCTCGAACTGACGCCCTGACGAGAGTGGGGCCGGTTTTTCCGCCGGCCCCTTTAATCTCCTAGCGTTCCTCGGCGCGTACCGGCGGCGGCGCTTCGCCCGGCAGGCAATAGGCGACCAGGTCGGCGCCGAAGGAGCCGCCCTGGGCGCAAACCAGATACTGCTTGCCCTTGTGCATGTAGGTCATGGTGGCGCCGGTCTGCACCTTGTCCATGAACACCGCGCCTTTTTCTTCGCCGCTGGTCTTGTCATAGGCACGCAGCCGCGCGCCCTTGCGGCCCTTTTCGTCGGTGAACAATCCGCAATCGCCGCAGATCACCAAACTTTTGGTGGTCAGGGTTCCCAGAATGCCGGACTGGCCGGTGCGGGGAATGTTCACGCCCTTGAGCAGACGATGGTTCTTGATCGCATCCGGCGTTTCGCCATGCACGATCTGCCATGCCAGCGTACCCTTGCCCAGATCGATGGCGGTGATGGTGCCGTAAGGCGGCTTCATCAGCGGAATGCCTTCGATCGAGATCATGCCCGGCACGATGGGATCATTCATGCCGTCCTTGCCGACCGAACCGCGGCCGCGGCCCGTGGCGCCGGTCAGGCTGGCGACGCCGCCAAAGGCGCCGCCATTGGCATCGGCGCTGCCCGCCGCCGGCGGCCCGCCGCGCTGGAACACCTTGCCGTCCGGACCCTGCACCACGCCGCTGACCTCGAACTGGTTCTTGGCGAACAGGTAAAGCATGTGGGTTTCGGGATCGTAGGACGCGCCCGGCCAATTGATGCCGCCTTGCAGGCCCGGCAAATTGAGCATGCCGAAGATCTTGTCATTGACCAGCGGCGGCGGGTCGTAAAGCGGGCCCAGATGATAGTGGCTGGCGATTTCCAGCGCCCGCGCCTTGATCTCCGGCGTCCAGTCCACCAGGTCGTCGACCGAAGTGCCCTGCTTGCAGAAGGGTGGCGGCGCACTGGGGATGGGCTGTGTCGGCGAATACCATTCGCCCGGCACATCGCCCTTGGCGACCTTCTTCTCCGGGATCGGCCAGACCGGTTTGCCGTTGGTGCGGTCCAGTACATAGACAAAGCCCTGCTTGGTGGGCTGCGCGATGGCCTTGATCACCTTGCCATTGTGCGGAATGTCGCAAATCACGCCGGCGCAGGAGACGTCGCGGTCCCAGATGCCGTGATGGACCATCTGATAGTGCCACTTGCGCAGGCCGGTTTCGATATCCAGCGCCACCAGGCTCTCGGCGAACAGGTGGGTGCCGGTGCGGGTGGTCCCAAGCAAGTCGGTTTGCGGCGATTCAATCCCGACATAGACCAGGCCCAGTTCCGGATCGGCCGACATCGGCGCCCAGGCGCCCATATTGCCGGATGCCTCGGCCTGGCCCGGCGTGGTCCAGGTCTCGTAACCGAATTCGCCCTTCATCGGGATGGTGTGGAAAATCCATTTGCGCTTGCCGGTCTTGATATCGAAGCCGCGCACATAACCCTTGGACTCCGCGGTCGGAGCCGATCCCACCACAACCGTGTTGTTCACCACCAGGGGCGGCGCGTGCAGGCCGATCACGCCCCGGATGGGTTCCATCACCTGATCGTCATCCAGGCGCAGATCGACCCGTCCATCCTTGCCGAAATTCCGATCCGCAAGACCCGTCTTGGCATCCAGCGAGAACATGTTGTAGCTGCGCGTGACATAGACGATGCGTTCGTTGCTGCCGTCGGTCCAATAGCCGACGCCAAGGCCGGGACCGCCGCGCGAACCGATACGCTCGCCTTCATCGTAGGTGTGCACCCACAAGAGTTCGCCGGTGCCCGCGTCCAGGCAGACCACATCGCGGCGGAAACCGGCGGTGACGTAAATGCGGCCCTTCACCACCAGCGGCGTCGACTGATAGTCCGCGTCCAGGCGCGGGCCCAGGGCATTGGTGCTGAAACGCCAGGCCAGTTCCAGCTTGTTGAAGTTCGAGGCGTTGATTTGATCCAGCGGTGAATAGCGCGTGCTGGACAGGTCATTGGCGTAGTGCAGCCAGTCGGTGTCGGGCGGCGCGGCCTGGGCCCAGGCGGCTTGGCCCCAAGCACCCTGGCCCAGCAAGGCAAGAGCCGATGCGGTTCCCAGGAAATCTCTACGATCGATCACGGATGCACGCCCCTCTTACGCGAAGTTATTTCCAGTCCCCAGTCAAAAATCATCCAAAGTCAAAATCTATCCAAGATCACGGCATTCGGCAGCGGTTGCGCTCAGTCTCTTGGCACCGGGCGCCCGGTCCGTTGAAGCACGTTTGACGATGGTGAAATCCAGTATCCTGTGCGGCGTCGGCAAAGACAGGCCGGCGCGGCTTGCACTTAGTTGTTCGGCCAGAATGCGCACGGCCTCCCGGGCCATTTCCGCGATGGGACGGCGCACGACCGTAAGCGCAGGCGTCATCATCGTGGCGACGGGTGTGTCGTCGAATCCCGCAATGGAAATATCCCCGGGCACGTCAAGGCCCATGCGGCCAGCAACCGTGATCGCCGCCAGCGCCATTTCCTCATTGGATGCAAAAATGGCCGTCGGTTTCAAGCCGCTGCCCAGAAGGCGCTCCGTAGCTTCCAGGCCCGATTGATACGTGAAAAGGCCACGGGCAACCTGATTTGCGCGCACCGGAAGCCCGGCAGCGGTCATCGCATCCTTGAAACCGCGCAATCTTTCCTCCGAGGCGCTATGGCTCGGATCGCCGGCAATGAAGCCGATACGGCGATGCCCCAATGCGAGCAGATGTTGCGTCATCTCCCGCGATGCCTTGCGATCGTTGATGGAGACCGCGGAGAAACCGGCCATGGGACGTCCTGATGTCACCAAGGCAGCGGGAATTCCCTCGGCCGAAATGGCCTTCAAGGCGGATTTTGAACTGCAGAGCGGCGGCGTCAAAATAATCCCGTCCACACCCTTTTCCAGCAATCGCTTCAGCGCTGAAAGCTCCGTTTCCGTTTCTCTTTGCGGCTCGAGCACGAGTTGGCATCTGCTGAGATTGGCCTGCGTGAAACAACCGAGCAGGATCTCCGCCAAATAGGTATCGGTCGGATTTGCATAGCAAAGCCCAATCAAAAACCCTTGCGAGTTGGCAAGATTCCGGGCGGCCGTATTGGGCGAATAGCGCAACGCCTTGATCGACGCGGCCACCGCGCTACGGGTCTTGTCCCGAACATTGCTATCGCCGTTTATCACCCGCGACACGGTCATGTGCGAAACGCCGGCATGGCGCGCAACATCCAGAATCGTGATCCGCCGACCACTTTCCCGTTTGCGGGTGCGGTTTGCCTTGCCGTTCAAGACCGTCTCTCGGCGTTGATCGCAGATGAGATCCCTAACAATGCTGCAACTGCGAAAGCGCCCACCACAAATCCCGCGCATTTTTTGAATTACTCAGACAAGCATAACCCCAGCTCGGTCGCGATGGCAACCGTCGCAACAAATGGGCGCTTCGACGATATGTCGGATCCACCCTCCTGGTTCGCCATGGCGCAATTGGTCAATCTGGCGCTGATCGATATCACCACCGCCCCAAATGGCCTGGAATTATTTCGGTGTTCAAACATTCAAAGCCCGAACCGGCAAAAAAACGCCGCTAGCATCGATGCTCGATGATCGTTTTTGCTTCAAGCCGCAGGGCTCAGATTTGCGTCCAGGCGCAAGATTTTGCCGGTAGACAGGGACAGCTCCGCGCTGCGCCCCCGGTTGCGCACGATTACTTTTCGGGCGACGTCGCTGCTTAATGCGGCGTGGACCAATTTTCCATGCGCCCATTCCATGTCCACCTTCAAGCCGCCGCGCGCGCGCAAACCCCTGACCCGTCCCTGCGGCCAGGCGGATGGAAGCGCCGGCAACAGCGATACAACGTCATCGTCGCTTTGCAGCAGCATTTCCGCGATCGCGGCGGCGGCGCCGAAATTGCCGTCGATCTGGAATGGCGGATGGGTATCAAACATGTTCGGAAGGGTACTGTCGGCCAGCTGACCGCGAAGCATGAGATGCGCATGGTCCCCGTCGAGCAACCGCGCCCATAGCGCGATTTTCCAGGCCTTGGCCCAACCCGTGCCGCCATCGCCCCGCAATTCCAAGGTGCGGCGCGCCGCCGCCGCCAGGCCAGGCGTCCGTTCCGGCGAAATACCGTGGCCGGGATAAAGCGCCCAAAGGTGGGAAACGTGCCGGTGCTCCGGTTCGACCTCCGGGTAATCTTCGATCCATTCCTGGAGCTGGCCACGCGAACCGATCTGCAAGGGCGGCAGACGGTTTTTTGCCGTAAGCGCGGCGTCGCGAAGTTGTGCGTCGCTCTCCAGCTTGCGAGAGGCTTGAACAAAGGAGTCGAGCAATTCCCCAATCAATTCCAGATCCATGCTCGCCGCATAGGTCAGCGAGGCCTTTTGGCCATTCAGGAAATAGCTGTTCTCCGGGGAGAAGGACGGATTGGTGACCAGCTTGCCCGCAAAGGCCGTGCCGGCCGGCGCTTCCACCAAAGTGTCCAGAACGAACTCCACCGCCCCGCGCATGGCGGGAAAGGCGCGGTCCCGGAGGAAGCGCTCGTCCAAGCTGAAGCGATAATGATCCCACATCTGATTGCCCAGCCAGACCGCTCCCATCGGCCAATGGCCCCAGGCGCCATCGACCGGCGTGGTGGCGCGCCAAAGGTCGGTATTGTGATGCAGCACCCAGCCGCGGGCGCCGTAATGCACGCGCGCCGTCTCCGCCCCGGTTTCCCGCAGGTCGGAAACCAAGTCCCATAGGGGTTGCAATGTCTCCCACAGGCCGCCGCTTTCGGCCAACCAATAGTTCATCTGCAAATTGATGTTGGTCGTCCACTTGCTGCCCCAGGGAGGCAGCAACCGTTCGTTCCAGATACCCTGCAGGTTGGCGGGCTGGCCTCCGGGCCGGGAGGATGCGATCAGCAGATAGCGCCCGAACTGGAAATAGAGCGCCGCCAGTGCCGGATCGTCGGACGTCTTGGCCGCGGCAATTCGGACATCGGTCGGATAGCTTGCGCCGGTACCGGGTCCAAGGTTGAGATCGACCCTGCGAAAAATCTCCTGATGGTCGGCAATATGGCGAGCGCGCAGAACCTCATAGGACTTCTCCGCCGCACGATTGAGGGAAGCCAGCGCCAGACGCAGAGCATCGCCGCCAATGTCCTTGTAGCTGCGAAAACTGGTGGCGCCGCTGAACAGAATAACGACGGCGTCTGCGTCTCGAACTTTTATGGCGCCGTTTTCCAGGGTCACGCTGCCGCCATCGGCGGAAACCTGTACGGCCGCCGCATAACGCAAGCCTGCCTGCTTCCATGATCCGGACCAGGAACCGGCAGGATTGTCGCGGGGCTGAATTTGGCCGGTGAGGCGCAGCCCGTTCGAACCCAAAGCTTCCGCCACGGCATTGGGTTGGGGCGAGTCCAAGCCGATCGAGACATTCTGCTTTCCGCCTCGATCGGCGGTCAAACGAACCGCGAGAATTTGATCCGGGTGAGAAACAAGAACTTCACGCCGGAAGCGCACCCCATCGGCGTCATAGGTAACCGCAGTGACGGCTTCGTCCAGCGACAAACTGCGGCGATAGTTGGCGGCGGCGCCTTCGAATTTCAGGCGCAGATCGCAGAATGGCTGGTATGGCATCAACAGGGCCGGCAGGCCCATCATTTCGCCGCTCAATTTCTCTGCTTCCGCCACCTGTCCGGCAAATATCAACGCCCGCAACCGGGCAAGCCGCTCATGGGCTTGTGGATTGACATAGTCATGGACGCCCCCTCCCCACAACGTCGCCTCATTGATTTGAATGCGGTCCTCGACAGGACCACCGAAAACCATGGCGCCCAACCGCCCGTTGCCCAGGGGCAACGCCTCTGTCCATTGTGCCGCGGGCTGGCGGTACCAAAGGGTCAAGGCATCTGCCGCCTGCCCGACGTCACCAAGCGCGGGGGTGGCCGCGATGGCCATCCCGGCCTGCAGAAAATGCCGGCGCGTTGCTTTCATCGGCGGATCCTTTGCCGGTCGGCAGGCATCCGCGAAGGGACGCTGGTTTCGCTTGTGACTACCAATTGGTGAAGGAACCGTCAGGCCGGTGATTCAGCAGCATTCCGGCGCGATATGTGGCGTATTCTCCGATCTTCACCAGCTTGCTCACATCCACCTCCACGCCCAGGCCGGGGCGCTGGTTGGGCCACAGCTTGCCATCCTTGAAGTCATAAACCTTCGGCAGGTGGGGCCAGGTGCGACTGCCATCGCCCAGCATTTCCATCAGCGCCGGAACCGATGTGGCGGTCAGGCAATGGACCAAGGCCGCCTCCGCAATCGGTCCCGTGAAATGCGGGATCATGCCGACATAATGGGTCTCAGCCATGGCCACGATCTTCATGAATTCGCTGATGCCCCCGACATTGGGCAGCGTGACGCGGGCATAGTCGATAAGCTGCCGCTCGATCAGCGTGTTGACGTCCCATTTGTAGCCGAACTGCTCGCCCACCGCGATCGGGACCTTGGTGCGCTGGCGCATGGTCTGATAGGCGTCGACATTCTCGCTGCGGATAAGATCCTCGCAAAAATAGGGAGCAAGCTGGGCATCTTCGATCATCTGACACAGCCGCATGGCATCGGGTGGATCCAGTTCGGTGTGGAAATCCAGCGCCCAGCCGCCATCGCCCGCCGCCTTCTGCATGGCGGCGCAATCGTCGAACATCCGCCGTACCAGGGCGAAACGGTCCACCTCGCGCCCGCCTCCGATATCGGTGGCGCTGCGATAGACACGGAAGCCGGCATCGCGGCAAGCGCGCGCGGTGTCGCCGATGGTTGCCTTGGGATTGGGGCGGGGAAAGGCCGTGGCATAAAGTTCGACATGGTCGCGGGATTTGCCCCCCAGCAATTGCCATACCGGCCAGCCCGCCGCCTTGCCCTTGAGGTCCCACAGCGCCAGGTCCAGCGCGCCCAGAGAATGAATCTTCTCCCGCCCCGCCGGATAGAAATACCCCCGCATCATGCGCTGCCACATATTTTCGATGCGCAGCGCGTCCTGGCCGATCAGCATGGCGGCGCATTCCTCCATGGTGCGGGGCTCGCCGCCTTCGCCGATACCGATAAGGCCGCTTTCGGTCTCGATGATCACCACATTGGCGGACTGGTTGACCATGGGCTGGCCTTGGCGGCCCTGCGCGTCGCCGGAACTGGTGTAATAGCGGATCACCTTGATCTTGTCGGACGCAAGGCCAAGCGCGTCGGCCGAAGGCGGCAGCCATAACGCCGCACCGGCGGCGCCGCCCAGCTGCGCCAGCGTGCGGCGGCGATTCCACAAAGGCATGAGATGCTCCTTCGAATAAGCGGCTACGCGTCCGCGCTCTAACCCTATTTCGCGCCGTTACGCAGCTTGGCCGCCGTGGCGCATTCCTCCATCACGGTGAAGTAATTCTGCACGCTCTGCGGCCCGACAATGAAGGGATTTTCTTCCCCAACCTCACGCTTCAACGCCACCAACCGCGCCTTGGTGTATGCGTTGTCATACTCGCTATGGTTGGACAGGATGACCGAGGCGCCGGCATCCGCCGCTGCCTTGGCAATGCGCTTTTGCGAGTCGATATACTCATCCCAGCGCTTGCCGTCGGTGCCGAATGCACCGGTCAGGGTGCCGCCGGAATAGGCCACCATCACCGTCTTGCCCTTGTCCTTGACCGGAAACACATAGGACAGGGTGCCGACCGAATGGCCGGGTGTGAAAACGATGTCCACCGTCGTGTCGCCCAAACTCACCTTGGTGCCCTCGGGTCCCACCGCAATATCGCCCGGCCCGCGCACAGGCACGCCGCCCGCCACATCGGGCGCGCGCTTCAGGGTCGCGTCCCAATCAGGGCCACCCATCACCACCTTGGCGCCGAACTTGCTCTGCAGGGTGGCCACGCCCTGGTCGTGATCCCCATGGGCATGGCTGAGGATCACATATTTGATGTCCTTGGGATCGAGCTTCAGCTTGGCCAAGCCGTCCAGGATTTCCGGCTGTGTCGCCCAGGCGAAGTTGGTGTCGATGATAATGAGCCCCGCGCTGGTTTTCAGCGCCCAGGAGGAATGTTGCCGCGTGCCCAGCCAATAAAGATTGTCGAACACCTTATAGGGCGAGGCGTACCAGATGCTCCGGTCGGGCGCGGGCCGTGGGACCAGCAGCGCGGCCGCACCGCGCGGGCCGCCAGGCAATGGCGTGGGAAAGCACAGATTGACGAAGGTGGCGCGGTAATCCAGTCCCGCGGCTGTTTTCGCCGCCGCAATATGGGTGTCGATCTCGTTGGCCGGTATTTGTGCGGCCGCCGGAGCGGTGACCGCCGATGTGCCGATGGCCATTGCCAGCAAAGCGGTGAAAAGACTGTGCGGTTTCATGACATCCTCCCCTTGATTTTTTTCTTCGATATCGCCCCGGCCACGCCAACAAGCGTTCGGCCAAGATTTGTCGCAGTTATTGCGGCAAGACAGCAATCCCCTCCACGGTAAATTTTCCTTCCGCAATCGCCGCACCAGTGTCCGGCTGGCCCTCGCCAACAGTGATCCGATAGACGCCCGGCGCGACGATGCGATCGCCTGCAGCGGTCACACTCGATACGTCGCGAGGGCTCAAATCGAAATGGATATTGCGGCTTTCGCCCGCCTTAAGCGATACGCGGCTGACACCGCGCAAGGCGCGCAAGGGCTGGCCGGCCGCACCGGGGAATCCAAGGTACAGTTGCGGCACGGCTTCGCCGGGGCGGCCGCCGCTATTCTTGACGGTTACGTCCACGCCAAGCTGATCACCGGCTTTGAGGGATGGCGCCATCTTCAGTCCACTGTAAACGAAGCGCGTGAAGCTCAGGCCATGGCCAAAGGGATAAAGCGGCTTGCCGCTGAAATAGCGATAGGTGCGATTGGCCATGGAATAATCGTCAAACGCCGGAAGCTGATCCACGCCCGTGTAAAAAGTCACCGGCAGGTGACCCGACGGATTGTTGTCGCCGGTCAATGTCTGGCCGATGGCGGTGCCGCCTTCTTCCCCGGGGTACCAGGCATCGAGGATGGCGTCGGCATTCGCCGCCGCCCAGTTCACGCCAAGGGCCGAGCCGTTCATCAGCACCACCGCCATCTTCCTGCCGGTGGCTTTCATTGCCTTGAGCAGGTCTTCCTCATCCTTGGGCAGATCCAGGCTGGTGCGGTCGCCGCCCTTGAAGCCCGGCTGGTTGACGTTCATCTCCTCGCCTTCCAGCGCGGAAGTGATGCCGACCACCGCGATCACCACATCGGCGTCTTTTGCCGCCTTGACCGCGTCGGCTCCAGGGTCGGCGATGACATGCCGCCAGACCAGACGCACCGGCGTGCCGATACTGGGAGTCTGCTCGATGCGCAAAACATAGGCGTGCCCCTGCTGCAGCGGCATTTGGATGGTCTTGGGGCCGCGCTGGGTATCCTGGCCGATGGTATTGTCCACGATCAGCCTGTCATCCAGCCACAATTTGGTGTTGGGCGTGCCCATGCCGATCTCATAGGTGCCGCTCTGGTCCGGCGTCAGGGTGCCGCTGAAGCGGGACGACTTGGCGCCTTGCGCCTCGATGGCGCGGGCCAAGCCCGATCCTCGAATATTGAAATCCAGCCGGGCATAAACTTTGGTGAGCAGCGGCGTACCAGACAAATCGCCGGAGGCGAAATATTCCGCCTTCACGCCCGGCTCGCCTGTCGGAGTCTTCAACGCCGCGGCCGGCACCGCGTCCGCCAGCCGCAGGAAATTTGTGCCCGGTTCGTAGTTTACCTGACTGTTGGGAAACGCAGCCCTGATGCCGTCCAGCGCCGTCACCGCATGGCTGGGCTGGCCGTTATAATTGCCGAGCAGAACCGGGACCTGATCGGCCAACGGGCCGACGACCAGGATGCGCTTTACGGACTTTTTCAGCGGCAACAATCCATTGTTCTTCAGCAAGACCATGCTTTCGCGCGCGGCGCGCAGCGCCAGCGCGCGGTGAGCAGGAGAATCCATTTCACTGTCGGGGATATTCGCGTAAGGCGATGCTTCCGGCGGATCGAACATGCCCATGCGAATGCGGGCAGTGAACAGCCGCGTCAGCGACTGGTCCATGACGGATTGCGGCACCAGGCCCAGCGATACGGAATCGGAATAGGCCTTGGCGGCGGCCACCGGACCCTCGCCATAGTCCGCACAGTCGGTATCCACCCCATGCTTCAAGGATACCGCGGCGGCCTCGGGCAGACTGTTGACGAAATGGTGACCCTCATAAATATCGCGAATGGCGGCGCAATCCGAGGTGACATAGCCTTGGAAATTCCAGGCATTGCGCAGCAGATCGGTCAGCAGGAAATCACTGGCGCAGGCAGGCTGGCCATTGACCCGGTTGTAGGCGCACATCAGCGAACCGGCCTTGCCGTCAAGAATGGCGGCGCGGAAAGCCGGCGTATAGGTGTCGATCTGGTCGTGCTTGCTGATGGTGACGTCCATCGTATGGCGGGTTGGCTCCGGGCCGGAATGCACCGCAAAATGCTTCGGCGTGGCGATGGTGCGCGGATGCTCGGAATCGTCGCCTTGCAGCCCGGTGATGAAAGCGACGCCCATTTGCGCCGTCAGGAAGGGGTCTTCGCCATAGGTTTCCTGTCCACGGCCCCACCGCGGATCGCGGAAGATGTTGATATTGGGCGACCAGAAATCGAGCCCGGCATAAAGCCCCTCGCGCCGTTCCCGGTTATACCGGACACGCGCCTCGGTGGAGATCGCAACCGCCATCTCGTGCACCAGGGCGGGATCGAAGCTGGCAGCCAGCCCGACCGGCTCCGGAAAGACCGTGGTGGCGCCCGGGATGGCCACGCCGTGCAATGCCTCGCTCCACCAGTTATAAGCCGGCACGCCCAGACGCGGGATGGCGCCGGCACGGTTGACGAGCTGCTTGCCCTTTTCTTCCAGTGTCATCTGGGAGACCAGAGCTTCGACGCGCTGTCCGACCGGCAAACTCGTATTGAACCAAGCTGCATTCGGCGGCGGATTGAGCGGCACCGCCGGCAAAGTGCCGGGCTGCGCCAAAGCATTGAGAGGAAGGGCAAGGAAAATTCCCAGAAAGGAGGCCGTGGCGCGGTTCAGCATGATGTCCTCATTTCTCCGCATCGATCTTGGCGGTCACCGCTTTTCAGATGGTGGATCAGCCGCTGTATACAGAACGCCACTGCAGCAAGCGCCAGCGTCATCCTACGCGAGTCCTATTCTCAGACAATATGCTTTCTCCTTCCTGCAAGCGCTGCTAGCCTGAACAGAAATTGGCGGGGATGAAAAAACATGGACCAGGATAGCGCTTCGTTCAGCCGTCGTACTGCCCTTGCATTTTCCGCAGCTGCGAGCGCGGCCTTGGTCAACCCGGCACAGGCCGCCGATGGCACAAAAATCGGCGCGCATCAGGATCCGGGGAATTGCAGCACACCCAGGTCGGCGATCGCCAACACCCAATATGGCAAGGTGCGTGGCTATCTGGACGGAGGCGTTTTCACCTTCAAGGGTGTGCCCTATGGCCAGGATACCGGCGGCGCCAATCGCTGGCTGCCCGCCAAGCCGCCAACGCCTTGGACCGATGAGCGCCATACGCTGATCTACGGTCCGAATTGCCCGCAAACACTGCACGATTTCAAGGCGATCGAAACGTCATTCCTGTTCGACTGGGACGACGGTTATCTCGGCGAGGACATGCTCAAGCTGAACATCTGGACTCCCAGCCTGAGCGGCAAGCGTCCGGTGATGGTTTATTTTCATGGCGGCGGATTTTCCTTCGGGTCCGCCTATGAATTGCCCTCTCACGATGGCGCACAGATGGCGCGGCATCACGATGTGGTCCAGATCTCCGTCAACCATCGCCTCAATGCCCTTGGCTTCCTGGACCTGTCGGAGATCGGCGGCGCGGACTATGCAGACTCCGCGAATGTCGGCATGACGGATCTGGTGGCGGCACTGCGCTGGGTTCGCGATAACGTCGCCAACTTCGGCGGGGATCCCGACCGGGTGATGATCTATGGCCAGTCGGGCGGCGGCTCCAAGGTCACCTGCTTGATGGGCATGCCGTCGGCCAAAGGCTTGTTTCACTGCGCCGCAGTACAGTCGGGCGGCGGCGGCAATTTCGCCGATGCAGACCAGTCCCGGGCCTTGGCGCGCCAGCTGATGGTCGAGCTGGGATTGCAGGCCAACGACATGGCTGCGCTGCAACAGATGGAATGGTCGAAGCTCTATGCGGCAGGTCAGGCCGCGATCGCCAAGGTCAATGCCGGCCTTCCGCCCAATTCCTTCCCGCCGGGCGCCGTGCGGCGCGCCGGCTGGGCTCCCACCATGGACGGCCGTACCGTTCCCACCCGGCCCTTCTTTGACGCGGCTCCTGAAATCTCGAAGGATATTCCGCTGATTATCGGATCGGTGAGCGAAGAAGGTTACAGCTACCGCGCCAATCCCAGCGAAACCGAATGGCGGTCCAATCTGACAAAGACCTACGGCGCCGATAAGGCGAACCGCCTGGTCGACGCCATGAAGACCGCCAATCCCGGCAAAGCCATCCGCACCCTGTCCTATGGCGTTGCAGGCTTGGCGCAACGCAATAACGTGGATCGCATGGTCCGGCTCAAACAAGCCATCGGCGGAGCGCCGGTCTATCAATATTGGTTTACCTGGCAGTCGCCCCAGTTGGACGGCGTGGCGGGTGCTTGGCACACCGCCGAGCTTGCCTTTTGCTTCGACAACACAAAACGCTGCGAACAAGGCACCGGCAACACAAAAGAGGCGCAAGCTTTGGCGAAAAAGATGGCGACCGCCTGGGCCAACTTCGCCGCAACCGGAAATCCCAGCCAACCGGGTCTTTCCTGGTCGGCGGCAGACCGCGGCACGATGCAGACCATGATCTTCGACAATCACTGCCGGATGGCCAACGATCCGCAGGCGGACGTGCGGCGCATATTGCTTTCCTAGTCAGGACCAGGATCGGGCAGATACCGGCCGCAAGCGGCCCCGACCGCTTCGCATAGCCTTGGCCGCACCGGATATTATGCATTTCGGCCGAGTTCCATCGCCCCCGCCCTGGCAAATGAGGCGCGGCGGTACATGCCCGTGGTCAGGGGGGACTCGTACCAAGTGAGACGATACCGCCCGGGCTTAAGCGTCTGCTAATGTATTCGTCGTCAGATACCGATGCGCAAAAGACGGGTGGCATGACAGTGACGATTGTTCTTCAGAGTGACGCCAAGGCGGCGATAATTGCGAACTTTGGTGGTTGGGCCGAAACCCGTGCGGACACGCCTGCGACGGCTGTGGAGAGCCGCGCCTATTACACCTATCTCCGGGCGAACAAGCAACATCTGC
>Ga0207657_10003943_pt1 | contig 15759 bp, 14 predicted proteins | sample KBSC33metaG_FD_184316 | JGI IMG/M metagenome (GOLD analysis project Ga0207657, IMG submission 184316) | Corn rhizosphere microbial communities from Kellogg Biological Station, Michigan, USA - KBS C3-3 metaG (SPAdes) (version 2) | ecosystem: Host-associated > Plants > Roots > Rhizosphere > Soil ... | reverse complement strand
GTCGTGCAGCTCGAACCGAACCGCGGCGCGTTGCCGGTCGCGCGCCGCGCCGCACGCTAGCGAGCCGGCCGGGCAGATTCCGGCGTCCGAAGTTTCGCAATTCACGAGGAGCGGTGATGAGCAACGAGATGGCGGTACACGAAACACCGAGGTCCGTGCCGGCGCGCGCCAATATCTCTTGGCATGCCGGCAGAGTCACGGCGGCGCACCGCCACCGGTATGTCGGGCACAAGGTGGCCACGATCCGGCCGACCGCCTTATCCCGGGCGGGTGAGTCCACGCCCGACATCGCGAATTTCACCGGGATACCGGCACCGTACGCGCCGCCCGAGCCGCCCGCCAGCGCGATCGACACCGGCGCGATGCCGCATGCCGACGCGACGCGCGCGCTGTATGACCATCCGACCCGTCGCCTGCGCTAACCATGAACATCCGACGCTTCGATGTGTTCAACGGCGACGCCGACGGCATCTGCGCGCAGCACCAATGGCGCCTCGCGCATCCGGCCGAGAGCACGCTCGTCACCGGCGTCAAGCGCGATGTCGCGCTCCTCCGGCGGGTCGATGCGGCGGCGGACGCGGAGGTCATGGTGTTCGACATCGCCATCGATGCGAATGCGGCGGCCCTGCGCGCTGTCCTGGACGCCGGCGCGCACGTCACGTGGTTCGATCACCATTCGGCGCGGCACGCGTTCGCGCATCCGCGCCTGCAGCTGTTCTGGGACGACGATCCCGCCGTGTGCACGAGCCTCCTCGTCGACCGCCACCTCGGGGGACGCTACCGGGCCTGGGCGGTCGCGGCGGCGTTCGGCGACAACCTGGCCGGACCGGCGCGCGTGCTGGCGGCCGGCTTGGGCTTGTCCACCGCGCAGGCCGATGCGCTCGCGGAGCTGGGAACGGTCCTGAACTACAACGCGTACGGCGAGTGCGTCGACGACCTGCACTTCGCGCCGGAAGCCCTGTACCGGGCACTCCATCCGTACGCCGATCCGTTCGCGTTCATCGCCGCGTCGGCCGAATACCGCATGCTCGCCGAGGGGTATCGCGACGATTGCGCGCGCATGAGCGGCCTGCAGCCGCAATGGCAGTGGGACTACGGCGCCGTGTACGTGCTGCCCGACGCATGCTGGGCGCGGCGGGTGTCCGGCGTGCTGGCCAACCGCGTCGCAGCCGCCGAGCGCACGTGCGCATTCGCCGTGCTCACGCCGTGTCCGGACGGCGTATTCGTCGTCAGCGTGCGGTCGGGCGCGCCGGGCACGCATCCCGCCAACGTGTTGTGCGAAGCCTTTCCCGGCGGGGGCGGCCGGCGCGCGGCGGCGGGCATCAACGAGCTTGCCGCGGCCGACGTCGAGCGGTTCGTGCGCGCGTTCTCCGATTATTTCGCCAGCTGCGGGCCGGGTGCCCATGCGCGATGACGGACGTATGCCGTCGCTCGCGTTGCTCGGCGGCCCGTTCCAACGCATCGGTGGCATCAGCTTCGGCGGCGATATGGCCCTCGTGTCGTCCCACGACGGTTCCCAGCACGAAGTCGATGCGCTGATGGAGGCCTTCGAAGTGACGGACCAAGCATTGGCGGCAAAGCCGGCGCGCTCGATGATCGAACTGAATTCGGCCCTTCTGGGTTACCGACAGAAAATATCCACGACCTCATAGTACGGCCTTCGGGCGGCAGCGTTAAAGCCACCTGCCGGCTTCGTTGTGACGGTGCATTCCTTCGTCGTGGTCGGTAGCTTGATTGCCTTGCTGCTCTGGTCGCGGTAGCGGCAGATCAGCCATTTTTCAAGCTGGGGGGCGTCTCCTCCAGTAAGGTCATATCGGTGGGCATAACCGCCGTCTTTCGTCCGTACCGATTCGGCTTCGTGAAGCTCCCCCCATGGTGTGCGCGGTTCTCCCAGGATTGGCTCGGCGCTTGCAAGCTGCGCAGCCGAAAATGGGCATGCGACGTGCCGATCCGCGTTTACGGTGCCAGGAAGCGACGCCAGACAGGTCGCGGACATTACTGTGATGCCCAGACGGATGCTGTGGATGGAGCGCATTATTTTTCGATTACGTAGAAGGCTTCGGCATTGTCGGAGATCTGCGGAAAAGTCCCATCACTGCGCATTTTCCCTCGTCTATATGCCGAGCGCCGCCCAATCAACGGTCGATCATAGCTCCCCGGTTGTGGGTTCCACTGATCGATCAGGATGATTCCGCTGATTGTTCCGGATACGTTGCGTACGGGGCCTTCGTAAAAGGCTGCATGACGATGGCCGGCCGCCGGATAACGGCCTTTGACGAACGTTGCCACTGCCGTCCCTGGCTCGATCTTGCCACCCCGTTCCAGGATGTCGATCACGCGCTCGCCGGGTTTCCAGCTGTTCGTTGGGCCAAGCTGCGGCACGTACATCTGAACCAATCTGGCGCACTCGCCGGTAGCGACTTTCGGAAGAGTAGGCAAAGTAAACCAAGCCCAGTATCGATATGGCATGACGGATTGCCTCGGTTGTAGTGATGAGGCATCGTCGCAGCGTCGGGGCCACGGCAACTTGGTGGCAGTCAACGGCTTGTTCGGAGCAGATCAAGGACGGGTTGGCGTACGTAAGGGGCGAACACCGATCCGTAACGCTCCGTTCAACAAGCTACGTTAGCGCACCGCCCGCGGCACGCTGGCGCCAGGTAATAATTAGTGATACTGTTGTGCGAACGATGTTCTTTTGCCAATACGATCGCCCATGACCAGGCCGCCGCGTCCCCGTCGCCCCACGATGACCGACATCGCCAAGCTGGCGGGCGTCTCGCAGTCGACGGTGTCGCTGGTCATCAACCACGTGAGCGGCGCGAAGGTGTCGAAGGTCACGCGCGACGCCGTGCTGCGCATCGCGCGCGAGCTCGGTTATCCCGTCGAACGGCATGCGCACGCGGGGGCGGAAACGACGGCCCGCAACCTGATCGTGTACCTCACGGACGAGCTGACGACGAGCCCGCACGCCATGCAGACCATCGACGGCGCGAAGGAAGCCGCGTGGGAGCACGATTGCCTCGTCGCCGTGTTCGCCACGCGGGGCGACCCGGAGCGGGAAAGGGCCGTGTTCGCCCGCATGCTGGGGCATCCCGCATTGCTGGGCGTGATTTATTCGACGATCTTCACGCGCGCCGTGACGGTGCCGGCGGCGCTGGCCGACACACCGACCGTCCTGCTGAACTGCCACGCGCGCGAACGCACGCGCTCGTCCGTCGTGCCGAGCGAGCTGCTGGGCGGCTATGCCGCGACGATGCACCTCATCGAATCGGGCCACCGGCGCATCGGCTTCATCAACGGCGAGCAGTGGATCGAGGCGGCGGCCGAGCGGCTGAAGGGCTATCGTCAGGCGCTGTCGTCCGCGGACATCCCGTACGACCCCGCCCTCGTGCGCTCAGGCGACTGGCAGGTGGCCGACGGCTACGCCCGCGCGCTCGACCTGCTCGCGTTGCCGCAACGGCCGACTGCATTGTTCTGTGCCAACGACCTGATGGCGATCGGCGCGCTGGACGCCGCGCGCGAGCGCAAGCTCGCGGTGCCGCGCGACCTGTCCGTCGTCGGCTATGACGACCAGGACATCGCGCGCTACACGCATCCACCGCTGAGCACAGTGTTGTTACCAAACTACGAAATGGGCCGCTGGGCGGCCGATTCTCTCATCGCACAAGTGCGCGCGAACCACGCCGCCAAGGCCCACATCAAGATGGAATGCCCTCTGGTGGCACGCGATTCCGTGGCGCCGCCGCGGGCCTGACACCCCCTGTCGACCGCGTTCAAGCGTGCGTCGCCGCGCCTGCGTTTGCGTTAGCTTCGAGATAATAATTATTACTAATAATCGAGAGGAGAATCGCATGACCACGTTCCAGAAACGGCCCGTGTACGCGGCCATCCTTGCGCTGTGCGCCCATGCGGCTGGCGCGCAGACCAACGACAACCAGGTGACGACGAATACGTCGACCGATCCGGCCGAAACTGCCGCGCAGGTGGACGCGATATTGGCCGCGCAAACGCAACCCGCACAAATTCAGCAGGTGACCATCACCGGCCTGCGCAGCAGTATCCGCAGCGCCGAGACGATCAAGCGCGATTCCGTGCAGGTCGTCGACTCGATCAACGCGGATGACATCGGCAAATTCCCGGACCGTGCAGCCGGCGACGCCCTGCAGCGCATCGCCGGCGTGCAGGTCGGGCGCGACCGCGGCGAGACGAGCCAGGTCATCATCCGCGGCCTGCCGGACGTCACGACGACCTTGAACGGCATGGAGTATTTCACGGGGAACGGCCGGCGGCTGCAATACCAGGACCTGCCCGTGCAATCGATCGGCGGCCTGGATGTGTACAAGACGGCGACGCCGAACCAGCTCGAGGGCGGCATCGCGGGCGGGATCGACGTCCGGCTGCGCCAGCCGTTCGACTTGAAAGGCTTAAACGTCACCGGTTATGTCGAAGATCGCCGCCAGAAGGTGACGGGGTCCGGCGCGACGCCGACGAAGAACAATCCGGGCATCGGCTTCTCGGCCAGCAACCGCTGGAAGACGAGCTATGGCGAGATCGGCGCGCTGTTCGACGTCGCGTTCAACCGCGAGCACTGGGGCTTTCCCGTGCAGTGGGTCGACCGTCCCGTGAACGTCCATTCCGTCGACGCGAACGGCGTGGGAACGCGGCTGGGCGATGGCCCGCCCACACCGCTGGCGCCCGACGCGCGCCTGGGCGAACTGCCGAACGTGGGCGGCATCTACAACGCGGGCGATCGCGACCGGGGCAGCATCCACGGGGCCCTGCAGTGGAAAGTCAACCCCAACCTGGAAGCGAACGTGCAATACCTCGGCACGGGCTATCGCGCGCGCAGCGCCGTGGACTACATTCTCGCCATCACGACGTGGACGCCCACGTTGTACGACGTACGGCTGGCGCCGCAGGGCGGCTACTGCAACACGCCGGAAGGCGTCATCTGCCCGATCCAGTCCGCGTACGCGCAGGCCAAGCAGTTCGGCGGACCGTACGACTGGGACCCGTACACGGCCACGTCCACCTGGGGCGTGAAGGAACACACGACGTCGCACTTCCTGAACGTGGGCCTGAATTACCACGACGGTCCGTGGAAGGGCAGCACGAACTTCGGCTGGACCAAGTCGACGTTCGTGAACGACACCGTGATCGTCGACCAGCAGATTCCCGGCGCCAGCGTCGGTGTCTACACGTACGGCGCGGATGGCCACGGCGGCTACAACAGCGTGAGCACGCCGACGAGTCCCGTTGCGCTGCGCGACCCGCGCGCCTTCGTGCTGCGCGGGATGGTGCAGAACTGGGGCGTCTCGAAAGGCGAGCAGGCGCAGTGGCGCGGCGACGTGTCGTACCGCATGGGCGACGGCTTCATCTCCGGCATCGACGCGGGCCTGCGCCTGTCGACGCACCGGGCCAGCTTCCAGGGCGCCGAAGGCCACAGCGACATCACGGGCGACGTGCGCGCCAACCCGGTCGATGCGTTCGGCCCGGGCTTCGAAGCCCTGGTGCCGGGCCTCGACCGCCTCGGCGGACCGTGGCTGACGCCGTCGCGCGACTTCCTGATCGACCAGGCCGACGCCGTGCGCGCGTTCTACGGCGCCGCGCCGGGCCGCGTGGCCGAAGATCCGACCCGCGCTTTCGGCCAGCGCGAAAGCACGAACACGGTGTATCTCGCGGCGCGCTGGAAGACGAAGGCGGGCGACGTCGATTTGTCCGGCACGGTGGGCGGGCGCTACGTGCACGTTACCCGTAGCCTGACCGGCAACAGCCGCATCGGCGACGTCGTCACGCCCATCGACGTGAATTCGCGGGAGAACAACTTCCTGCCCAGTTTCGCGGCCGTCGTCGGCTGGCGCGAGAACCTGCAGTCGCACTTCTCCGTCGGCCGGACAATCACGCGGCCGGAGTTCCCGTCGCTGAACCCCGCACTCTCGCTGATTCCGCCGACCGTCAACGCGCCGGGCACCGGCTCGGCCGGCAACCCGAACCTGCGGCCGACGCGTTCCGTGAACACGGACGCCACGCTCGAATACTACTTCCCGAAGAACGGCTATGCGCAGATCGCGCTGTTCCACCGCGATATCAACGGCTATCTACAGGACATGGTGTCGGACGAGATCATCGGCGGCCAGACTTATCGCGTGAGGCGTCCACAGAATTCCGGCACGGGCACGTTACGCGGCGCGGAGTTCGGCATCCAGAAGTTCTTCGACTTCCTGCCGGCCCCGTGGAGCAATTTCGGCGCGCAGTTCAACTACACGTGGATCGACGGCGACAACCAGACGCTCGTGTCGCCGACGAGCACGGACTTCCGCACAACGGCACTGACGAACGTCGCGAAGAAGAACTACAATCTCGCTTTGCTCTATGAGGGCAACGGCATCACGGGTCGCCTGACGGCCACGCACCGCGGCGACTATGTGGACCAGATCGCCGAGCCGCGCTTCAATATGGACCGCATCGTGAAGGCGGCCACGTACGTCGACCTCAGCGTCTCGTACGCGATCAACAAGAACGTGTCGGTGCAGTTCGACGCAATCAACCTGACGCACGAGAAGTACGAGAGCTATCTGGGCTCGCCGATGATCCCGCGCGACATCCGCTACAACCCGACGACGTACGGGCTCGGACTGCGCTTCTCGCTGTGAGTCCGGCATGGCGACGACGTACCGCAACCCGGTGTATCCCGACGTGATGGCGGACCCGTTCGTGCTGCGCCACGACGGTGTCTACTACGCGTACGGGACGGCGCCGGGCGCGCCGGACGGTCGCCAGGTACCCGTGCTGCGCTCGACGGACCTCGTGGCGTGGCAACCGGTCGGCCACGCGCTGCTGCCGATCGGCGAGACGCACTACTGGGCGCCGGAAGTCGCGAGCCACGAGGGCCGCTTCTACATGTACTACTCGGCGGGGTCGCAGGCGGAGGGCACGGACCAGAAGCTGCGCGTGGCGGTGGCCGACCATCCGGCCGGTCCGTTCGTCGACAGCGGCAAGCTGCTCGTGCCGGATCAGACGTTCGCCATCGACGGGCACCCGTTCCGGGCAAGCGATGGCCAGTGGTATCTGTTCTATTGCGTCGATTTCCTCGATGCGACGGACGACGACCGCGTGGGTACGGGCATCGTCGTCGATCGCCTCGTGGACATGACCACGCTGGCGGGCGAGCCGCGCGTCGTCGTCCGTCCGCACGAGGACTGGCACGTGTTCCGCACGGACCGCGCGATGTATGGCGCTGTGTACGACTGGCATACGGTGGAGGGCGCGGCCGTGTTGTGCCACGATGGCCGCTATTACTGCTTCTACAGCGGCGGCGCGTGGGAGCGCGACAACTATGGCGTCAGCTGGGTCGTGGCCGATCATCCGCTCGGGCCATACACGCGGCCGGAAGGCGGCCACGAAGCGCTGCTGATGCGCACGCCGAAGGGCGGCGACCTGCTGGGGCCCGGGCACAACTCGTTCACGACGGGGCCGGACGGGCAGAGCACGTGGATCGTCTACCACGCGTGGGACAGGGCGCAGACGGCGCGGCGCATGTGCATCGACCGGCTGGATTGGGCCGACGGCAGGCCGTCAACGCCAGGTCCCACCTGGACGCCTCAAGCCGCCCCGTAGGGTGGGCACCCCGTGCCCACCAAACGTTTGCGTCGGTGCAGGCGCTCGGTGGGCTCGGGGAGCCCACCCTACGTCCGGCACCCGCGCATGCGTATGCTCAATCCCAATCGCTGCCGGTTTCCTCGTCGAACGCCTTGCGATCGCGCGACATCATCGCTTCCAGCTCCTCGCGCGCCTGCTTGGCCACCGACACGGCCGTCTCGCGGTCCTTGTAATACGGGTAGACGGTATCGAGCGTCTGCTTGTTGTACCGCCTGAATTTCACAGCCGCCTGGCGGGTGGCGTACGCGCTGTGCCCGAGACCCGACGTCAGCACCGTACGGCCCAGCCGCAGCGCCGACTCGAACGTCTCGCGCTCGATCATCTGCACGCCGCGGTCCATCAACTGGTAGTAGTGCGTGACGTTGCGGGCGCGCGCGAACACGGGCAGGTCGGGATACTCGCGCCGGACGGCGTCGACGAGCTGCAGGCTGTCCTCGATGTCGTCGATGGCGACGACGACGGCGCGCGCCTTCGCGGCACCCGCCGCGCGCAGCAGGTCGGGCCGCGTCGCGTCGCCGTAAAAGACCTTGAAGCCGAAGTGGCGCAGCACCTCGATCTGGTCCGGGTCGTGGTCGAGCACCGTCAGCCGGACGTGGTTCGCATTCAGGAAGCGGCCGACGATCTGGCCGAAGCGGCCGAAGCCGGCGATGATGACGTGGTCCTCGTTCGGCTCGATGCGGTCGGCCTGGCGCTCGCTGGCGCCACATTCGCGTCGGGCCGCGATGCGGTCGTACGCCATCAGCGCGAGCGGCGTGACGACCATCGACAGCGCGACGACCACGACGAGGACCGACCCCACCTCGGGCGAGAACACGCGCGCCGTCGCCGCCGCGCCGAACACGACGAACGCGAATTCGCCGCCCTGCGCGAGCAGCAGCGCGAACTGCAGGTGCTGGCCGCGCGCGATGTGGAGTGTACGCGACAGGCCGTACAGCACGGCGACCTTGATGACGAGGAACCCGGCGACGAGGCCCAGCACGAGTCCCGGCTGCGCGAGGAACACGGCGAAATCGACGGACATGCCGACGGCGATGAAGAACAGCCCAAGGAGCAGGCCCTTGAACGGTTCCAGGTCCGTCTCGAGCGCGTGGCGGTATTCGGAATCCGCGAGCAGCACGCCGGCCATGAAGGCGCCGAGGGCCATCGACATGCCCACCCATTGCATCAGCAGCGAGATCGCGATGACGAGCAGCAGCGCGAACGCCGTGAAGATCTCGCGCGCGTCCGTCTTCGCGATGATGCGCAGCAGCGGCCGGAGGAGGAAGCGGCCCGCGACGACGAGGCCCGCGAGCACGCCCGCCACCTTCAGCGCGGCGATCCACGCATTGCCTCCGCCGCCCGCCGATTCCGGCACGCCCAGCAGCGGCACGATGGCGATCATCGGGATCGCGGCGATGTCCTGGAACAGCAGGATCGCGAAGCCGGCCTGGCCGGCCGGCGTCGACATCAGGTTGCGTTCTTCCAGCGACGCGAGCGCAATCGCCGTCGACGACAGCGACAGCCCGAGGCCCGCGATCAGCGCGATCTTCCAGTCGATGCCGGCGAGGAGCGCCGCGCCGAACAGGCCCGCCGTGACGCCGGCGACTTGCGCGCCGCCCCAGCCGAAGATCGGGCGGCGCAGCGCCCACAGGCGGCTCGGCTCCAGTTCGAGGCCGATCAGGAACAGCAGCAGCACGACGCCGAACTCGGCGAAGTGCAGCGCGTCCTCGCCGTCCGCGATCAGGCGCAGGCCGAACGGGCCGATGACGATGCCGGCGACCAGATAGCCCAGCACGGCGCCCATGCCGAGGCGCTTCGCCAGCGGCACGACGAGCACGGCGGCGCCCAGGTAGACGAGGGCGTTCTGCAGCAGGTTATGCTCCATGGGCGCGCTCCTGTCGGGCGGCGGCCGCGAGCCCGGCATAGCCTTCGAGCCGGTGGCGGAACTCGGCCGCGAACGCGTCGATCGCCTCAGGTGCCGCCTGCGCCGCGCCGTGCAGCACGAGCGGCGCGATCCAGTCCATGCCGCACAGCGCGGCCGTCGCCTCGTACGGCGGCAGGAAATCGGCGAACGGCCGGCCGTGCAGGCCGCCGAGCCCGTACGCATCGGGGCCGCTGCCCGTCGTCGTGACGAGCCAGAACGTTTTGCCGCGCAGTGCGCATTCGCCGGCATGATTGTCATCGTTGTAGGCCCAGCCGGGCTGCAACACGACGTCCATCCATTCCTTCACGATGGCGGGCATGCCGTACCAGCGGAACGGGTGCAGGAAGACGAGGAGGCGCGCGGCAGCCAGGCGCGCGCGTTCGCGCTCGCCGTCGATGTCGAAGTCGGGATAGGTTTCGTACAGATCGCACACGTCCACGCCGGGCAAGGCCCGCGCCGTCTCCACCAGGCGGCGGTGGATGGGCGAGCGGTGCGGCGCCGGATGGGCGTAGATCACGAGGATGTCGGGTTCGTTCATGCGTTGAATTCGTCGTTGCACGTGGCCGGCCGGATTGCTTCTCCGGCAACCCGGTTTTATAGCATATCCTGGCGTCATGTTCGCCCGATATGTCCTACACGACCGCCGCATCCTTGCCTATAGGGCCCGACCACGCCGCGGACTAAGATGAATTCAACGCCAACGAATGGAGAACCGCATGTCCATGCAGAGCGACGGCAAGGACGCCAAAGGGCGTAACTACGACCAGGTGACGAAGGACGGCACGAGCAGCGCCGGTACGCTGGGAACGGGCGGCACCGGCTCAGACGTCGGCCGCGAGACGAGCCAGCGCGGTAACCTGCAGCGTGGCCGTACGGACGACCTGCTGAGCAATGATGCCGACCGCGACAGCGAAGGCTATGTCGGCGAGGAAGCAGGAGAATTGCAGACGGGGCTCGGCGGCATCGGCAGCCTGAGTACGGGTAACGCCGGCAGCCGGCAGTCGGACGACGACGCGCAGGGCGGCACGGACCGCGCGCGGAAGTAGACAGGTAGCGAGCAAGGCCCGGCGCAGTTCCGGGATCGGGGGCGTGCCAGCGATCTGGTGCGCGGCACGGGCGGAGCGCGTCGGGGTGGCGTGTTCCGGCCCGTGCTTTGTCGCGTCAAACGTGCAGCGCGTGCCCCAGCGCCCGCAGCGCCGCCTCCTGCACGGCTTCGCCCAACGTGGGATGCGCGTGGATCGTGCCCCCGACGTCTTCCAGTTGCGCCCCCATCTCGATAGCTTGCACGAACGCGGCCGACAGCTCCGACACGGCGCCGCCGACGGCTTGCCAGCCCACGATCACGTGATTGTCGCGGCGGGCGACGACGCGCACGAAGCCGTCCGTCGCCTCCAGCGTCATCGCGCGGCCGTTGGCGGAGAACGGGAAGCTCGCCGTGATGCAGTCCATGCCCAAGGTCGCAGCCTCCTGCGGCGTCATCCCGACGACGACCACTTCCGGGTCCGTGAAGCAGACGGCCGGTATCGCGGCCGGCGTGAAGTGGCGGCGCTTGCCCGCGATGATTTCCGCGACCATCTCGCCTTGCGCCATCGCGCGGTGCGCCAGCATCGGTTCGCCCGTCAGGTCGCCGATGGCCCACACGTTGCGCATCGACGTGCGGCACTGGTTGTCGATGCGGACGTGGCGGCCGTTCATGTCCAGCAGCAGGCTTTCCAGCCCATAGCCGTCCGTGCGCGGCCGCCGTCCGACGGCGACCAGGACCCGGTCCGCGGCGAGAACGGACTCCTCGCCGCCGCCGTTCTTCATGCGCACACCGCGGCCGCCGTCCGCCAGGCCCAGCACGCTGGACTCAAGGTGCACGGTCACGCCGAGGCGCTTCAGGCTGGCCGCCACAGGCTTCGCGAGGTCGTCGTCGTACGCGGGCAGCACGCGTCCTGCCGCTTCCACGACCGTCACACGCACGCCCAGTTTGCGGTACGCGATGCCCAGCTCCAGGCCGATGTAGCCGGCGCCCACGACGACGAGGTGTTCCGGCAAGGTGGCCGGTGCCAGCGCTTCCGTCGACGACACGACGTTGCCGCCGAACGGCAGGAACGGCAGCTCGACGGGCACCGATCCGGTTGCCAACAGCAGGTGTTCGCAGCGGATGCGCACGGCGTCGCCGCCTGCCTCCACTTCGACGGTCTTGCCGTCCACGATGCGCGCCCAGCCCCGCACGACGGTCACGCCATTCTTCTTCAGCAGTGCGCCGACGCCGCCAGTCAGCCGCTTGACGATGCCGTCCTTCCACGCGACCGTCTGCGTCACGTCGATCGTGGGCGCGCCCGCCCGGATGCCCAGCGGCGACTCGCCCGCATAGCTTGCCGCCTGGTGAAACGCGTCGGCGGCGTGGATCAGCGCCTTCGACGGAATGCAGCCGATGTTCAGGCACGTGCCGCCCAGTTCCGCGCCTTCGACCAGGACGGTCGGAATGCCCAGCTGGCCCGCACGGATGGCGGCCACGTAGCCGCCCGGGCCGCCGCCGATGACGAGGAGGGTGGTGCTTTCGGTAGTCACGGCCATGGGGTCACTCCACGAACAACGTTGCCGGCGACTCGAGGTAGCCGCGCACCGTCTGGATGAATTCCGCGGCCACCATGCCGTCGATGACGCGGTGGTCGAATGAGGACGACAGATTCATCAGCTTGCGCGCCACCATGCCGCCGTGCTTGACGACGGGCCGGTCGACGATGCGGTTCACGCCGACGATCGCCACCTCGGGGTGGTTGATGACGGGTGTGCTGACGATGCCGCCAAGCGGGCCGAGGCTCGTGATCGTGAGCGTCGACCCGGACAGCTCGTCGCGCGCCGCCTTGCCCTGGCGCGCCGCATCGGCCAGGCGGGCGATCTCCGCCGCACTGGACCACGGGTCGCGCGCTTCCGCGTGGCGCACGACGGGCACCATCAGCCCCGCATCCGTCTGCGTCGCGATGCCGAGATGGACGGCCTGGTAGCGCGTGACGACGTTCGCCTGGTCGTCATAGCGGGCGTTCACGTCGGGGAAACGACGGACGGCGAGGACGACGGCGCGCATCAGCAGCGGGAGCAGCGTGAGCTTGCCCCGTTCCTCGCCGTAGCGCGCGTTCAGTTGGCCGCGCAGCGCTTCCAGCTCCGTCACGTCCACTTCCTCGACGTAGGTGAAATGCGGGATCTGGCGCTTCGCCAACTGCATCTTCTCGGCGATCTTGCGGCGCAGGCCGATGACGGGGATGGCTTCCTCGCCGTCCAGCTCCGCGTAACGCGTATCGGACGCGGCGCCGCGTCCGGCCCGGTGCCCGGCCACGTGCGCGTCGAGGTCCGCGTGCGTGATGCGGCCGGCGGGGCCGCTGCCGGCGACGTATTGCAGCTCGATGCCCAGGTCCCACGCGCGCTTGCGCACGGCCGGCGCGGCGAGGGGCTTTTCGCCCGCAGCGCGCAGCGCGGGTGCGGGCGCGGGCGCGCGAGCGGGCGCCGGGCGTGAGGGCGACGGCGGCGGCGCGGGCGGCGCGACGGCCGGTGCCGTCTGCGCGACGCTGGCCGTCGCTTCCGCCACCCGCGCCGGTTCCGGCACGAAGCCGTGCGGCAGGTCGGCCGGCTCGTCGGCGGCCGGGGCAACAGCCTTCGCCGTCGACGGCGCATTGCCCGCGCCCTCGACCTCGAGCCGGATCAGCTCCGCCCCGACTGCCAGCGATTCACCGACCTTGCCGCCCAGCGCGACGACGGTGCCGTGCACGGGAGACGGAATCTCCACGGTCGCCTTGTCCGTCATGACGTCGGCCAGGACCTGGTCCTCGACGACGGCGTCGCCCGGCTGCACGCGCCACGCGACGACTTCCACTTCCGCGATGCCTTCGCCGAGGTCCGGCATCTTGATGACATGCTGTCCCATCACGCCTCCATCGCTCGCTTGAATGCCGCGCCCACGCGGTCCGGTCCGGGGAAATACGCCCATTCCTGCGCGTGCGGGTACGGGGTATCCCAGCCGGTCACACGTTCGATCGGCGCTTCCAGGTGGTAGAAGCAATGCTCCTGCACGAGCGCGGCCAGTTCTGCGCCGAAGCCGCTCGTGCGCGTGGCCTCGTGGACGACGACGCAGCGCCCCGTCTTCTGCACGGAGGCGACGACCGTCTCCAGGTCGAGCGGCCACAAGGTGCGCAAGTCGATGATCTCCGCGTCGATACCCGTCTCCTGCGCGGCCGCTTCCGATACCCACACCATCGTGCCGTACGTGAGCACGGTGAGGTCGGCGCCTTCGCGGAACACGGCCGCCTTGTCCAGCGGGACCGTGTAATAGCCGTCCGGGACTTCGCCCTTCGGATGCTTGGACCACGAGACGACGGGCCGGTCGTGGTGGCCGTCGAACGGGCCGTTGTACAGCCGCTTCGGTTCGAGGAAGATGACGGGGTCGTCGTTCTCGATCGCCGCGATGAGCAATCCCTTCGCGTCGTACGGGTTCGACGGCATCACGGTACGCAGCCCGCACACGTGCGTGAAGAACGCTTCCGGGCTCTGGCTGTGCGTCTGCCCGCCGTAGATGCCGCCACCGCACGGCATGCGGATCGTCAGCGGGGCCGTGAAGTCGCCCGCGGAGCGGTAGCGCAGCCGCGCGGCCTCCGAGACAATCTGGTCGGTCGCCGGATAAAAATAGTCGGCGAACTGGATCTCGACGACGGGCCGCAGCCCATACGCCGCCATGCCGACGGCGGTGCCGACGATGCCGCCTTCCGAGATCGGCGCGTCGAAGCAGCGGTGCTTGCCGTACTTCGCCTGCAGGCCGTCCGTGACGCGGAACACGCCGCCGAAATAGCCGACGTCCTGGCCGTAGATGACGACGTCGTCGTCGCGCCCGAGCATGACGTCCATGGCCGAACGGAGGGCCTGGATCATCGTCATCGGGGTCGTTTTCAAGTCCTTGTCGATGTCGCGCTTCACGTCACACCCCCAGTTGTTGGCGCTGGCGGCGCAGGTGGTCGGGCATGTCTTTATAGACGTCCTCGAACATCGACGCGGCACTGGGCACGCGGCCGTCGATCAGCGTGCCGTGGCGTTCCGCTTCCTTTTGCGCGGCCACGACTTCGGCTTCCAGTTCGGCCTGCAGCGCATCGTGTTCCGCGTCCGACCACCAGCCGCGGGCGACGAGGTGGCGGCGCAGGCGGCCGATCGGGTCGCCCAGCGGGAAGTACGTCCATTCGTCGGCGGGGCGGTAGCGCGACGGATCGTCCGACGTCGAGTGCGGGCCCGCGCGGTACGTCACCCATTCGATCAACGTGGGGCCGAGGTTCGAGCGCGCCCGTTCCGCGGCCCAGCATGAGGCGGCATACACGGCGAGGAAGTCGTTGCCGTCCACGCGCAGCGACGCGATGCCGGCGCCCACGCCGCGCGAGGCAAAGCTGACGCTCTCGCCGCCCGCGATGGCCTGAAACGTGGAGATCGCCCACTGGTTGTTGACGACGTTCAGGATCACGGGCGCCTGGTACACGTGCGCGAACGTGAGGCCCGTATGAAAATCGCTTTCCGCCGTGGCGCCGTCGCCGATCCAGCCGGATGCGATCTTCGTGTCGCCCTTGATCGCGGACGCCATCGCCCAGCCGACGGCCTGCGGGATCTGCGTGGCCAGGTTGCCGGAAATCGTGAAGAAGCCCTTCGCCTTCACGGAATACATGACGGGAAGCTGGCGGCCCTTCAGCGGGTCGGCCTCGTTCGACAGCAGCTGGCACACCATGTCGACGAGCGGATACTCGCGCGCCATCAGGAGGCTTTGCTGGCGGTACGTCGGAAAACACATGTCGCCGTCGCGCAGCGCGAGGGCGTGTGCCGTGCCGATGGCTTCCTCGCCCAGGCACGTCATGTAGAACGACAGCTTTTTCTGGCGCTGTGCGATGACCATGCGCGCGTCGAAGATGCGCGTCTTCATCATCGTGCGCAGGCCGAAGCGCAGGGTGTCGCGGTCCAGCCCCGGGTCCCACGGGCCGACGGCGTTGCCGTCGTCGTCCAGCACGCGGATCATGCCGGCGGCCAGTTCGGCCGTTTCCTGGTAGTGGACGTCGACGGGTGGCCTGGGCGTGGACCCGGCCGCATGGATGTCGAGATACGAAAAATCGGTCTTGCAACCCGGGCGGCCGGTAGGCTCCGGGACGTGCAGCGACAGAGGTTGACTCTGGCTCATAAACGCTCCCCCT
>Ga0207657_10003942_pt1 | contig 15761 bp, 14 predicted proteins | sample KBSC33metaG_FD_184316 | JGI IMG/M metagenome (GOLD analysis project Ga0207657, IMG submission 184316) | Corn rhizosphere microbial communities from Kellogg Biological Station, Michigan, USA - KBS C3-3 metaG (SPAdes) (version 2) | ecosystem: Host-associated > Plants > Roots > Rhizosphere > Soil ... | reverse complement strand
TTATATAATTTTTTATCTTTTCTTCGGCTTCATTTAGTTTAAAGTTTTTTTCATGGACATAAATCAGATCGTTCTTTTTCAAATCTCCCTTTTCATCCAATACCACTACCTTACACCCGGTTCGATAACCCGGATCAATTGATAAAATTCTTTTGCTGCCTAATGGTGATGAAAGCAATAACTGGCGAAGGTTCTCTGCGAAAACGCTTATCGCTTCATCATCAGCCTTTGTTTTCAATACCATCCTGAATTCACTTTCAAGGCTGGGCTGCAACAATCGCCTGTAAGCATCTTTGATTGCTTTTTTTAAATGTTCAGCAGCTTCGCCTCCCGAATTTATAAATTGATCTTCTATAATCTCTAATGCACTCTCTTCCTCTGGCGCAATGTTCATTCTTAAAAATCCCTCCATGAAACCACGCATAATCGCCAGCATCCTGTGGGAAGGAATTTTGGAAACCGGCTCTGCGAAATCAAAGTAATCTTTGTACTTGATTCCGGCCTCTTCCTTATCACTTAAAATTTTACTTTGTACCGTAGCTTTTGCTTCAAACAATTTCCTCATTTTCGCGCGAATGTCGGGGTCTTCATTTACCATTTCTGCGATGATATCGCGCGCTCCCTGAAGCGCTGCTTCTGAGTCGGTTACTTTATCATTTACATATTTAGCAGCCTCTTCCTGGAGTTTCAAATTTTTCTGTTCCAATATCAAAAGCGCTAATGGCTCCAAACCATTTTCGCGCGCAGTTTGCGCTTTAGTTTTTCTCTTAGGTTTGTACGGCAAATAAATATCTTCCAGTTGGTTGATGGCGGTTGCTTCATTAATTTTTTCCTGTAAAAATTCCGTCATTTTTCCCTGTTCGGTAATCGTCTTTTCTATAAAGGTTTTACGCTCAGAAAATTCCTGTTGCAATTTGGCCTCATCCTGTATTTGTTGAATCTGCACTTCATCCAGTGCGCCGGTTTTGTCTTTCCGGTAGCGGGCTATGAAAGGGATGGTAGCGCCTTCGGCTAATAATTCCAAAACAGCAGTGACTTGTTTTTGCGGAATGGATAATTTCTCTGAAACAGAATTAGAATAGGGTAGCATAAATCAGCGATTGTGTTTTTTTAGGTGGGCGAAGGTAGAAAAATTGAATTGAAATTTGCAATGAAATTTGTGAAGGATTTCTGACGAAGGATGAGAAGGTTTAGAAGAGTTTAGATGGTTTAGAAGTTTAGATGATATATAATAAGAACAGTCAATTATCACTATAGATTCCATCCGTCGGAATACAATTAAACCATGGAATAGCTTTCGGGAAGAAGCAGTAAAGCAACAAAAAATCCAGATCTTTATTTTCTATTTATAATGTTCTATCGCTTTTTTTACGCTGTCATATTTAAGTAGCAAAGCCTGCGCGGTGGCTTCGTCCTTGATACCGGTTTTTTCCATCAACATGCGTGTGCCCCGTTTTACTATTTTTTGATTGGTCAGTTGCATGTTCACCATCTTATTATCTTCCACTCTTCCCAATTGTATCATAGCCGTTGTAGAAATCATGTTTAGCGCCATCTTCTGTGCGGTACCACTTTTCATACGCGTACTGCCGGTAATAAACTCGGGACCTACAATTATTTCCACGGCAAAATTAGCTACAGCGCTTATTGGAGAATCAGGGTTGCAGGCTATGCTACCGGTGACAATATTATTTTCTTTGCATTTTTTTAAGGCGCCGATTACATAGGGAGTAGTTCCACTGGAAGCTATGCCTACTACTACATCAGCTTCATTAACCTTGTAAGCTTGTAAATCTTCCCAGCCTTGCATTGTGTCGTCTTCAGCATTTTCAACAGAATCTACAATGGCTTTTTTCCCCCCGGCAATAATGCCGATAACGAGGCCCTTGCGAACTCCATAAGTGGGGACACATTCGCTGGCATCAAGAATTCCCAACCTTCCACTGGTACCTGCACCAATATAAAAAAGGCGTCCTCCTTCCTTCATTTTTTCTGAAACTGCTTGTATTAATTTTTCTATCTGAGGTAATGCGCTTTCAACAGCACCGGCAACTTCAAAATCTTCTTTGTTAATGTTTTTGATAATTTGTCCGATGGACATTTTTTCAAGGTTGCGGTATTTAGAGGGTTGTTCGGTTACTTTCGTAAAAGCCATAGAGTTTTTATGCAAAATTATATCATTTAAGTTTCCTTTTCAAAGTTGTAAATATATTTCAATATTAAAACATGGTCAATCTTTCAGTAGTATTATTATTTTGCTTACATCACTGCTTTCCATTAACCGGACCGGTTTTAAAATAAAATTTATCCAAAATCCCGGGTTAATCACTTTTTTCCCAATTTCAACTACAGTATTATCTATTTGGCTTATCAGCCCGTTTTTCATCTGATCGTTCGTCTGTGCAAGAGCAATTGCGTTTGCCCAGGAACATCTTCTTGCGGTATCTATGCTGAAGTTCAGAACCGCTTTTTCCTGGTTATTGGCAATGTCGTTAAGCGCTGTTAATGGAAACCATACTTTGCATAAAGTGTTTTGCACTAATTGTGATTGCGTGGCTATGACCGCATTGATCGTATTAAAATCCGATTCAAGATTGTAAATTTTATCGCCCGGACAACATTCAGCAGCGGCAATGCAGAGGTCAAGGTTAATGTGTGTGTTGATTCCTAATATCAGATGCTGAAGACAAATTAAGCCTGAATTTTCGCATGCATCAAATGCTAACGTCCATGCACTTGAGCAAGGCTGTTTATTTGAATAAGCATTCCACGCAAAAAAATACCTGTTTGCAAAGTCAACATCCAATTGTTCCATTCTTTTTCCATCCTGGAATATATTATTATTAATCCCTTGTTGTACCGCTACCGTCATACGTCGGTACAATGTTGCAAAATAGCCGATACGACTTTTATTGGTAATGCTCCAATCAATGATATTATCTAATTGAGATATTACTTCTTCAATGGTGGCGGCCTCATTCATTAATGATAAATATGAAATGAAAAATGAAAGTCTATCAAATATCCATTTTATTTATATCTTAATCTAAAAAAATTATAATAGGTAAAATGTTATTCGGCGGTTGCATTTCAAATCGTCGTATGGGCAATTTGAAATTGCTGACACAAAATGATTTTAAGCCAAACATTCAAAATTTGATATTTTACTATTGTTAATTCTATCTTCGCCTTTGGTTCAAAAATTTTCTTAGATTAAATTACAACTTTATTAAAAGATAAAAACTGTATTATACAATGAAGCAATTGATTTCAGGATTCTTATTTTTTTTATTTTCAATCTCATTTACAACTGCACAAAACATCAATTCCACTTTAAACAATTATGCCAATAATTTTGGACAGGAAAGGATTTATTTGAATTACGATAAATCTACTTATGCACCCGGCGAAACCATTTGGTATAAGGCTTATATGATGCAGGCTATTTTTCCGGCAGAGGGAAGTAAAACAATCTATGTTGACTGGACAGATGATAATGGAAAACTGCTCTTGCACAGTTTAAGCCCGGTCCTGGATGCTACCACATTTGGCCAGTTTGAGATTCCTGAAGATTATAGCGGCCAGTTTATCCATGTCAAAGCCTATACAAAATGGATGCTTAATTTTGATAGTTCTTTTTTGTATAACAAAGATATTAAAGTGCTTTCGGCGGCTACTAAATCTGCTCCTGTAAAAAATACTATTGTTCCGGAATTAAACTTTTTTCCTGAGGGCGGAGATGCTGTGGAGGGTGTCACAAATAAGATTGCTTTCAAAGCCAACGACCAATATGGACGGCCAATAAATATTAAAGGTGTTATAAAAGATAATAAAGGTTTAGAAATAACTAAGCTCACTACTATCCATGATGGAATGGGGTATTTTTTTATAATGCCAAAAAGCGGAGAAACATTTATCGCTACGTGGAAAGATGAGAGTGGAAAGTCACATACTACCGACTTGCCTGCGGTAAAAAACACTGGTGTTTCATTACAGGTGGTTATCTCAGGAAACAAGCGTAATTTTTTTATAAAAACTCCTCAATCTTCAGCTTCGGGCTTTACCAGTTTGCATGTAATAGGAACCATGTATCAGCAGGCCATCTTTAATATTACAAAAGACTTAAAAGGCGGCGAAACAGAAGGCACCATTCCTACGGAAGCGTTGCCAAGCGGTATCATGACCATCACTGTTTTCGATAATCAATGGAAGCCACTCGCAGAAAGGATTACGTTTGTAAACAATGAAGAGTATGCCTTTCAGCCACAAATGACGGTACAGCATTGGGGATTAAACAAGAGAGCAAAAAATGAAATTGAAATCGAAGTTCCCGATAGCCTTTCGGCAAACATGTCTGTTTCAGTAACAGACCTGGGTATTGATCACGATACATCGGACAATATCATTTCACATCTTTTGCTGACCAGCGAGCTAAAAGGTAAAATAAATAATCCCACCTATTATTTTTCCAATACGAGCGATTCTCTAACGCAACAATTAGACCTTGTAATGCTTACTCATGGCTGGCGCAGGTTTAATTGGGAAAAAGTGGTGAAAGGAGAATACCCTGTAATAAATTACCCTAAGGATACTTCTTACCTTTCATTATCCGGGAAAATATATGGCGCTACGCCTACCCAACTACGTGAAGCAGGAGCCATTGTATTGATGGTAAATCAAAAGAATTCCGGCACAAAGGTTTATACAACTCCTGTGCAGGCTAATGGAAGTTTTGATGATTCTGATTTGATACTTTTTGATACTGCCCGCATTTATTATCAGTTGGCAAAATCCAAAGGTACCAGTGACATATCCGTGCAATTTATGCCCGGCAGGCTGCCACCTTTTACTAATAATATGAAAGCTTCCGGCAAGTATTACAATAATCTTTCAGATACTACAGGTAATTACTATCATATACAACTTAATGATGCTTTAGAGAGGGAATTGAAATATTTAAAAGGAAAAGTGCTGGCAACGGTTACTGTCAAAGCCAACCCTAAATCTACTGTAGATGAAATGGACAAGAGATATGCGTCCGGTATGTTTTCCGGAGGTGATGGATATCAATTCGACGTTGTAGATGATAAATTTGCGATGTCGGCCAGAGATATCTTTCAATACCTGCAGGGTAAGGTCGCCGGTTTGCAAATTAACACTACCAGCAACCCCCCGAGTCTTACATGGCGGGGAGGAACTCCACAGATTTATGTAGATGAAATGTCCACGCCTGCAGACATGGTTGCTTCAATTCCGGTAACTGATGTTGCTTACATCAAGGTTTTTCGTCCTCCATTTATGGGAGGTACCGGTGGCGGCAGCGCCGGAGCTATAGCCATATATACCCGGCGGGGCGATGACCAAAAACGGGAAAGCGGAAAAGGATTGTCAAATAATTCAATAAGCGGATATACCGCCATCCGCCAGTTCTATTCTCCTAATTATGAAACCATCAGCGAGGAAAACGAAAAAAAGGATTTGCGTTCTACACTTTATTGGAATCCTTCAGTAACAACTGTTCCGGGGAAGAATAAAGTTATACTTACCTTCTTTAATAATGATATCACCAATGCTTTCAGAGTGGTGATTGAAGGGATGACCAAAGATGGACGATTGGCACATGTAGAACAGGTAATGGAATAGCGATATAACGACAAAATAAAAATCCTCCATAAAAGTTGCTTTACTGTAAGGTAAAATATACAGTAGCATATTGCGCTCGCAAAACGCTTTTATAAAGCTGGTACTTTTCATGCATCCATTCCTGTTACAAAGCATCAGGCAACTGTTTTTTCACAGATTTTTTCAAAGGCGGTATTACTCCAACCCTCCTCTCTGTCTTTTTACTGTAGCTATTTTTTGTTGTTTTGATCAAAGTTTATTTTTCTTTTCCAAAATAAAAACAAAACAACGGGGATATTTTAAGTTCAATTTTCCATTCATCTATATTTTTTCTCATTCATTTTTTTCGATGGCGAAAAAGCCAATTTGACTTCGACATAATAAAATTATATCTCAGCGTAAATATTTAACGCTTCAGTCATCGCATTAACGATGCGTTAACAAAATCAAATACCACACTGCATTACCGCCGATCCCAAAACACTTTTTGAGTGTATTTAAAGAGAATAATTTTAAAAAACATTATTAATCCTAAACATAAAAAATCATGAAAAAGATCCTTTTTTTATTCTTCGCATCTGTTGTTAGCACCGGCATTTTTGCCACTCTGCCCCGCACGATCGATTCATCAGGAAAAATCCAAAAAGTATTTCACCAGGATTTTCCGCAAGTAACGCATTTTAAAATTTATACTTCCGGAGATGAATATGTAGTATATTTTAGTGATGACGCAAATCATTCTTCGGGTAGGGTATATTATGATGCCGATGGTAATATTTTGCAAACTTATAAATACTACACGGGAGAACAACTTCCTCCTTTTATTCGTGCCAAAATAAAAGAAAAATATAATGGCAAAGATATTTCTAACGTAACAGAAATTACCGATACTGACCAGCACTATTATAGCATTATTTTGAGCGACAGTAAACAAATGTTTATCGTGAATTCTGATGAAAAAGGCAACCTGCAATTAATAAAGAAATACAAAAAAGGATGAGGCTGCAGCACTGTAACTAAAACCAAACTTATTTCGTTATAAGTTTGGTTTTTACTTGACATCATACCAGAAACGAAACTAAAGGCCGATAGCTGTTGAGCGTAAAATAACCAGGTTACGCCCTTGCGCAGTTGAGCAGAATTACACAATCATTATAACTTAATCCGTATAACAAACAAAACGCAAATTTCTATTTTCACAAAAATCTTAACCAAAAGATATGGCAACTGTGAATAACAAAACGAAAAAAAGGCTGATAGTAAAACAAGGAAATGAAAATATCATTTTGCCTGTGACGGATATAGCTTTGCTTTATGTTGAAAGCAGAACTGTTTTGGTGATAGATCAGTTTTCCAGAAAATATGTTTTTCAAAAAAGTCTTTCAGAAGTGGAAAAAGATTTGGATGAAAAAATATTCTTCAGAGCCAACCGGCAGGTTATTGTAAACATCCATTTTATAAAAGGATTTATTGTTGCTGAATGCAATAAATTAAATGTTTTGTTGACGGTACCTTGCGCTGTTCCTTCAATCATCATTAGCCAGGAAACGGCGCCATTGTTTAAAAAATGGGTTTGCGAATCTTAAAAGATAAAACCAAATAAGATTCCGGATTTTTTATTTGTTTACTGCATCAATTTCTTTTGCTTCGTTTTCTAATGATTCTTGCATTGGCGCTATTTTTAATTTGCCTGCAAGGATTGCTGTTCCAAATCCCAAAATAGCGATAAGCGTAAATGACCAACGCAAACTAATGGCTTGCGCAATAAAACCTATCATGGGTGGCCCTATTAAAAATCCAAGGAAGCCAATAGTAGATACAGCAGCTAAGGCAGTACTGGCAGGCATAGTAGCGGATCTCCCTGCAAGGCCATATACAATCGGGACTACAGAAGACACACCAAAACCAACAAGCAAAAAACCAATGGTGGCGGTTGATAAAAACGGAAAAATAACCGAAAGTAATAAGCCCGCAGTGATCATTACGCCACTTATTTGTAACATTCGCTTTACTCCAAATCTTGTAACCATGCTATCGCCCAGGAAACGCCCCAGCGCCATTGTGCCGGTAAATGCAACATAGCCCATAGTAACTAAAGTAGCCGGCGATTGCACAATTTTTTTAAAATAAACACCACTCCAATCGGCCATAGCGCCTTCGCAAAGCATAGAGCAAAAAGCAATAAGCCCAAGAAGTAAAATTCTCTTATCAGGTTTTACAAATAGTTTTTGTGCGGTTTTACTGCCCATGTCATGAGGTATAGTTGACTTATAAGAAGTCAAAACAAGTAAAATAGCAAAACCACTTACACATGCAAAATGGATAAACGGCGAAAGATCTTTTGAAACAAAAAAAGTTCCGATGAGCGCGCCGGTAAATCCCGCGATGCTCCACAATCCGTGAAAAGACGCCATTACAGATCTGCCGTATAATGATTCAACACCTACAGCCTGCGTGTTCATCGCGATATTGATAAGATTACCTGCGATGCCGAAAAGGAACAATGAAAGCACCAATTCCCATACCGATGGAGATAAGGCAAGGAGCAAAAGTATAGAAGGATAAAGAACGGCTCCCCATACCAGCATGGATCTGCTTCCGTATTTGGAAACCAGCCAACCGCTGATAGGAAGACTTACCATCAACCCCGTGGGCAATGCCAACAAAACACCGCCCAAACCGGCATCACTTAAATGTAATTTATTTTGTATCGCAGGAATGCGGCTGGCCCACGTAGAAAATGTAAGCCCTGCAATAAAGAAAAAAAAGCCGGCTGCGATCCGGTACCTTCTTAGTAATTCCGTTCGATTCTGATAATTACTTTCCATTTTTTATTTTGAAGATGCAAATGTAAAACGTTAATAAGAAATCATCTTTATCTTTCATAGAGACGGAGCCGTTTTCCAGCTACTACAAATTTGCAGGCAACTCAAAGAAAATAAGAGAACTATTGTAAAAAAGAAAAAAGTTTTTTTTTATTCATAGCAATTAAAATGCTGGATTTAATTGTTGGTTAATTATGAAACTTCATTAAAATTGATCCTGCAAAATATTTTATGAAATTATATGAAAGCGTTCTTTAACAGAAAGACACTAAATCGCACACGACGCCAAAAATACTTTTTTATCCCGATTTCTGACCTTAATGAAAAAAAGGTAATTTTTTACATTTTAGGCACAATTAATGTGTCGGTATTTTATAAAGATTTTAGATCGTTTGTACATTCAAACAAAATGGGTTAAACCCAACAAAATTTATCAATATGAAAGCAATCAGAGTTCACCAGTTTGGAGGTCCCGAAGTATTAAAGTACGAAGAAGCGCCACGGCCCGTGCCCGCAGCAGATGAAGTACTAATAAAAGTTTATGCAACCGGCATGAATCCTGTGGATTGGAAAATGCGCGCCGGACTGGCACAATCGCTTTTTCCTATCAAACTGCCTTTTATTCCAGGATGGGATGTATCAGGCGAAATAGAAGAAGCAGGCAGCAATATATTAATCTATAAAAAGGGAGATGAAGTGTATGGCAGGCCAGACGTAACCCGCGATGGCGCTTATGCAGAATATGTAGCAGTGAAAGCCAGTCAGATTAATTTTAAACCTAAAAGTATAGACCATGATAAAGCAGCCGCAGTGCCGCTTGCAGGGCTTACAGCCTGGCAGGGATTATTTGATTACGGGCATTTGGAGGAGAAGCAAAAAGTTTTGATACACGCGGCTGCCGGAGGTGTAGGATCTTATGCAGTGCAATTGGCTAAATGGAAAGGCGCTTATGTAATCGGCACTTCATCTGAAGAAAATATTGATTTTTTATTTGACCTCGGCGCAGATGAAGCCATAGATTATAAAAATGAAAAGTTTGAAGATAGACTGAAAGATCTCGACCTGGTATTCGATCTTATCGGCGGAGATACACAAGAGCGTTCTTTAAAAGTAATTAAGAAAGGAGGAAGGCTGATAACCACTGTGCAACCAAAGTACCAGGAAGAAGCAAAAGCAAAAGGCATTCACATGGAGGTTTTTATGACAAAGTCGCTACCTGAAGAATTAGAGCAGCTCGCGAATCTTATTGATTCAGGAAAAATAAACCCCATTGTGACCAGGACATTCCCGTTAAAAGATGCAGCCGAAGCACAAAAGGAAATGGAAAAAGGTCATACAAGAGGGAAGATAGTGCTGACTGTGGTTTGATTTAGATTTAGTTCATCATTGGTTATATTTTATTGACAGTAAATCAAGTAATAACCGTGATTTTTATTTTGGCGTTGAAAGTTTACTTTAGATTCTTCTACCAACCATCATTTGGTAAATATCTAAATTCACTGTGATAATCCTTAAAATGTTAGAAAAGGTATTTTGGGAAATTGGTTGGGTTTTGAGTAATATTGGTGCTACGCGACAGCTTAAAATACCACAATGGAAATAACAGCAAGACATTTTAACAGAGCAACTTTCTTGACAATTCTAACTGTTGGACTTGCGGGGCTTCAATCTTATTTGCTTTGCTTTTGCACAATAGACTATGCTCACAGAATTATATCTGTATATTTTTATTGAGCTATTTATTTTTATTGTGGCAATTTTGACAGGATTTAAAAATAAATTTTTCGGAACCGTCCGTATAACATGCCATTTAAACTGACCCCATGCGAGCACTAATTCCTTTTATTTTTTTGACACTTCTTGGTTGTTCATCGGAACAAGGCAAATTAAATACTAAAACAGATACAACAAAGACAATCACAAAGGTTGACACAATTTCAAAGGAGGACGAAAGCCAGGTTGGCTTTAGAAAGGAATTTATTGCAGCATATCCGAAACCAGTTTTCATTGACACGTTTTTTGTTTACAATGGAAAAAAGTTTGAAGCAGTTTTTCGCCATTTCTGTACAATGGACAAAGGATTGGTTGTTCCTGCCAGATATAATTTTGATACAAACAAAGACTTTGCAACGCACAATTTTATTTCTGATCTAATATTGCTTTCAGACAACGATACTCTGTTCAAAAAGCAGATTACGAAATCAACTTTTGACAATTTACTTGACAGCTCTTTAAAAAAATATGCGACACTTTTGTACCCAAACTTCTATATTAAAAATGACAGCATAGAAATTAATTACAGTATTTCAATTCCTGTAACTGACATAGGCGTTAGTGTTAATATAAAGTTTGACAAAAAGGGGAAGTACATAATTGGACAATAAACGGCATGTAAAATGCGTCGTTAGTAGTGGCAGACTTGCTTTTACTTACCTTTTGTTCGTTGATCATTCCCGAATAAATTCACCACCGAACGCCGTAAGCCATCAGTAGTGATGCTAAATCCGGGTTGACCACCTCAATTTAGCACTAACAAAAATATCTTTATTCGTAATCGGCAAAAATTTCGTCCTTATAACACCACATCCATTTTTCCCCCGGTTGAGCAGAAATAACTACTGGATGATGGGTATGATGATAATGTTTTGTCATGTGCTTATTAGGAGATTGATCGCAACATAAAGTAGCGCCACAAGTCTGGCAGGTACGCAAGTGTACCCAATCACTGCCTATTTTTATACATTCTTCGCACACCAATTCTTTTGGCTGTTTCAACTCTTTTATTTTCCGGATATGCTCGCATATTTCCTGGTTTTCCATAATAATATTTTTTATTAGTTGAAATTAATTTGATTTTTTTTAAGCTGCAAAAAAAAGTTATAGCAGATTAGGCCGGGGCCTTTTTATTATACTGAGGCCTTTTTTATATAAATCTATTACCGCCTCATAAAGTACCTTGAAACAAATTAAAAAAAATTTATAACAGGCATACCTAACCGAAATAATTTTTAAATATGTCTTTTGCAGTAAAGCAACAAATCCGATAGCTATCGGATCGGAATTTTTATTTTTTATTTGCGGACATAGCTTGAATTGCCGGACAATAGTGACTTTTATATATCCAATCTGATTTTCTTTTTAGATATTTGCAAAAAAATAGAATGCGAATTGCGATTAACGGAATGGGGCGCATAGGACGTCTTTTATTCAGAAGGGTGATGGATGATAGCCAATTTGAAGTAGTAGCAGTTAATGATATTATGCCAATTGAAAATCTAACCTATCTTTTAAAATATGATTCAATATATGGCTCTTACCAAAATGAGATAAAAATCCAGGGCAAGTCAATAGTCATTAACAAAAATAAAATAAATTACTTTCAAAATGAAAACCCTGAAAAACTTCCCTGGAAGGACTTAGACATAGATATAGTGCTTGAATGTTCGGGGAAATTTTCGGACAAAGCATCCGCATCAAAGCATCTCACCGCAGGAGCTAAAAAAGTTTTGCTATCTACCACAGGAGCCTCTGATATTCCTTTATTGGTTTATGGACACAATCAAAACGGCTCCATTGCCAATCTAAATATTCTTTCACCAGGTGGCTGCATGACCAATTGCTCAGTGCATATACTCTATATTTTAAATTCAATTGGAATTACATCTGCCCATCTCAATATTCTCCACTCGTACACATCAAGGCAGTCATTAGTTGATTCTCCACATGCGCAATTAAGGAGGGGCCGGGCAGCAGCAGAATCCATTATTCCTGTTGCGATAGACCTGAACAAGGCATTAGACCGTTTATTGCCTTCTTTGCAGAATAAAATAAATGTTTTCTCCACAAGGGTGCCTGTGGCAAACGGCGCTATGGCAGAATTCACGGTTCAATTAACGAAAAATATTACCGCCGGAGAAATCAATAAATTATTTAAGACTGCGGCCAAAATTGAATACAAAGGGATTCTTGATTATACAGAAGAACCATTAGTCTCTCTCGATATAAAAGGCAATACTCATTCGGGTATCATTGACGGCACTCAAACAGCCGCAATAGGAAATCATGTCAGAATCGTTGCATGGTTTGATAATGAATATGGATTCACCAGCCGCATGATGGACTGGCTAAGATATTGGGGAAAATAATTGACTAACGATAATGGATACCCTATTTTAATATGAATCAGCAGTAAACCAACTTTTAACAGGAATTCCTGTTTTTGCAACCTCCTATTTTTTACCAGCTACTACAGCCACCGCCCAATCCGCGGCTTTCCAATATTCGTTTGTGCATTGCCGTTAAAGCTTAATAATGCCATTGAAAGTAATAAGAAAATATCTTTTTTCGTGATGTCTTTTTTGTTTTCAGATCAAGGCTATTTGCGGCAAATAGCCAGCGCGAAAAGTATTGACGATGGATCGGGGAGTAATAATTGTTAACCTGTCCGGCATTGGCAAAACATTCGTTTTATCATAGCCAAACGGTGACCATAAATACATTTTTTGTTCAAGAATTAAATAAGGTTTGTCATCAAACAAAACAAAAGCACCATCAGGTAATTCTTCAATATTTTCCTCATAAGTTACTTTTATTTTATTACGATCTATTCGTTCCTGGTGAAGTATGCCATCTATTTTTGTAATAGAAGTTTTCTCATCAAAATGATATTCCGGATTTCCTTTAATCCATAGAGATTTGAAAAGCTGATAATCATTTCTTCTGCATTCAAAACATGGCCTGTGGCCCGCCGCAAAAGAAGTGGCTTCATCCAGGAAAAACAATTCAGTGTACCGGTTTGGCGACATTACCTTTCTTTTTCGATCATTGAATTCAAGTTTACATGTTATCCACGCTTTCAATTTGAATGACCGGATTATCTGCTGTTCGTCACTGTGAAGAATACCGCGATTGCCCATCCACGCACCGCGTGCTTTTGTTTTTATGATATTACCAAAAGGGTCAACACGATTTTGCAACATAGAAAAATTTATTTGGCTGAGATCAATTGGCGAGTGAATTGAGTTTGTCTTTTAACAACCTACTGCAGTAAACAAATAAATCCGATAGCTATCGGATGAGGAATCCTATTTATAACTTCCCTGCCACTACCATCACAATTTCCCCTTTTACTGCTTTCGAATCAAAATAATCGTGAACCTCCTGCAAGGTTCCTCTTTTAGTTTCTTCAAACATTTTTGTGAGTTCGCGACTTACGCTACATTGTCTTTTTGCCCCAAAATATTCTATGAAGTCTTTCAGTGTCTTTACCAGACGCATAGGGCTTTCATAAAACACCATTGTCCGCTCTTCTTCTGCCATCTTTTTCAGGAAAGTTTGTCTTCCTTTTTTCAACGGCAGAAAGCCTTCAAAGCAAAAACTGTTCATGGGCAGGCCACTATTCACAAGGGCTGGAACAAAGGCTGTGGCGCCCGGCAGACATTCTACTTTAATGCCGTTTTTGATACATTCCCTCACCAATAAAAAACCGGGATCACTTACGCCTGGTGTACCAGCGTCGGTAATCAACGCCATCGTCTTTCCAGCCAATAATTGTTCTGTTAAATGGCCGAGTATTTTATGCTCATTATGTTGATGATAAGAAGAAGCGGGCTTGTCAATATTATAATAACGTAGAAGCTTACCCGAAGTACGGGTGTCTTCCGCCAGGATCAGATCTACAGATTTCAACACATCTATTGCCCTGAAAGTAATGTCGGCAAGATTACCGATTGGAGATGGAACGATGTAGAGCATTTATTTAATGGGATAATGTGATGATTAGCTAATGTGCTAATTGGCTAATCAGTTAATTTCTACAGTAAATTCTTCCATCACCTGGTTGGCCAATAATTTTCTGGCTGCTTCTTCTGCTATGGATTTAGCTTCAGTTGCCGATGCCGCTTCAAGTTTAAGTTGTATATTCTTTCCAATCCTCACATCATTGATGCTCTTAATTCCAAGGTTGGCAAGCCCGCCCAGCACGGCTTTCCCCTGGGGATCCAACAATTCCTTCAAAGGCATTATCTTAATTTCTGCAGTAAAATTCATTCAGCTTTTTTTTGGGATCCGATAGCTTTCGGACCGGTTAATGATAATAAAATATATACGATAAAGACTACCGGTACGGCAATCCATTGCAAAAATAACGCAGCAATAATTGCAACGGCTAATAAAATTATTTTCGGCAAATTGTTTTTAAAGGTAAAGTCACAAAATTTTAAAGACATTATCCGGAGATTGCTGACCATCAAATAACTCAATATAAGAATGACCGCGTATAAAAACCATTTGTTTATAATTATAGCATTTATACCGGCTACTACATTAAAATGCAAAATGAGCGGAAATGATGCTATTACCAATCCTACGGCAGGAACCGGCACACCTTTGAAGGAATATTGCTGATCCGTAGCAAGGTTAAATTTTGCAAGACGGTATGCGGCAGCGCATGCAAGAATAAAAGAGGGAATCAGCCAGCCGATAGAAACATCAAGCCCATTCTCTTCCCTTGCAAAACTAAGTTTCAACAACTGATAAAGAATCATTGCCGGCGCTACACCAAAACTTACCACGTCGCTCAATGAATCCAACTGCTTTCCCATTTCACTGGAAACCTTTAGTAGCCGCGCCACAAAACCATCCAAAAAATCTATTAATGCCGCAATGAAAATGCAAATCGCAGCCCAGGAAATTTTTTCAGGAATATTAAAACTGGTATTATACTGGTCGCGCATGTAAATGATCACAGAATCAGTTTGCAATGCAAAGACAATGGCCATACAGCCAAAAAATAAATTAAGCAGTGTGAAAATGTTGGGGATTTGTTTCATAGTAAATGGTGACGACCGACCACCGACGACTTAACTAGGAGTAGTTCTCCGATTGTCTGTTGTCAGTGGTTAATTGCTTTTTATCAATTGAGTGAATTTTTAAATTTTTGAATCATAGCTACTAAATTATCAAGTCCATCATACCGTCCTCACTTCCTCATCAACCCTTCAATCTCCTCCACCGTCTTCGGTATATTTTTCATTAAATCTACATTTCCATTTTTCGTAATCCAATAATTATCTTCTATACGAATGCCCATTTTTTCTTCTTCAATATAAATTCCCGGCTCTATTGTGAACACCATTCCCGCTTTTATCGGCTCCGTTTTGGTTCCCAGGTCATGAACATCTATTCCAAGATGATGCGAAATACCATGGTATAAATATTTACGGTACGCGCGATTTTCAGGATCTTCATTTTTTATATCCGATTTTTTTAACAATCCTATTTTTTGAAACAACTCTGTTGCTTTATCTCCTACCT
>Ga0207657_10003932_pt1 | contig 15776 bp, 15 predicted proteins | sample KBSC33metaG_FD_184316 | JGI IMG/M metagenome (GOLD analysis project Ga0207657, IMG submission 184316) | Corn rhizosphere microbial communities from Kellogg Biological Station, Michigan, USA - KBS C3-3 metaG (SPAdes) (version 2) | ecosystem: Host-associated > Plants > Roots > Rhizosphere > Soil ... | reverse complement strand
CACGTCGGCCGTGCCGAAGGACGTCCTCTTCAAGATCTTCTCGGGTGTGACCTCGGGCCTGTCGAATGCGCAGCTCGATCCGTTCATCTCGAACATGCATCTCGCGCTCTGGGTCCTCACCGGCATCTCGCTGCTCGGCGCTGCGGTGTCGATGCTTCGCCCCGCGCACGTCGCACACGTCGACCGCGAAGAGATCGCGGAGGCAGCGGCGTGATTCGCATCGGCGAGCTCGCCGAGCGCACCGGCGTCACGCCGCGGACGATCCGCTACTACGAAGAGATCGGGCTACTGCCGGGCGGCGGCCGCGCGAAAGGGACGCACAGGCTGTACATCGACGCCGACGTCGAACGCGTCGCAGAGCTGACACGGCTCCGCGATCTGCTCAACCTCTCCCTCGACGACCTCAAGCAGCTGGTGGAGGCGGAGGAGGCGCGGGCCGAGTTGCGCAAGCGGTTCGAGAGCACGGTCTCGGACGCCGAGCGGCTCGACATCGTCGAGCAGGCGCTGCCCCACGTCGAGACGCAGCTCGAGCTCGTGCGCCGGCGCAAGCGGGAGCTCGAGCGACTCGAGTCCGAGCTTGCCGACAAGCGAAGGCGGCTCGTCGCCCGCCGGCGCGAGCTCAGCTGAGGACGGCGACGCCGGAGCCGCGCTCGACGCGGCCGACGCGGTGCACGGTGAGGTTGCGGGCCCGGAGCTCGGCTTCGAGCGACAGCCCCTTGTCCGCGGGGAGGGAGACGAGGAGCCCGCCGGCCGTCTGCGCGTCGTAGCCGAGCGTGAGGATCTCGTCGTCGACGCCGTCGGCTTCGACCGGCGCGAACTCCCGGTTGCGCGGGTCGCCGCCCGTTTTGATGCCTTCACGTGCGGCCCCGAGCGCGCCGGGGAGCGCGGGCACCGCGTCGATGACGATGCGCACGCCCGAACGCTCCGCCATCTCGTGCGCGTGGCCGAAGAGGCCGAACCCGGTGACGTCGGTCACCGCATTCGGCGCGAACGGCCGGAGCGCCGTGGCGGCGTCGGCGTTCAGCGTCGTCATCGCGACGATCGCAGCGTCGAAGTCCTCGTCGGCGACGACGCCCTTGCCGTGCCCTGCGAGCACGAGCCCGGTGCCGAGCGGCTTCGTCAGGAAGAGCGCGTCGCCGGGGCGCGCGCCGCTCTTCGGCCACACGCCGCCGGGATGCACGGTGCCGACGACCGCGAGCCCGTACTTCGGCTCGTCGTCCCGGATCGTGTGCCCACCGGCGAGGATCGCACCGGCGGCGCGCACCTGCTCGGCCGCTGCAGCGAAGACCGCACCGAGCACCTCCGTCGGCAGCGACTCGGGGAACGCCGCGATCGAGAGCGCGAGGAGCGGGACGCCTCCCATCGCGAAGACGTCGTTCAGCGCGTTCGTCGCGGCGATCCGTCCGAACACGCCCGGGTCGTCGACGAGCGGCGGGAAGAAGTCGACGGTGAAGACGAGCGCACGGTCCTCGTCCAGCTTGTAGACGGCCGCGTCGTCCGCGGGCGAGAGCCCGACGAGGAGGTTCTCGGCCTCGACCGGTACGAAGCCCTTCAGCAGCTCCTCGAGCCGCGCAGCCGAGTACTTCGCGGCGCAGCCGCCGCCGGCGGTCAAGCTCGTGAGCGTCCCGGCCATCGGCCCATGGTACGAAGACGGCGGCCGTGGCCGCCGTCTTCTCAGGGGAGAGTGAGAAGCGCCGTGTTCGGCACTCCTCGTGCGCCGAGTTCGCGGTTCCCGCAGAGTTGCCTTCCTGATAGACAACCCATGTGGAACGGGCGGCGCTGATCACCGGGGGCTCGTCGGGAATCGGTCTCGCGATCGCGCGGATGCTGCGTGACGAAGGCTTTGCGCTCACGCTCGCCTCCCGCCGCCCCGAGAAGGTCGAGGCTGCGGCCGAGGAGCTCGGCGCGGCCGCGGTGGCCGTCGACGTCGGCGACGCGGAGGCGTGCGCGCGCGTCGTGGCCGAGCATCGCGAGCGTCACGGCCGGCTCGACGTGCTCGTCAACTCGGCCGGGATCGGCATCGGCGGGAGCATCGAGAGCCTCCCGTCCAAGCACTTCGACCTGCAGCTGGGTGTGAACCTGCGCGGGCTCTTCCTCGTCACGCAGGCGGCCATCCCGCTCCTGCGCGAGTCGAAGGGCTGGATCGTCAACCTCGCGTCGATCGCCGGCACGCTGCCGACGCCCGGCCTCGCGACCTACGGCGCGAGCAAGGCCGCGGTGATCGCGCTGACGCGCTCGCTGAACGAGGAGCTCGACGCCGACGGCGTGCGTGCCGTCGCGATCTGCCCCGGCTTCGTCGACACCCCGATGGCCGAGTGGTCCGGCCTGGAGCACGACGAGATGATCCGCCCCGAAGACTGCGCCGAGGTCGTCCGGATGCTGCTCCGCCTTTCCCCCCGCGCCAGGATTCCCCAGGTCGTGATCGAGCGCGCCGGCAGCACCAACGGCGACGTCCCCCTAGGCGGCGCCTGACACTACCCGGCTCACCCGAGACCACGCTCTCGGGTGTCCTCCGTTCCGTTCCCGCCGATCGAACGCGTCAGCGTTCGATGGGAACGTCGACGAGATTGCCCCACTCGGTCCACGACCCGTCGTAGTTGCGGACGTCGTCGAAGCCGAGCAGCTCGTGCAGCACGAACCAGGTGTGCGCGCTGCGCTCGCCGATGCGGCAGTACGCGGTCACCTTCTTGTCCGCCGTGACGCCCTTGCCGCCGTAGAGGTCGCGGAGCTCGTCGGCCGCCTTGAACGTGCCGTCGTCACGGACGGCCTGCGCCCAGGGGATCGACTGCGCGGAGGGAATGTGCCCGGTGCGCGACGCGCCCTCTTGCTCGTAGCCGGGAGGCGCCATCAGCTCGCCCGAGAACTCCTGCGGGCTGCGCACGTCGACGAGCGCGCGATCGCTCGCCCCGATCCACTCGAAGACCTGGTCGCGCCGCGCCCGGATCGACTCGTCGCGCTCCTTCGCGCTGTAGGTCGCGGGCGCCGGCTGCGCGGGCTCGGTGGTCAGCTCGCGGCTCTCGTCGATCCACTTCTGGCGGCCGCCGTCGAGGATGCGAACGTCCGCGTGGCCGTAGATCTTCAGATACCAGTAGGCGTAGGCCGCGAACCAGTTGTTCTTGTCGCCGTAGACGACGACCGTCGTGTCGTTCCGGATCCCGCGCTCGCCGAGGAGCTGCTCGAAGCGCTCCCGATCGACGAGATCGCGCTCCAGTGGATCCTGGAGATCGTCGCGCCAGTGCAGCTTCACGGCGCCGGGGATGTGCCCTTCGTCGTAGAGATCGGGATTCTCGTCGACCTCGGCGACGACGACGCTCTCGCTCCCGAGCTGCGCCGCCAGCCAGTCCGTCGAGACGAGGACGTCCTTGACGTAGCCGTTCGTGCTCACTCCTCCGCCTCCATTACTTTCGTTATTGAAGTGCTCTTGAGTGAAGGTATCAGAGCTCGCCGGGCGTCCGGACGATCTTCCACACCATGTAGAGCCCGATCAGCGCGGCGAGCGAGAAGCCGGCGATGCCGAGCCACTCGAAGCGGTGCACGCGGACGATGATGGCCGACGAGAGGAGCAGCGCGCCGACGATGATCGCGGCGCCGACCCGGTTCGCGATCGAGCGGAGGTTCGCCTCGAGCTCGCCGAGGCCCGTCGGGACGACCCCGACCTTGAACGAGCCCTGCTCGAGCTCGCTCAGGACGTGTGCGGCCTTCCGCGGCAGCCGCGTCAGCGGATCGAGCTGCGTGTAGAGATACGCGAAGAGCCGGTTCGGCTCGAGGCGGCGCTCGGCCTCGACGAGCATCACCTCGAGGGCCTCCTCCTCCATCAGCGCGATCGGGTCGAGCTCGGGATCGAGGATCCGCGCGATCGAGTCGGCCTGTGCGAGCGTCTTGCCCACGAGCGCGAAGCTCGTCGGCAGCGCGATCGAATGCTCGAGCGCAATCCGCTGCAGGTCGGCGAGCGACTCGCCCGCACGAATGCCCGACAGCGGACGCCAGTGGAAGCGGGGCAGCTTTCGTCGCACGTCGTGGACGAACCCGGGCTGCTCGGAGCGCATGTCGGTGAGCGAGAGGCCGAGGATCAGGTCGGCGACGTCGTCCGCACGGTTCTGCGCGATCGCGAGCAGGAGCAGCGAAAGGCCGCGTCGTGTGTCGTCGTCGAGGCGTCCGATGAGGCCGAAGTCGAGCAGCGCGAGCCGGCCGTCGGGGGTCAGCAGGATGTTCCCGGCATGCGGGTCGGCGTGGTAGACGCCCTCGACGACCACCTGGAAGACGTACGCGCTGAAGAACTGCCGCGCGAGCTCGCGCGCATCTTCCGGCGCGAGCGCGTGCCCCGCCTCGACCTTCTCGCCCTCGATGTACTCGAGGACGAGGACGCTCTCCGTCACGTAGGGGCGGATCACCTCGGGCACGACCACGAGCTCGTAGTCGTCGACGAGCTTCGCGATCAGCTCCGTGTTGTGCGCCTCCTCGACGAAGTCGAGCTCCTGGCGGAGATGCACCTCGAGCTCATCGGCGAGCGCCTGCACCTGCAGGAGCTGGGCCGCCTCCGACCGGCTCTCGACGAGGCGGGCGGTCGAGCGCAGAACCGAGAGATCGAGCTCGACCTGCTCGACGACGTCCGGCCGCCGCACCTTCACGACGACGTCTCGCCCGCTCTTCAGGAGCGCCCGGTGCGTCTGCGCGACCGACGCCGCGGCGAGAGGCTGGGGGTCGATGCTCGCGAAGACGTCGTCCCCGAGCTCGGCGAGGATCACCGCCTGGATGTCGGCGAACGGGACCGGTGGAACGTCATCGACGAGCTGCGCGAGCTCGTCGATGTAGGGGTCGGGCAGGAGGTCGGGGCGGGAGGAGAGGAGCTGGCCGAGCTTGACGTAGGTTGTGCCGAGCTCCTCGAGTGCCTCGCGGAAGGCGCGGGCGCCCTCACGTGTCGCGTCGCGGTTCCCGCGGACACCGATCTCCGCGAGAACCCGGCGTAGTCCGCTCCGTCGCGCGACGCGAGTGACGTGCAGCGCGCGACGAGTGCGCTCCATGCGTGCGCCCACGCGTGAGAGATGACCCCGTTTGCCGCTGAGGAAACGCCGAGCGGCGCTGGTAGGCAGTGGTCGCGAGGGCACGGGACACCCTCAGACCGACGCATCGCCTACCAGTAGCCGCCGTCGTTGAATCCACCGGAGTGCAGGAGGATTCCGAACTTGCCGAGAATCATCGCGATGAAGACCGCGAGCATGAGGAGGGAGATGAGGCGGGCCTTGGTCACGTGTGCACCTCCTTTCGACCGTTAGAACCTGACGTCCTGGAGCGCCTCAGCCGCAGTGCGGTAGAGGTGTGCTGCAAGCCTGTCGTCGCCGCGCCGTGCCGCCAGATCGCCGCGGGCGACCCATGCCGCCGCGCGATGGCCGGCCGAGCCGAGCTGCGAAAGGCTCGTCTCCGCCGCGGTGAACGCTTCGTCCGCCTCGTCGAGGCGGTTCTGCTCGAGGAGCGCGCGCCCGAGGACGAGCTGCACGTTGCCGACCTCGTCGAGGTAGTCCTCGTTGCCGGCCGACGCGAGGAGCCGGAGCGCGTGACGCGCCTGCTCTTCGGCCTGGTCGACGTTGCCGGTGCGCAGATGGATCTGCGCGAGCGAGGAGACGGCCTGAGCGGCGTCGGCGTCGCGGCCCGTGTCGAGCGCGATCCCGAACGCCTCCTTCAGGAGGCCGATCGCCTCGTCGGTCCTGCCGAGCAGGAAGTTGAGGCCGCCGAGGTTGTTCGTCAGCTGGCCGACGTGCACCTTGTCGGAGAGCTCCTCGTACGCAGCCCGCGCCTTCTCGGCGTAGCTGCGTGCGAGCACCCAGTGACCCTCGCGGTCGGCGACGAGCGAGGCCTGGAAGTAGGCGGCGCCGATCGTGCGCGCGTCGTTCGCGTCCTCCGCGAGCTGGAGCGCGCGCTCGATGTCCTCGCGTGCAGCCTCGTAGTCGCGATGGCGGCGCCAGCAGCGCGAGCGCCAGGAAAGGATGTTCGAGCGAAGCTGGTCGGACGGCAGGCCCGAGCGCTCTGCGAGCGCGAGCGCCTCGTTCAGCAGCCCGAGCGACGTCTGCACGCTGTTTAGCTGGTAGCGGCAGACCCCGAGGGCGTAGAAGACCTCCGCCCGCTCGAGATCGGAGAAGTTGCCCGCCTCGACGAGGCCGCGTGCCTCGTTCAGCAGGTCGAGTGCCTGGCGCACGCCGCCGAGGCGCATCTGCGACCGGCCGGCGCCGAGCAGGGCCCGGACGGAGAGCTCTGCGACGCCCGTGGCGCGCGCCGCGGGCACGAGCGACTCGTATTCCGCGGCCGCGTCCTCGTTGTGGGCGGCCTCGATCAGCGCCTCGGCACGTGCAAGCGCGCCTTCGAGGCGGCCCCGCTCGTCGGTGGCGACGCCGTTCGCGAGAAAGCCGGGGTCGACGCCGAGCCGCGCCGCGAGCCACTCGACCGTCTCGCGCGTCGGGCGCGTCTTGCCGCGCTCGATCTGGGAGACGTACTCCTTCGAGAAGCGCTCGCCCGCGAGATCGCTCTGCGTCAGGCCGGAGGCGACGCGGAGCTGGCGCAGGCGCTCGCCGAGGCGAAGCCCGCTCGGGGCGGCGATGCGACCTTGGGTGAAGGTGTCCTGGGTCATGTGCGGCGTCGAGGCTGAAGTCAACCTCATGCTTCACCAAACTGCAAGGTGGCCGTCTGAGCCTCCCCCAAAAGGGGCATGTTTTGCGGAAAACCCAGTGAAGTAACAGGCCCGCGATCACTTGACTGAGCTACTTGACTCTCCAGGACATGGCGCCTATAGTCAGGCCACCTTGCAACCCGGCCGGACGCCAGGCTCAGGTTTGCAGGGGGCGCACCGGATCATCCGGTGACGAACAGGAGGCGCGGCTGGGCCGCAGAGCCGGGCCTCTGAAGTTCGCACAGGATGGGTCGCGCCCTTTCAAAGAAGGCCCCCGGAGCCGCAGCCGGGGGCCTTCTTCTTTTGCTCGCGGCTACCGCCGCTTCGCGGGGGCGCGCTCGTGACGCCGCGGCGCGCGTGACGAGCGTGCGGTGCGCTGCGGCCAGAGCGCGGTCTGGCCTCCGCGCGCGGATTTCGCTCCCCTCAGAGAGCGTGCTCTTGCCCTCGTCTCCCCGCAAGGTTCGAGTCCACGCTCACCTCGGACGTTCTTTCTCCGTTCTTCTCCCTACGAGGTCAACCAGTCCAGCCTTGCCTGGCGGATCTGTTGCACCTCGTCTTCGGCGAGGAGGCCGATTCTGCGGCCGACCATGCCGAGGACGCCGCCGGCGAGGAACGTCCACGCTTCGGCGTCCGCGTTCCTGTCCGGGTGCAGGACGCCTTCCTCCTGGCCGCGGCGGATGACGGCGGCGATGAAGTCGTGCACCTCGCGCATGTGGCGCCGGAGCTGGCGGCGCAGCTCGGGGTCCTCGTTCGCCTCGCTCAGCGCCTGCACCCACAGCTCGGCCATCTGGAACTTGCAGTCGCGAATCGTCACGTGCCCGCGTCCCATCGCCGCGAACGCCTCGCCGACGTCCGGCGTCGTCCGCAGCACCTCCTCCCACGACGCCCGCGCCTTGCCCCACACGTGGTCGAGCGCCGCGAGATAGAGCTCGCGCTTCGACGCGAAGTGCCGGTAGAGGATCGGCTCGGACACTCCCGCCTCGCGGGCGATCTCGGCCGTCGTCGTGCCGCGATAGCTCCCGTCCGAAAAGACCCGGATCGCCGTCTCGACGAGCGCCGCACGCCGCTCGGCCGCGGGCATGCGCGTCGCCGTCGTCATGCGGCCAGCTCGACGATGTGCGCGCGCTCGACCGCCGGCTTCGTCCTGACCATGACGATCGCGACGATCGCCGCCGCGAACGTGATCCCGGCGCTGACGAGGAGGGCGGCGTGCAGACCGTTCACGAACTGCTGCGCCTGCTCCTGCGGCAGCTTCGTCGGGTGCTGATAGGTGAGGAGGATCGCCCCGAGCAGTGCGATGCCGAGCGAGCCGCCGACCTGGCGGAAGCTGTTCAGCACGCCCGAGCCGACGCCGGCCTTGTCAACCGGCACCGAGCCCATCGCCGCCGAGGTCATCGGCGACATCGTCATCGCCATGCCGATACCGCCGAGCACGAGCTGCGGCAGCAGCGACCAGAAGTCGGTGTGCAGCCCGATCCGCTGATAGAGCAGGAGCGAGACGCCGACGAGCGTCATGCCGCCGCCCATCAACCAACGCGAGCCGACGCGGTCGGAGAGCTTGCCGGCGATCGGGGCCACGATGATGATCAGGATCGTCATCGGCAGGAAGATCGCGCCGGCCTTCGTGGGCGAGAAGCCGAGCACGTTCTGCACGTAGAGGGACACGAAGAAGAAGACGCCGAACATCCCGAGCGAGACGAGCATCGCCACGAGGTTCGCGCCCGCGAACGAGCCGATCCGGAAGAGCGACAGGTCGAGCATCGGCAGCCGCTGCCGCAGCTCGAGCACGATGAAGGCCGCGAGCAGCACGGCCGCTGCGACGAAGAGGCCGACGATCTCGGGCGAGCCCCAGCCGTGCCGGTTGCCCTCGATCAGCGCGTAGCTCAGGGCGAGAAGCGAGAGCCCGGACGTGACGAGCCCCGGCAGGTCGATGCTCTGCTCGTGCGACGTGTCGCGCGACTCGTCGATCACGAGGCGAGAGACGACGATCCCGGCGATCCCGACCGGCACGTTGACGTAGAAGATCCAGTGCCAGTTGATGTTGTCGACGATCAGGCCGCCGAGGAGCGGACCGATCGCGAGCGCCATCGCGGAGACGCCGGCCCAGATGCCGATCGCCTGCCCGCGCTCCTTCGGCGGGAACGTCGCGGTGATGATCGAGAGCGTCGCCGGGTTCATCAGCGCGGCGCCGACACCCTGGACGGCGCGGGCGCCGATCAGGAAGCCCGCGCTCGGCGCGAGCCCGCAGGCGAGCGAGGCGAGCGTGAAGACCGCGAGGCCGGCGATGAACATCTTGCGGCGGCCGTAGAGATCGCCGAGCTTGCCGCCCGTGATCAGCAGCGCCGCGAAGGTCAGGGCATAGGCCGTGACGATCCACTCGAGCGAGGAGATCGACATGTGCAGGCTGCGCTCGATCGAGGGCAGCGCGACGTTCACGATCGTGTTGTCGAGCATGATCATGAAGAGGCCGAAGGCGACCGCGGCGAGCGTCCACCACTTGCGGTTCTCCTCGGCGAGGATGCGTGCTTTCATCGACTAGAGCTCCCGGTTAGCGTCCACTAAGTTAGTGGGCGCTAGGTTAGCGGAAGGGGCTAGGGTTCCGCAACGTGGCGTTCATCTGGAGCCCGCCGCCCGAGCTCGTCGAGCGGGCCAACGTGACCCGGCTCGCCCGCCGGCTCGGCGCCGCCGGCTACGCGGAGCTGCACCGGATCTCCGTCGAGGAGCCCGACCGCTTCTGGCCCGTGCTCGTCGACGATCTCGAGCTCGAGTTCTCGCAGCCGTGGGAGTCGGTCGTCGATCTCTCTCGCGGCCCCGAGTGGGCGACCTGGTTCAACGGCGGCCGCGTGAACGTCGCGCGGGTCTGCCTGCACCGCTTCGTCGCGACGCGCCCGGACGACGAGGCGCTCGTCGGCTGCTACGAGGACGGGACGCGCGAGTCGCTCTCCTACGCGGAGGCGTCGCGCCAGGTCGCGCAGCTCGCGGAGGCACTGGCCGACCTCGGCGTCGGGGCGGGCGACCGCGTCGCGATCTTCATGCCGATGTCGCCGGCCGTCGCGATCGCGGCGCATGCGTGCGCGCACGTCGGCGCCGTGCACGTACCCATCTTCAGCGGCTTCGCCGCGCCCGCGATCGCCTCGAGGCTCGCCGACTCGCAGGCGAAGGTCGCGATCTGCGCCGACTGGTCGCTGCGCCGCGGCACCCGCGTCGCCATGCGCGAGACGCTCGACGAGGCGGGACCGCACGCGCTCGAGCACGTGATCGAGTGGAACAGGCAGTCGCGCACCTGGCCCGAGCTCGTGACCCGGCAGCCGGGAACGCTCGCACCGCTCGAGGTCGACTCCGAGGCGCCGTACCTGCTGGCATACACGTCGGGGACGACGGGCCGCCCGAAGGGCGCGAAGCTCGTCACCGGCGGCTTCCTCGTCTCGATCGCCCGCGAGGCCGCCTACCAGACCGACGTCAAGGCCGGTGACCGCGTGCACTTCGCGACCGACATGGGCTGGATCATGGGCCCGTGGACCGTCGTCGGCGCGGGCGCCGCCGGCGCGACGATCGTCTTCGCCGAGGGCGCGCCCGACCGGCCCGTGGACCGCCTCTGGTCGCTCGTCGAGTCGGAGCGCGTGACGATGCTCGGCCTCTCGCCCACGCTCGTACGCGCGCTGATCCCGCACGGCGACCCGACGGCCGACCTCTCCTCGCTCCACGCGATCTGCACGACCGGCGAGCCGTGGAACCCCGATCCGTACCGCTGGCTCTTCGACAAGGTCGGCGGCGGCACGACGCCGATCGTGAATATCAGCGGCGGCACCGAGGTCGGCGCGTGCTTCCTCTCGACCGTGATCGTCGAGCCGATCAAGGAGGTCGCGCTCGGCTTCCCGGCGCTCGGCCAGGACATGGACGTCGTCGACCAGCGGGGCGAGCCGGTGCGCGGCCAGGTCGGCGAGCTCGTCTGCCGCCGGCCGTGGCCCGGCATGACGCGCGGCGTCTGGGGCGACGACGAGCGCTACCTCGAGACGTACTGGCGCCGCTTCCCGGGCATCTGGACGCACGGCGACTGGGCGTCGATCGACGAGGACGGCTACTGGTTCCTGCACGGCCGCTCCGACGACACGCTGAACATCGCCGGCAAGCGGATCGGCCCCGCCGAGCTCGAGTCGGCTGCGATCGGCAGCGGCGTCGTCGCCGAGGCGGCGGCCGTCGGCGTGCCCCACGAGGTGAAGGGCGAGGTCGCGTGGATCTTCTGCGTCGCGAAGCCGGGCGCCGAGGCCGCCGACGCGACCGTCGCCGACGCGGTCGTCGGCGTGCTCGGCAAGGCGTTCAGGCCGGAGCGGATCGTCTGGGTCGATGCCCTGCCGAAGACGCGCAGCGCGAAGATCGTGCGGCGTGCGGTGCGCGCGCGGGTGCTCGGCAAGGATCCGGGCGATCTCTCGTCGCTCGAGAACCCCGAGTCGCTCGAGGCGATCGGGCGGGCCATTGGCTAGCGCGCGCGTCACAGCGCTCGTTACGGGCGGCGGGCGCGGCATCGGCGAGTCGATCGCGCGTGGGCTTGCGGCCGACGGTTTCGACGTCACCGTCACCGGACGCACACGCGACCAGGTCGAGGGCGTCGCCGGGGACATCGGCGGCCGAGGCCTTGTCGGTGACGTCTCGCTCCGCCACGACGTCGCCGAATGGGCGCGCGAGGTCGGCGATCTCGACGTCCTCGTCTGCAACGCCGGCATCAGCGGGCCGGGTGAGGCGCTCGCCGATGTGGACGCCTGGTGGCGGACGTTCGAGGTGAACGTGCTCGGCGTCTACCTCTGTTGCCACGCGTTCGCGCCGCGCATGGTCGCGCGGGGGAAAGGGCGGATCGTCAACGTCGCGAGCGGCTCGGCATACCTGCCCGCCTCCGGCCGCGGCAGCACGGCGTACGGCGCGTCGAAGGCGGCCGTGCACCGCTTCTCGGAGCTCCTCGCCGCGCAGCTCGCTCCACAGGGCGTGCAGGTCTTCTCGATCAGCCCCGGGCTCGTGCGCACCGAGATGACGAGCGGGTTCGGGGACGATGCCCCGTGGACGCCGCCGGAGTGCGCGCCGACGCTCGTGCGTGCTCTCGCCTCAGGCGAGCTCGACGCCCTCGCCGGGCGCTATCTCCACGCCGAGCACGACCCGCCCGACGAGCTGCGCCGGCGGATCGCGGAGATCCAGGCGGGTGACCTGAACGCGATCCGCCTGCGCAGGTAGGCGAGGTCGCCCACCTCGATCCCGCCGTCTGGTTCTAAGCGACACGCTCGCCGCAGATGTACAGGACGCCGTCCCGCGTCTCCGAGATCGGCTCCCAGGGCCGGTGCGGCTCGGCATGACCGGGACGCAGCAGATGGACGACCTCGTGGCCGCGCGCGTGCAGGAGCTCCGCGATCAGGCGCCGGTGGCAGCGCCACCAGAGCGTCTCGGCGCACATGAAGCACGGCTCGGGCTCGCCGAGCGCCGACTCGAGGGCGGCCTGCCACTCCGCCGTGCCCATGCGCGCCGCATAGCTCCGGAACGCGGCGACGCGAATGCACGCGAAGCGCTCCTCGCCCGGCTCGCCGCTCCGACGGCCGCCGAGCTCGACCGCGTGGCGATAGGCGACGCCGGCCGCGGCGAGCGACGCCTCGAGCGCGTCGCGGTCGAACTGCGGATGCCGTCGCGAGGCCGGGAAGCGCCGCACGTCGACGAGCGTCGCGACGCCCGCTTCGGCAAGGCAGGCGAGCAGCTCCTCGGCAGGCCGTGTGCCGTGGCCGATCGTGAAAACGCGCATCCCCCATTCGTACACTGGGAGCGAGATGCGGCTCGCGCTCGCCCAGATCAACCCCGTCGTCGGCGATCTCGAAGGGAACCGAGCCCTGATCCTCCAGCGGGTCGCCGAGGCGAAGGACGCCCGCGCCGACATCGCGCTCTTCCCCGAGCTCGCGGTCACGGGCTACCCGCCCGAGGACCTGCTGCTCCGCCCCGGCTTCGTGCGCGCCGCCGAGGCCTCGCTCGCAGAGATCGCGCGCTCGGCGCGCGGGATCGTGGCGGTGGTCGGCACGCCGCGGTTCGAGCGCGACCTCTTCAACGCAGCGGCCGTGTGCGCGGGCGGCGAGGTGAAGTCGTTCGTGAAGAAGCGGTTCCTGCCGAACTACGGCGTCTTCGACGAGTTCCGCTACTTCGCACCGGGTGACGGCATCACGCTGTTCGAGCACGGCGACACGCTCGTGGGCGTGACGATCTGCGAGGACATGTGGCAGCCCGGCCCGCCCGCGACCGACCTCGCGCTCGCCGGCGCGCAGCTGATCGTCAACATCTCCGCGTCGCCGTTCCACCTGCTGCGCGACCGTGAGCGGGAGGAGATGTTCCGCACGCGGGCGCGCGACACCGCCGCGTTCGTCGCGCTGTGCAACATGGTCGGCGGGCAGGACGAGCTGATCTTCGACGGGCACTCGTTCGTGATCGACGACGAGGGCGTCGTGCTCGCACGGGGCAAGGGATTCGAGGAGGAGCTGCTGCTCATCGACATCGACCCCTCATCGGTCGTCTCGCGCCGGCTGACGGACACGCGCCGGCGAGCGCTTGCGCAGGATCGCGGCGAGGTCGGGAATGTCGAGGTCGTCCACATCGGGGCCGCGCACGCGCACGACGACCTCCTGGAGCCGGTCCTCACGCCGTTCTGCGACGACCTCGAGCAGATGCGGCTCGCCCTCGAGCTCGGCCTCGGCGACTACGTGCGCAAGAACGGCTTCACGGACGTCGTCGTCGGCGTCTCCGGCGGGATCGACTCCGCACTCGTGGCCGCGCTCGCCGCCGAGGCCCTCGGGCCCGAGCGCGTCCACTGCGTGTCGATGCCGTCCCGCTACTCGTCCGAGGGGACGCGCGGCGACGCGCGGCGGCTCGCCGAGAACCTCGGCTGCTCGTTCCGCGAGATCGCGATCGAGCCGATGGTCGAGGCGTTCGGCGCCGCGCTCTCGGAGGCCTTCGAGGGGCGGGAGCCGGACCTGACCGAGGAGAACCTCCAGGCGCGGATCCGCGGCGTGCTCCTGATGGCGCTCTCGAACAAGTTCGGCTGGCTGCTCGTCGCGACCGGCAACAAGTCGGAGATGTCGGTCGGCTACGCGACGCTCTACGGCGACATGGCCGGCGGGTTCGCGCTCCTGAAGGACGTCTTCAAGACGGACGTCTTCCGGCTCTCGCGGCACCTGAACGAGCGGGCCGGCCGCGAGCTCGTCCCGCAGACGACGATCGACCGCGCGCCGAGCGCCGAGCTCCGCGCCGACCAGCTCGACGAGGACTCGCTGCCGCCGTACCCGCAGCTCGACCAGGTGCTCGCCGCATACGTCGAGGACGACCGCACGCTCGAGGAGCTCTCCACGGACGGCTTCGACCCGGGCGTCGTCGAGCGCGCCGTGAAGCTGATCGACCGCGCCGAGTACAAGCGCCGCCAGGCCCCGCCGGGCGTTCGTCTCCGCCCGAAGGCCTTCGGTCGCGACCGGCGCACGCCCATCACCAATCGCTGGCGCTCCTGAGCAGCCAATCGAGGTCGTACGGCGGGTACGGCATCGAGGCGAGCTCGCCGAGCGTGAACCAGCGTGCACCCTCGGCCTCGCTCACGACCTGGGCTTCGAAGAACGGAACGCGCACGAGGTAGTTGCGATTCCGCTGGCCGCCGAACCCGGGCTCGAGCATGAAGTACCGCTCGGTCTCGTACAGCAGCGGGCCGAGCTCGTACTCCTCGATCCCGATCTCCTCGCGGATCTCACGGCGGAGCGTCTCCTCGTCCGACTCGCCCGGCTCGATCCCGCCGCCGGGCGGGATCCACCACTCGTCGAACTCGTTGAAGTACCGCAGGAGCAGCGTCCGTTTGTCGGGCGTCGCGACGATCGCGCGAACCGCCTGCCGTAACGGCAGGCCCGACGCGCGGCCCGAGAGCTCGTGGAACAACCGCAGCCGCTCCCGCCACGGCACCGCGGCATTCGCCGGCGAGGTCGACGGCAGCACGAAGAGCCGCGTCGCCCCGAGCGTCCGCGCTTGGAGGCCGAGCGCCGGCCGCTCGCCGAAGGCACCGCGGTACGCTTCCTTGCCGACGAAGCCGATCCAGCCGGGCTCGAGCTCGCGGGCGAGCCGCTCGAGCCGCTCCGCCGCGCCGGCGAAGTCGGCGCGGCGCAGGTCGCCCGAGCCGGGCGTCGTCCGCGGCGCCGCGTTCGTGATGCCGATGCCCTCGGCGAGGAGCGCGAGCTGCTCGGAGGGTGCGTAGAGGCGCGGCGTGAAGCGGGCCGCGTGCAGGAGCCGCCAGAAGTCGTTGCGCGGATTCGCGAAGTGCGCGCCCGCGGCCGCGGAGACGCGGCCGGGGTTGATCCCGCAGAAGACGACCCGGAGGCCGGGGGCCAGGACGTCCGGGACCGCGCTCGGACTCTCTATGCCGCTTCGGGCTCGTCGAGCCGCGCGTCGATGCGCTCCTCGAGCGCGCGGCGCAGAGCCTCGCCCGTGACGGTGGTCTCGAAGCGCGGCCGGCGCGGCTCGGCACGGGTGATCGTCACCGTCTGCTCGAAGCCGCCGTAGAGACGGGCCTGGCACTCGGCTTCCGTCATCGTCCTGAGCCGAATCACGCCCGAAGCGTAGGCTCCGGTCCGGACGTCAACCGCCTTCGAGGGGCGCCATCGTCAGCCCGTGCGCGGCGAGCTGCTCCCAGTAGAGCTCGGCCTGCTCCTGCTCGCCCGACCAGACGATCGCCTGGCCCGAGCGGTGGATCGCGTTGGCGAACGACATCCCCTTGTCGTAGGTGACACCCGGCAGAACGGCCGAGAGCGCGAAGGCCACGCCCTCGAAGGTGTTGTGGTCGTCGTTCAGGACGATCACGTGGCACGGCCGCCCGAGGCCCGCGCCGGTGCCCCGGTCGAGCTTCTCGCGCGGCGGCGTGAGCGTGGTCACGAGCCGATGGTAGTCCGGTAGCTTCAGGAGGATGGGCACCGCCACCTTCGACGTCGCCGCCGTGCGGGCGCGCTTCTCCGCGCTCCAGACCTCGACCGCCCTCTTCGACGCGCCGGGCGGCACCCAGGTTCCGGACTCCGTGATCGACGCGATCGCCGCCTACCTTCGCGAGTCGAACGCGAACCTCGGCGGAGCCTTC
>Ga0207657_10003931_pt1 | contig 15777 bp, 10 predicted proteins | sample KBSC33metaG_FD_184316 | JGI IMG/M metagenome (GOLD analysis project Ga0207657, IMG submission 184316) | Corn rhizosphere microbial communities from Kellogg Biological Station, Michigan, USA - KBS C3-3 metaG (SPAdes) (version 2) | ecosystem: Host-associated > Plants > Roots > Rhizosphere > Soil ... | reverse complement strand
CGGCACGCTCGCATACCTTGAGCATGTCTTCAGCCTATCCGCAATGGGCTGAAGACATGCTCAAGGTATGCGAGCGTGCCGAGATGGCATCCAGCCATCTGCCGGCGAATTTTGCCTACAACTATTTATCGCAGGTTCACGGCGGGCTTTGAACAAGCCCGCCTGCGGAAATCCGCGCTCAAGCAAACCGCATGCCGCTTAACTTGAATACACGTGAGATCTTGACCAGATTGTCGGTCTGCTCTCGCAGCGACGCTGCGGCAGCCGCTGTTTCTTCCACCAGTGCAGCATTCTGCTGTGTGGTTTGGTCCATCTGGACGATCGTCTGACTGATGTGTTCGAAGCCCCCGATCTGTTCCTTGCTGGCCGTGGTGATTTCACCAATGATATCGGTCACGCGCTTGACGCCGGCAACGATCTCTTCCATGGTGGCACCCGCCTGATCGACCAGTTGCGCGCCGATATTCACCTGCTCCACCGAATTGTCGATCAGTCCCTTGATTTCCTTGGCGGCAGTGGCCGAACGTTGCGCAAGATTTCTAACCTCGGAGGCAACCACCGCGAAGCCCCTGCCCTGTTCGCCGGCGCGTGCCGCTTCCACTGCCGCATTCAGGGCCAGAATATTGGTCTGAAAGGCAATTCCCTCGATGACGCTGATGATATCAACAATCTTCCTCGACGAATCATTGATCCTGCCCATCGTGTCAACCACTTGCGACATCACCGTGCCGCCCTTGAGTGCGGCCTCGGAGGCCGATACCGCCAAGGCATTCGCCTGGGCTGCGTTATCCGCATTGTGACGGATAGACGCGGTTTCCTCTTCCATCGAAGATGCTGCCTGTCCCAGTGAACGCGCCTGCTCCTCGGTACGAGAGGAAAGATCGAGATTGCCGCTGGCGATCTGCTCCGCCCCCGTGCAAACCGTCTCCGAAGCAACCTGAATCTGCGATACCGTCTTCGCCAGCGTTTCCTGCATGGTCTTCATCGAAGACAGCAGACTGTTGCGATTGCCATCTCTGATAGCGATCTCCATCGTCAAATCGCCGGTTGCAATGCGCCGCGAAATATCGACTGCATATTCCGGTTCACCGCCGAGACTGATAAGCAGCCCTCGAGTGATGATTACTGCAACCGCGATGCCCGCACCAAGCGATAAGGCAAAAATTGCCAACATCAGCCAACTGGCGGAATTGATCTTTTCCTTGGCGAGCGCTTCGTCATTCTCGTTACGCTTGGTTGTGTTCTGCACCACCTGATCGATCACCTTGCGATGAGCTTCGTAAGATTGCTTCATGCGCGCCATGGCCGCAGCCGTTGCGTCTTTGTCCTGTTTCCGCACGGCCGGAATGAGTTCGTCGAATGCAGTCTTGTAGAAAGCGATCGCCGGCGTATACGCTTGGTTTAGAAAGAGATCCCTCAAGCCATTGTCGAGCTCTTCCTTGAGCCAGAATTCGTGACGTGTATCGTAGTCGTCCTTCAATGTCTTGAGGCGCGCGGACAATGCATCCTGTTCCCCCTTGTCCGTGGCAGCGGCCAACTGCAGGCTGACCTGATAGGATTCGATGATATATTCCGGCGGCGGCAGGATATCGGCGATCAAATCCTTGCCTTGCACGATACGCTGGTAAACAGGACCGTTCACCTTGAGATCGTTCAACGTCTTGAAAGACCAGGCGCAATACAACCCGAATCCCAACACGAAAACACTGATCAAAAATGCAAAACGGTGCGACAGCTTCAGATTACGGAAGATAGTCATCGTTATGTGCCCCTTGAATTTCCAGAGTCTGTCATGAACTCATGACAGACTCCAAACAGTCCCTGTCAAGCCTACGAATATACAGCGGTCTGGCCACATATATTTCATTAAGAAACTTTTTTGTGAAATAGAGCAACACTAAAATTAATTTCAGGAATTCCCTACTCAAGATCCGTTGCGAGTTGATTTGTTTATATCGTCTTGCTGATCATGACGAACAAACGGTAGGTTTTCGGCTGAGTTAGAAGCAGAAGCGACCGGCTGTGCAATGTGAATGGTTACTGCAAATTGATTGCATTACAGCTTCAGCTTTGATCCATCATAAAACCTGAATGAATAGCGCTTGAAGCACCAGCCTCAGATTGTTTAACGTCTTGTTTCAATCTAAGGAGCTTCGTAATGCAATCACTCGCATCAGCAAAAGAGGCCCTCAAGGCGGAGCTTGACCACGTACGCCAGGGGGCCGAGTACTATCAATCGCTTGTAGTGGCGCTGGAAGAAGCGCTTGCAAAGTTGGAAGGTTTTGTTGAACCGGAAGACGAGGAGATGATGTCCCAAACGCCGCGCCCGCCAAAGCGCAGTGTGGTGGCTCCCAAGAAAGCGGCCAAACGCGGCCGCCCTGCAAAATCGGCAGTGGGCGGCCGTCTTCCTCCTACAGGCATGGACTTCTGGCTGAAGCTGATTTCCGATGAACCGAAATCGGCCAGCGATATTCTGAACGCCGCAGTATCGGTGCTGGGTATTGACCCGAACGAGGAACAGCTCAAGAAATTATCGCAACGTCAAACTTATGCGCTGAACACCTTGGTCAAGGAAAACAAGATCGCCGATTCCGGTGCTCGCCGCACACGCCGCTTCTTCGTGCGCGGCATGTCCGAGGCGCGGCATTGATGAGAATGTGCAACAGCCTTTGCAAATGAAGATTGCATGAGTGTCACGAAAGTGACACTCATGCCGTCTTAGCTTTTTATATTCAGATCTTTATATTCAGATAGCTTCGTGGCCATTGACCCGCATGTCTTTTTGATATGCGGGTCTTCTTTTTTTAAAGAAGGAAAGCGGAAAGATACCTTTGCCATCGATCATCCTGATTTGATCTTTTCTTTACCTTATGATTTTCATCCATTTAGGCAATAGTTCCATTCAGGACTAAGACAATTAGCGCAGTTTGCTGATCAGTGTAAGGGAGCTATCAAATTGCTCTAAGCGTAGCCGCATGCACTCATCCCCCGATCTGCCTGAACGGATCGAGCGCGAGATCGATCATGCGGCGCTCACGCACTACCATTTCCGCAACTGCTGTCATGCCGTAACGCAGCGGATAACGCTGGTCGCCGATCACGTAATAATCGCGCTCCAGTTTGATGCGGCCTTCATAAATGGGCTGTCTGGATTGCGGCGATGGTTTGGTGGCGGGCGAAATGAATTCCAATGTGCCGTCGATCATGCCGTAGCGCTGATAGGGAAAGGCGTTGAACTTCAGCATGACGGGCAAGCCTTCACGCAGAAAAGCACGGTCTTGCTCGGCGATTTCGACCTTGAGAACCGGGCGCGCGTTTTTCGGTGCGATACCGCCCAAAGGCGTGTTGGCCTGGATCTTGTCACCGGGCTGGGTTGAGGTGACATCGGTGACGATGCCATCGACCGGCGCGACGATCAAAAGGAAGTTGTCCTTGTCGATGTTTTCGAAACGAATGCGGGCGGCGGCATCGGCGACCAGGCGCGCGGTTTGTACTTGCAGGCGCAGCTTGTCTTCGGCATTGGCGACTTCCCGCGCTGCAGCCTCGTATTGCAAGCGCAGCTTGTCGAGTTCCTGGCCGCTGGTTTCCAGTTGCGCCCTGGCCTGCCCGAATTCCATGCTCTGGCGTGCGCTCAGTTCGGAAACGCGCGACTGTGCGATCCGATAGGCATTTTCCGCCGCCAGCAGCGCATTCCTTTTAGAATCGACCTGCACTTGCGATACCCCGCCACCACCTGGCAGTGCAAACAGCCGTGCGTATTTGTCCGCCTCGCCCTTGGCTGCATCACGGGCGCGACGTGCTTCCTCCACATTCGTGCGTGCTTCCTGTAGTTGCGCGCGCTGACCCTCGGCCAGCTTGCTAGTACCTTCGGCAACGCGCTTCTGATGCAGACGTTCCTCCACTTCCATCTGTTGCTTCAGCGCCGCAACCTTACGTTCCATCATCGCTTTCTTTTCGGGGAATTGCTTCCACTCGCGTTCGGCATCTTCGAGCTTCAATTGCGCTTCGAGCGCCTGAGTCGCTGCTTCGATTGCGCCTCTGGCATTGAGCCTGGCGACCACGTCGCCCTTGGATACCGGCTGGCCTTCTGCCATATACAGGTTGGCCAGTTCGCCATCTATGGGCGTGTATAGACGCCGCACTTCGGAATCGGGGACTAATGCGCCTTGTGCTGACACGATCACATCGGCATGACCGAAGATGGACCAGATCAGCGCGACTACAACCAGTGCCGCCATTGCAACGACACTGGCTTGCATGAAGCGCCGTGGCTCGGCGCTTAGAATCGCGATGCCTTCGGCGCTGTGATCTTCGAGCGCTTCAGGTAAGGGCTTCAGGTGGGGTTTATTCATTCCCTAAGTACCTCTGCGAAATAGATTACGGTTCCCTCTCCCTATTTCTGCCCCCCTCTCCCGCAAGCGGGAGAGGGGTAGGGGGTGAGGGGGATCGCGAAACCTTTTGCGGTCTTTGCAAGCACCCTCATCCCCTACCCTTCTCCCGCCTGCGGGAGAAGGGAGCTAGCCTGATTCGCTTGAGCAACGCAGAAAATGTCAAAAACTTTTTGTGGACCTGCTTAGCTTATTTTCCTCCCCCCCCAACAACTCCATCTTCGATTTCAACAAAGCCGGCTCCAGCACCGCCTGCAACTCCTGCAGCGATTTACGCTGCAACTCCATTTCCGTATCGATCTCTTGTTGCTGGTCATTCCATTGCGGCGGATAGTCCGCTTTCAGTTGCCGGTAAATGCGTATGCCTTGCCTTGTGTTTGCCTGCGCTTGTGACAGCAGCCGTGCCTGACTGCGGAATTTGTCGGTAATCGTTCCCTCCAGGCGCTGGCCGTTTTCGATGGCGCCGTTCTCGCGATATTGATGCCATAACGCATCTGCCTGTGTCACGTGCTCCTGTGCACGTCCGAGTATCCTGTCGCGATACTGGGCGAGGTCGGATTCCATTGCGCGAATGAAGTAGCTGTCTTCGCCGGGATCGAGGGCGGCATAGAATGCCTCCAAACGCTGGTCGTAATCCCTGGCACCGCGCATCTTTTGCAGATCCGCAAACTGTTGCGCGATCGCCTTCTTGCGCTCAAGCTCTTTCGCCACGCCATCGGCCCAGCGTCCACCCTGCATCTTCTGCAAACCTGCCATGGCCTGATCGATGTTTCCTTCGTGCCAGGCTTTCGACACGGCTGCGTATTGCTGCAGTACTTCACGCGGAGGGAACCTGTCGCCGGCGGCCAAGGCGTTCAGTCTGGACTGGAAAGCGGGTGTGGAGAAACGCTCAGCGGCGAGCAACGCGGCAAGTCTGCCCAGATTGCGCTCGTGGGCTTCATGGTCGATTTCCATGTATTGCCGCAGGTCCTGACGCACACTGTCCAAGCCGGCGATCCTCGGATACTTCTGTGCGTATTCATCCAGCACGGCATTCAGTTCCTGTGGGCGATCCTGATTCAATGCCGTGACGATGCTTGCTTTCAGGCGCTCCATTGCCGTGACATACACGGCATCCTCGCTTTGCAATCGCCGCAGATGGCTTAACGCTTCGGCATAGAAATCGCGAAAGCCGGAGACATAAGAGGCGATCCTGGCAAGAGCACGCTGATGCGCTTGCGTATCGTCGTCCCACCGCTGCAGCAGCGTCTTGATCCTGTTTTCATCGGCATAAAGCTTGAGCGGCGCATCCGTCCCGCCTCTGCCGGTAACGAAGCTTTCAAGATTGCCCAGCCATTCCAGTTCCCCGATCAGAGCGTGTGCATCGGGATTGTGGACGGCAGCCTGCTTCATGCCGGCAAGGATAGCGTTGGCACGCTCATATTCGCGCGCTTTCAAGCGATCCAGCCATTGCGGCAGATAGGCCTTGAGCAAGGCTTCGGTGCCGAGCGCCTGCAATTCCACGTTATCCGGATCGCGCGCCAGAATACGATCCGCCACCTCCACGGCACGGCCGTATTCGCCTTGTGCAAGCGAGTCCTTCAGCTTCTGCTCAGAGCCGCCTCTGAAATAGACGGCGATTCCCAAGACCACTACCGCAGCGGCAACGCCGATGCCCCATCGCTGCAGACGTTTGCGGTCAATCGGCGCCGGGCCGCGAAACGCTTCGACGATGTAGGACATCAGCACGCCGATCCTTCCTTGCCTCCAGCCGCCTTGCCTGCCGGACTCATCGCCGTCATGCAGTTCGTTATTGCGCGGCTCTTCCTCTTGCGGTGGCGCTTGATCGATGCAGAAGATGTCGAGGAAGGAATCGGCAGCGGCAACGAAGGTGGTCTTGTCAGGATCGGAAGGAATCACCGGCGTGCTGATCATGGACTGCGTGAGCTTGGTAACAGTGGGATCAAGCTCTGCGGACTCCTTCTGCAGACTGACGACATAAACAAAATGATGCCCGCCGAAAGCAAGCACATCGCCGTCCTGCAGCGCGACCGCGTGTTCGTCGAGACGCTTGCCGCCGACGAAAGTGCCGTTAGTGCTGCCGAGATCCTCGATGAAGGGCAGGCCGCCTTTGAGGAAGATATGCGCATGACGCCGCGACAGATAGTGGACCTGATGCGGGCACTCGTTCTTGTAACGCGCGAAAGTGTCGTCTGCCTTGCTGATCAAGAAGGGGAGTTGCGTGATGACGATGGGTTGCAGGCCGGAGTCGCTGCGCTCCGGCGTCAAGGTCAGACTGGCAAGCCGTACAGTCAGCCGCTGCGTCTGCGCGCGCGCGCCGAACCGCACTTGGTAGGACAAAGACTTTCCGAAGCAAATCTCGTCGTCGTTATGCAAGCGGCTGATCTTTTGCTGAATGTTGACGCCATTGACGGTAGTGCCGTTCTTGCTGTCCAGATCGGCAATATAGACAGCACCGTATTCGCAAAATATACGTGCGTGCCGCCGCGACAGATCGGCGACAAATTCGGGCGGATACGAAGCGAACGGTGGCTCGGTGCGGCCAATGGCAAACAGGCTTTCGTCGATGCAGATGTCGCCCAGTTCCGGATGAGACAAAGGCTTCAGGACAATGTCGTATTCGGCAAAGCCCTGCCCGGTCGGCAAATGCATTTGCGTTGCGGGTGCCGTTTCAGAAGCCATTTTCGGACGCAGCATGATTTATACCAATCTTCCGTTATAACGTGACATAAAATCGCGCCTTTTTACGCCCGCCTGCGTTGCTCGTCGTTACCATAGCTCGCTATGACGCCTCCTCCCGCCTTGCCGGACGAAAAAATCCATCGATTTCATTTGTCACGTTATAACGGAAGATTGGTATTACTGATCCGCGTTTGCCACTGCTACCGGCGGCCAGCCGCCGCCCAGCGCCTTGTAGAGCGTGACCGTATCCGACAAGATCTGCTGGTGATTGGCCAACAGGGCCAGTTGCGCGGCAAGCAGCGAGCGTTCCGTCTCGAACACTTCCAGTTGAGAGACAATGCCCTCCTTCAATTGCGCTTCAGTCTGCGCCTCCACCAGCGTGAGATGGTCGATCTGCTGTTGCAGTTCGACCCGCTGCTTTTTGTGCGCGTCGAGATTGACGAGCACGTTCTCGACTTCTTCCAACGCGGCAATGACGGATCTCCGGTACTCTTCCTCGACGACCTTGGTCTGCGCTTCGCTGGTCTTCACCCGCGCCTTGACGCTTGGGTCCAGAATGGGAATGTTAATGCTGGGCATCAGGCCGAAAGTAAAGGAGCGGAACAAGTCGCTTAGCGCGAAGCTGGACGTGCCGCCATGACCTGTCAGGCTGATCGAGGGAAGTTGCGCAAGTTTGGCCTGGCCGACCAGGTTATAGGATTCCAGCACGCGATACTCCGCCGCAACAATGTCCGGCCTGCGTTTGAGCAGTTCCGCAGGCAGTCCCGCCGGTACGGACGGCACCTGCACCCGCTCCTGCAAATGCGCGGACGGCACATGGAACTCGCCCGCCGGCACGCCCAGCAAGGTTGCCAATGCATTGCCCGCCAGATTGCGTGCGCGGCCCAGTTCCAGCAAGTCATTCGTCAAACGGTTGATCTCGGCGCGTTGCTGCAGCACTCTGGTGTTAGACCCCACGCCGTTCTTGTACATGGCTTCATAAGTGGCGAGGATGGCGCGGTTCTTTTCCAGGGTTGCCTTTTGCTGATCGATTTGCTGGTCAAGCTGAAGAATCTGGAAATAAGTGGTGGACACATCCGCCACCAGATTCAGATAACCCGCGCGCCAGTCGGCTTCCGAAGCCCGGTATTCAGCCGTTTGCGCCTGCACGCCCTTTTCCACCTTGCCCCAGACGTCGATATCCCAGTTGACCTGGGTCCCGAGGTTGAATTGCTTGGTGAAATTTTGGCCGGTACTCTTTTCAAAACTGGCGCCTGCCCCGGCATCCAGAGTCGGCAACGCACCCGCGCGCGCTTCGCCGACTTGCGCACCGGCCACACGGATGCGCGCTGCCAGAATTTTCAAATCGATATTGTTTTGCAAGGCCCTGGCGATCAGCGCATCCAGGTAAGGGTCGTTGAAATTACGCCACCAGTCGAGCGTGATGGCCTCCTGCGGCGAAACCTCCGCCTGCTTGCCGGACCACGACGTTTTCATCGGCGCATCAGGCTGCCGGTACTCCGGCATGCTGACGTCCGCGCACCCGCACAGCAGGCAGGCGCACAAGCCACTCAGCAGCGAACGCCTCACAATAAGCTTTTGTTCGTCTGACATGAAAGTGTGGTCCATGTTGTGCATATCACCGTCTAACGAAGCGGCGAGTCGGGCGACGACCATGCCTTGGACTCGACGAACACATTGAACAATGCGGAATCGAGCTTGCCCGCGTGGCATTCCATGAACATCAGGTCCAGCGCCTCTTCCACCGGCACGGCTTTCTTGTAAGGGCGGTCGGAGGCGGTGAGCGCATCGAAGATGTCGCAGATGGTCAGGATGCGCGTTTGCGTGCTGATCTGCGCACCGCGTAATCCCATCGGGTATCCGGAGCCGTCCAGCTTTTCGTGATGACCGTGCGCGATGGCAGGAACGCCTGCAAGGTCTTTCGTCCACGGAATCAATATCAGGAAGGAATAGGAATCGACCACATGTGATTCGATCAGGCGGCGCTCTTGTGCCGTCAGGCATCCCTTGCTGACGCTCAAGGCGCCGAATTCGAATTCCTCCAGGAGCGGCACCGGCGCATCGTCCGCTTCGTAATAGGCATAGTCCAGTATTTCCTGCAAATCGTTCCCGCCTTCGTGATGCGAAATCGCCGGCTCGTTGGCGCGCCGTATCGCTTCGAGGAAACGGTCGAGGCGGCGGAACTCTTGCTGCAGACCTTCTTCGATTTCCCTTTTCGTTTCCCTGAATACAGCGATGTCGATGTTCTGTTCGGCATGCAAGTTCACCAGTCGCCGCCATGCTTGCCGTTCCAGGCAGGCACGCGCGTACTTGAAGCGATGTTCCAGCAGCAGCATATCGGCATGATGCAGCTTCTTCTCCTTGCGCAACACGTGTTCACGCACACCCACCTTGCCGAAATCATGCAGCAGTGCGGCATAACGAATCTCACGTAATTGATCCGGTGAAAAACGGATATGCCGCATCACGCCCTCATCAGCGCGGTCTGCGGCAATCGCCAGGCGTTCTGCGCAAGTGGCAACGCGGAAGGAATGGCCGGCCGTGACCGGGTCCCGTTCTTCGATAGCTTGCACTGAGGCACGCACGAATCCGTCGAGCAAGCCTGCGATGTCGGAATACAACTGGAAATTTTTCAAGGCCACGGCGGCTTCCGCGCAGACGCCGGTCAGCATCTCCAAGTCCTGTTCCTTGAAGGCATAAGGATCGGAGGAAGTATCGACTTGAATCAGGCCGAGGCTTTCGTCCTCCAGCAACAAGGGCACACACATGACGCTGCGGATTGCTTGCGAAATGATGGAATGCTGCGCGCCTAAATAGCGATCCGACAAGGTGTCCACCGATAGAATGGAATGCTTCTTTCCCAGCACCTCCGCCACCAGCGTGCGCGACAGCCGCACCTGCTCCGGGTCTTCGATAGTGCCGTCGCGCCAGCGCGCCGCCACCGGCATCGGCACTTCGCCTTCGCTTTTCTTCAGCAGGATGAAGGCGCGTTCAGCCAGCGGAAAAAGATCGAAGATGAAGTTCATGATCTTTTCGATCAGCGTGTCGCGATCCTTCACCACACCCAGCGCAATGCTCACTTGCGCCATGGCATGCAGCTTGCGCACAACTCTTTGCACATCGCCCTCAGCCGGCGGCTCGGATGCATCGCCAAGAAAGCGCGTGACATCGCTTGCATCGACCGCCTTGGTAATGATGGTCGGCACATTGTCACGCGCCGGCAGCATCAGCGAGTGAAACACGATCTGCGCCGATGCCACATTGAATTCCTCCCCATCGCGCAACGGATGCCATACGCCGGGCTTGATCCTCTTGCCCATGACAAAGGTGCCGTTGTAGGAATGCAGATCCTCCACGAAATAAACATCGCCGCGCCGCCGTACCCGTGCATGGCGGCGGCTGACCGTGTGGTCGGGGATGCAGAGGAATTTTTCCGAATCGAGTGAGTCTTGCGGATCGCGTCCGATGACAGCCTCGTCGTGCAGCGGAAACACAACCGGCCTGCCCGTTGGATCGTCCGTCACTTCCAGATAAGCCGTGACCGTATTGCGCGCACCATCAGAAGTTATCGCATAGTCCATCTTGCCGCCTTCGCTCTGTCCGCGCACAAGCGCCAAGTGTTTTACTTAATCGTAATCGTGATCTTCTTCGAATAGACCGGCGGATTGTGGGGGATATGTTTATCGTCTCCCATTAGTAATTGCAGTGTATGCCGACCTGGCGGCAATTCCAGCATGGTTTCCGTTTCACCGGCACCGAAATGCAAATGATTTCTGTCCGAGGGAATCTCCTGATCCATCGGCGGCAGATCGGTATCGATCAGCAAATGGTGATGCCCTGTATTCGGGAACTTCACATCCTTCGGCGCCACGCCCATGTCGCGCAAGCCGAACCACACACGAAATGGCTTGCCGGCCGCAATCACCTCGCCATTGTTAGGCCAGCCGATATAGAGATAGGCATTGGCAGGCGCAGGCGTATCGCCAGCCCATGCCATTCCTGTGATGCAAAACGCAGCGGCGATGAATAGGCGGAACATGGGCAAGCTCCTCAACGCACGATAACGGTGATCTTCTTTGAATAGACAGGCGGATCGTGCGGCACGTGATCGTAATCGCCCAGCAACAGTTGCAAGGTATGTTTTCCGGGAGGCAGTTCGATACGCGCCTCGGTTTCTCCCGCGCCGAAATGAAGATGATTGCGGTCGGATGGGATCGGTTCGTCAAACGGCGGCAGATCGGTATCGATCAGCAAATGATGATGGCCGACGTTCGGCAGTTTCACCCCCTTCGGACAGACTCCCATGTTGCGCAGCCCCATGCGTACCCAGAACTTCCCGCCATGAATGACCGTGCCGTCAGAAGGCCAGATGAAATAGACATGCGCGTCTTGCGGGGAGGGTGTGCGTTGTGCGAAGGCAGGATACGCCGCAGCCATGGAAGCGACTGTCGCAAACGCGAATGCTCTGAGGACTCGCGACATCGATGTCTCCTGAAAAGAATACGCTTCGTTCAGTTTGGTCAGGATACGGTTCCCGACCCGCACCACCCGCCACTACAGCGCAATGTATTTTTTGTTTACGTTAGAACAGAAGCGCGAGGAAATGCGACTGAAAGTTGTCGCGGTTTGATATTGAACAGAATGGACATGCCACTACGGTTCAAAGATGAATTTGTCGAGATGTGCCTTTCTGGAGCATTCGTTCTGATGGTGCGGCGTACACTACCCCTCCTTTTACATTTCCTTTATTCACTGGCGCTCCTGCCAGGAATGGCCGCCGCCGCAATCGGGGTCGTTCCGCAAGACATGGTTGCAGGCATACTGCCGAAAGATACTGCCGAACAGTATGAGCTGACGTTCTGGGATTCAATCAAGGACAGCAAGCATGCCAGCGACTATGAGGCTTATCTGCAAGCCTATCCGAACGGACGCTTTGCGGCATTGGCGCGTGCCCGTATCGCGCAATTGAACGGAACGGCACCCAAGGCTGAAACGCCGTCTCCCGCCAAGCCTGCCGAACGCCCACGTGCGGTTGAAAAAAAAGCCGCACCGCAACCGTCGTCAAAACCGGAAACGGAACAAGCCAAGCCGCCACCCTCTGTCGCTCCCTCTGCCCCACAAGCGGAAAAGCCCTCGGAAAAACTTCCTCCTAAAACAATCGCCGCACACGAAGTAAAAGACTGTCCCGGCTGCCCCTCCCTGATCGCTTTGCCGGCAGGTTCATTCACGATGGGCAGCAATACGAGCGACCCGAGCGAGAAGCCGTCCCATCATGTATCGATAAGCAAGCCGTTTGCCATCGGCAAATACGAAGTAACCGTCGAACAATGGGATGCCTGCGTGGCAGCCAGTGCATGTTCACGTATCACCATTGACGGCAACTTGAGTAAAACGAGCCCGGTGCGCGACGTCAGTTGGGACGATGCCCAGCAATACGTCCAGTGGCTCGCCAAAACGACGGGCAAGCCCTATCGCTTGCCGACTGAAGCGGAATGGGAATACGCCGCACGGGGCGGCACATCAACCCGCTACTGGTGGGGAGAGCAGATGCGCAGCGGCATGGCCAACTGCAAGGGCTGTGGCGAGCCATGGCAGAAAGAAGCGCCGCTCAACGTAGGCTCCTTCCCTGCCAATCCCTTCGGCCTTCACGATATGAACGGCAGCGTCTGGGAATGGGTGGCCGACTGCTGGCATAACTCCTACAAAGGCGCCCCTGCCGACGGCCAGGCCTGGGACGAACCGGAGTGCCGCACTCGCGTCATACGCGGCGGCTCTTGGCGCGACGACGCCAGCTATATGCTTTCTTCGACGCGCTTCAAATACGATGCCAGCGTGCGGTATTTGCAGAATGGGTTTCGGGTGGCGCGGGCGGTGGAGTAATGCGGCAAGGACGTAACTGAATCCAGTGCCAGATTGCACTACCGATAAGCGCTCACTCTGATGAACCATCAATCCAGTTCAAATGACGGAACTGAACCCACTGCTATTGCTACTCATATTTATGAAGAGAACTCTTATGTACTGTTAAAAACGTCCTCGGAAAATTGGCTTTTCCAAGGAAAGATGAGATACCGACATGAAACCCATTTTCCGCCTGTCATCTGCCCATTTCTTTTCCTCTATCCAGGAACCCGTTGCCAAGAGTACGGAGAATTCCGGCAATAAACGTACTCTACAGTCTGCCTCCCCTCCCGATTTTCAGTTTGAAAATAAAAGGCCGCGCCGCGATTATTTTCCACCGCTGCGCACTTGGCCAAATGCCATGTCCGAGCAATCCTCCGGCAAACTCCAAAGCGCAAAAGAACAAGCAAAAGAGTGCATGACTCAATCGGAGAATGACGCAAGCCATTCAGAGAAAGAGCAGCCACTACGCCAGGAAAGCAACGTGGCATGGGAACTCTCTACAGGTCCCGTCTTGATCAAACGCGAACTTTCCTTGCAACAGTTAAAACTGACCAGAGCAGATATTGGGAACGGCAGTTTTGGCAGCGTTTCGATTTTTGAAAACGAAAATGGCAACCAATTGATTGGCAAGACCTTGGTTCAAATCGGGAAAGGAACAGCGACAATTGATCTTGCTGACGAATTGAAAGCCTATCGAACAATTTACGATAGTGTCGGCCCCCATCCTAATCTGGTTCATTTGTATGGAATCGCTCAAGTACCTCACGAGCAAGAAGCGAAACGCACACTGTTGATGGATTTCATACCAGGACCAACCGGGATGAAAGCGTTTGATGCTCTCCGAAAATGCTGGGATACCGGCAAGATTTCCAGCGAACAGTATTGGGGCGCTATTCAGTTTATCGCCCGTCGTCTGCTCGATGTAACGGAGCATCTTGGCAAAGCCGGCGTGGTTCACAATGACATCAAGCCGGAAAATTTTCTTGTGAATCAAGAAACCGGAGAACCTGTTTTGATTGACCTTGGATTTTCCTCCGAAAAGGATGCAGTGTTTGTCGGTCATACTCCCGTCTATGTAGCGCCGGAAGTCGGTCATTTCGAAGGCGTCGATGAACGAAGCGATGTATTCACGGTAGGCGCATCGCTTCTGGCCGGCATAGAAAAAAAGAGAAGGGGCAATGAATTTCCGCCGAACGAAGGCCTTTATCAGAATAAGGATTCCACGAACCGTGAAGAGAAGCTTGTCCGCAAGCCGGGAAGCTATTCAGCGAAAACCGCTTACACGGAGTTTATGAACAGTGTGATGGAGCAGCACAAGGACCGCCGCGCCGATTCCGAAAAAGCGAAAAATCTCGACTTCCTCCACCACAGCATGCTGGATGACGATGCTGCCAAAGAAGTCATCAAAAAAGCTATTTCTCTGGACAGCATGGAAGAACCATGGAAACAAGCAAAGCCTCAACTACCTTCCGTGTCAAAGAAAGAAAACTGGAAGCAGGTGACCAGGTTGATGAATGCAGCACGCAAGGACAAGCCCGGTCTGGAAGACTCTGCGAAATTGCGAAATGCAGGCACAGACAATGTTCAATCACGAAGAATGCGGCGACTTGCCCGCTATGCTAAGGAACAGGGCAATTTGAATGAACCAAGCCAGGTTGAGCAGGATATGAAAAAGGCTGCCATGCAGCTTATAACAAGCGCAACCTGGTTCGACGATGCCAAAAGAATATTGGAAACCATACCGAAAACGATTAAAAGCGGGGTCGATAAAGATGGTCGACGCATTCTTTATGGCGAAAATAAAAACATTGACCCGGATTATGAAAGCGCTGTGAAAACGGCTCGACAGAGTTTTTCTCCCTATGCCGACATGGAAGATTTGCGACGTTATGCCAATGAGGCAGAAAAATTTCTGCTCAACGCAGGCACATTGAAAACGCCAAAGGACCGCGAAACGCCCCGGCAAATCAAGGAAGTATGGGAACGTGCGGAAGTCGCCAAACGCATGATGATGATTTTCGATGCCGATCTTTCGTTCAAGCCTGCGGCCGGTCATGTTCGAGATCTGGTTCTCAAATTGAGACTGGAACATCAACGCAAGGATCGCGAGTAACGAGTAAAGCTGAGAAACAGATGAATGAATCTTCGACACACTTCCAATACGATGCCAATGCGGCATTCGCAGAAGAGGTTCAGGTAGCGCGGGCGATTATTCCTGCACGAGCCCTTTCCACTTACCCGCGAAAGAGCGGCTATAGTTGCGTTTCGCGGAGCTCTCAGCCTCGGATTTACTTTCTTGAGCAGTTTTAGTTTGATTAGAGAAAGGATCGTCTGCTGCAATCACGCAAGCATCATCATCCCAAGCAAGAAATTTATTGAAATCATTCAGCGTCATACGCCTGTTGGCACCGCCCAGCGGATCATGATAAGCGACACTATCTTGATCCGCCCCGAACACAAGCACAAAATGATACACAGGTGGGAAAGAGGAGGCTTTCCCCATACAAATGAGAGGGCCATGTTCATTCATAATCGCAGTTAGATCTTTGGCCGACCATTTTCGATCTTGAGGATACTGTAGCTGAGGTGAGACCAAGCCAGCGCCCAACAGTTTCTCTTTCATCTCACTGGAAGTGAGCCCTTCCAATATTCCACGCGGATTCTGCTTGAGACTTTTTTCATGGGGCTTTCCTTTGTAGGAAAGCAGCATGTTAAAACACGCATCCCCGCACATATTGATATGGCGCTGACGGATGAATTCAACATTGCAAAATGCATAATTTTCCGGTCCTTCACTCCTCCC
>Ga0207657_10003930_pt1 | contig 15779 bp, 10 predicted proteins | sample KBSC33metaG_FD_184316 | JGI IMG/M metagenome (GOLD analysis project Ga0207657, IMG submission 184316) | Corn rhizosphere microbial communities from Kellogg Biological Station, Michigan, USA - KBS C3-3 metaG (SPAdes) (version 2) | ecosystem: Host-associated > Plants > Roots > Rhizosphere > Soil ... | reverse complement strand
CTCGATCTCCTCGCGAGCTCTCGCGATGGCCCCATTGCGCAAGACTACTGCCAAGCAGGCTGTTGCGACAAGGGCGACCGGAGACCGGTCGCCCTTTTGCCACAAGCACTTAGATCAGCCGAGCCCGCTCACGGACGTGTCGCGGTCCCTCCGGACGGCCACACGTTGTTCGTCCGATCGATGTCGAGCAGGCGATGATCGGGGTCGAGCTCGATACGCGTCAGCGTCTTGCCGGCGAACGAGTAGGTCCGCCCGTAATGCGTCGTGTTCGTGCTCCACACTTCGGCGGGATAGTCGTAGTTCGCCGTCGAGCCATCGCTGAAGGTGAACCGCGCGTGAATCGGCAGCACGCCGCGCGCACGGTTGCCGTACACGACTGTCACGTTCTGCGTACCGCCTGCATTCGTCGTCCCCACGCTGTCGATCGCCTGGTCGAAGTGCGGGTTCTCGATGAACCACTCGCGCCAGAACCAGTCGAGCCGCTTGCCGCCGACGTCTTCCATGGTGCGGTAGAAGTCCGCGGGCGACGGATGCTTGTACGCCCAGCGCTGGATGTACGCGCGGAAGGCGTCGTCGAATGCAGCGGGCCCCATGACCTCCTGCCGCAGCAGCTGCAGCCCGACACTGGGCTTCACGTACGCCGCGAGACCAAGGAAGCGCGGATCGATGCGGTCCGGATTCACGTCGATCGGCAGGTCGACGTTCTGCTTCATCGCCTGCTCCACATACGCGCGTTCGCCGGCCGCGCGCTGCATCTGGTCGCCCTTCTCCGGATAGCGGCGGCCTTCACTGAACGTGTTGATGAAGGTGTTGAACCCCTCGTCCTGCCACATGTGCATCCGCTCGTTCGAGCCGACGAGCATCGGGAACCAGTTGTGCCCGATCTCGTGCGTCACGACGTTGTACAGGTCGTACTTGTCGTCGCTCTTCGCTTCCATGACGAGCATCGGATACTCCATCCCGCTGATCGGACCTTCCACGGCGCTCATCTGCGGCCACGGGTAGGGGTACCAGCGCGTGGAGTACTCATCGATCGACATCCGCGTCTGGTCGGCCGCATCCTTCCACGGATCGATCGCTGACGGACGGTAGTAGGCCTGCGTGATGACTCCCTTCCAGGAGCTCGCGTCCCACAGGTATTCGGGCGACGCCGCCCACGCAACGTCGCGCACGTTCTTCGCCGTGAACTTCCACGTCATGCTGCCGGTGGTGCGCGGACGAGCGGCGCCGGAGCGCATTTCGTCGAGCGTGATGATGTTCACCGTCGTCGCCGACTTTGCCGCCTGGGCGAGCCGGTTGATCTCGGTCGTGGTGAGCACGTCGCGCGGGTTCTGGAGCGTACCGGTGCTCGCCACCGTGTAGCCCGACGGCACCGTGATGGCCACCGTGTAGTCTCCGTACTCGAGATAGAACTCGCCCTGGCCGAGGTACGGCTCTGTGTTCCAGCCGCGAAGATCGTCGTAGACGTTCACGCGCGGGTACCACTGGGCGAGCTCGTACAGCATCCCGTCGCGGCCCATGCGATCCGCACCGTGTTCGGGAATGAGGAAGTGCCACGCCACGTCGAACGTCGCCGACCTGCCCGGTGCGAGCGGCTCGGCGAGATCCACCTTCGTCACGGTGCCGTTGTCACGCAGCTTGAGCGCTACATGGCGGCCGTTGCGCGCTCCCATGACCTGGTCGAAGCGCGTGATGACGTCGCCCCCTTCGAAGCCGCGCGCACCGAAGCGCGAGTTCTGCGGAAAGATGTACGAGTTCAGGGAGCCGTTCTTGAACGCGTTCTGTTCCGTCTGGATCCAGATGAAGTGCAGCGTGTCCGGCGAGTTGTTGGTGTAGCGAAGCTGGAGCGTGCCCGTGAGCGTCTTGCTCGCCGTATCCAGCGAAGCCTGGATGTCGTAGCTCGCGGCGTTCTGCCAGTACTTCGGACCAGGCGCACCGGAACCGGATCGGAACTCGTTGCCTGGCGGCAGGTCGAGGGGCGCGAACAGCGAAGTATCGCCGACGCCGGTGCGGTCGTACCGGATGCTCTGGTCGACGCCAAGCGGCGCGGGAGTCGGCGTGCCACGCTGCGCCTGGAGCGGCGCAGCGGCGAGCACGAGCGGAAACAGGAGCCAGAATCTGCTGGTCATGGGAGGCGGTCTCGCCAGTAGTATGGACGGACAATATAAAAGACGGGGCTGCATCGAACGCAGCCCCGCCTGCTACACGGGTCGTGCCGCCGAGTGCCCCGGCCGCGGAATGTCTAGCGCCGGCGTTGCTCGATGTCGGCGCCGAGGAAGCGGATGATCTCGTCCGCCAGCCGCCCGCCCGCTGGCGGTTCCCAGTTCGCCAGCACCACCACCTGGTAGCTGCCGTCGGTGAACTGCTTGAACCCGTTGTCCATGCCGGACCCGTTGCCGCCACCGCCATGGCCTACCGCGACCCGCGCGCCAACCGGCATGACGTACGAGGCAAAGCCGTAGCGCTGTCCCTCGTAGCCGGGCAGGTCCCACCGGCCGGTCCACATGGAGTCACGCAGAGCGGCGCTGATCAGTTTCCCGCTGCGGAGCGCACGACCGAAGCGGGCGATGTCGCCCACCGTGCTGTAGCCTCCGCCGGCGCCGCCGGCGCTGTCCCCGAGGAAGCTCCAGTTGCCGCGAAGCGCGCCGGCGCCGAGCGGATCGTCGGGAGCTGGCCGATACCCGACCGCCCGGTGGGGGATGACGTAATCGGCGCCGGTAGCGAGGACTGTCTCGGTCATTCCCGACGGAGCGAACACGTGACGTCGCAGGTATTGATGGAAGGGCTCGCCGCTCACCTGCTCGACGACAGCAGCCAGCACTACATAGCCCTCGTTGCTGTACGACCACCGTGTGCCCGGCTCGAAGGCGAGTGGCGGATACGCCACCGCCGCCGCCTGCGCGATCGCGCCGCGGAGTCCCGCCACTGGCTTCTTCGGCGTGCTCCACAGGTCACCGAGTCCGGCGGTGTGCTGCAGAAGCTGGGCGATGGTGATGCGGGATGACCGCTCGTGGTTGGGATACGTCGGCAGCACGCGTTCAAGGGTATCGGTGAGGCGCAGCTTTCCCTCGTCCACCAGCTGCAGCACCGCCGTCGCCGTGAACATCTTGCCCATCGAGGCGAGCGAGAACTTCGTGTGCGGCGCGTTGGGAATGCTGTCCTCCCGGTTCGCGAAGCCATAGCCGCGAGCGAAGATGACCGAGTCGCCGCGTGTCACGTACACGGTACCGGAGAAGCCGCCCCCGCGCGTGAGCCGTTCCACGGTGCGCTCGATCGTCGCCACGGCGTCGGCATCCCTCGCGGGGCGGGACTTCGGCCACACGATGCTGTCCAGCACCGCGGCGTGGCTCTCCAGCACCTCGATGTTGCCGAGCTTGCCCGCCTCGACGCGATCGGTCGCCAGATCCACCGTCACCACCCGTGGCACTCGGCTGCTGAGCAGCTTCGCGAAGCGGTGCCGGCCGAACGCGTTGGAGTCGATGAGGGTGTAGGGCGCCCCGGCGTCGTGGAGCTGCGTAAACAAGGCACCGATGCGCGCGCTGTCGGCGGCGAGCGCGCGACTGGAGAGCGTTCGCGAGAGGAACACGCTGCGTGCATCGGCGTTCCCGGCGTTCACCAGCGACGCGACCTCACGCGCGACCGTGGCGGGAAGCGCCACCGCGGCTACAGTCGGTGTGGGGGTGCCGGGCGCCGAAGCGGGACCGCCGGATCGAGTCGTCGCCTGCGCGAGCGAAAACGCGGGGCACAGCGCCAGTGCGAGCACTCCACAAGCGCAGCGCGCGGGGAGATGGAAATGCATTGATCGTGGAGTGAAGTGAGTGCGGGGGCGATTGCAGCATCGCCCCCGCACGAGCTCATGATCGCCGGCTGATCCGCACCGAGCCGTTGGTCGTCATGGCGCGAATCGTCCTGCCACCGCCGTTGAGCGGAACGCTGAGCTGGCGAGAGATGCGGCCCTGGACGGTGATCGGGAAATCGGTGTTGATGCGGCCATTCACCGTGCCCGTCTCCAGCGTTGCGGCGTACGCGTCGGGTATCGCGATTCGCACCGATCCGTTCTGCGTCACCGCATCGAGCCCTTCGCCGTCCCACGACTTTCCGGCGAGCTGCACGTTGAGCGAGCCGTTCTGTGTGCGCGCGTGGACGTCGCCGCCCACGTCTGTCAACGAAACCGAGCCGTTCGTCGTGCCGAGATCGAGCTTCCCCGTCACGCCGTCCACGCCGAGCGATCCATTGTTCGCCTCGAGCGTGAGGTCGAGTCGGCGCGGCACCATCATGACGTAGCTCACGGACCAGCCGCTCCGGCTGCGTCGCTCGCTCGGTCCATCGGCACTGATGCGGCGCCCGTCGCTCGAGATGCGGATGTCCTTCAGCAACGCCTGCGCATCTGCGTCACTCTCGGCGTTGGCCTGGAGCCGCGCCGTGACCTTCACGCCATCGCCATCCCAGCCCTGGACGCGGATGCTGCCGTTCTGCCCGCCATCGACTTCCAGCGAGCGACTGGCGAGACGCACCGGCACGTCGCGCACCTCGCAGGCATGCCCGCGGTCGCTGCCCCAGTTGTCACGGCAGTTGTCCAGCCACTCGGCATCGGTGGTCATGGCGCGTTGGGCGAGGAGCGGAAGAGGAAGCGCCGCGCTGACAGCGGCGACGACGAGCAGGCGGCGAGCGGACATGAGCATGGGGAGTCTCCGGGCGGTGAGTGGAGCAGCGAGAATGAGACAACGGATCCAGGGCAGGGGTTGGAAGCGTTCTCATGGCAGGAGCCCCGGAATAGCATGCTACGGAAAAACCAGTTGACAGCCACGAGGCCGGACGTCATACTACTGCAAAGGCAGTAGAAGTCGTCTCCTCAAGGTGAGGTGCACAGCGTGAAGGACGTCTACTTTCCCCCCCGCGAGCTCGAAGTCATGAGCGTGCTCTGGCGGCTCGGATCCGCCACCGTGAGCGAAGTTCGCGATGCGCTCGACGAAGAGCTTGCCTACACGTCCGTCCTCTCGGCGCTGCAGACGCTGGAGGAGAAGGGTTACGTGCGGCACGAACCCGAAGGACGCGCATACCGCTATTTCCCGACCGTGGCCGCCGAACGCGCGGGCGGCAGCGCCATCGCCCGCATTCGCGACGCGATCTTTGCCGGCTCCGCCGAACGCATGTTCGCCCAGCTCGTGAGCGACCGGAAGTTGAGTCGCGAAGAGCTCGAGCGGATGCGCCGGCTGCTCGCCGAGCGACTGAAGGAGGAATCATGAGCCCGGGCATCGTGCTGTACGTCGCCCTGCTAGTCGCGCTCGCCGCGGCGCTCGGTTGGGCGATGGAATCGCTCTGTCGGCAATTCGACAGGCCGACACGCTGGGCGTGGCTCGCGGCGTCGATGACAGTAGTCGCGCTGATCGCACGAGCGGCGCTTGCGACACCGAGTGAGCAAGCCGTGGTGACGTATTCTCGCATCGCGCTGCCGGCGGCAGGCAAGGTCGCGGCTGCAGCCTGGTCGCCACTTCAGCTCGTGCGCGACGCGATCGCCCTTTCGGCAACGAGGATCGGATCCGCGGTCGATGCGGTCGTGCGGACCGTACCGCCTCGGGCGACGATGATCGTGCTCGCCCTGTGGCTGGCGACCTCGCTGCTCGCGCTCGTCGTCCTGGCGTTCGTGCACCTGCGGATTCGTCGCGCCCGGCGGAGCTGGGTCGAGGCCGACCTTTTCGGCACTCGTGTTCGCATCGCGCCCGACGTCGGGCCCGCGGTGGTCGGGATGCTGCGCCCCCAGATCGTGATGCCGCGCTGGCTGCTCGAGCGTTCGGTGGACGAGCAGCAGCTCGTGCTGGCGCATGAGCGCGAGCATCTGGCCGCGCACGATCATCTGCTGCTCGCCACCGGTTCGCTCGTCGTTGCGCTCGTACCCTGGCACCCGGGCGCCTGGTGGATGCTCGCGCGACTGAGGCTCGCGATCGAGCTGGACTGCGATGCGCGCGTGCTGCGCCGCGGCGTGCCGGTGCGCACCTACGGAACGCTCTTGATCGATCTCGCTGATCGTTGCACCGGATTCAGGGTGGGTGCTACGGCGCTCGCCGACGAAGGTTCACATCTCGAACGGAGGTTGCTCGCCATGAAGACCAATTCGCGAAAGGGCTCGATGATGCGCGCCGGTATGCTCGGTTCGGCGGCGGGGCTCGCTCTGCTCGTCGCCTGCGAGGCGAAGGTGCCAACGGGACCGGAGATCGAGGCAATGGACGTGGCATCGGCGAGCAAGGCAGTCGTCGGCACGCGCATGATGCAGAAGACGCAGATGGACTCGGCGATCTTCTACGTGGATGGGAAGAAAGTGGACGCGAAGGCGGCCAATTCATTGACCCCGAGCCAGATCGCAGCGATCGACGTCAACAAGGGATCCGGCGCGCAGCCCGTCATCCGGATCACGACCAATCCGGCACGCTCTCGAAGCGCGACCGATAGCGTCCGCATCTCCGGCTCGAACGTCGAGCTCGAGCCGGGACGTGCCGCGATTCACGAACGTGTTGCGGTCAGCGGCCCGAGCGGGTTCACCGGGATCGTCTATATCGACGGTGTCCGCCGAGATGGTGCGGCACTGCAGTCGCTGGATCCGAAGGCGATCAGTGCGATCGAGGTCATCAAGGGCGCCGCGGCCGAGCAGATCACGTCTGATCCGGCGGCGAAGAACGGGATCATCAGGGTGACGACCAAGAAGTAGAACGATCTGACCCGCTCGGCGTGAGTCGCGCGCCCAGCGGGTCAGGTCCTCAGCATCCCCTTCGCGATCGTGTTGAGCTGCATGTTGCTCGTGCCCTCGTAGATCGCGCCGATCTTCGCGTCGCGATAGAACTTCTCCGCCGGGTAGTCGGTGGTGTACCCATAGCCACCGAACAGCTCGAGCGAAATCGACGTCACCCGTTCGGCGACCTGGCTGGAGAACAGCTTCGACATCGCGCCTTCCATGCTGATGTCGTGGCCGGCGTCCTTGAGCCGCGCGGCGTTGTATACCATGAGCCGTGCCGCTTCCGTGTCGGTGCGTGCCTGCGCGAGCTGGAACTGGATGCCCTGGAATTCGTCGAGCGTCTTCCCGAACTGCTGGCGCTCCTTCACGTATGCCGTTGCCGCGGCGAGCGCACCCTGGCTCACGCCGATCATCTGCGCGCCGATGCCGATGCGCCCCTCGTTCAGCGTCTCGATCGCGACCTTGTAGCCCTGGCCCACCGGGCCGAGCACGTTCCCGGCGGGGACTTCCACGCCATCGAGGATCAGCTCCGTCGTGCTGCTGGCGCGAATGCCGAGCTTGTCCTCCTTCTTGCCGACGGAGAAGCCCTTGAATTCACGCTCGACGATGAACGCCGTGATCCCCTTGTAGCCCTTCGATGGATCTGCGTTGGCAAAGACGACGTAGATTCCCGCTTCGGCGCCGTTGGTGATCCACATCTTCCGCCCGTTCAGGTACCACTTGTCACCGCGCTGCTCGGCGCGCGTGGCCATACCGAAGGCGTCGCTGCCTGATGACGGTTCGCTCAGTGCATAGGCGCCGACCGTGTCGCTCGTGAGTCGCGGCAGATATTTCGCCTTGAGAGCGTCACTGCCGTAGCGGTTGATCGGATAGTTGACGAGGGTGTTCTGGACGTCCACCACAATGGCGGCTGCCGCGTCGAACTTGCTGATCTCTTCCACGGCAAGTGCGACCATCATCAGCGAGCCATCCGAGCCGCCGTACTGCTCGGGGACCTCGATGCCCATCAGCCCCATCTCGAAGTACTGCTTCACGAGGGCCGAGTCGATCTTGCCGGCGCGCTCCATCGCCTGCACGCGCGGCTTCACCTCATCGGCGGCAAAGGCAGCGACCGCGTCGCGGAACGCGGTCTCGTCGTCGGAGAGAATCGTGAGCGGCGGACGGGAGGTCTCGGTCTCGGAGGACATCGGTCTCGGGATCTGGTTCAGCAGCTCGGCGAGTTCGGTCGCTCAGCGCGTGACGGTAGTGGCGTTCACGACTTCGCTCACCGGATGACAGCGGCACGCGTCGCCGCACGCGGTCCCGTTTCGCGTGGAGTGCCAGCAGTGTGCGGCCTCGTCGTCGGTGAGCGGATTGGCGGTCGGCAGGCCGGCGCGCTCGAGGATCACCTCGGCGAGCTTCTCGTGCACACCGAACGCGTTGGTGACGCGGACGTCGAGCTTCGGGAAGTCCTTCGCTGCGGCTGCCACCATTCGCGGGATATCGCCCGTGGAGTGCTTGCCGGGCGAGAGCATGTATGGGAAGACGATCAGCTCGGTGGCTCCGGCCTCGACGCAGTCGCGGACGCCCGCCTCTATGGAAGGTTCACACAGCTCCATGTGCGCGTAGCGGACGACGACGTCCGGTCCGGCGACGGCCTGCACCAGGTTCGCCATGCAATCCATCATCTCGTTGGCTTCGCTGCGCCGCGAGCCGTGGTCGATCAGCAGAATGGCCTTCATCGGTCCCGACAGTGAGGTATCGCCTCCAAGTTAGCGCGGGAGACGGGGCAGGGGCGAGGCGAATGTCACGTCCGACTCGTGGCTCGGCGCGATCTTGACGCACCGGCCGATTCGGTGTTTATTCGGCCTCGCGCGTGTCACCTCGTAGTCGCGCGCGAGTCGTGTCGTCCCGCAAGACCGAAGATCCTGTCGGGACCTGCTTTCACAACATCGAACGGACGGTGCCCAATGCCAGCAGCCACGAACTCCGCAGGTCCAGCGCTCGGTCGCCTCACCCCGGTCCTCGTCGTGGATGCTGTCGAACCATGCATCGCATTCTGGACCGACCGCCTCGGCTTCGCCGCCGAGAATCAGGTCCCGGGCGACGACGGCAAGCTGGTGTTCGCCAGCGTGAAGAAGGGGGATATCGAGGTGATGTATCAGACGCGCGCGAGTGTCGTTGCCGAACGGCCGGAGTCGGCGAGCGAGCTCACTGGTCATTCGACGGCGTTGTTCATCACGACGGAAGATCTTGACGCCGTGGAGAAGGCGATCGCGGGAGCGCCCGTCGTCTCGCCGCGCCACACGACGTTCTACGGGAGCACGGAGATCTATGTGCGTGAGCCGGGTGGCAACACGGTGGGGTTCGCACAGTTCGGCTGATGTCTCGCCACGCAGCCCGTGCTCGAGTGTGGGATTGAACGACACGTACCAGGCGGCGAGCTGCTTGTCGATGATGGGACGGATCTCGATGCTCCAGGTGTCGGTGGAGTATTGTCGGTCCTGATAGCCGCGTGGTGCGTGGGGAGCGTGCCAAGCTCCAGGTCGCGACGTCCCTGGAGCGCGTAGTTGCTGTGGAGCTCGAACATCGTGGCGCCGACGGGCATCGTCTCCGAGCCGTAGACCTGGATCTCGTAGTTCTCTTGGGCGTGCGCGTTCGGCGCGAGCATAGCGGTGGCGACGCAAGCAATCACGAGCGACGCGAGCTTGCTCGTTCTCAAGGTTGCGTGGGTGTCAGGATGACGGTGTGGCCCTTGCGGCCGTCGGAGTTGTCGGCGGTGGCGAGAATCTGGCCGCGGTTGTTGATCTCGTTCGCCGCAGTGATGGTCCAGGTGCGATCGGTCGCCGCGTCGGTGAGCATGGCGATCGCGTCGCCCCGCCAGATGAAGGCGCCCACATCGAGGGTACCGACCACGACATTCGAGTTGTTGATGCCCGTAGCACCCCCATTCCCGAGTCCCATCGTGTATGTCGGCGTCATGACATCCGCGCGCGAGCCCGACGTGCTCGGATCACCAGGCTGAACGTATGGCAGTTGTATCGCCGCCCATCCGTTGTCGTTCAGCGCATGAATTCCCCATTCCGCGTTCGTACGACTTCCTGTAGTCACGTTGAAGATCGTCGATGTCAATCCCGGTGACGAAGGCGCCCACATGGCTTGCTCGAGCACGACCTGTCCCCGGTTGTTCATCAGCATCGCATCGGCCGTCGCTGCCGTGTAACCGGGAAAGCTCACGGAGCCATTCTTCCAGATCGCCAGACACCGGTCACCGGACGCGGGACAGTTGGCGTTCACGAACGAAGGCCGCCAGAACATGCCGGCTACCTCGTCGGAATCGCTCATCGCGAACGCCCGAAAGTCTCCCGCCTTGAAGGTGTCTACGGTCGTCAGCGGCACGAGCGCCCCATTGTGCCAGATGGCGAAGCTGGACACCGAATCGGGCACGCCCGTCCTGCAGAGCACGTGACCGGGACCATTGATCGTGACTGGAGTTGGGCACCCGGGAATGGCCGTGGCGACTCCCCGCCGATAGTAACTCCCGGCCACCACGTCGCCACTGTCGCTGAGCTTCCGAATGATGCTTCCGACTTGGAGCGACACGCCCAGGTCCAATACCGAATAACTGCGCGACATTGGAGCGGTGACGACGACGTTGGCGATGGCCCAATGCGTCCCAGCACTGGCCTCGATCATCGCGCTGCCGTAGCCGAGTGCCGTCACCAGGCCGTCCTTGGAGACAGTGACAACCGACGGCGAGTTCGACGTCCAGAGCGCGTTCACGTGGACTTCGTTTCCCGTGGAGTCGCGCGCTGACAACGTGAGCTGTTTCTGAGTTCCCTTCACGATCGGAGTTGCCGCTGGCGTGAGCGACAAGGTGGCAACACTCGCCGGGTCAACCGGCTTCGTGGAATCACTGCACGAGACAACAGCGATCATCGACGCCGCAATACTCATCTGCAACCACTTCATCAGCTACCTCTTTGCTCCGAGTTCACCGAGCAGCTCCTTCACCGCGGCGTCGAGCTGGCTGTCCTTGCCGCTGTATGACTCACCCACCGGCCGCACCACCAGCACGTCCACCGGCCGCGGGTGCATCTCCATGTCCTTGCCTTCCGTATCGGTGATCCGAGTTCCCGGGAGCCGCACGGTCGTTCCATCGAGCAGCGTACGATTCGACGTGAAGATGATCCATCCGGCCGTCGGCTCGCCGACCACCTTGCCGAGGTGCATCGTGCGGTAGCCCTCGGTGAAATCCTCCGCATCGCTCAGCGAATGCTGGTTCGTGACGAGAATCGTCGGCAGCTCGAGCGCGCGCTGGCCGAGTGCGCTGCGCGCGCCCACAGCCGGCTGTTCGCGGAACTTCATCGTCAGGTAGGGGCGACGCGAGAGCACGTCGAGCGCATACGGGTTCACGAAGCCGCCGTTGTTGTTCCTGACGTCCACCACCACGCCCTCACGTCCTACCTGCTCGGCGTCGAGGTCCTCGTAGAGCTGGTGGAGGGAACCCTCACCCATGTCGTACATGTGAACGTAGCCGAGCCGGCCGCCGCTGATGCGATTCACGTAGTCGCGACGCGATTCCACCCATGCGCGGTAGAGCAAACCCTTCGCCGTCCCGCCGCTCACGGGACGCACCGTCACCTCGCGCGCCGCGCCGGTGTGTGGACTGATGGCAAGCACTGTCTGCTTGCCGGTGCGGTAGGCCAGCAGCTCGTCGAGGTTCGTCTTCGCGTCCACCGCATGATCATCCACGCGAGTCAGGACATCGCCGACGTGGATCCGCCCGCCCAGCGCGGCAGGGCCGAGTGGGAGCACTTCCGTAACCCGGAGCCTGCCATCGCGCTCGTACTCGGCGCGATCGAAGCGGAGTCCCAGCCGGCCGGTGTACGGCTGCTGCGCCGGAGGACCACCGATCCCCATGTGGGATGCGTTCAGCTCGCCGATCATGAGGTTCATCAGACGGCGCATCTCGTCCGGCGTACGTGCCGCGCCTACGCGAGCCCCGTACTCGTCGTGCAGCGCGTTCCAATCCGTGCCGCGCATCTTCGCATCGAAGAAGTTGTCGCGCAGGAACGACCACGCCTGGTTGAACACGGCCATCTTCTGCGCGTCGAAGTCGACGTCCATTTCGGCGCTGACCGCGAGGGGCTTCACGGCACGAGAGTCCACGGTGACGGTGTTGATGCGGCCGCTCTCGAGGAACCACACTTCCTTCCCGTCGGGCGACCACTGCGCGGCACTCTTGAACCCACCGGTGCTGGTGAGCTGACGCGCTGTCGGCTGCTCGCGCGACAGCTCATCGATGGAATAGGTGTACAGATTCGTCTGGCCCGCCGCCGAGGCGACGAGCAGCAGCGTCTTCCCGTCGGGACTGATCGAGACGTCGTTGACGTCCACGCCAGTGGGCAGCGCGTCGACGCGCTTGCGAATGTCGTCGAAGGCGATCGTCACGTCCTTCTTCGTGCGCGTGGTGCTGTCGCGCCGAGCGGAGCTGTCGGTGCGCGTCGCGGGCTGCTGCGGCGTGGGCGCGCCCGGTCCGGGTTGCTGGGTGCGGGGGCCAGGTGGGCCCGGTGAGGGGGGCGAGAACAGGTCGCGGAACTGATCCTCGCGGAAGCGCGGCGTGCGCGGCACGAGGTCGATGCGAATCGCCTGGCCGTCCTCCGTACGCTGGCCCGATGAGAGCGTGATGAACGCCCCGTCGGGGCTCCACGACAATCCGCCGCCGTTGCCGTTCGACAACCAGCTCACCTGTCGGGGCTCGCCGCCGGTTACGGGCACCAGGAACACGTTCGCGAACTGTTTCGCGCCAACGCCGGTCACGTAGGCCAGCCACTTCCCGTCGGGCGACCACGCTACCTCGCGCGGATCGACGAAGGGCGGGCGGCTCAGCCACGCCGTGGCGAGCCTCCGTTCCGTGCCCGCGGCGACGTCGAGCACGTGCAGCTCGCGACCGCCCCGTACGAAGGAGAGCTGCTTCCCGTCGGGTGACCAGCGTGGCGAAATGTCGTTCTCGCTGCCACGCGTGAGCTGTTTCTCCGTGCGCGTGCCGAAGTCGTAGATGTAAATGTGCCAGGGGCCATCGCGATCACTCGAGTACGCGAGGCGCCTGCTGTCGGGCGCCCAGGCGATCTGCTCCTCGGCGCCGGGCGTGTCGGTCACGCGCGTTGCGTCGCCGCCGTCCTTTGCCGATGCGGCGAAGACCTCACCGCGCACGACGAACGCGACCTTCTTCGCGTCCGGCGAGAGCGCGAGCTGCTGGATGCCGTTGGAGAGCGTCAGGTGCTCCACGCCCGGACCAGCTGGTGCACCACGGAGGGTGACGTTGACCTTCTGGGCCTGGCCGCTGGCGACGTCGTAGGTCCAGACACCGAAGTCGCGCTCGAAGGTGATTGCCTTGCCATCGGTGCTGATGGAGGGCCACAACAGCCGGCCATCCGTGAAGCGCGTGAGCTGCTTCGCCTCGCCACCGCTCGTGGCGCGCGACCAGAGGTTCTCGCTCCCCGAGCGATCGCTCATGAAGTAGATCGCCGAGCCATCCGCCGACCACATCGGCCATCCGCTTTTCGCGCCACCCGTCGTGACCGGCTCATAGCGTGGCGTGCTCGCCGAGCCGGGGGCGACGTCGTGCACGAGCCAGATCTCGCTCTCGTCGAGGTGGCTGTGGCCGTGACGCCACCACTGCGCGAACGGCATCCCGCGCGCCGTGATGGCGATCGTCGCCCCGTCAGGTGCAGGAGCGCTCCAGTATTCGGTGGCGTACCGGTCGCCGGCGACGATCATCGGCGTGCCGCCGGTGGCGCGCACACGATAGACGTCGCTCATTCCGGCGATGTCATGGCTCGTGGAGGAGAAGTAGAGCCACTTCCCGTCGCGCGACCAGCCGTCGAGCTGGTCGTTCCCGTCATCCCACGTGATTCGCTTCGTGTCGCCAGTGGTGAGCGTCAGGACGTAGACGTCCCCGTTCCCCGTCCGATTGGACACGAAGGCGAGCTGCGATCCATCAGGTGAATAGATCGGCCGGCTCTCAGTTGCCGGGTGCGACACCAGCAGCCGCGCCTCACCTCCGCCGAATGGCACCGTCCAGATGTCACCGCCGGAGACGAACGCGATCTCGCGGTGATCGGGCGATGGACTCGGTTCCGCGAGGGCGGGAGAAACCGGCGCCGGCGCGACGTCGTTAACGACGTGCGGCGGGATGACGAAGAACGCCGCAACGAGGGGAAACGCCGTGCGGAAGGGGAGGGCAGTGATGCGCATCGGGACTGGTCGGCGGGTGAGCGACCAAAATGCAGCCCGACTCGAACCACCGCGAGGCCGCCGGTGATCCCGTCTCGAGCTACGCGAACACGTCCAGCGCCAGCTCCACCTTCCCGAACGGTGCCGACACCTGCACTCCCTGAACCTCCCCTCTCACCCGTCCCAGCATCTCGCGCGCGATCGCGATTCCCTCAGCGACCGCGTGCTCCTTGGACTTCTCACCCGCCCGCCGCATCCGCGTGATCACCGCATCGGGCACGCTAACCCCCGGCACTTCGTTCGCGAGGAATTCCGCGTTGCGCACGCTCACCAGCGGCCAGATACCGGCGACGATCGGCACCCGCTCGCCGTCGGTGCGCCGCAGGAAGTTCTCGAGCTGCGTCGCGTCGAACACCGGCTGGGTGACGGCGAACTCCGCGCCCGCCTCCACCTTCCACGCGAATCGTCGCAGCTCGTGCTCGAGATCCACCGGTGCCGGGTTCACACCGACGCCGATGACGAACCTCGTCGGCGCGCCGATGGCGTTGTCGCCCGGGTCGCGTCCGTGATTGAGGTTGTTCACCAGGTTCGTGAGCCCGATGGAGTCGATGTCGAACACCGCGGTGGCGCTCGGGTACGGCCCCATCTTCGGCGGATCGCCGGTGATGAGCAGCAGGTTGCGCAGGCCAACGGCCGACGCGCCGAGCAAGTCGCTCAGCATGCCGAGCAGGTTGCGGTCGCGGCAGGCGTAGTGCGTGACGGTTTCGATTCCCACCTGCTGTTCGATGAGCAGCGAGGTGAGCAACGCGCCCATGCGGCTCTGCGCGCGCGGACCGTCGGGGACGTTTACCGCGTCCACCCCCGCATCCTTCAGCCGCGCCACGTCGGCAATCATGCGCGACGCGTCAACCCCGCGCGGCGGCACGATCTCCACGCTCGTCACGAACGTGCCGGCGGCGATCTTCTCACCCCAGCGCGAGCGTTCGGCGAGCGGCACGGCCTCCACATCGGGCGTGCGCTTGCCCTCCCGCAGCGTCGGTGCGGTACCAACGATCACCTGACCCCCCGACACCGCGCGCGCAATGCGCGGGCTGAGCGGACGAATCCCCTCGCACATCGCGTGGATGTGCTCGGGCGTCGTGCCACAGCATCCGCCGAGCACTCGCGCGCCGGCCTGAAAGAGGTGCCGTGCGTAGCTCGCCATGTACTCGGGGCTCGCCATGTACATGCTGCGCCCGCCCACCTCGCGCGGCATGCCGGCGTTCGGCTGCGCCGAGATCTTCTTCCGCGTCAGCGGCGCCATCTTCTCGACCGCCTCGAGGATGATCTGCGGACCGACCGAGCAGTTGAGACCGAGCACGTCGGCGCCGAACCGGTCGAGCGCGCGCGCCACGTCCTCCGGCGATGCGCCGTACGGCGTGAGTCCATCCACGCCGACCGTCATCTGGGCCACGACGGGCATTGTCGGGTCCACCTCGCGCGCCGCGGCGATCGCCTGCCCGATCTCGTGCAGGTCACTGAACGTCTCGAGGATGAACAGGTCGGCGCCGCCCGCCTTCAGCCCTTCCATCTGCTCGCGGAAGATCTCGCGCGCCTCCTCCACCGACGTCGGTCCGTACGGCTCGAGCCGCACGCCGAGCGGACCCACCGCGCCGGCGACGAGTACGTCATTCCCGTCGTCGGCCGCTTCGCGCGCCAGCTCGGCGGCTCTCTGGTTCAGCTCCCGCGTCTGCGCGGCGAGCCCGAACTGCGCCAATTTGAGCCGGTTCGCGCCGAAGCTGTTCGTCTCCAGCACTTCGGCGCCTGCCTTCACGTACGCACGATGTACCTCGCG
>Ga0207657_10003929_pt1 | contig 15782 bp, 16 predicted proteins | sample KBSC33metaG_FD_184316 | JGI IMG/M metagenome (GOLD analysis project Ga0207657, IMG submission 184316) | Corn rhizosphere microbial communities from Kellogg Biological Station, Michigan, USA - KBS C3-3 metaG (SPAdes) (version 2) | ecosystem: Host-associated > Plants > Roots > Rhizosphere > Soil ... | reverse complement strand
TAGTGCGACCGGCAAGGGTTCCAAAAAGTGGTCCGCCTATCAATCGGAGCAGCAGGACTTCGAATTTGCCCGACAGTTTTTCGCAAGCGAGCGTCGGAGCCTCGAAGCCGAACTCATGAACTGGTCCGACGACGTGGCCTACTCGGTCCACGATCTGGAGGATTTCCACCGGTGCAATGCCATTCCATGGCAGCGCATCTTTGATAACGGCAGCGTGATAATCGATAACGCCGCCAAGTCGTTCGAAGACATCGAAGCTGCGAAGGAGCGTCTAACCGCCGCGTACGAACGCCTGATGACCTACCTCGAAGGTGGCTTCAGCAGTCTGCTGCTATCGCCTTATGAGGGGCGGGCCGAGCAGCGCGAGCAGACGCGCAGGCTGACGTCGAACCTCATCAATAAGTTCATCAATGGCGTGAAGATTTCGGGCGCCGCGTTCGACCATGACGCGGTCGTGTTTGATCAAGAGATCAAGGACGAGATTGAGGTGTTAAAGCAGATCACCAAAGATTACGTGATCTCGAGTGCCCCTTTGGCTGCGCAGCAACACGGCCAACGCAAAATCATCGAAGACCTTTTCGGGGCCATCATCAGCGAGATCGGCGCGCACGGACAGGTTCCATCCTTCTTGCCGGTACGATTGCGCTACCTTCGCGATCACTCGCCGACCGATAATGCGCGTTTCGTTTGTGATTGCATTGCGAGCCTATCCGAGAGTGAGACCGTGGCACTTCACGGACGCCTATTTGGAATCTCAGCGGGCTCCGTACTTGATCCGATAGTTAGGTAAGTGTGAGCCTCGGTCCAATTTCCGCAAATCTGTGGATTCTTTGAAAGATTCACCTTGGAACAAGCGCGAATCTCGTTGATTCTCGCCGCATGAGCCTAATCGTCTTCCGCCATCTGCCCGCCGTCGCCGAGGTCGAGGAGCAGTTGCGCCTCCAGTCGCGCGGCCTGCTGGCGCACGAGGAAGCCGACGAGCTGCCGCACCTCATCGACGACGTCTCGCGCGAGCTGTTCGGGATCACCGCGAACGACACCTTCTACCCCGCGCTGCCGGAAGCAGTCCGCGCCGAATACAGCCGGGCCGAATGGGAAGCGCATTTCGACAGCCTAGGCCACTATGCGAAGGACGCGAATGCCTACTGGAGCGGGTTCGGGCTCGACTGCTGCTGCGACGAGGGCCGCGCGCTCCATTGCCTCGACGCCTTCGGCCGCCAGCTGATCTGCGCGCTCAATCGCCTCCACCCGGAAGCAATGCTCGCCTTTGCCGGCGGAGAACTCGCCAAGGCCGCCTGAGCGCGATTTTCCTTTCCTACAGCACGCCGCTTGTGATCTACGCCGGCGGATGCATCCTCACCCCGGCCGGCGCGCCATCGAGAGTTACAAAGTAGAGGAAGTAGAAGGACCCCCGATTCCACTCATTCGGATTCCGCTCCGCCTCGCCTACGCGCACGCGCAGGCTTGCGACCTTTTGGGCCTTTCGCGCGGGTCCGCCTCGCGCCGAAGGCGGCCGGCGATCCTAGTTGCCGAGATGCTCGAGCCCGCGCTGCCCGCTTTTGGTCGAGGCGTTGGCGGCGATCGTCTTCGGCTTCGCTTTCTTCGGCTTGCGCGCTTCCTTGTTCTTCCTCACTTGGCCCTTGGCCATCGCGAATCTCCCTTAAAGTCGCTTTTGCTGTCCTACAGCAGGCAGCCTGTGTCTTAAACTTCCGTCGTGAAGCGGCGGGTCACTCGACCGCGTAGGCGTCACCATAGAATTTGCTCGTGCTGCGCGTGTGGAAGGCGATCGCCTTCAATGGCTCATATCTGGGCTCGCCGAGCCCGGGCAGCACCTCCAGCGTCTCGTCTTCCCACACGTAAACCGCCATCGGGAACGACACCCGCGCCGCCGACAAGTGCGAGCCGTCGCTCGGCTTGCCCACCCGGTGCGTGGTCGAGGGCAGCACGTCGTTGGTGATCCGCTGCATGTAATCGCCGGTGTTGATGATGATCGAGCCACGGGGGGCGCGCATCCGCACCCACTTGCCCGACCGGTGGTTCCACACCTGCAGGCCGTCGACCTTGCTTGCCGGCAGGATCGTGAACAGGTCGACGTCCTCATGGCCGAGCAGCCGCCCGGCGCCGGATGCGTCCTGCTCGACGGTCATCGGCGGATAGTAATTGGCGCGCAGCCCGAAGTTGGTTTGCGTGAGCTTGCGGTCATAGGCGTGGGGATCGGTGCCGATTCCCTGCAGCATGGCCTGGGCGACCGGCTTGAACAGAGGCTCGTGCGCCTCGACCAGCCGGCGGAAGCGCCGTTCGTACCTCGCGTCCGGCCAATAATCCTCGGCGCGGAACGCCGTCTCGCGGTGCTGAGCGATGTCGAACGCGCGGCGGCACCACACCCAGCCCTCGACCAGGTCGGGATGGATGCCGCTGGTCTCGCGGATCGGGAAATAGCCCTGGTTGACCGATCCGTGGCGCTCGGCGCGGAAGCGCATCCGCTCGGCCAATGTGGTCGACTCGAACAGCTCGAGCACGCGATCGTGCATCTCGTCATAGAGCGCCGGGTCGACGCCGTGGCCGGTCAGCACCGCAAAGCCGATTTCGCTGAGCGCCTGCGCGAAATCCTCGGCGAAGCGCGCCTTGTCCTTCTCGCCGCCGCGAAGGAACGGCTCGAAGTCCAGAGTCGCGATGCGGTAATCCTCGTCAAACTCGTCGGCGGCGCTTTCCGCGAGGCGATAGGTGTGGGTCTTGCGCACCTGGTCGTACCGCTCGAACTCGCGGTTCAATGCCTGCACGTCGCTCATGATGCCGCCACCGGCGCGGTCGCACCGATGTTGCGATGCTCGCGGTAGCCCTTCAGCGAGGCGCGGGCCATGACGATTGCGGTGTAGAAGACGACGACCGTGATCAGGTAGCGCAGCACGTCGACGTCCATCTCCTTGACGATCAGCGCCGCGACCAGGACCGCCGGGATCCCCCCGAGCGTCAGGCCGACGACGATGCGAAGGTCGAGCTCGGGAACCTTGATGAAGCGCATGCTCGACCCGGCGCCCATCAGCGAGGCGCCCGACGCCATGATCGGGAAGCAATAATGCGGGTCCATGCCCATCAGGCTGAACATGACCAGGCTCGGCGCGTAGTTGCCGACCCCGAAGTTGGCGAGCAGCCCGAGGACGAAGCTGACCGCGATGCCGACGATCGTCAGGCCCAGCGGCAGGCCCGAGGCGGTGCCGCCCACCGGCATCAGCCCCAGTATCCCGATCACGTAGGCAATCCCGGCGAGGGTGAGGCCGACGGCGACTATCGCCTGCACGATCCAGGCGCGGGCCCGGACGACCAGCGGCGCCCCGATCACGCCGCCGGCAAAGGTCGCCATCGCCGCGCCGAACAGCAACACCGGATCGACCTTCACGCCGAGCAGGATCAGGAAGATGATGCTTTGGGCCATGGCCGGCGGAGTCAGTCCCGCAAGCATCGTCGGGGGGATCAGCCGATCAGGCACCATTTTGCGGAACTTCATCCACGCCGTGGTCTGTGCGAACGAGCTGATCCCGAACGTGTCGAAGAAATTGACCACGGCACCGGCGAGCATCGCTTCGGGCATTGGCGCGGCCCGTGCAGCAATGACGGTGCGCGCAAGCACGGTCAGATAGACGAGAATCGCCATGCCCAGCGGAATGAGGAGTGCAATCAGCAGCATCGCCGTCTCTCAAATGTCATAGAATTCCACCTGGCACAAAAAAGCCCGCCGGTTGGCGGGCGGGCAGTCGTCGATCGGATGCTAGTCGATCAGTCGCGCCATCGCTCCGCAAGCGTGCAATCGCGCCACCACCAGCGGCGGGCGGCCAAAGTTGCAGCGGCGGCCTTCGAGTGCATCATGCTCGCCGTGGGTACGGTAACGGCAGCGCCGGGGTCAAGCCAGGCGCCGGCGCCCTCTCGTCCGTCGAACGCGCCCGCCGATATGCATAAGCGGGCTCCCGTTCACCTTGCGTCAGGACTAGCTTCGCTATCAACGAGATCGGGGAGAGAGAGTGGTCGCGATCGCTCGCCATAAATTGCCGCTGGCTGGCGCGCTGCTCAGCGCATGGGCAGCGCCGCTTGTGGCCGCCTCGGCGGCTGACCCGCCGGTGATCAGCAAGCCGCGCCCGGTTGCGCCGGGGACTCCCGCCAATGTTCCGCCTTTGCCGCCGGCGCAGTTCGACAGCACGCTCGCCATCCAGGGCGAGGATCTGAAGGCGCGCGAGGTCAGCACCCGCCTTAACGTCGATGTCAGGGTCAACGGCCGCGGCCCCTATCGCTTCGTGGTCGACAGCGGCGCCGACACGTCGGTGGTCGGCCTGCGCATCGCCCGCGACCTCGAGCTGCCGCTGGGCACTCCGGCGATTCTGAATGCCGTCACCTCGCGCGACCTCGTCGACCGGGTGAAAGTCGCCCAACTGAGCATCGGCAACAGCCACATCTCCAACCTCGAGCTTCCTGCGCTGCGCGAGAGCGATGTCGGCGGCGACGGGCTGATCGGCATCGATGCGCTGACCGAGCAGCGGCTGATGATGGATTTCGAAGCGCACAAGGTGCGCGTCGAGGACGCGAGGCGGCCGATGAAGTTCGAGCCCGACGCGATCATCGTCACCGCGCGGCGCGAGCGCGGGCAACTGATCCTGACCCAGGTCCGCGCGGGAAGCGTTCGCCTCGACGCGGTGATCGACACCGGGTCCGAGGTGACGATCGGCAATATGGCGCTGAAGCAAAAGCTGCTGGGCAGACGCGGCACCCGCTTCTGGACGGTCGAGGCCGTGGGGGTCACGGGCGTCGCCGTGAAATTGCAGATGGCGACGATCAGTCACTTGCAGCTCGGCCCAATCACGCTTCAGGACGTGCCGATCGCCTTTGCCGACGTGCCGCCCTTCAAGACTTTCGGCCTGGCCGACGAGCCGGCGCTGCTGCTCGGCACCGACCTGTTGGAAACGTTCCGGCGGATTTCGCTAGATTTCAGGGCCCGCAAGGTGCGCTTTCAGCTCAGGCGCTGCGGCACCGATGGCGTGTCGATCAGCACCTCGTCCGATGCGAGCCGCTTCACCCGCCTGTCGTCGACCAACACGGCCGACGTCTGCGGCAGGTAATTAGCGCTTCGACGATTCGCCGCGCCTGAGGCCCTCGACGACCGCGTCGACGGCGCAGCGGCGGCTCAGTTCGGCGAGGATCGCAATATCTGAATCCTCGGCCTTGCGCGCCAGCCAGTGCGTCCGGCTGGCAATGTTGCGAAGGTCGCGGATGGCGGCTTCGGGCAGCTGCTGCTGGTCGGCGAGCAGGCGCTCGAACACGGCGTCGGACAGCGGCTTTTCGAACTCGAGGCCGACGAATTCCTGATGGTGCCAGACGACCCGGCAGAATTGGGTTTCGAGGCCGGCGATGCTGAGCCAGATCCAGCTGTCGTCGTCGACCGGGCTCGTGCACTCGATGCGGCAACCGCGCGGCGACATGTCGATGACGCGCACCTTGACCCGGCTGCGGGTACCGTCGCGCATTGTCGCGGTCAGGCGGAGCGCGATGCGCTCGACCCGGCGGCGGTCCGGCTGCGGTTGATGCTTCGGCTGTGCCATGGCGTTTGTTACCCCTGTCAGCACCCTGGCGTTCGAGTGGTGAACAAAGTGTTGCGAGCCGAAGGTTACGCCGCCTTAGCCAATACTGCCGCGATGCCGCCGGCTTCCTCGATCCTGGTGGCGAGCTCACCGCGGGGGAGCTCCTGGTCGAACGCCCAGGCGAGCACCGCCTCAAGCTGCTTGATGGTGGCGTCGTCGCACATTCCGGCGAACGCCAGCTTCACGACCGGCTTCATCGGCGAGCGCAGCTGGATTTTGAGGCCCTGCGCCTCGACCAGCCGCAGATATTCCTCGGGCGAATCCTCGGCATCGAGCGCGAAGTCGTAAGCGGCGCCGAGGCCTTCGTAGAGCGCGCTATTGGCACGCAGCTTCGCGAGCCGGGCCTCGTCGGCCATGGCCCTGACCTCTGTGAGCTTGTTCTGCAACGGTCCCTCCGTTTCGCGACTGGGTTGTTCCGCCTGCACGGTTTCCTTGGGTTGTTCGGGCTCCTTGACCGGTCGCGCGGCGGCGACCGGTTCCTCTTCGGCCTCGGCCTCGACTGCCTCGGGCTCAGCTTCCGCCGGTTCCTCGACGTCAAGCTCCTCGGCTACCGGTTCCTCAGCCACCGGCTCCTCGACCACCGGCTCCTCGACCATCGACTCTTCGACCACCGGCTCTTCGACCACCGGCTCTTCCTCGACGACTGGCTCCGGCAGCACCGGTTCGACCTTGACCGACTGGGCGTGGAAGCCGGTCAGGCCGGCGAGGCTGTCGAACAGCTTCGAGAAGCCGGGCGCGGCCTTCCGCGGCTGCTCCGCAGGGGTCTCTTCCTCGACCTCCTGAGCATCCGGCTCCTCGGCCACGGCTTCAACAGGCTGTTCGATCTCGGCGACTTCTTCCTCGGGCTCTTCGACCGGAGCTTCCTCCTCGACTTCGGCGACTTGCTCTTCCGCCGCGGCGACTTCCTCCTCGGGCTCTTCGACGACTTCGGCCTTCGCCTGGGCCTTGGCAGGCTTCGCGGCGGCCTTGGCCGTCTTGGCCGGCGTGCCTTCGAGGCTCACGAGCGCGTAGACATAATCGACCCAGGCACCGCCGGCACTCAGCGGCAGCAGCGTCACCCAGACCCGGGTTTCGCCTCCCTCGTCAGAGAACTCGTCCTCGAATGCGAGGAAATCCCGTGAGATGGCGACGATCGGGAGCTTCTTGGCGATGCATGCCAGGATCGACGCGCTCGGCGCGTCCATGATCCGTTCGGGCCAGTCCTGGCCGCCGCGCAGCGCCTCGCCGAGATGACGAATCTCCGCGTCGTGGCCGCCGCTGATAAGCTCGAGCAGCGCGCTGTTCGGCCCCGCGTCGGAAAGCTCCAGCGGGTCGAGGTCGTGCAGCGGCGGAAATTCCTTGTCGCCGCGAATCGACAGCCAGTAATTGAGCACGCTGGCGTGCTTGCGCCGTTCCGACGCCTTGATCGTCTTGAACGCGCCGAGCAGCGCCTCCGCCGACGCCTGCTCGCCTCCCTGCATCCCCGTTGAGGGCGCCCCCATGTCCGACTCCGCTTGTCTAGTGGCGACCGCTTGTGCGCGTATGGTGCTTAGAAAGGGTTAAAATGGAGGTTGCTGCATTGCGAAAACCGCCGCTGGTATTGCCAGCGGCGGCTCTCACCTTTCAGTTCGATTGGGGTTAAGCCAGTTCGCGCTCGGTCTCGTCGGCCATCGCGGCAGGAAGGCCGGCGTCGGGGTCGACAGGCTCAGCGAGGCCCGCGGCGACATCGCGCTCGCGCTTGTCGAAGAAGGCAGCGCGGCGCAGCCGGTTCTTCAACGACACTGACGGATTGTTCGCGCTCGGGCCGCGATAGGCGCGCTGGACCCAGGTCTCGCCGGGCAGACGATCGTCGTCCGCGTCCCGCTGAGTTTCAGGCGAAGCCGGCGCCGTCGCACCCCACGAAAAGGCCGACGGCTCGACGATCTCGGGCTGTTCGCGGTGAACGATCGGGTCGTGGCGAGGCTCGACCGCCATCGGCGCCGCCGCGGCCGCAGGTGCGCGCTCGATCGTCGCTTCGTGCTCGAGCTCGGGTTCGTCGGCCCACTCGCCATGCCATGCGTCCTCGCGACGGCGACGGCGCGCGACGGCGAAAGCCGCTGCGCCAAGTGCGATCAGCGCAAGCGCGCCCGCGCCGTAAATCAGCGACTGATTCGTCCCATTCGAGGCCTTGGACGCCGTCGCCGGCTGGTTGGCAGGCTTGGCCGTCATATCGACGACCGGCGCTACGGCCGATTGAGAGCTGGCATTGGCCGGAGCCTGGCTCGGCGTAGCCGCCGACGCAGGAGCCGCGGCGGTGGTTGTTGCGCGGGTCGACGTCGTCCTCGTGGTCGCTGCTCGCGCCGTAGATGGGGCCGGTTTAGCGGCCGCCGTCCGGGTCGTGTGCGTTACGGTCCGGGTCTTGACCGTAGCGGTCTTGGCCGGCGTCTCTGCCGCGACCGGCGTTTCGACGCTGGTGTCGGCCGTTACCGAGGAAGTATCGGCAGTCACCGGGGGAGCCGTCGTCGTCACGGGTACCGGCTCAGTCGGCTGCACCTCCTGCGCAAGCGAAGGGGTTGAAGAAAGCGCCAGGGCCGCGGCAATCGCGGGGAGGGCGCTGGTTCGTGCATAAAGCTTGGTTCTGGTCATAATGTAGAACAACCGCGCCATTGCGTGCGGGTCTCACCATTATCGTTCGCCGGAGCCGAAACGCCGACGAATCGTCCGCTGTTAAAAGGCTTGAAAGAAGGATGCCGGTATCGATTTTTTCCTACGGAACGCTGCAGCAGCCGGGCGTCCAGCTCGCCAATTACGGGCGCTTGCTGAGGGGGAAACCAGACGCACTGATCGGGTACCGTCTGGCGCCATTGGAGATCACCGATCCGCATGTGATCGAGGTCAGCGGCAAAGCGGTCCACACCATCGCCTGCGCGACGGGGAGCCCGGACGACCGCATCGAGGGCACGGTGTTCAAGCTCAGCGAGGACGAGCTTGCGTCGACCGATGCCTACGAAGTCGATGTCTACGCCAGGGTCGAGGCCGTGCTCGAATCGGGCCGGAAGGCCTGGGTCTATGTCGGCCCGCCAGCCAGTCCCTGAACGCAGATCCGCGCTATTTGATGGCCTTCACCGCCGCCAGCGTCTTGGCGACGTGCTGGCTGAAGTCGAGGTCGTCGTGGACCATGACCACCTTGCCGTTCTTGCCGATCACATAGGAGGTCCGGGTCGTGATCCCTGGATGGGCAGCCCAGGCGACATCATAGCCCTTCTGGATCTCGGGCGTCGCCGTCGCGACCGGGAAGGCGCTGCGGCATTCCTTGGCCGAGAAATCGTGCAGCGTCTTCAAATCGTCGGCCGACATGCCGATGACCTGGGCGCCGGCCTTCTTGAAGTCGCCGATGGACTCGCTGAAGGCGTGGGCCTCGGCGGTGCAGCCGCTGGTGAAGGCCTTGGGGAAGAAATAAAGGACGACCGGACCCTTTTTCAGCTGGTCGGCCAGGTGGAGCTTGAATTCCTTGCCGCCAACGGCGCCGGTGGTGGTGAAATCGGGAGCCTCGTCGCCGACCTTCAGGGCCGCCCACGCGGGCGCGGCGGCGAGGCTGGAAGCAGCGATGGCGATGAGAAGCTTGCGCACTCGTGATCTCCTTCAGAGGATCCTTGGCCCCTTCTGGATCGACGCTTACAACCGCTCGGAGGAAAGTGCGAGCGGGGCGTGCCGGCGCGCCTATTGGCGCGGCGCGAGCAGCCCCGCAAGGACGTAGAACAGGATCATCACAGGGCCGGTCAGCAGCGTCAGCGCGACGAAGCCGAGCCTGACTATGGTCGGGTCAACACCGGTGTAATCGGCGAGACCGGCGGCGACGCCCATGACCTTGGCGTCGCCGCGGTTGATGAGGAAACGTCCGTTCATTTCGGTTTCCCTTGGTTCGAGTGACTTCAGGCGATCGGCAGCGACGTGGCGGCCGAAACGAGCAGAAGCATCGAAAGGAAGGCACCGGCGAAAACGGTCGCGGTCTCACGGAATGAAGCAGTCATTTTGAAAACCCCTTGGCATTGTTTCATCGAACCCGCCCATCGGGCTCGTGCCATTATCAATGCATGGGGCATGCCAAATGGAAATTGTCGTTGTTTTTCAGTGGTAGGCTGTGGCTAGGCGCTGAATATGCCCGCAATCTGCGCCGTGAGTTGGTGGAAAATCCCAACAGTCGATCAGCTTGAGGTGAAATCTCCGCCATCGGGGTGAAGCACCTGTCCGATCATGTAGCTTGAATCCTCGCAGGCGAGGAACAGGAAGCTCGGCGCCACTTCGTTCGGCTGCCCGGGCCGGCCCATCGGCGTGTCCTTGCCGAACTCCGGAATATCTTCGGGCTTCTGGCCGCCGAACGGGTTCAGCGGGGTCCAGATCGGCCCGGGCGCGACCGCGTTTACGCGGATGCCCTGCTTCACCAGGTTCTTGGCCAGAGAGCGGGTGAAGGCGGTGATCGCCCCCTTGGTCGCGCTGTAATCGAGCAACTGCGGCGAGCCCTTGTACATGGTGACCGACGTGCAGTTGATGATCGCCGACCCGTGCTTGAGGTGTGGCAACGCGGCTTGAGTCAGGAAGAACATTCCGAAGATGTTGGTCTGGAAGGTTCGCTTGAGCTGATCTTCGGTGATGTCCCGGATGTCCTCGTCGGGATGCTGCTCGCCGGCATTGTTGACGAGCACGTCGAGGCGGCCGAGCTCGTCGACCGTCTGCCTGACCGCGCGTTCGCAGAATTGCTTGTCGCCGACGTCGCCCCCGATTGTGATCGCGCGCCGGCCTTCCTTCTCAACGATCTGCCTGGTCTCGGCGGCATCGTCATGCTCGCACAGGTAGAGGATGGCGACGTCGGCGCCCTCTCGTGCATACAGCGCAGCGACGGCGCGGCCGATGCCGCTGTCGGCGCCGGTAATCAATGCCACCTTGTCCTTCAACCGCCCCGATCCGGGGTATCTCGGCTGCCAATCGGGCTTGGGTTCGAGCTGGCTTTCGTGTCCGGGAAGCCGGTCCTCGTGGACCATCGGTTCCATGACATCGGACATGTCGGCTACTCCTTCGCGGCTACGCCCATGCCCTCCCGCTCGAATTCCTCAACGGTCGCCTCTTGATTCTGCTCCAGGCGCGAGGGCTTTTTAGCTTTCGCGACAGCTTTCGGCTTTCGGCTTCTTCCGGCCACCTGATCCTCCCTGAGCAACGCGAACGCGCCGCATCTTAGCGGCTTCCTCAAGCGGTTGCGATGCGAACAATTTGCCGGTGTAGGCTGATGTTCCTACCTAGGGACAATGACCGCCAGCGAGACGAAACAGGAAAAGCCCAACAGCGGCTTCGCGGCGCTGTGGCGCTTCCTGCCGATGCTCTGGCCGAGGGGCGAGGCCGAGCTCAAGACGCGCGTCGTCGCGGCGGTCCTGCTGGTTCTTGCAGGCAAGGCGATTGGCCTGTTCGGTCCGTATGCGCTGAAGCTCGCGGTCGACCGGATGAGCGGCCACGCCGCATTCGCGGTCGTTGCCGGACTGGTAGTGGCCTATGCCGGCGCTCGCTTCGGCGGCGTTCTTGCAGACAATCTCCGCAATGCGATTTTCGAGAAGGTTGGACAGGACGCGGCCCGGCGGCTCGCGGCCAAAGTCTTCCGCCACGTCCACGATCTGTCGCTGCGCTTCCACCTCGAGCGGCGAACGGGATCGCTGACCAAGATCGTCGAGCGCGGGACCAAGAGCATCGACATGATGCTCTATTTCCTGCTGTTCAACATCGCTCCGACATTGATCGAGCTCACCGCGATCTGCGTGATCTTCTTCGTGAAATTCGGCGCCGGGCTGGTCGCCGCCACGCTCGCGATCGTCGTCATCTACATCGGCTTCACGCGCAAGGTGAGCGACTGGCGAACGCACATCCAGCGCCAGATGAACGACGTCGACAACAAGGCGATCGGCCGCGCCGTCGACAGCCTGCTGAATTACGAGACGGTCAAATATTTCGGCGCCGAGGACCGCGAGTCCGCGCGCTACGAGGAGGCGGTCGGCGCCTTCGCCCGCGCCTCTGTCCGCAACGAAATCAGCCTCGCCTGGCTCAACATCGGCCAGTCGATGATCACCAACCTCATGATGGCGGGGGCCATGATCTTCACCGTCTGGGGCTGGAGCCAGGGACGCTTCAGCCCGGGCGATGTCGTCTGGATCAACGGCCTCTTGATGCAGCTGTTTCGCCCGCTCGACATGCTCGGCTGGGTCTATCGCTCGATCCGCCAGGGGCTGATCGACATGGAAGCGATGTGGGATTTGCTGGATACGCCGGCCGAGGTGGTCGACAAGCCGGGCGCCCCCCCTCTCGTGGTCAAGCGCGGCGCGATCCGGTTCGACAATGTCAGCTTCGGGTACGATCCAGGGCGCGAGATCCTCAAGGGCCTCGACGTCGATATAGCGGCGGGGACCAGCTGCGCCATCGTCGGCCCGTCCGGGGCCGGCAAGTCGACCATCGCGCGGCTGCTGTATCGCTTCTACGATCCCTCGGCGGGGCGGATCCTGATCGACGGGCAGGATATTGCGGAAGTGAGCCAGCGGAGCCTGCGCGGCGCGATCGGCATCGTGCCGCAGGATACCGTGCTGTTCAACGACACCATCGGCTACAACATCGGCTACGGCCGCGACGGCGCCTCGCAGGCGGAGATTGAAGAATCCGCCAAGGGCGCCGCGATCGACAAGTTCGTGGCCGCACTTCCCGAGAAATATGAATCGATGGTCGGCGAGCGCGGCCTTAAGCTGTCCGGCGGCGAGAAGCAGCGCGTCGCCATCGCCCGCACCCTCCTCAAGAACCCGCCGATCCTGGTGCTCGACGAGGCGACCAGCGCGCTCGATAGCCGCACCGAGCAGGCGATCCAGGACACGCTTGATAAGATTGCAGAGAGCCGGACCACGATCATGATCGCGCATCGCCTGTCGACCATCGTCAACGCAGACCAGATCGTCGTGCTCGACGGCGGCCGCGTTGCCGAGCGCGGCACGCATGAGCAACTGCTCGACCTTGGCGGGCTCTACGCCGATCTCTGGTACCGCCAGGCGGCCGAGCAAATCGCGGAAGCGACCGCTCAGGCGGCTGAATAGCCGTTCGCCGAATTCAGGCTTGCGTAAGGCGCGACTCGGTTGGAGAGGGCCGCCATCCAGATTTTCGTTTCTTTTCAGGGAGCGTCATGATCCGTCATCTTCTGCTTGCGACTGCCGCAGTCGCTGTTGTCACCTCCGCGCCGGCCAATGCGGCGCCCCGCAAGGCCAAGACCTCGGCCGCGGCCTCCGCCACCCTGCCTGCGTCCAACCCGTTCGCGAAGCCGAGCACGCTGCCGTTCCGGGCGCCCGATTTCTCGCGGATCAAGGACAGCGACTATCTGCCGGCATTGCTTGCCGGAATGGCGCGGCAGAAAGCCGAAGTCAGCGCGATCGCCAATCAGAAAGCGCCGCCGACCTTCGACAACACGGTCGTCGCGATGGAGCGTTCGGGCGAGCTTCTCGACCGCGCGCAGAATGCATTCAGCGCGGTCAACGGGGCCAATACCAACGATGTGCTGCAGGCGACCGACAGCAAGACCGCGCCTCTGCTCGCCGCACACAACGATTTCATCTACCTCAACCAGAAACTGTTCCAGCGGTTCAAGGCGCTGCACGACCGCGAGGCGTCGCTGAACCTCAATCCCGAGCAGGCGAAGCTTCTCGATCATTATTACAAGCAGTTCGTCCACGCCGGCGCCGAGCTGCCTGAGGCGAAGCAGGCCGAGCTCAAGACGATCAACCAGCGCGTGAGCACGCTGCGGACGCAGTTCACGCAAAAGCTGCTCGCCGCGACCAAGGCCGGCGCGCTGCATGTCAACGACCCGGCGGCACTCGCGGGCCTGTCACCGCAACAGATCGAGACCGCGCAACAGGCCGCGAAGGCGCGCGGCCTCTCGGGCTACCTCCTGCCGCTGCAGAATACGACGCAGCAGCCGGCTGCGGGATCGCTCACCAGCCACGACACCCGCCAGAAACTGTTCGAAGCGAGCATCAACCGCGCCGAGCATGGCGACGCCAACGACACGCGCACGATCGTCAGCGAGATGGCGCAGCTGCGTGCCCGCAAGGCGGCGCTGTTCGGCTATTCGAACTTCGCGGATTACAACCTCTACGACCGGATGGCGAAAGACCGCGCGACGGCAGTCGGGTTCCTTGACCGGCTGGCGCCGGCGGTTTCCGCCAAGCAGCGTCAGGAAGCGGCCGACATCCGGGCGCTCGCCGCCTCGCAGGGCGCGACCTTCCAGCCGACCGCCGCCGACTGGAACTTCTATGCCGACCAGATCCGCAAGACGCGCTATGCGCTCAATGACGACGAGCTGAAGCCCTATTTCGAGTTCAACAAGGTGCTCGAGGACGGCGTCTTCTATGCCGCCAATCAACTCTACGGGCTAAGCTTCAAGGAACGGCATGACATACCCACCTGGAATCCCGACATGCGGGTGTTCCAGGTGTACGACCAGGACGGGTCGGAGCTGGCGATCTTCATGATCGACCCGTGGAAGCGCGACAACAAGGGCGGCGGCGCCTGGATGTCGAGCCTCGTCGGCCAGTCGTACCTCCGCGGCACCAAGCCCGTCATCTTCAACGTCGAGAATTTCACCAAGCCGGCCGCCGGCCAACCGCTGCTGATCACCTGGGACAATGTGAGCACGATGTTCCACGAGTTCGGGCACGCGCTCCACGGCATGTTCGCGGCGCAGACCTATCCGACCCTGTCGGGCACGGCGGTGGCGCGCGACTTCGTCGAGTTCCCGTCGCAGTTCAACGAGAACTGGGCGCTCGATCCCAAGATCCTGCCGCACTATGCGGTCCACTATCAGACCGGGCAGCCGATCCCGCAGAGCCTGGTCGACAAGATCAAGCGGTCGCGCACTTTCAACCAGGGCTATGAGCTCGGCGAGACGCTCGAGGCGGCACGGCTCGACCTCGACTGGCACTCGCTGCCGGGCAGTGCGCCGCGACAGGATGTCGACCAGTTCGAGGCCAAGGCGCTTGCGACCGGCGGGTTCGACACCGCCGATGTGCCGCCGCGTTACCGCACCAGCTATTTCGCGCACATCTGGGGCAGCGGCTATGCCGCGGGTTATTATTCCTACCCGTGGACGCGAATGCTGGCGCAGGATGCATTTGCCTGGTTCGAGGGCAACGGCGGTCTGACCCGCGCCAACGGCCAGCGTTTCCGCAACATGGTGCTGTCGCGCGGCAACACGCTCGACTATGCCGAAATGTATCGGGCGTTCACCGGGCACGATCCGGATGTGCGGCCGATGCTCGAGTTCTATGGGCTTCCGGTGGAGTCGGCCGTGCCGACCACGGCCGCTCCGGCGCCGGCTGCGCTGCCGGCCCCGGTTCCGGCACCGCCAGCGCCGAAGAAAGGCGAGAGAGGATAGAAGCATGATCCGCCAGCTCGACGACAAGGTGATGGTGAGCGGCCAGGTCGCGCCGCACGAGGTCGCCGGGCTGGCTGAGCAGGGCGTCACCATGCTGGTCAACAACCGGCCGGACGGCGAGGAGCCGGGCCAGCCGCTCGCCGGTGAGATCGAGGATGCGGCAGCTGCCGCCGGGATCGGCTACCGGTTCGTCCCAATCATCCGCGGCATCGGACCGGCCGACGTCGAATCGATGCAGCAGGCGATGCGCGAGGCGGGCGACGGCAAGGTGCTGGCGTTCTGCCGGTCAGGGACGCGCTCGGCGCTGGCGATCGCGCTGGCCAAGCGCGAGGATGGCGCGTCGCTCGAGGAGGTTCTCGAGCAGCTCAACCAGGCTGGGTTCGACCCGGGCCCAATCAGTCATCTGCTTTAGCGAGCGCCCAGGACGGACCAGTTGCGTTCGCGGGGTGGTCAGCATAGCTATTGCCTCGGAGCGAGGGGCAAAATCGGTGGGAATTGAAAGCCAAGCCATTCGGCTGCTTTTGCTGGCGCGCGAAATGGGTGCCGATTTTAGCCGCAGCCTGACAATCGGGCGGCAAGACCTCCTGATCACGGCGTCCGATCTCCGCTCGATCATGGCGGATTTCGGCATTCGGCTGCCCGTCGAAGAAGCACAGACTCTCGCGAAAGGGAGAAACCGTTTCGCCGAACCGCTGCTTGAACGGCTCGGAGCCGAAACAGTCGATTCACTCGACGCATCCAGCTTCGAAGGCGCG
>Ga0207657_10003928_pt1 | contig 15783 bp, 11 predicted proteins | sample KBSC33metaG_FD_184316 | JGI IMG/M metagenome (GOLD analysis project Ga0207657, IMG submission 184316) | Corn rhizosphere microbial communities from Kellogg Biological Station, Michigan, USA - KBS C3-3 metaG (SPAdes) (version 2) | ecosystem: Host-associated > Plants > Roots > Rhizosphere > Soil ... | reverse complement strand
CGGCGTGCCCTCCTCGTCCGCCCAAGCGGCCACGCCGAAAAAGACCGCCGCCGCCGCTGCAGCCGGCGCCGTGCTGGCACCCACGCCGCCGATGGGCTGGAACAGCTGGAACTCGTTCGGCCCCACGATCACCGAGGCGCAGGCGCTGGAGAACGCCGACATCATGGTCGCGAAGCTGCTGCCGTCCGGGTACAACGTCTTCACGGTGGACATCCAGTGGTACGAGCCGAACGCGAACAGCTACACGTACCGCAAGGACGCGGAGCTGACGATGGACCAGTACGGCCGCCTGCAACCGGCACCGAACCGCTTCCCGTCCGCGGCCGGCGGCGCCGGCTTCAAGAAGCTCGCCGACCAGATCCACAAGCGCGGCATGAAGTTCGGCATCCACCTGATGCGCGGCATCCCGCGCCAGGCCGTGCAGAAGAACACCCCGATCCTCGGCACGAACCTGCACGCGCAGGACATCGCCGACACGAAGGCGATCTGCGAGTGGAACGGCGACATGTACGGCGTCGACATGACGAAGCCGGGCGCCCAGGAATACTACAATTCCGTGTTCAAGCAGTACGCCGAATGGGGCGTGGACTTCGTCAAGATGGACGACATGTCGCGCCCGTACGAACGCAACTGGCCCGAGGTCGAAGCGGCGCACAAGGCCATCGCGGCCAGCGGCCGTCCCATCATCCTGTCGCTGTCGCCTGGCGAGATGGACCTGCGCTGGGACCGCCACGTCCCGCACTACGCCCAGATGTGGCGCATCTCGGACGACTTCTGGGACGAGTGGCGCCTGCTGGAAGAACAGTTCCAGCGCCTGGAAAACTGGAACCCCGTGCTGGGCCCGGGCTCCTGGCCCGACGCCGACATGCTGCCGCTGGGCCGCCTCGCGCTCGGGGCGCGCGACACCAAGTTCACGCCGGACGAGCAGCAGACCCTGATGACGTTGTGGGGCATCGCGCGCTCGCCGCTGATCATGGGCGGCGACCTGCGCCACCTGGACGCGAAGACGCTCGCGCTGCTGACGAATCCCGAGGTGCTGGCCGTGAACCAGCGCAGCCGCGAGAACCGTCCGCAACGCGCCGACGCCGGCACCCGCATCTGGAGCGCCCGCTCGGCCGACCAGCACGACCTGCAATACCTCGCGCTGTTCAATACGTCCAACGCGCCGGTCGACTTCGCGTTCGACCTGTCGCGCCTGAACCTGGGCAACCGCGCCGTCGCCGTGCGCGACCTGTGGGCGCGGCACGACCTGGGCACGGCGCGCGGCAAGATCAACGCCACCGTGCCGCCGCACGGCTCTGTGCTGTTCGGCCTGAAGGCCTGATCCACGGGCGACGGCGGTTGACGGTCGGCGGCAATGCCGCAGGCATGGCGCAGGGCGGCCGGATGCTATAGAATTTATAGCAATCGCCGACCAGCGCGGCCGTCACCATCCGTCGCCCCATGACATTCAATCCGCTCACCGGCGAGTTCGCGCACCCCGCGCACGAAGCCGCCTTCCTCGCCCACAAGCTGCCGCAGACGCGGGCCCTGCTCGGCTTCACGCTCGTATTCTGCACCGTGTTCTACGCGGCGTTCGCCGTCAGCGACTTCGCCGCGCTCGGCTACGGCCCGCCCTTCCTGCAGCTGTGCGCCGCGCGCGGCATCGTCGCCGCGACGGCCGGTACGTGCGCCTGGTGCGCGTACCGCACGCCGCTGCCCGTGGCCGCCACGCGCATCGCGGCGTCCATCGCCGAAATCGTGGCGCTCGCCTGCTTCATGTTCATCGCCGTGCGCCGGCCGGGCGAATTCCACTGGCATGCGATGTCGCTCGCGATCATGCTCATCGTGATCTACCTGTACATCCCGAACAGCTTTACCAATGCGCTGCTGCTGGCGTCCGGCGCGACCGCCGCCTTCCTCGCGCTGGCGCTGCGCTACGGGGGCATGACGTCGGCCGACGTCATCACGATGGTCATGCTCCTGCTGCTGGCGAACGCGTTCGGCGCGCTGGCGGCGCGGCGCTTCAACCGGGTGACGCGCGAGGAATACCAGGCACGCCTGCAGCTCCAGCACACGGCGGCGCGCGACCACCTCACGGGCTGCTTCAACCGGCGCTACCTGCACGAGACCCTGATGCACCCCGGCCAGCTGCGCACGTCCGGCGCGGACGGCATGCTGACGGTGGTCCTGTGCGACATCGATCATTTCAAGCGCATCAATGACACGTACGGGCATGCGAGCGGCGACGCCGTGCTGCGCAGCTTTGCCGACCTGCTGGGGCGCATGACGCGCGACGGCGTCGACAGCGTGGTCCGCTATGGGGGCGAGGAATTCCTCGCGATCCTGCCCGGCACGGACCTCGACGGCGGCATCCACCTGGCCGAGCGCCTGCGCACGCGCTTTGCCGACACGAGCGTCATGACCGACGACGGCACGGAGCACGTGCGCACGACCGCGAGCTTCGGCGTCGCCTGCGCCGACCTCGCGGCCGGCACCGGGGACCACGTGCTGCGCGACCTGATCGCCGTGGCCGACAAGCTGATGTACGACGCCAAGCACGCCGGACGCGACCAGGTTTGTGCACGCTGCGCCTGCAGCAACGGCGCGGCCGGACCGCGCCTGGCGGGACTGGTCAATAAGCGGTGACCGAGAAGTTGCGGGACGCGAAATCCATCCCGCCCGACGACGACGTGATCTCGAAACCGTACTGCACGTCGCCTACCGTCACGTTGCCGATCCAGCCGAGGTTCTGCAGATAGCGCATGAGCGCCAGGGCGTCGACGGTCGTGTTGTTGGTCTTCGTGGTGCGAAGGAACGAGTACACCATGTTGCCGCCGTTATTGCCGCGGTAGACGTTCCACGTGGCGCCGCCGATGTTCACGTTCGTGTACACGGGGATCGCGCAGCCTTGCGCGGTCCAGTTGTACGAGATCGGCTTGACGTTCCCGCAGCCGGCTGCCGTACCCGTGTAGTTCAGCCACACCATGATTTCGTTGGCGTGGTTCGTGTCCCAGATGTCGAACGTGGATTCCCAGGCACCGCCGGCGGGCGTCGTGGCCGACACGACGGCCGTCAGGCGCGACAGGCTGCCCAGCGCCTTGCCGACGTAGAAGTTGATATGCGGGTAGGACTTGATGCCGCCGGTATTCGGCTGGTTCGACCACACGCCCCAGTCGGTGGGCGAGTTGGCCCACAAGGTCTGCGGCCCGGCGCCGGCGCCCCAGATATCGTTGTTGAAGCTGTACGCACCCATCGTCGTCGATCCGTATTGGGCCGTCGTCGACCAGGTTGCCGCCTGCGCGGGGGCGGCGAGGCTCGCTGCCAATGCCGTGGCCACTGCCATGATGCGAAGTGCCTTCTTCATGTAGTCTCCTTGATGTTCGCCCCGCTTCGAGCGGACCGCGACCGCCGTATCCGCATACGGCATCCGGGGCGCTAACGCCGCATTCTTATTGTTATGTAACCGATTTCATCGTAGAGACGGAGGCAGGCGGCGTCAATTGTGCTAACAGCACTTGTTAACCGCTATCACCGAGGCATGCCAATATCGTATGGCAGATACGGATTTCGATATGGCGTGGTCACACGCGCACTTTGCCGCGCAGCGCCTTGACCTGCCCGCTGCGCGCCTTGGCGTCGAGCCGGCGCTTCTTCGATCCAAGCGTGGGACGTGTCGGCCGCCGCACGGTGGGGACCTCGGCCGCGGCGTCGACGAGCGCCTGCAGCCGTGCGAGCGCGTCTTCCCGGTTGCGTTCCAGGCTGCGCGAGCGCTGGGCCTTGATGACGACGACCCCGTCGCGCGTGATGCGCGCGTCCGGGAGCGTGCGCAGGCGCTCCTTCACGTGCGGCGGCAGCGACGACGCGCCGATGTCGAAGCGCGCCTGCACGGCGTTCGACACCTTGTTCACGTTCTGACCGCCCGGCCCCTGCGCGCGCACGGCGCTGAACTCGACGTCGTCGGGATCGATCGTGACCGCCATGCCGCGCCGGGTCAGCGGACCTGGTTGCCCAGGATCGCGCCGTTCGCCGTGCCGTACACATACGGTCCGTTCAGCGACGAGCCGTCGGCATAGGTCTGGGTGGCCTGCTGCGTCCAGGCGGACAGATTGAACGTCGCCTGCGACTTGAAGCTGTACTGCGGCGCCGTCGGATAGGGCGACGCCTGCGCCAGCTGGGCGCTCATGCGGTAGACCTGGATGCCGGCATTGTCGTTCAGCGGCTTGCCGGCCAGGCATTGCGACGGCGTGCGCACGATCTTCGTGAAGTAGGCGGAGTTCTGCGCCGTGTACGACGGCGTCGTGTTGTCCCCGTTGTACGGATTGGCGACGAGCTGCGCCTTCACGCTGCCGCGCGGGCCGGACACGAGCAGCGCCGTCTCCTCGTCGATGCCGATACCCACGACGGCATCGAACGCCTCGGCGCCGCCGGGACAGCCGTTGCCGATGCGGGCGACGAAGCCGAACAGGCGGCCCAGGCGGTCGCGCGTGTTGAAGTGGTCGTCCGTGATCGTCTTTTCCAGCGACGGGATGGCGAGGAAGCTCCCCGTCTGCACGAATTTCTTCGACGACGTGTTCAGCGGATCGATCGTCATGTAGCGGTTGAACGGATCGGCGAGGGCCTGGTCCGACGTGACGCTGCCGTTCAGCGCCGCGAACGCGTACTGGCCCAGCATCGCATTGCCCGCGCTCGTGCCGCCGACGGGGATGCCGGCACTGACCGCCTTCTGCAGCGCCGTGTCCAGCGCCGTGCCCTGCCAGAAGTTGTAGTAATCCGCCTGGTCGCCGCCGGCGATGAAGATGGCGCTCGCCTTGGCGATCACGCCCAGCACGAACGGGTCCTCCGCGGCCTTGCGCGTCGGGATCACGAGCGTTTCCACGGACGTCACGCCCAGGTCGATGCCGCCGACCGTCTCGTAATTCTTCGGCGTCGTCGGGTCCACCTGGCCGAGATGGCTGTAAATATAGCCGTTGTACGCATCGGTGCCGGTGGCGCGCAGGATGACGAAGCGTCCGCCCGTCGCGCGCGTGACGCCCGCCTGGGCGATCATCCAGCGGAACGCCTCGCCCACGTCGTAGCCGCCGCCCATCAGGACGACGGACGGCGTGCACGCCGTGCCCGCGCACGATACGGGCTTCGCGCTGACGGGCGCGGACGGCGTGCCGACATAGCTGTACGTGTAGGTCGACCCGGCCCACGCGCTCTGGGCGGCGAGGAACGGGACGGCGGCGAGCAAGGTCTTGAAGATGGCTTTCATGCGGACTCCGTGTGGTCGATGCGTTCGGACAGGTGGCGGCGCCACCGTGGCTGGCCCAGCATATTATCTTTTTTGCACCGCTGGAACCGGAATCGACTATCGGATGCCTGCATTCGGCATTTGCGCCACAGGCACCGAGCGGGTATCGTCATGGTCCACGATGACCCGCCCCGAAAGAACCGCACGATGAGTTACGACCTGATGGTGTTCGCGCCCGGCGCGGCGCCCGCGAAGCGCCCCGCCTTCCTCGACTGGTACGACGCGCAGACGGCCTGGGACGAAGACCACGATTACATTGACCCCGCCGTCGCCGCGCCCGCGCTGCAGGCGTTCTACGCCGACCTGGCAGCCGAATTCCCGCCCGCGCCGGCCGACGTGCCGGACCCGGAGTCCGGCACCGACTACACGATCGGCCACGCGCTGATCTATATGTCGTTCCTCGACTGGGACAGGATCGACGCCGCGTGGGAAGCCGTGCACAGGCTCGCGGCGAAGCACGAACTGGGCTTCTTCGACGTCAGCTCCGACCTCGCCGAGGTCTGGCTGCCCGACCGCAAGGGCGGGCTGCGCGTTGCACATTCCGATTAGTCCGCCCCCTTAGTTCGCCCCGATATTCGGGCTTTCCGGCGGGCCCAGATAGCTCGGCTTCAGCCCGCCCGCATCGATCAGGAGGCGCTGCAGCACGATGCCCGGATCGAGGGCCCACACCTTCAGCGTATGCCGTCCGGCCGCCATGACGGCGTGTGCCGTCGTGAACTGGGCCACACCGTCCGACACGATCTTTTCCCAGTGCGGCAGCGAGCCGTCCGCGTGGATGTCGACGATCTGCGGCGCCTCGTCGTCGAGTGCGACGGCATAGCGCAGGCCAGCGTCCGGGCGGAATTTCAGCGTAGGCGACAACGTCGCCTGCACGGCCACCTTGCCCGGCTCGAACAGATACACGTCGTACTCGAGTCGGGGCGCAGCCGCCGGCGACACGGCCGCCGCGTCGGCGGGCAGGGTCGTCATGCCGGACAGCGTGCGACCCAGGCCCGGCACGCGCAGCCACGACCGGCCATCCGCAGCGACGGCGCGCGCGTAATGCTCGGCCTCGATGGCGACGGCACCTCCGGTCTCGACGAAGCCGGTGACGTTCGCGGCGCGCCGCTCCGCGTGCCGCAGCGGCACCTCGATCGTCGCCACCTGCCCGTCCGGTCCCGTCACGACCACGTGGCCGGCTTGCGCGCCGGCCGGCACCTGGTCCCAGCGGACGTCGACCTCGATGCGCTGCGTCCCTGCCGTCGTGCCGGCAACTTCGCTCAGCCCGATCCACGGCGCGTCCGCGCGGGCACGCCACGCGAGCGGTGCCGCGCCCCGGTCGAACACGTCGATGTAGCGAGTCGATTTGTCGAACGGTTCGAACGGCGGCAGCCGCAGCGCGGCCGACGTGGGCCAGGCCGCTTCACTGCCCTCCACCGCCACGCCCAGCGCGGGCGCGGCCGGCAGCGCGATCTCGCGTACGTCGGGCATGATGTTCGTGTCGGGGTCGCGCCAGCTCGTGTAGCCGATATGCGTCTGCGCCATCATGTGGTTCCACTTGCCGCCGTTGATCGCGTGGTATTCCCGCGAGATCGCCGCGTCCTCGGTGAACAGGTCGCGCGCACGGGCCGCGAGCGCGTTCGTATCCGCGCGGCCCTGCTGCGCGTGGATGCGGTTCGCCTGCACCGTCGCATACAGTTCGCCGAGCGTACCGGCCGCGCGCACGGGATGTTCGACGAGCTGGAAGAAGGCATCGCGCTGCGCTGGCGCGAGCCGCGCCTTTACGCGCGCCACGCGCGCGGCCAGCGCGCGCCAGTCGGCGACGATGCGCTCGGCCTCGCGGTAGTTGATTGCGCTGTACGTGTCCGGCGCCAGCTGCTCCGGTTTGCGCCGGCCGTTGTAGCGAGTGTACGTCGCGACGATGTCCGCGATCTCCGCCGCGTCGGCCGCGCCGAATTCACGCGTCGCCCACGACGTCAGGTACTCGGGCAGGCGCGCCGCCGGCCACGCTTGCGGGTTCCATGCATAGGTCAGGAAGAACTCGATCGGGACTTCCATCGGCTTCAGGTCGCCGACGTTCACGATCCACAAGCGGTCGGCCCCGTAGCGCCAGGCGAGGTGCATCTGCTCCCACACTTTCGGCAGCGGCGTCACGTTGATCCATTTGTACGAACGCGGGCCGCCCACGTAGTCGAAGTGGTAGTAGATGCCGGCGCCGCCGGCGCGCTTGCGTTCGTCCGGCGTCGGCAGGCGGCGGATATTGCCCCAGTTGTCGTCGCACCAGAGCAAGGTGACGTCGTCCGGCACGCGCATGCCCTTGTCGTAGTACTCCTGCACTTCCTTGTACAAGGCCCACAGCTGCGGCGTGTCCGCCGGCGGCTTGCCCGTTTCTTCGCCGATGATCCGGCGCTGGTCGGCGACGATGCGCTCCAGCAGGTGCAGGTCCGCATGCTCGGCCATCGGCTCGTCGCCGTCGCCGCGCATGCCCATCGTGACGACCTTGTCCCAGTCGCGCGCGCGCTGGAAGCCCCCGCGCCAGAAATCCTGCAGCCGGTCCTTATTGGTGTCGTAGTTCCACTGCTTCGGCCCCATGCCGATGCGGTGCCACTCCTGCTGGGCGCGCATCATCGGCTCATGGTGCGACGTGCCCATGACGATGCCCATCTCGTCGGCCAGCGGACCGTTTTCCGGGTCGTCGTCGAAGAACGCGTTGTTCCACATCGCGGGCCACAGGTAATTGCCGCGCATGCGCAGGATCAGTTCGAACACCTTGGCGTAGAACCGGTGATTCAACCCGCCGAATTTTTCCTTCGCCCAGCCGGACAGCGCGGGCGCCTCGTCGTTCAGGAAGATGCCGCGGTAGCGCACGACGGGCGCATCGGCGACGCGCGTGCCGGCCGCCACGGCGAGCACGTCGTGGTGCGGCGCAGGCACGTCGGCCCACCAGTGCCACGGCGAGACGCCGATCTGTTCCGACACCGTGTACAGGCCGTAGATCGTCCCGCGCTTGTCGCTGCCCGCCACGACGAGGGCGCGCGCGACGCCGGGCAGCGGGTTGCGCACCGCCTGCACGAGATAGCCTTCCCACTTGCCGCGTAGCGCCTTCGTATCGATCTTGTGCGCGCGCGCCAGCCGGTCGATCAAGGCGCTTTTACCGAGCGTGCCCACGATAACGACGTCGGCTCCGCGCGCCACCGTATCGGCTGTCACGAGCGTCGGGCGAACGCCCGACACGCGCTCCACGTCGCCCTGCAGGTCCGCCGCGGCGCGCCGCACGCCGGCGAAATCGGCAGGATCGACAACGATGCGCGCAGCCTGGCCGGCGCGCGCCAGCACGACGGCGCCGCGGCCCGCGTCGAACGTCACGAACGGACGCTCACCCAGCGCCCAGGCGGGTTGTGCGACGGCGGCGGCGAGCAGGACGGCTGCTACGAATGCTTTCATGGGTTCCCGGATGGTGGATGACAGGTCTTGAGCAGGTCCAGCGGGACGGCGTCCGCCATCGCCCGGTAGCCGGCCGGCGACGGATGCAGGCCGTCGTTGTCGAGCGCCTGCCGCAGATGGTCGGGGCGGGCCGGGTCGCGCAGCGCGGCGTCGAAATCGACGACGCCGTCGACGACGCCGGCACCGCGGATCCACGCGTTGTACGCCAGGCGGTCGGCTTCGTTGTCCGGCCCGGGCGCGTAATAGCCGCTGCCGCCGTACGGCGTGATCGTGGCGCCCAGCACGCAGACGCCCCGCGCATGCGCGTGCGCGACGATCTGGCGGTAGGCCTCTTCGAGGTCGAGCAACAGGCGCGCCCGTTCGGCCGGGCTGTCTTCCTTGTTCCGGTGCTGCACGCCGAAGTCGTTCACGCCGATCATGACGATGGCGTGCGACACGCCGGGGCGCGCCAGCACGTCGCGGTCGAAGCGCGACACGAGGTTCGGCCCGAGGCCGTCGCGCAGCATGCGCCCGCCGCCGATGCCCGCGTTGACGACGCCGACGTCCGTCACGCCCGCCGCCCGCAGGCGGGCGGCGAGGCCGTCCGTCCAGCGCGCATACGTGTCCGGCAGGACGCCGTAGCCATCCGTGATCGAATCGCCGATCGCGACGACCGTGTGCGTGCCGCCGCCCGCCAGCACGTCGACGCCGGCGACCTGGTACCAGCGCGTGAACGTCTCGGCGCCTGGCCAAGTCGCGGCCAGCACCTGGTTGCCTGCGACGCGGAAGCTCGTCGCGCGCGCGCCCGGGTGGCCCGTCTGCCGCGCCGGGGCGTCCGTGAAATGCAGCGAGATGGCAAGGTCGGCGCCGGCCGCATGGGCCAGCTCGACGGGGTCGCTCACGTATTCGGCACCGGCGGGAATCGTCACCGCGGCGGCACCGCCGAAGCGCAGTGGGCGCAGGCTGGCGGCGTCCACGTCGGCCTTGCCGGGCGCGGTCGCCAGCGCGACGCTGCCCCCGTCGAACACGAGCGGCGCCGTCCCGAATGCGTTGCTGAGCCGTACGCGCAAGCGGCTGCCGCCCAGCGACACGCGCACGACCTGGCGCAGGCTCGCGTCGCGCCACTGTGCGGCCGGCAATTCGTTCTGCCCTTCCGGCACCAGTTGTGCGCTACCCCAGGAGGCCACCCAGTGCCCGCCGGCCGGCGGATCGGACGCCGCGCCGGACGGGTTGGAAACACAGCCGGCAAGGGCTGCGCAGAGGAGACTGGCGGCCAGAATCGATTGACGCGACATCGTTATTCCTTCACACTGGGCAAATGGTTGCGCTACCATTCTAGTTTAGAACAATGTTATCGGCAACGCGATATACGTTTTTCGTATGCCCGTCATCACCAGGAGACCCTTATGCCCCTCATCCAGCGCGCCGCCAGCCCGATCATCACCGACATGCAGGTGATACCCGTGGCCGGCCGCGACAGCATGTTGCTGAACCTGTGCGGCGCCCACGCGCCCTACTTCACCCGCATCCTCGTGCTGCTGAAGGACAGCGCCGGCAACACGGGCATGGGCGAAGTGCCGGGGTCGAACGGCATCCTGCGCGCGCTGGAGCGCCTGGTGCCGCTCGTCACCGGCACCGAGGTGGCGCGCTACAACCTCACGTTGAACGCGTTGCGCGCGGCCGTCGCGGGGCCCAGCCACCAGGTGACGACGAACGCGGAGGCGGCCGTCATGAAGCAGCCGCACGAGATCAACCTGCGGCTGGAAAACGTCGTGACAGCGGTGGAGGCGGCGCTGCTCGACCTGCTGGGCCAGCACCTGGGCGTGCCGCTGTGCGACCTGCTCGGCAATGGCCGCCAGCGCAGCCACGTGACGATGCTCGCCTACCTGTTCTACATCGGCGACCGCACGCACACGGACCTGCCGTACGACGGCGACGCCGCCAAGGACGGCTGGTACAGGATGCGCGACGAGGAAGCGCTGACGCCCGAACGGATCGCCGACCTGGCGTCCGCCGCCGTCGACAAATACGGCTTCCGCGACTTCAAGCTGAAAGGCGGCGTGATGCGCCCGGAAGACGAGGTCGAGGCGGTGGCCGCCATCAAGCGGCGCTTTCCGGACGCGCGCGCCACGCTGGACCCGAACGGCGCGTGGTCGCTGGCGCAGGCGATCGCCGCGTGCAAGGGCCAGGGCCACGTGCTGTCGTATGCGGAAGACCCGTGCGGACCGGAAGACGGCTACTCGGGCCGCGAGATCATGGCCGAATTCAAGCGCGCCACCGGCATCCGCACGGCGACGAACATGGTGGCGACGGACTGGCGCCAGATGGCCCATTCGCACCTGCTGGGCGCCGTCGACATCCCGCTCGCCGACCCGCACTTCTGGACCATGCAGGGGTCCGTACGCCTCGCGCAACTGTGCCACGACTGGGGCCTGACGTGGGGCTCGCACTCGAACAACCACTTCGACGTGTCGCTCGCCATGTTCACGCACTGCGCGGCCGCGGCACCCGGCGACATCACGGCGATCGACACGCACTGGATCTGGCAGGAAGGCCGCGAACGCCTGACGCAGGAGCCGCTGCGCATCGTCGGCGGCCAGGTCGCCGTGCCGGAAGCGCCCGGTCTCGGCATCGCGCCCGACATGGCCCGCATCGAGGAAGCGCACGCGCTGTACAAGAAAGTGGCCGGCGCCGCGCGCGACGATGCGATGGCGATGCGCTACCTCATCCCCGGCTGGACCTACGATCCGAAACGACCCAGCTTCGCCCGCTGATGGTCAGTCGGCGGGTGCACCGGCACAGAGCTCGTAGACCCAGCGCCGCAGCCAGCGGTGCGCCGGATCGGCTTCCATCCGCGGGTGCCACAGCATCGACACCGTGAGCGGTGGCGTCACGACGGGGAGCTCGAACGTGTGCATGCCGTCGCGCAGCCGCGCGGTGTGACGCTCGGGGACAGTGGCCACGAGGTCGGACGCGCGCGCCAGCGCGAGCGCCGTCGCGAACGAGCCGACGAGCACCGCGACGGGCCGCTCCAGCCCCAGCGGAGCGAGCGCCGCATCGATGGCGCCCCGTTCGCGGCCCCGGCGTGACACGGAGACGTGCCGGCATGCCGCGAAGCGCGCCGGCGTGACGTCGCCTGCCGCCAGCGGATGGTCCGCCCGCACGGCGCCGACGAACCGGTCGCGGAACAGGGCGCGCGTGCGGATCTCCGGTCCCGTCTCTTCGCCGATCACGCCGATCTCCAGGTCGATCAGGCCTTCGCGCAGCGGCCCGCTGTCCTTGTTCACCTTCTGCACGAAACGCAGGCGCACGCCCGGTGCGTCGCGCTCCAGTCGCGCCAGCAGCGCGGGGCCGTAGTTCTCCACGAAGCCGTCCGTCACGCGCAATGCGAACATGCGCACGATGCCCGCCGGGTCCACGTCGTCGGCGGGACGCAGCATGCGGCCGGCGTCCAGCACGAGGCGGCCGGCCTGCTCGCGCAATTCCAGCGCACGCGGCGTGAGGACGAGGTCGCGGCCCGCCCGCACGAGCAGCGGATCGCCCGTCGCGGCGCGCAGGCGGGCCAGCGCGCGGCTCATCGCGGAAGGGCTGAGCTTCAGCCGCCGCGCGGCGCCGGCCACGCTGCCTTCGGTCAGCAGCACGTCCAGGGTCACGAGCAGGTTCAGGTCGGGCATCGTCATCCGCGCACGATAGCACAGCCGTGGGACGGCCTGCCCGGCATGGCGCGCCGTGCACGGAGTCATTGCGCCGCACGCGCCTTCCGCCGGCACGGCGCTTGTCCTACGCTTCATGCTTGAACACGACCAGGAACGACGATGACCATTACGCCCGCCACGCTGTCCCCGCCCGCACGCACGACGGCACCGGGCGCCCTCCCCGGCCTCGCGCTGTCCGTGCTGCTCTCGTCGTTCGGCGCGAGCAGCGCCAACGTCGCCCTGCCCACGTTGCAGCGCGCGTTCGGTACAAGCTTCGCGGCCGTGCAGTGGATCGTGCTGGCGTACCTGCTCGCCGCGACGGCGGCCGCCGTCGGCGCGGGCCGCCTCGGCGACACGATCGGCCGGCGCCGCGTGCTGCTGGCCGGGATCGCGCTGTTCGCGGCCGCGTCCTGCGCCTGTGCCGTCGTCCCCACGTTGCCGCTGCTCGTCGCCGCACGCGCGCTGCAAGGCCTCGGCGCCGCCGTCATGCTCGCCCTCGGCATGGCGCTGGCCGCGGGCCAGGCGCAGGGCCGCACGGGGCGCGCGATGGGCCTGCTGGGCAGCATGTCCGCCGTCGGCACGGCGCTGGGCCCCGCACTGGGCGGCCTGCTGCTCGCGGGTCCCGGCTGGCGCGCCGTGTTCGCGGCGATGCTGCCCGGTGCCGTGCTGGCGTTCGTACTTGTGCGGCGTCTGCCAGATGAAGAAACCGTCCGCAGCGGCGGGTCGTTCGACGTCGCGGGCCTGGCGCTGCTGGTCGGTGCGCTGCTCGCCTTCGCGCTGGCCGCCACCGGCACCGGTGCGCGCTGGTGGTACGCCATCTCGGCACTGTGCGCTGCGGCCTTCGTACGCACCGAGGCACGGGCACGGACGCCGCTCGTGCCGCTGGCGCTGCTGCGCGACCGCGTGACGGCGACGGGCTTCGCGACGAGCGCGCTCACGATGGCGCTGATGATGACGACGATGCTCGTCGGCCCGTTCTACCTCGGGCGCGCGCTGGGCCTGGGCGCCGGCGGGGTGGGCCTCGCGCTGGCCGTCGGCCCGCTCGTGGCGGCGCTCGCGGGCGTGCCGTCCGGAAGACTCGTGGACCGGCACGGCGCGCGCCGCGCCGGCATGGCGGGACTCGCGGCGATGGCGGTGGGAGCGGGCCTCGTGGCGCTGGCGCCGCGCGCGGCCGGCGTGGCGGGCTGGATCGCGCCGCTGGCCGTGCTGACGGCAGGTTACGCGCTGTTCCAGGCGGCGAACAACACGGCCGTGATGGACGCTGCCGGCACGGCGCGGCGGGGTGTGGCCGCGGGACTACTGAACCTGGCGCGCCAGCTCGGGTTGATCGGCGGGTCCGCGCTGCTGGGTGCCGTGTTCGCGGCGGGCGCGCCCGATCCCGCGCATGCGGCGGCGGCGGACGTCGCGGCGGCCACGCATGCGACGTTCGCGCTGGCCGCGCTGCTGCCCCTGTTGGGACTGGGTGCGGCGTGGCGCCAACGCGGTCAGTAAAAGGTATCCTTCAACACCTGTTGGGCGGCCTGCGTCGCCAGTGCATGCAAGGCGGCGATATGTTTGGCGCGGTCGTGCTCGAACGCCGCGACACTCGGCACGCTGTAGTCGTCGAGTGGAGGAATGCGGTCCACGAAAGGCCCCATGGAGCGCGCGCCAATGGTGAACGCACGCGCACCGATCGGGCGTCCATCGCCAAGCTCGTAGCCGAGGGAGACCTTAAAAAAGGGACGCAGCGAGCTGTCGATCAGCGTGCCATAGGTGAAGCCGACTTTGATGTAACTGCGCACCACGATAGCTTGGTCGGGATTCCCGTCCCCAGTCGTGCGCGCCGCCTGGAGCCCGCGTGTTTGGACGTGCCGTACCGCATACCCGCGCGCTTCCAGTCCTCGCGCCAGCTCGCTGGTAAAGGCGCCCAGCACGTCATCGTCCCAACCGATCAACGCGGGCCTCAACAAGTGCTCGTCGGCGTCCGTGCGGGCGGCCGACGGCCCCACAGTCCAGTCTCCCCAGCCCAACCTCACCATGGCGTCGTGCTCCGGTTCGACCAGGATCACGCGCTTCGCGCCCAGCTTGTTCAAGCTGTATGGTGGCGGCGTCGACACGCATGCGCACAGCCCCGCGAGCATGAAGCAGACGGCGATCAGCCTCGCAGCCATTGCGGTCCACGGTGTCATCGTCAAAGCACTGTTCATGCGGGTTCCCGGTCGATTACATTGGACGATTACCAATGCCCAGTGTACGTCCCGTGATGCATGCGTGACAAGTCAGGCGGCGAGCGCGCCCGGCACCTCGCACTGCAGGAATTTGTCGAACTCCGGCAAGGCCATCGGCCGCGCGAACAGATAGCCCTGCGCCTCGTCGCAGCGGCACTCGCGCAGGGTTTCCATCACGTCTTCCGTCTCGATGCCCTCGGCGACGACCTTCAGGCCCAGCGCATGCGCCATGTGCACGAGGGCGGAGACGAATTCGTCGCCGTTCGCATCGAGCGACTGTTCGAGGAAGAACGAGCGGTCCAGCTTCAGCACGTCGACGGGGAAGCGCTTCAGGTACGACAGGCTCGAATAGCCGGTGCCGAAATCGTCCAGCGCCAGGGTCACGCCCAGACGCTTCAGGCGGCGCAGCACGTCGACGGATTGTTCGGTGTCGTCGATCAGCGCGCTTTCCGTCAGCTCCAGCTCCAGTGCGCGCGGCGGGAAGCCGGCGTCGCGCAACGCTTCCTCGACTTCCGTCACGAGGTCGGCGGAACGCAGCTGGCGGGCCGACACGTTCACCGACACGTGCAGCATCGTGCCGTATTTGTCGCCGAGGCGCTTGCCGACGCGGCACGCCTCGCGCAGCACCCATTTGCCGATCGCCTCGATGTGCCCGCGCTCTTCCGCGATCGGGATGAATTCGAGCGGTGACACCCGGCCCAGCTCCGGATGCGTCCAGCGCAGCAGCACCTCCACGCCGCGCAGGCGCAAGGTGCGCACGTCGATGCGGGGTTGGTAGTACAGCTCGAACTGGCCAAGCTCCAGCGCGCGCCGCAGCGCCGCCTCGATCTGGAGGCGGCGCCGCGCCTCCACGCTCATCTCCGGTTCGAAGAACTGGTACGAGCTCTCGCCCAGCGCCTTGGCCTTGTACATGGCCGTGTCCGCGTTCTGGAACAGGAGGTCGGGCGTGGCGGCGTCCTGGCCCGATAGGCTGATGCCGATCGACGCGCCCACGCACATTTCCAGGCCGTCGACGTAGAACGGGACGGTCAGCGTCTTGAGCAGCCGTTCCGCGATGCCGGCAGCGGCCTCGCGGCCCGTGCACGGCGCGGCCACGACGAATTCGTCGCCGCCCAGCCGCGCCACCACGTCGCCGGGACGCATGCACGACTGAAGCCGCTGGCCCACCTGCTGCAACAGGTTGTCGCCGGCCGCGTGGCCCAGC
>Ga0207657_10003927_pt1 | contig 15783 bp, 7 predicted proteins | sample KBSC33metaG_FD_184316 | JGI IMG/M metagenome (GOLD analysis project Ga0207657, IMG submission 184316) | Corn rhizosphere microbial communities from Kellogg Biological Station, Michigan, USA - KBS C3-3 metaG (SPAdes) (version 2) | ecosystem: Host-associated > Plants > Roots > Rhizosphere > Soil ... | reverse complement strand
CTATCGTACGCTGTCGACCCCGGTGAAGCGGTGGCTGTTCGCCGAACAGGCCCACTATGACATCACCGACAACATCACCTTCATTTCGGAAGCGACCTACGCCAAGACGATCGCCAAGTCGGAGATCGAGCCGTTCCCGATGGACTCGGGCGGCGCCAGCGGCGTGTTCTCCGCCGTCGGCGGCGTGTGGGACATCCAGTCGGTTGCCGGCGGCGCCTGCAACCCGCTCGTTCCGGCCCCCATTTGCGCGGCCGCTACCGATACCAACGGCAACGGCCTCAAGGACATCGCCTTCCGCAAGCGTTTGACCGATTTCGGGACGCGTAACCTCGAGGCGAACCGCACCTTCTTCCGCGCGGTTGCCGGTTTCGAAGGCACGGTCTTCAACGACCGCTGGCACTGGGACCTGACCTACAACTACGGTCGCACTGAAGAGAGCCAGGTCGCAAACGGCCAGGTCAACGCGGATCACCTCCGCCAGGCCCTGAACGTGATCACCGAAGACGCGACGACCGGCGACATCAACAAGAACGGTCATCTCGGCGACATCGTCTGCGCCGATCCGATCGCTCGTTCGACCGGGTGCGCTCCGATCAACCTCTTCGGCGTGAACAGCATCTCGCCCGCAGCGGTTCAGTACATCGCTGCGGAGACGAACCACACGTTCCGCCAGACGCAGCAGGTGGTCAACGCCAACCTCTCCGGTTCGGTCGTCGACCTTCCAGCGGGTCCGCTCGGCGTGGCGATCGGTGCGGAATACCGGCGTGAAGCGAGCTCGGAGAATTGGGATGCGCTGACCAACGTCGGCGGCAACCTCGGCAACGCCCTTCCCGACGTCAGCGGCAAGTTCGACGTCAAGGAAGCCTATGCTGAGGTCAACGTTCCGATCCTCAAGGACATGGCCTTCGCGAAGCAGCTCAACCTGCGCGCCGCGGGCCGTGTGTCGGATTATTCGACGATCGGTAGCACCACGACGTGGAACGTCGGCGGCGATTACGCGCCGATCGACGACATCCGCTTCCGGGCGACCTACGCGAAGTCGGTCCGTGCTCCGAACATCGGCGAATTGTTCTCGGGCGCTGCCCAGACCTTCCCGACCGGCATCCTGGATCCGTGCCTCGGCGTCACGCTCGCCGACAAGGGTACGACCGTGGGTGACCAGTGCCTTGCCGATCCGGGCGTTCTCCTGAACGTCCAGAAGAACGGCAAGTTCACCATCAGCCAGGCGGATAAGCAGGGCGTCAGCGGCTTCAACATCGGCAACCCGAACCTCGGTCCGGAAACGTCGAAGAGCTTCACCGCCGGCGTGGTCATCAACCCGCGCAGCATAAGCGCGCTTCGCAACCTGGTGCTGTCGGTCGACTACTGGCACATCAAGATTGCCGACGCGATCATTGCGCCGGGCCGCAACACGATCCTCGATCAGTGCTACAACGAGGGTAATCAGCTGTTCTGCGGGTTCGTGACTCGTTATCCGACCCAGCTCGGCGCATCGAGCCCCGGTGCACTCCAGTTCGTGAACTCGGTTGGCATCAACGCGGCAGAGTTCAACGCGGCTGGTATCGACACGGTTCTGCAGTACCGGACTGCGCTTGGCTTCATGCCGGGCCTGACCGCCAACGCGCGGGTTTCGTGGACGCACTACCTCAAGGGCTACACGATCCCGCTGCCGGGTACCGACAAGGATCCGTTCGCGGGCGAGATCGAGACGGCCAAGGACAAGGTCAACGCCACGATCGCGTTCAACACCAGCAAGTGGGGTTGGTCGTTCACGGGCAACTACATCGGCAAGTCGTACGAGGATAACGTCTTCCTCGAAGGCCTCGGCCTTGGCGATCACGATGTCTTCGTGAAGGGCAAGTTCTACCTCGACACGCAGGCGAGCTTCACGCCGACCAAGAACTATGAGTTCTTTGTCGGTGTCGACAACGTGCTCGACACGAAGGCTCCGAACATTCTTTCCGGTTCGCCCTTCAACGTCACCGGCTCGGACACCGACGCGGGCGTCTACGACGTCTTCGGCCGGCGCTTCTATGCCGGTGCCCGCCTGCGGTTCTAATCGCAGCCGGCACAACAAAGAGAGGCGGCGGGGAAGCAATTCCCCGCCGCTTTCTTTTTGTGCTTCGGTGATGACTCGGTCAGCGGCGGACCTGGCCCGCCGCGCAAAGCCGCTTAGTGCTCGAACTCGGCCGGAACTCCGGGATAGGCATCGAGAACCGGCCCGAGCGCCTCCTTGAGCGGCCCGAGCCACTGCTCGAACTTCGTCCATTGCTCGACGCCGGCCCTGCTGATCGGCCGGCGCACCTGTTCCGCGCTCGGTGTGCGCACCGCGCGGTCGGTCTCGTAGAAGCGGAGGCAGGCCGGATCGAAGGGCACCTCCAGATAGTCCAGCATGCGCCGGATTTCGGCTTCGGTGTCATCGACCAGGCGCTCGTGGATCACTCGATGGACGCGACCGGGGAGCACCGAATCCATGTGCGCCATCATCCGCACATACTCGCCGTAATAATGTCCGATCGCCCGAAGGTCGTAGCTGAACGTTGAGCCCGTCTCGCCGTAGTTCTGCTTGAAGTTCGAGAAGCCGCAGGCGAGCGGATGCCGGCGCGCATCGATGATCTTCGCGTTTGGAAGCAGCAGCTGGATCAGCGGCACGTGAAGCCAGTTGTTCGGCATCTTGTCGACGAAGTAGGGCCGCTCGCTCCTGCGCTGGCGCGCCGCCCATTCGAGATATTCCGTGCCGAGTTCGCGCGAGCGCAGGCGTCCCAGCTCGGCGACGTTTCGGTAATAGATTCCCCGGCCGCGGCCGAGGGCCTTGGCGATGATCGGGATCTCGGGAAGCTCCTTCGTCCCTTCGATCTGCGGGTGACTTGAAAGAATCTGCTCGATGAGGGTCGATCCGGCGCGCGGCATCCCGAGTACGAAAATCGGATCGCGGTCGGGAGCGCCCCAGTCCGCGCGCTCCTCGAAGAACTCACGCGTGAACACACGCACCGACGCATCCACTTCCGCCGTCAGCTGCCTCGGATTGTGCTTCACGAAGGGCAGGCGGGTAGCGTTGCCCTTGTCGTAATGAACGAAGGCCTTGGCCGCATCGCCGGCGTCCTCGAACACCTTGCCCAAGGCAAAATGCATGTTCCAGCGATCTTCGTCGCTGAGATCGCCTCGCTCCAGCGCGCCTTGCATCGTCGCGATTTCGTCGTCGCTGAACTTCGCGGTTTTGACGTTGGCGAGGTTCCACCACATCTCGCCCCGGTACGGCGCCATCTGCGTCGCCCGACGCATGGCGGCTTCGCCTTCTTCGCTTCGCCCTACGGTTTTCAGCGTGTGCCCGTAGGTCGACCACAGCCCGGCTTCTCCGGGCCAGGTCTGAAGCATCGCCTCGTAGACCTTGATCGATTCGTCGAAGTCGCCGCCATGGCTAAGCGCGGCGCCTTTCAGCGCCATTGCGACCATGTTGCCCGGCTCGGCCGCGAGGACCGGTTCGAGCTCCTCGACAGCTTCGATCGACCGATGCCGCTTGTCGAGCAATCGCGCCAGCGCAACGCGTGCGATCGAGAAGCCGGGCACGATCTCGAAGGCCAGCCTCAGCAGGTCCTCGGCTTCTTCGTCATAGTCGAGCAAATGGGCGAGGCGGGCAATCAGATACAACGCGTCGGCGTCGTCGGGCTGATCGAGCAGGCGCTTGCGAAGGATGATCTCGGCGGTCTCGAGGTCGTCGTCCTCCAGCGCCTGCCCTGCCCGCGAGAGGAGCTGATCGGCGGCGCGAACCGTGGTTCGGATTCCCTGCGCAGGCGACTCTTCCTCCCGCCGCTGCAGAGCGCGGGCGAGCAGCCGGTATCCGGCCGCGTTCAGGGGATCGCCGCCAAGCAGCTTGCGCAGCTCGTCCACCGCGCGCTCGGGATCGGTCGATATCAGCTCTTCGAGTTGCGCCAGCGAGGATTTCTCGCCCGCCTCGGCGACGTCGTTGGTCAAGTTCGGGTTCCAGATTCCATTCGTCGCGACGAGGTAATCGCTTGGCTGGCGGCGGACAAGGAAATCAGCGGTTTGCTCCGATCGGCCCGATCGGCTCGTCGCTTCGGAACCAGCCGGTGACGGCCATCCGCTCGGCCTGGACGTAATTGGCGACCATCGACACCGAATGGTGCTGCGGGATCGTGAAGATGTTGAGCGTGTTGAAGGCCGGCTTGAACGCCTGTTCGATATTGTCGTTGGCGTCGAAGAACTGGAGGAACCCGCCCCAGTCGCGCTCCCACACAGGCGACAGGTTCATCACATAAGCCGCGAGCCGTCCTGTCGCCGCCTCTTCGTCGGTATGCGCTTTCAAGAAATGCCCCGGCTTGTACCAGGTCGCCTGGCCGTCGGCCCAGCGGATGTCGCTCAGGCCGGTGACCTTCCCCACGAATTCGAGCGTCTCCGGCGCGTTGATGAACTCGTAAAAGTCGAACAGCCCGAAGCGCGGCGAATTGGGAGAGAAATAAGCGGTCAGAAGCGGGAAATAGGCATAGAGGAACTGATATTCCCGCCGCGCCCGCTCGTGGATTCCGGCCGTGATTTCCGCGCCCTGGCGCGGGTCGAGCTCGGCAAGCCGGTCGGGTCCGAGCTGAACGACCTTGCTGCCTTCGTTGTAGGCGAGACCCCACGGCAGTTCGTGCAGGTCGTCGTAAACCCTGTGCGCCGATTGCTCGGTGAGAAAGCCGCGGATCTGCATCCGCTGCTTCTCGCCATATTCGGCGGCGAGCGCTTGCGGGTCGAGCGACGGGTTCAATTCGATGGCCAACGTTGACAGCTTCCTCATGACACCGGATCGTCCGCGCCGCCGCGAACGCCAGCGGTCTATTAGGCGACCCTATCGCTCATGTCTCCGCCGGATGATTCCTTGACGCTGCTGACCGACGCCGAATGGCTGCCCGCGCACTGGGACACGTCCAGCACGGTCCGGTTCGTCCGGCTCGCGCGCGAGCAGCATGGGCAGGTTACCTTCCTCTCAGACGAATATCTCGGCCCCTTGAACCTCCCGGCTTCTTCGGCCGTCTTGAGCGACCTCCACCCCCCGGCTGGCGGTCCCGCGTCGCAGTACATCTTCCATTCGGCATTCGCGGCATCGACCCTGCTGGCTCGCGCGCTCGACGTCCCCGGGATCTCGATGGGCCTGAAGGAGCCGGAGATCCTCAACGAGCTCGCCGAGGGGATGCGCGCGCGGGCACTGTCGGAGGAGGCGCTTCGTACCGTCGTGCAATTGCTCGCGAGGCCGTTCGCATCTGGCGAGAAGGTCGTCATCAAGCCGAGCAACGTCGTGAACGTGCTGGCGCCGTCGCTGCTCGAGCTCGATCCGGGTTCGAATGCAATCTTCCTCTTTGCGCCGCTTCCCCGGTTCCTGCGCTCGATTGCCGACAAGGGCTTGTGGGGACGGTGCTGGGTCCGTCGGCTCCACGCCCTCGTCGCGCGCGATACCGGGCTCGACTTCGGCCTATCCGCCGCCGAGCGGTTCGAACTTACCGATCTGCAGGTCGCGGCGCTCGCCTGGTTGATGCAGCATAAGCAAGGGGGGGAACTGGTCGCCAGGTTCCCCGGCCGAGTCCGGACACTGGACAGCGGGACCTTCCTCGCAGAGCGACCCGGGACGATCGCCGCAGTCGCCAATCACTTCGGCCTGGCCATCGACGAAGCGAGGGCGGGCGAAATCGCCGCGGGCCCGGCCTTCGCCACCCATTCAAAGGAGATCGGCCGGGCCTTCGATCCCGAGGCCGCGCTTCAGCCCAAGACGCCGCTCCCGATCATCGACGAGGAAATCGCGATGGTCGCGCAATGGACGCACAGCGTCGCCGATCACGCCGGAATCGCGATCGAATTCCCGCCGGAATCGCGCTTGCTGCCCTAGGCTCGGCGCGGCGGTGCCACGTCGAAGGCAACGGTCAACCGTTCGCCAGCGTCGAACGGGACCGTGCCGTGCCACATCCATGACGGGAACAGGACGAGGCGGCCCGGCTTGGGTTCGATGAAGCGTGCTGCAAGCGGGGAGGAGACGAGGCTTGCCGGCGGCGCTCCAAGAGCGAGCCAGCCCGCGTGAGGATCGGCCGCGCGATCGGCGTCGGGAAGCGCGACGTAGAGCGCGGAACTGATCCAGCCCTGCGGATGGACGTGGCTCACGTGGTAACCCGAATCGCGCAGCCGGACCGACCAGCTGCCGGCGAAGCGAACCGGCCGATCTCGCCGGAAACCAAGCAGTGGATGCTGCGGTTCGATTGGCGGAAGCCCGGCGACATATTGCTCGACCGCGGCCACGACTGCGGCTCGCAATTGCTGGATTTCCGGCGCGATCCGGCTGAACAACGGCCCGTCGGTCTGGGTGCCGCCGCGCACCGACTGGTCGATGAAGGATCCCTTGGCGACATGGATGGCCCGGAGGCAATCGGCCAGCTGGTCGAGCGGCGGAAGCGACTGCGCGAGGTCGAAAATCCGGATGAGCCTGTCGTCGCCTTCGAGCCATTGCGACCGCGCGTCGTTGGTGAGCCGCCACGCGATCGATGCATAAGGCCAGGCCTGACTTGCGCGCTCACCGGCAAGCTCGGCGTCGATCAGCGGAAGCGCCTCGTCCGCGCGCCCGCTTCGGAGAAGGTGGCGGAGTCGCCAGATCCGCTCGCTGCCGTCGGTCCAACGGGCGAACAGCCGATCGGCTTCCTCGGTCCGTCCGAGCTCTGCCGCGGCGAGCGCCGCAAAGCGGTCGAGCAGATTCTCCGCGATGCCCTGCTTCCGCGCCGCGGCGATTGCGGCTTCGAGTTCGCCAAATGCCTCGCTCTTGATGTGAAGGTCGAACAGCGCGAGCCACAATTCGGTCGAGCGGGGCGCGGCGGCTAATGCCCGCTCGATCGACTCCGCGGTCCTGCCGGCGCCCAGCATCGACCGCAGCTGCGCGAGCTGCATATGCCCCTCAATCCAGCCCGGCGATCTTTCCAGCGCTCGTGAAAGCTCCTGTTCGGCTCGCGCACCTTGCCCGCCGGCGAGCCTTGCCGCGATCAGGCCGACCAGGACCTGACCGTCGCCAGGCGCAAGCTCCAGTGCGCGTTCAAAGTGGCGCTCGGCCGGCAGGCCCGCTTCGAGCGCCGTTCGGGCAAGGCCGTGGGCTATCCCGGCGTCGGCGGGGGCCAATCCGGTCGCCGCTTCGAACGAGGCGAGCGCATCGCCGTGCCGGTCCAGCGCGCGTTCGAGCAGTGCTTTCCACTGCCACAGGCGCGCGGTCGGCTCCGCGCGAACCACCGCGTCGATGAGCGGCAGCGCGGCGTCTTCTTCGCCGCACTTCAGCGCCTCGCTTGCCAGCTCCTCGAGCGCTCGCTGGTCGCGCGGCCGGGCTCTCGCCGCGGCAAGCGCGTCCTCGAAGGTCACAATCCTTCCGCTCCGCCCTCGCTGCCGATCAGCGCTGCGACGGCCTCGCGCTCCGCGCTGCTGAGATCCGGATGCCAGACGTCGAAGATCAGGACCACGCGAAGCGCGTCGCTGTCGTTCATCGCCTCGTGCTCGATCGTGTCGTCGAACACCATTGCCTCGCCGCGTTTCCACGTCCGGGTCTGCGCCCCGACCCTGAACCAGCAGCCTTCGGGCACGATCAGCGGCAGGTGGCACACCAGCCGCGCGTTGCTGACCCCGACGTGGGCCGGGATGTGGGTGTGCGGCGCGAGCAGGGAGAACATCGCATTCGGACCCGAGCCGGGGATCGCCGGCTGCGGCAGCCGCGCGACGACATCCAGCGTTCGCGGGCAATGCCGCGCGTTCGCGTCGACGGTGTTCCCATTCTGGATGAGGTGGATCGCGGTCCAGTCGCGGTTGCGATTCAGCTCGCGCCACTGCCGAAGCGGCTGGTGGTCTTCGTACTGGATGTAGGGCACCAATTCGGCGCGCTCCGCGGCCATGACCGCTTCAAGCTCTTCCGCGATTGCGTCCGTCGCCGCTTCGAGATCGTCGAGCCACGGGAAGGCGCTCCGGGGATGGAATTCGCACTCGCGCAGCTCAGGAAAATGAGAGTGGGTCGGTTCGCTATGATAGACGCGAGTGCGGCGCAGCGCGTTGCTCCGGAAACGCGCGATGCGCTGACGCTCTTCCTCGCTCGCCTGGCTCTCCGCTTCACGCATCGCCGCGACCATTCGTCCCTCGCGCTCGGCGAGCCAGCGGCCGTGATGCTGCTCGGCTTCCGCGAGCACGGAGGCGAGTTGCGGAGGCGGATCAGCAGGCCTTTGCGCGAGAGCGTGCCCCCAGGCCTCGCCTGAGCCTGCATCGCCAAGCCGCTGCAGCAGGCTCGCGCGCATCAGCAACGCGGTGAAGTCGAGCGGCGAGAGGGCGAGCGCGCGATGGACCGAGTCGAGCGCGGCGCGCGGATTGCCGCTCATGCGCTGCATCGCCGCCATCTTCAGCCACAGCGCCGGATCGTCCTGGCCCTGCTCGGCTGCTTGCTTGAGCAGTGCGATTGCCCGCCCGACGTCGCCCGTCGCGGCAGCGCGGTCAGCCTCCAACGAGATCGAGGCCGTGTCCATCAGCTCACAGGCTATAGTCGAACCGGGCCGCCCATGGCGCGAGCACGGGAAGCACGGGTTCGAGGTGCTTGCGATAATTCTCCCAGCGGCCCGCGGACCGCTTGTAGATCGGTTCGACGACCTGTGCGTAGCTGGCCGTCTTGATATGCCCGCGCGCCTTGGCCGTGGACTCGTGGTCGAGCACCCGCTCGTCCCACTCGAGCTCGAGGAAATCGAGTAACGGCCGAAGCTCGCGGTCGCGGTCCTCGACGAGGTCCTCGTACCGGTTGACGTGAAGCGGGGGCTTCAGCAGCTCGCGTGATTTCTCGAACAAGGCGAAGGACAAATCGTAAAGCTCGGCGGCGGTGTCGAGCGACAGGAAGCTTGCCATCGCATTGTTGGGCCTGAAATTGGTGATGTAGCACGACAGCACGACGTCGCACGGGTGCCTCAGCGCGAGGATGATGCGCGCGTCCGGGAATAGCCGGCGGATCGCGGGGAGACTGTTCATCGACAGCGGGTTCTTGTCGACGAGGAGTTTCCCGGGATCGAGGGGGACGAGCGATCGGGCAACCTCGAAATATTTGTCGCGTGCCCGCTCGACGTCGTCGCGGGATGCGCCCGGAATCGCGGCGAAGCCACCAAGCGCCTCCGTCGCGTGCATCAGGGCAGGCTCTTCCTCGAGCACCTCAGTGCCCGGATGGCTCATCAGGATGGTGTCAAGGAGCGTCGTTCCCGATCGCGGGAAGCCGACCAGGAAGGCGGGGGAGGGGCGATCGTCCACCTCCACCGGAGCCCATGACTTGATCCACTTCGCGCTGAGCGCTTTCCGCTGTCCGCGGACTTGGTCCCGATAGGCTGAGGCTCGGCCGATCGGGTCCGAAGGATCGTCGCGGATGATCGCGTTCATTCGCACGAAGGCCTCGAAGGCCTCGTCATACTGCCCGGTGCCTTCGAGCAGCTGTCCCAGCAATTGCTGGCGGCGCGCCGTCTCGAGATGGTCGGGGACCTTGCCGAGCTCTTCGAGCCCTTCGGCGTAGCGCTTGGCGCGGCGGTGGTCGAAAGCCCTGACAAAGCTCAGGCCCTCGGGCGCGATTGCCGCATGCTCCGCTTCCTTCACCAGTTCCGCGAGCTCATCGGTGCGGTTGGTCTGGTCGAACACCGTTGCGACCCCGAGGAAGCCCAGGACGTTGGTCGGGTCGATGGCGATCGCGTTTCGGTACCACTTCTCCGATGCCGCATGGTGATGCTGGGTGAGGTTGTGGCTCGCAAGGCCGAGGACGAGTTCGAGATCCTGCGGCGCGCGGCGGGCGGCCTCTTCGATCGCCGGCAGGGCGTCCTCGTCGCGACCCCGCAGCTTCAGAAGCGTGAAGAGCTCACGCAGCGGCTTTTCGTCGTTCGGAAAGTCGGCCGCCATTTGGCGAAGCTCGCGCTCGGCGTCTTCGAACCGCCCGGCGTGCTCAAGCGCGGTCGCGTAGTTCAAGCGTGACGGAGCGGCTTGCGGGTTGATGTCGACCGAACGTCGCAACGCCTCCACCGCGCCCTCGAAATCGCCGAGCTCGCGGCGCGCATTGCCGAGGTTGTTCCAGCTCTCCCAGTCGTCGGGCGCTGCAGCCACGACCTTCTCGTAACAGGCAACGGCGGTCGCGAAGTCACCGCAATTCTGGGCGCCGAACCCGCGCAGCCGATACAGGCCCATCGTCGGATCGCTCGCCGCCAACAGCTCCGGGACGACGTCGACCACGCCGCCATAATCGCCAATCTGGGCGAGCGCGGCGCCGAGGTTCGCTGCGACCACCGCGTCGTCCGGACGCTCGGCCCGCGCCTGCTTGAGATGCCGCACGCCCGTCTCGAGATCGCCCGCTCGGCAATAGAAACTTCCGAGCATGGCGCTGAGAGCGGCGCGGTCTCCGCCGGCGGCCAGTCCCTGCTCCCCGATCCGGCACGCCTCCGCCAGCCGGCCGCTGCGCGCGGCCTGGACCGCGTCGCGGATCGTCGCGACGGTGGTCTGGTCGAGGGTCGGTGCCGTGCTCACGAGCCTCGTTCTAGCGCAAATTCGTGGAGGCGGAAGCGGCTGCCGGGCGCAAAGAAAAGGGCGGCGGGTCGTTTGACCCGCCGCCCCAATCTCAACAAGTCTCGCAGTTCTAGTGACCGCGCTCCGGAGCCGGCGCCGGCGGCGGCGGCGGAGGCGGCGGTGCCGGGCACTGCTGGTTCGCCATGATGACCAGCCCGTCGGGGCAGGTGATCGTCGCCGGAGCAGCCGGAGGCGGCGGAGGCGGTGGCGGCGGCGGCGGCGGCGGCGCCGGTGCATGACGCGGCGTGAAGTCGATCGTCGCACCGACCCACACCAGCCTGCCCAGCGTATCCCACACGCCCGGGTAGGTGTTGTTGCTGCACGAAGCCGTCGGGCAGAGGTTGGAACCTTCGCTGACCGAACCACCCGTCGTGAACAACGGCGGATCCTTGTCGAAGATGTTGTTCACGCCTGCCCGCAGGTTGACCCGGTTGAGCAACGTGTAGGTCGCGGCGAGGTCGAAGTAATGACGCGCCGGGACATGCAGCGTCGGCTCGAAGTTGAACTCTCCATGCAGAGTCTCGTTATCCTCGAGCGTCTCGGCATCGACCTTGCTGAGCATGCGCCACTGGAGCGACAGTCCGAGACCGAACGGCAGGTCCCAGGCCACGCGAGCTTTGTGGCGCCACCTTGGCATCGGTGACGAACTGGCGATGGCAAAGCCGCTGCAGACCGGACCGAACAGACCGGCGCAATTGTACGGCTGGGTCAGGCCGTTATCGACCTTGTAGTTGAGCAGGTAGGTGCCGTTGAAGCTGAACGACAGCCTGCCCAACGATCCGATGCCGTGGTTGTAGGCGGCGTTGAAGTCCAAGCCGTCCGTCTTCACCTGACCATTGTTGTTCGGCGTGTCGATCACATAACCGGTCGGCGTGAGCCAGATCGATCCCGTGCCGGGCGCACGAACGATCAGGTCGCAGGCCGGCGACTTGAACGTGGCCGTCGACTGATTGACGCATGCAGTGACAATCGCGTCGGCGCCGTATGCCTGGATGGCGTCATCCAGCTTGATGTTCCAGTAGTCGACGGTGAACGCAAACCGCGGGATGAAGCGCGGCTGGAGGACGACGCCGAGCGTGTACGTCTTCGCGATTTCCGGCGTCAGTGTCGGAACGCCGCCGAGCCGACCGTTATACTGGCCGGCCGGGTTACCCGGCGTGCCGCTTCCGATGCTCATTCCCGAGTACACGCAACCGTAATCGGTCGCCGCAACCGGACGGGGATTTCCGGCAGCGTCCGTCAACCCGGCGCACGGGTCCTTCGTGCCGTCGAGGCCGATGAACTGCGGCGAGAACAGCTCGGCAATGTTCGGCGCGCGCACCGCGCGGTTGTACGAACCGCGGAAACGGATGTCCCGGATCGGTGCGAGCTCGGCCTGGATCTTCCAGGTGTCGGTGTCGTACTTGCGGCCGTTGCTCAGCTCGTACCAAGAATGGCGGTAGCCGGCTCCGATCGTGAACTCGTCGATGAACGAGTGCTGGATGATCGGGATCTGCGTTTCCGCAAAGGCTTCCCAGACCCGGAAGTTTCCGTTGATGGGAAGCGTCGGCGCGCCCTGGCCGGTAAGATCGCCGGCCTGGAACAATGCGTCCGGATGCAGCTCCAGCGCTTCGCGGCGATACTCGACGCCGGCGTTGATCCCGACGCCGTCTTCCGCCCACGGCAACTTGACACCCGCCTCGCCGAGCGAGCCGGTGACGTCGAAGTGGCCGATGTTCTCCGACGTCTGGCCGGTGATGAGGCCGGAAACGTTCAGATAGTTGATTGCCGCCGCCGACGGACCGTTCGGACCGAAGACGTCGTAGGGAACGCAGTTCGGATCGTCGCCCGTCAGGACCGAGCGACAGACCGGATCGACCGCCGGCGTGTTCGGGTTGTCGACGACATCGAGAGCACGGGTCAGGCGCGCCTGAGAGAATTCGTTCAGGTAAACCTGCTCGTAATTGACACGGCCGTACTGGAAATAGCCGTCATACGAGAAGACGTTGCTGAGATCGCCTTTGCTCCCGAGAACACCGCGGAAGGTCGTGTGCTTGAGGTCCGCGATGCGATCACCGCCCTCGACGTTGCGCCGTGCGAGGAAACCGAACGCGCGGTTGTAGGTCGCGCCCGTGATCGGATCGATGAAGGCGAGGGGAGTGGTGCCACCCAGACCCGGGCCATTGACGGCGAGGTTGTAGGGGGCGCCCGCCGCGACAGGGAAGGTGCCGATAAAGCCCGTAACGAGGTTACTTGGAGCGCAGAGCACGTCGTGGACCGACGCGCCCGGCGCAACGTCGCCTGCCGCCGAGCCGCCGGTTGCGGACCCCGGAGTCGTCGGGATGAGCGGATTGTCGCAGTTGAACGACGTCGTGTTGAAGAAGTCGCCCGACGGCGCGATCTGCGCCAGCGTGCGGTCGTCCATGAACATGAACTCGAGGTACGGCTTGATCGCGTCGTTGATCTCGTAGTTCGCGAACGCGCCTGCGGTGTAACGCTCGTCAGGACGCTGGAAGTGGTTCAGCGGTCCGTAGTTGAAGATGTTCGTGGGGCCGCCGACGAGGATCGAGCCGGGCCCGAGCGCGCCGGTTGTCGACGTGGTCAGACCGCTATCCGGGAAGAAGAAGATGTTGCCCGGGAAGGCCGTCGCGGAGCCGCCGCAAGCGGGGTTGCCACGGAAGTTGGTGTTGGTGATGGTGCAGGCGCTGTAATCGCGCGCAGCACCGAGCACCGGCTTGACTTTGCGATAGCCGAAATAGGCCATGGCATGGCCGCGGCCGTCGTCGAAGCCGGAGCCGATGGTGATCGTTCCGTCGATCGTCTGGCCGTCCCACTTGTCGCCCGGGATCGCGAAGCCCTTCGCGTTCAGGATGTCGTCGATGCTGACAGGGGTTCCAGCCGCCTGGCCTGCGCAAAATCCTTGGCCGGAATGGCCGACGCCGGCTGCCGTGCACGAGCCTACGCTGGGGTTGTGCTGGTTGTGCTGGAACATGCTCCAGTTGCCGTCGAAGCGGATGCCCGAGAAGTCGGTGTCGATGATGAAGTTGACGACGCCGGCGACGGCGTCCGCACCATAGACCGACGATGCGCCGCCGGTCAGCACCTCGACCCGCTTCACGATCGAAGAGGGGATGATGTTGATGTCGGCGGCCTGAGTCGTTCCGTTCGGGTCGCCCGGGACGAGCCGGCGGCCGTTGACCAGCGTGACGCTGCGCTTCGCGCCGAGGTAGCGAAGGTCGATTTCGGCGGTGCCCGTGGCACTGTTGGAAAGGCCGCCATTCTGGGTCGCGGCAGCCGAGGGCAGCTGGCCGAGCACGTCCTCGATGCGCGACGAGCCGCTGAGCTTGATGTCCTGGTCGTTGACGACCGTGACCGGGGCCGCGGATTCGAGGTTCGGCTGCGGAATGCGCGAACCGGTGACGATGATTTCCTGCGCGCTTTGAACCGGCTGGCCCGTCGCCGACACTGACGGCGCTGGCTGGGCTTCGACCGGTCCCGTTGCCGGTGCTGCAACCGGGTTCACTGGTTCGCTCTGGTCGGGAACCGTCGATTGCGTATCCTGCGCAAACGCCGCGCCGGGCACGAAGACGCCGACGAGCAAGGTGGTCGCAAGCAACTGACGCCGCAGATTGGTCCTCATTGTATTTCCCCTCTTTGCGGCGCGCACCTGGCGTGTGCGCGCATCGAGGGGGAATGCGCGTGTGTCGGCACGTCGACAAGCGACTGTCGACGAACAAAAGTTATTTTGTTACGACGGTGTGACGCCGAAACAACAGCTGGAATCGGCGCGATTTCAAGCTTCGGTGTGTCCTTTAGACGGCGAACCGCGCCAAATCGGCCGCTATTCCGCGGCTTCGCGAAGCTCGCTTGCCGGAGTCAGGACAAGCTGCCCGTCGCCCTCGTCGACGCGAACGACCGAGCCGTCCCCGATCTCGCCCGAGAGGATCTTGTCCGCCAGCGGGTCCTGCAGATATTTCTGCACCGCGCGCTTGAGCGGTCGCGCTCCATAGACCGGATCGTAGCCGACGCGGCCGAGCCACGCGCGCGCGGCGTCGGTCAGGTCGAGCCTGATCTTGCGGTCCTCGAGCAGCTTCTGCAGCCGCGCGACCTGGATATCGACGATCGGCCCCATGTGCCCGGCGCTGAGGCGGTGGAACAGGATGATCTCGTCGAGCCGGTTGAGGAACTCGGGCCGGAAGTGGCCGCGAACGACCTCCATCACTTGGCTCTCGACCTTCTCGACCGGCTCGTCCTCGCCCAGTGAGGCGAGATATTGCGAGCCGAGGTTCGAGGTCAGGATGATGATCGTGTTGGTGAAGTCGACCGTGCGGCCCTGGCCGTCGGTCAGGCGCCCATCGTCGAGCACCTGCAGCAGAACGTTGAACACATCGCCGTGCGCCTTCTCGACCTCGTCGAACAGCACAACCTGGTATGGCCGGCGCCGTACCGCCTCGGTCAGCACCCCGCCTTCCTCATAACCGACATAGCCGGGCGGAGCGCCGATCAGCCGCGCGACCGCGTGCTTCTCCATGAACTCGCTCATGTCGATGCGGACCATCGCCGATGGGTCGTCGAACAGGAATTGCGCAAGCGCCTTGGTGAGCTCGGTCTTGCCGACCCCGGTCGGGCCGAGGAACAGGAAAGAACCCAAAGGCCGGTTCGGGTCCTGGAGCCCCGCGCGCGCGCGGCGTACAGCGGCGGACACGGCCTTCACGGCATCCTCCTGCCCGATGACCCGCGCGCCGATCGCCTCCTCCATCTGCAGCAGCTTCTCGCGCTCGCCCTCCATCATCCGCTCGACAGGGATCCCGGTCCAGCGGCTGACGACCGCGGCGATATCCTGGTCGGTGACCTCCTCGCGAAGCATCGCGCCCTGCGAGGCGGCCTGCGCATCGGAAAGCTGCTTCTCAAGCTGCGGGATGCGCCCGTATTGAAGCTCGCCGGCCTTGGCGAGGTCGCCGCTACGCTGCGCCTGCTCGAGCTCTAGCCGCGTGGCGTCGAGCTGCTCCTTGATCTTGGCCTCGCCGGCGATCTTCTCCTTCTCGGCCTGCCAGCGCTGGGTCAGCTCGGCCGACCGCTGCTCGAGGTTCGCAAGCTCGTCCTCGAGCTTGCCGAGGCGGTCTTTCGACGCCTTGTCCTGCTCCTTCATGAGCGCCTCGCGCTCGATCTTGAGCTGGATGATGCGGCGGTCGAGGTTCTCGATCTCCTCCGGCTTGGACTCGACCTCCA
>Ga0207657_10003926_pt1 | contig 15784 bp, 13 predicted proteins | sample KBSC33metaG_FD_184316 | JGI IMG/M metagenome (GOLD analysis project Ga0207657, IMG submission 184316) | Corn rhizosphere microbial communities from Kellogg Biological Station, Michigan, USA - KBS C3-3 metaG (SPAdes) (version 2) | ecosystem: Host-associated > Plants > Roots > Rhizosphere > Soil ... | reverse complement strand
CGGCGATAGTCTGTGGACCGATCACCGGCACATCGTATAGCATGTGCTTGCGGCGGCGCGATCCTTTGATCAAGCGCAGCGGCTTGCCTTCCGCCAGCAAAGCGGCCCGGCGCAGCATGGCATCCGTGCCTTCCATGGCTTCGACGGCGACACAGGCACGCTCAGCAATGGCCACGCTCTGGCCAATATCGAGCTCGGAAAGCGCCGCCGCAATGCGACGACCGAAATCGATATCGCGCTCTTCCTCCGACGATGGCTTGCGCCTCGTAAGGACGCCAGCGGGCGCGAGAAGATCCTTCAACAAAAGCGTCGAGTCCAGCAATTCGATACCTTCGTCCTTGAGAACTTTGATCACTCCGCCGATCAGGCCTTCGGTATTCTTGGTTTCGATGGAAGCCAGTAGCTTCACCAGCCTCAAGTCGGGGACGATCGACGAGAAGATCTTGGCGTGCTTCACTTGACCGCACATCATGACCTGCGTGATGCCTTCCCGATGGCAGATGTCGATCAACTTGCTGAGCGCGCCAAGTGAAATCCAGTGACAGCGTACGGCCAGAGACTCAATTTCGGGCGGCGCTTCTTCCTTGATGCCGATGGCGACCACGTCGAGGCCGGCTTTTTTCGCGGCTTCCAGCGCCAGTACCGGGAAGCGGCCATTGCCCGAGATCAGCCCGTAAGGCATCTTATTTTATGAATCCGCGGTCCGACGCGGCGATAAACTGGAGCAATTCTTCGACTTCGGGCGTGCCGCCCAGCTCCGTCAGAATTTTTTCGAGCGCCTGAGAAGTATTCAGCTTAGAGCGCGAAAGAAGACGAAACGCCTTGTGCAGCGCTTCTATGCTCTCGGCGGAAAAGCCACGGCGCTCCAGACCAGTTTTGTTTTCGCCGTAGACCTTGATTTCGCGCTTAGCGGAAGTGGTGGAAAATGGCAGGACATCCTGAGTGATCACGCTGTACCCGCCAATCATGGCGTGGCGGCCGACGCGGCAGAACTGATGGATCGCGCTACCGGCGCCCACCACCGACCAATCGTCGATTACAACGTGGCCGCCGATGGTGGCAGCGTGCGACAGCACACAATGGCTGCCCACGCGGACGTCGTGCGCCACGTGCACCTGCACCATGAGCAGATTGTCGTCACCCAGGGAGGTCAACATACCGCCCCCCTCGGTGCCGCGGTGAATGGTAACGAATTCGCGGATCTTGTTGCGGTGGCCAATGTGCGTGCAGGAACGCTCGCCGTGATATTTCAGATCCTGTGGCGCGACACCCACCGTCGAGTAGGGAAAGAAAACATTGTCCTCGCCGATGGCCAGCGGACCCTCCATCACCACATTGGCTTTGACCTGGGTTCGGGCGCCTATTTCGACGTCTGCCCCGATGATGGAGTAAGGTCCGATTTCGGCCGAATCAGCGATCTTGGCGGAGGGGTCGACGATCGCAGTCGGATGAATCGGCATCGCGGTGGTTATTGGCGGTCAGCCAGGACGCACAGCATTTCAGCCTCGGCAACTACCGTGCCGTCGACGGTCGCGATACCGCTGACCTTAGCCATCGACGCCCGGCTCCGCAGGATCTTCATCTCCATCCGCAGTTGATCGCCGGGCCGCACTGGCTTGCGGAATTTCGCACCATCGACGCCCGCCAGCAGCACCAGTTTGTTGTTGCGGTCAGGGATGCCGCTCAGCACCAGGACGCCCGCTACTTGCGCCATGGCTTCAATGATCAGGACACCGGGCATCACCGGATAATCCGGGAAATGACCGGCGAAAAAGGGCTCGTTCACGGTGACGTTCTTGATGCCTACGACGCGCTCCGCTTCCAGTTCCTCGATGCGATCTACGAGAAGGAAGGGATAGCGATGCGGCAGAATTTCACGGATGGCGTCAATGTCCAGCACGCGGCCGGCAATGTCTCGGCTGGGAACGGAAGTGGACATACGGATTCTGAATTATAGCAGGCGGTATCCTACGAACGATGAGTTTTCCCGAGAAACAGGTCATTGCCGTGATCCGAGAATTTGTCGAGTGCGAATCGCCCAGCGACGATCCCGCCAGCGTCAACCGCTTCGTGGATTTGTTGGCCGAAACTGTCAAAGATATCGCGCGTGTGAAGACCTACCGGGGTGGAGAAGGACGCGGGAAGCACATCCGTTGTGAGTTCCTGTTGCCGGGCGCCAAAAAGTCGGGGCAGCTTCTGGCGCTGGGACATTCCGACACCGTTTGGCCGCTGGGGACCCTCCGGAGCATGCCGTTCCGGCAGGAGCAAGGACGCCTCTGGGGGCCGGGCGTGTTCGATATGAAAGCCGGCCTGATATTTTTTATTTTTGCCATGCGGGCGCTGCGGGAGCAGGACATCCCCGTGGCTCGCAAGGTCGTATTGCAGGTCAATTCGGATGAAGAGGTCGGCAGCGCTTCATCGAGGCACCTCACGGAGGAGGCGGCGAGCGCTAGTGCCGCGGTACTGGTGCTCGAACCCAGCCAGGGCCTGGACGGTAAACTCAAAACCGCGCGGAAAGGCGTCGGAGACTACACCGTTACCGTGCACGGCCGCGCAGCGCACGCCGGTCTGGACTTTCTGAACGGCGCCAGCGCGATCGTTGAAATGGCGAGGCAGGTTCAAAAGATCGCCGGGTTTACGCGTCTTAATCGGGGGATCACGGTTAGCCCCGGCCTCATTCGGGGAGGAACCCGAAGCAATGTGATCGCCGAGGAATGCTGGGTTGAGGTGGACGTGCGCGCTCCCAGATCGGCTGACGCGCGTTACCTGGAACGCCAGTTCGCCTCGCTTAAGCCGTTCGACAAACGCTGCACGATAGAGGTAACTGGCGGCATAAACCGTCCTCCCTTGGAGCGCTCGGCGGGAGTGCGGGCGCTCTTCCGGAAAGCGAAGGCGCTGGCGGCGGAGTTGGGCGTGGACCTGGAAGAATCGTCGGCCGGAGGCGGATCGGACGGCAATTTCACTGCGGCGCTGGGCGTGCCCACGCTGGACGGCCTAGGAGCTGTCGGCGAGGGCGCGCACGCGGCCAACGAGAGCATTCTGATCGATCGGATGGCCGATCGGATCGCACTTTTGAGTAAACTTGTGGCGGCTCTGTAGCGTCTGTTTTATATGTGCCACTGGTAGCGGATGATATCCTTACGTTAAGGCACCCACACATACTATGCGTCTCAGCCGGTGGCTGATTCTTGCCGCTATTCTCGCGATTGTCGTGTTCGTCCTCCAGACCTATATCAAGCGTCAGCAGGCTCTCGCACGCGATACGCCGGTGGCCCCGCGGCCACTAGAAACCGGGATAAACGGCAGGGCCAGCAATTGGGTCTACTCGCAGAGCGATGGCGAACACCCCCGTGTGACGGTCCGCGCGAAGAGTTTCCGCCAAGTGAAGGCTCCTTCGGTGATGGAACTGGAAGGGGTGGAACTGCAATTGTTCCACCAGGAAAGCGATCAGTTCGATCTGGTGAGGAGCGCCAAGGCGCAGTTTGATATCGCGGCCAAGACGCTCTATGCGGACGGCGTTGTGGACATCACCATGGCCAGGCCGGCGGCTGGGAAGCCCACGGTGGCGCCTAAGCCCGGCGCCGATGGTGAGAACGCTGACGGTGAGAACCAGGAGTACAACCCCGGTGGCAGAATCGTCAAGATCCGCACTTCCGGCGTTCGCTTCGCCAGCGATACGGGCAAGGCTTCTACCGATCGGCGCGCGGATTTCGAGTTTGAACAAGGAAATGGATCGGCCGAGGGCGTCGACTACGATCCCACATCACGCGAGTTGCACCTGCGCAGCGCAGTGGAGCTTCATTGGAGGGGCAAGGGAAAGGGCTCGAAGCCCATGTTGATCGAGGCCGGCGAAGCTTACTATCGCGAGATGGAATCCAAAGTCTTCCTGTTGCCGTGGTCCAAACTGACCCGGGACACACTGCACATGGAGGGCAAGTCGTCCGTGATTACGCTGGACAAGGGAGTCATTAAAGAAGCCTCGACTGAAGCCGCGCACGGCGTCCAGGATGAACCCGGCCGCAAGGTTGAATTCGCGGCGGACTCCTTGCTGCTAACCTTCGGCGACGGTATGGCGATCCGGGAAATCAAAGGCCAACAGCACGGCAAGCTGGTTTCTACCGCCGAAACAATGCGCACTACCGTGACCGGCGAGATCATCGATCTCCAGTTCGATCCCGCCGCGCATGAGAGCACGCTGACCCATGCCCTCGCCATGCAAAAGGCGGTTGCCGAGGCGCAGCCCCTGCCGCAACCCGGCGAGCTTCTGGCGGAAACTCGGGTGCTGCGCAGTGAAGTCATCCATCTGAATATGCGCCCCGGCGGGAAGGACATCGACACGGTGGAAACCGACGGCGCCGGAACGGTGGACTTTCTGCCGAACCGTCCGGGGCAGCCCAAGCGATTCATGCAGGGCGACCGCATATGGATAACTTACGGCGCCGACAACCGGATTCAATCGTTTCGAGCCATCAACGCCTCTACCCGCACCGACAAGCCCGGCACGCCGCCTCCGCCGCCCATGCTGACGCAGAGCAAGGAGCTTCTGGCGACGTTCGATCCCAAAACCAGTGAGCTGTCGCGGCTGGAACAGAAGACGGATTTTCGCTATGAAGAAGGAGTTCGCCGTGCGACCGCCGATCGCGCGACTCTCGAACAGGCGAAGGATGTAATCACTCTGGAGGGTTCGGCGCGGACCTCGGATCCGACCGGCACCGCGGCGGCCGACCGTCTGGTGCTGAACCAGAAATCAGGGGACTTTGTCGCGGATGGCCGGGTGTCCACTACCCACCTGCCGGACCAGAAACCGTCATCCTCTTCCTCGTTGCTCTCCGACGCGGAGTTGATGCAAGGGCGCGCGCAACACATGACATCGGCGGAGAAGAACCAGAAGCTGCATTATGAGGGCAACGCCGTGGTATGGCAAGGAGTCAACCGCGTCGAAGCCGACCGCATCGACATCGACCGCACGCGGCAGATTTTTGAAGCGCATGGGAAGGTCGTGAGCCAGTTCGCCGACAAATCCCCCGATAAGACCGCCGGCGAGAAGGCCGATGCTCGCAAGCCAACCGCTGCCCCTGTCCCCGTCTTCACCGTGGTGAAGGCTCCGGATTTGGTATACACCGACGATACGCGGATTGCCGACTATCGAGGCGGCGCCGCCATGGTGCGTCCTGGACTGATCGTGAACGGCAAGGAACTGAAAGCCTACCTGAACGAGCGCGATGCGGACACATCTCTGGACCATGCCTTTGCAGAAGGCGCCGTCAAAATTGTCAGCACGGAAGACAAGCGCACGCGCACCGGCACCGGCGAGCACGGCGAATACTACGCCGCTGAGAAGAAGGTGATCCTGAACGGCGGCGATGCGCTGCTGGTGGACAGTCTGAAAGGGCAGACGCGTGGCAAACAATTGACCTGGTGGTCCAACAATGATAGGCTGCTGGTGAATGGTGCGGAGAACCGTCCCGCCGACACGCTCTACCTCAAGAAATAGAGCCCTGTGCACACTCTCCAGACAGCTGAACTTACTAAGTCTTACCGCGGCCGCAAGGTTGTAGACAACGTCTCAGTGCGCGTGAAGCAGGGTGAGGTGGTGGGGCTGCTGGGCCCTAATGGCGCCGGCAAAACCACGACCTTTTACATGATTGTCGGTCTGATCACGCCGGACTCCGGCCGGGTCATGCTGGACGACAACGATCTGACGCAACTCGCCATGTATCAGCGCGCCCGCAAGGGTATCAGCTATCTGCCACAGGAGGCTTCGGTATTCCGCAAGCTTTCCGTCGAGGACAATCTGATGGCGATTTTGCAGACGCTGCGGCTGAGCCGCAGGGAACGATTGGACCGCATGGATCGTCTGATCGCTCAACTGGGTCTGGAGCAGGTTCGCAAAAGCAAGGGCTACGTTCTTTCCGGCGGTGAGCGCCGCCGCGTCGAGATCGCGCGCAGCCTAGTGATCGAGCCGAGTTTTCTGCTGCTGGACGAGCCGTTCTCCGGTATCGATCCCATCCAGGTGCTGGAGTTGCAGAAGATCATTTTCGATCTCAAAAATTCCGGGATCGGAATCCTGATGACGGACCACAACGTCCGGGAAACGCTCGCGGTGACGGATCGCGCCTACATCATTAATAACGGACGCATCTTCCGCTCCGGCTCGCCGGAATCGTTGGGGAACGATGCGGAGGTACGCCGGGTCTATCTGGGAGAGCACTTCACTATGGGGATTGAAAGCACACGCGCACCGCGCGCGGATTAGACCGCTCCCGCTTTATGCGGCCGCGCCTTCGGCTTGCTGGCCCATGGCGTTTGCAAAATGGGCAATCACCATGGACATCTCGTCCAGCGCCTTGCAGGCCGCTGCAGGCGAAAATACGCTGCTCACTCGATACCAAGTGCGCATCACGCGGTAGTTCAGGGCCAACATGCTGGTTTCAAGCGACGATCCTTCCTCCGAAGAACCTCGTACCTGTTTCAGCATGGAACTCAAAACGGCGTAGTCGCGATCGAGCGTGTCGCGAAGAGAATCCAAGTTCACCGAAGCCGCACGGAGTTGGGTCTGCACTTCCAGGAACCCGAGTTGATTCGCAGCCGCTACTTGACCGGCAAAGTCTCGAGTCGTCTTCGCGCTCAAGATCAGCAGGCAGGTGTAACGAAACCAGTAACCGAAAAGCAGCACGGAGCTTCCGGTAATGATCACTGTTGTGACGAATTCAATCATTTCGTTAGCCTGCTCGTCTGGGAGCTGGTAGATGAAGAATAGCACTAGGTCTGCTTTCATTCAATGCTTTTGGGACGTTCTAAGGTGATTTTGTCGCAGGGATGTAAGTACTATCTATATCGAAGGTCATATCGGCAGGCGCTTCCGGATGTTGCTTTCTATACTCGCCGTACAAGCCGGCATAGCTGACTGTCAAAAACCGTGCGGAGGTGAAACCGAGGTTTGCGGCAGTACTATCGATCCACTCCCGCGGTCCTTCTAGCTCTAGGTACACGCCAATGGGGGTTTCATCGATAGTGATCAGCCCGGGTTCGCCTGCGGCACGGAGTTGAGTACGGTATTTTTCATAGCGAAAGCTCGGCCGGTACCCAAGACGGTCAAGTACTAGAGTGAAGGTATCAGGATCGGACACATCGAATTCAATTTCCTCGCGGCTCTTGTAGCCGTCGCGCGTGGCCGGACCTTTATAGGTCACCATGGCTCGTTTGATTCCATCGGACGAAATGGTTTTTCGCAGGCGCAGGATCTGATCGGATTGTTGAAGGGCAGCGGACGGCAGGTCGAAGAGCTGGTCGGTTTCGAGAGTGCGCGGAATGGAAATTCCATAGCCGTGTCTTTCGATGAGGGCCCGGGATTCTCCGGCGGTACCGTCCCAGCGCAGCTTAATTTCAGTTTCAGTCACCTATGTTGTGATGATACGATGAGGCAACGCGCCCGTAGCTCAGCTGGATAGAGCGACTGACTTCGAATCAGTAGGCCGGGGGTTCGAGTCCCTCCGGGCGCACCATTAAAAAAGTGTTTGTCGGCTCCAGTCGTTGGGCGGTACTTCGGGGCATCATTGACCACGCTGTACCCTGAGGGCATCTGATCAGCGACACCGCAAATGTCCCAACCGCATCGCTGTTCGAACATCTAGAATCAGTTTTCAACCACATTCAAGAAAGAGCTTTGCAATTCTAAATCGTGAGATAGCCGAGGCACATCGTTGGTCTCGAGCGAGAGATGGGTGCAGGGAGCGCTTATTTAATCGGCCGGAGCTGAGGGCACTCGACTGTACTTAATTGCGATCTCCTGGAGAAAACGAAGAGTCGTAGCCTACCACTCCATGGCGCTCCTCTGCCACCTTTCGGTGGTGGAGTTGCGGCATTGCGACTGTACTCGCAACATGACGAAGCACTATAGCGAGGCCTTTCGAGTGGTCTTTCGCTTGCTTTGATGGTGCTTCAAGCATCGGAGGGGGAATCAGCGACGGAGGTGTGACGATCGTGTTGCCATCCACGGAATCTCAAGCGACGGAAGGTCCGAACAGAGACAGGATTCGACAAATTATCAGGGAGAACGCGGGTCTGCGGCTGGATTTCGACAAAGTCGTCTATTCGACGGATCTCTACCGCGCCGGCATGACCTCGTACGCGAGTGTGGCGCTTATGATTGCGCTCGAAAATGAGTTCGAGCTGGAATTTCCCGACGCCATGCTGAGCCGAAGCGTGTTTGAAAGCATAGACTCGATAGCGAGCGCGATTGAAAGTTTGCAAAGAGTACCGCAATGAGCACCCCACTGAGCGCGATTGAGGTGGCAGAGCTCACGGCTTCCGGGGCATTCCAGCAGGCTCTCGGCGTCGCAGCCGAGCATGCTGACGACGTTGACCGCCGGGGCCGTTTCCCCTCGGAGGCAATCGATGCGCTTCGCTCCGCCGGGGCACTCGGATGGGGAGTGCCGAGGGAATATGGGGGCGCCGACGCCCAACTCGATGATTTGGCGGACGCTACCTTTGAGTTGTCACGCAAATGCGCAGCTACGGGCATGGTTTTTGCGATGCACCAAATCCAGATCGCCAGCATCGTCCGCCACTTAGCGGACTCAACCTGGTTCAGGAATTACCTGCGGCGCGTAGTACGCGAACGCCGGCTGATCGCATCAGCGACTTCGGAGGTGGGCGTCGGCGGCGACCTGCGTAGAAGCATTGCAGCGATCGAGCGCACGCCCGATTCTCCGGGCGATCTGGTCCGGTTCGAAAAGAAAGCCTCTACTATTTCTTACGGGGCCCATGCGGATGACCTCCTCACGACAGTGCGCTGTAGCCCGACAGCGGATCCTTCCGATCAGGTGTTGATTCTGACGGACTTTGCCCAGATGGAGGCTGAGCCGACGGGTGAGTGGGATACGCTTGGCATGCGTGGGACATGCAGTCCGGGGTTTGTCGTGCGTGCTACGTGCCCGGCAGACCAAGTCCTGCCGGTTCCGTTTGCTGTAATTGCCGCTGAAACTATGGTGCCGTTCTCACACATTTTGTGGGCGCATGTGTGGCTGGGTATATCAACGGAAGCGTTTGGCCGCGCGCAAAACTTCGTGCGAGTGCAAGCCCGCCAGAATCCAGGGATTACGCCGCCCTCGGCGCTCCGGTTATCGGAACTTTCCGTTCGAATGGCGGAATTCCGTGCTTTGGTACAGGGTTCCATGCAGGAATATATGAGCTTGGCCCAGAGCCCTACTCTTTCTACCGTTGGTTATGCGGTTCGCATCAATAATCTGAAAATCGCAGCTTCGGAAGCAACGGTCGAAACCTGCCAGAGCGCGCTCCGCATTTGTGGCTTCGCAGGCTACGGGAACGCTGGGCCATATTCGGTGGGCCGCCACTTGCGAGACGCCTATTCCGCGACGCTGATGATCGCTAACGACCGTCTGCACGCCACCAATGCCGCACTTTTATTGGTATACCGAGAGGGCAAATGACGCCGGCCGTGGTGGCTCGGGTGGCCGGTACTTCGGGCGAGCGAGAGTTCCTTGACGAACTGATTCACCATGGGCACTTCCTGCCGAGCGGAGAACCCGGTGTCTATGGCCGGGGCATGACATTCGAGGACGTTCGCAACCGTTTTGACAATCTGGTCACCAGTGTATCCACTGCGGACAGTCCGGAGACGCCGCGTTTTCCGCCCATCATTCCCAAGCGCACTCTGGAAAAAGCCGGATATTTGAAATCGTTTCCGCAATTGTGCGGAGTGGTGTACAGCTTCGCCGGAAACGAAGCGGCGGCGCTCGATGTGGGCGAACGCGCGACGCGGGGCGATGACTGGAGCCATCACCTTTCGACGACCGATGTAGTTCTGGTTCCGGCAGCCTGCTATCCGGCGTATCCCGCGCTGGCGCTCCGCGGGCGGCTGCCTGGAGGTGGATCAACGCTGGACCTCGGTGGTTGCTACGTTTTTCGAAATGAGCCGTCAGGCGATCCGGCCCGACTGCAGATGTTTCACCAGCGGGAGCTCGTGCGCGTTGGCGAAGCCGAAGAAGTTCTGGCATGGCGCGAAACCTGGATGGATCGGGCGAAAAAGATCTTCGAACAGAGCGGTCTGGATGCTACGCTCGCCGTGGCATCGGACCCCTTCTTCGGCCGCGGCGGTAAACTCATGGCGAAAAACCAGCGTGATCAGGGCTTAAAGTTCGAAGTGCTGATTCCTATCGCGTCGCCGCACCCGACGGCCGTCTCCTCTTTCAATTTTCATCAAGACCACTTCGCCTCAGCGTTCGGAATTCAACTGCATGACGGAACCGTCGCCAATAGTGCCTGCGTGGGATTCGGCTTGGAACGCATCACTCTGGCCTTGTTCCGCGCGCACGGCATGGATGTTCGCCATTGGCCGAAGGACGTCCGCAAGCAACTTTGGCCTAAGGCCGATGGCTCCTTGCGGCGGAGGTAGCCCGCCATGGTGAGCCTGCTCGGTCTCAATCCGGGTGACTACACGCCCGGTGCCCTGCACTATCCCGACCGAACATTCCGCGAAACCAACTGTTACGTCGACGTCTGGATTGAATTGTTGCACGCCCGCGGCATCGACTCGGCCAGCGCCATGGCCTTCGCGTGTACGGTTGACTTCGCGGGCGATCCGTGGACTTTCTTCAAACCTGCGCTTGACGAGATGACGCGCCTCCATGCGACCGATGTTAATGAGACGCAACTTTATCGGCCAGTGGTTGGCCGACTTGATAGTCCCCGCGATAGTGAGTGGATTGCGGTTTCTATCGCCCAAAGTGCTGGGCACCATTGCTTCCGCGTTGCGCGATCAAAGGGCGTGGCACATGAGTGATCGCACCCGCTTCACGGTGTCGCTACGGCAACGGAACCGGCGTCCAAACACCGCGACCGTTGAGTCCGGCGGAAGACGCAGGATCGTGCCGCGGCTCCTTCAATTCGGCGAGATGCCCGCTCGCATTGCGGTGAAGGCTATGAATGCGGATGGTCACTTTGCGGTTGCCGTCGAAAGGATTGCATGAACACTCGTCATGGTTGGTTCCATTCCGGCCCTTATTCGCTAATAGGCCATATCGATCTTCCAGAAACACAATGGCAGAGTTTGGGGGCGCTCATCGTGCCGCCGTTCGGATGGGAAGATATTTCCTCCTATCGCCCCTTGCGCTTCCTTGGAAAGGCGCTAGCCGCAAGCGGAATCCCGGCGCTCCGTTTTGATTTGCCGGGAACCGCAGATAGCTCAGGTAGCGCGCTCGATGGTGGATTGTTTGAAGCATGGATCCAATCTGTGTGGGACGCAGCCGCCGAATTGCGTGCGGTAACCGGCGTCGTGGATGTGGCCGCCGTCGGTATCCGCTTGGGGGCGATGCTTGCGGTGAGTGCAGCGGACCGCGGAGCAAATCTACAAGACTTGGTGCTGTGGGGTGCAGCGGCGAGCGGCCGCGCGATGCTCCGCGAACTGCGTGCTTTCGGCAACCTGGAACGAATCGAATACGCGAATGGTGAAAGCGTGCCTGAGCAGCCGATTCCGGGTCTCGAAATTGGCGGTTTTCTCATTGCTCCAGAGACTCAAAACGCGCTGGAGACTTACGAGCTGACTGCTCTTAGTGGAATGCGCGGGAGGCGGGCCCTCCTGTTGACGCGGGATGAACTTGCTCCGGACGCGAATTTAATTGGGGCTTTGCAGTCGTCGGAATGTACGTTGGAGATTGAAACCGGGAGTGGCTACGCCGCAATGATGGGACTCCCGCACGAAGCAGTTCCTCCTGCGGCGACGGCTCATCTGATCGTTGAGTTCCTTAAAAAGGAGCTTCCACAAAAAAGGGAACGCCAACTAAGGCAGGAGGAACTGGCAACTGGTTTGATGCAGCGCTCTAAGGCCCAGTCCACTACAGCGGTGATTGACACTGGCGGCGCCCAAGTATCCGAAACGATCTATACGATACAGCAGCCAGACCATTCGCTTTTCGGGATCCTTTCGGAGCCGGGGCCGCGTGTGGATCTCGCGGAATGGTGCATTTTATTCTTGAATGCCGGCGCGGTTCGCCATACCGGGCCGAACCGCATGTGGGTGGAAGCAGCGCGGCGCTGGGCAAAACAGGGGGTTCGTTCGCTGCGACTGGACTTAGGAGGGATCGGCGAAAGCGATGGTGAAGAAATCATCGGAACCGAAAGTTTGTATCAGGATCGTATGGTGGACCAGGTGGAAATGGCGATGGATTCTCTGCGCTCCCGAGTGGGTGTCCAGCGGTTCGTCGCGATCGGGCTGTGCTCAGGGGCGTTTTGGGCGTTTCACGCGGCTGTCCGTAATCGCGACATTTGCGCCGCCATTCTGCTGAATCCGCGTTTGTTCTTTTGGGATCCCGAAGTAGATCGCCGGCGACTTTTACGGCGCACTTTGAATCGAGTGACCAACTGGAGAGACTGGTCCCGTTTGGCTCAGGGTGGAGTGCCCTTCGAAAAAGTTAAACAAGTAGGACGAATCGCGCTGGGGAAGTTTCAAACGCCGGATGGTAGCCGGCATTTGCAGATTCAACCTGAGGCCATGGCACGAGCGTGGGCGGCCATTGAGCGGAACCAGAGCCGGGTTACGCTCATTTTCACAGAGGGGGAGCCTCTCGTGCGCGAGATGGAGGAGGAGGGGCAGATGCCCCCACCATCCTGTTCCCGTGTTGGATGCATCCGGGTGGGAAACGGCGGGCACACGTTCCGCCCGCTGTGGGCCCAACAATTGGCTCATGAACTGATCGACAACGAACTCCGGGAGGTCCAGCGAGAGTTACGCGGGACTCCAATCATGAAGACTGGAAAAAGCGATGCCGCTATTGCCGAGAGATGACATCCGTTAAAGAAATTCTTGTGGATCCTGGAAACAATATCGGTTCGCATCGGCAAGATGAGATCAACCGAGCTATTTATAATTCGCCCGGCGTATACCGTTACTATTTGTCGAAACTTCTAACACCGGCAGAGGTTGCCTGCCTCTTCAAGTATCAAACCCATATTGCTCAGGGGAATGTTCTGGACATCGGCGTAGGCGCCGGACGCACCACCCGCTACCTAGCCCCGCTTGCGCGGCGTTACGAAGCAGTGGACTATTCATCCGTCATGGTCAGCTACATGAGAAAAACCATGCCGGAGATCAGCGTCCGTCAGGCAAATTTTCGGGATTTAACGATGTTCGACGATGAATCTTTTGACTTCGTCTTTGCCACCGACAACGTAATCGACGCGCTCCCACATGGGGATCGGCTGCGCGCATTGAGGGAAGCTCATAGAGTGCTTCGACGGAGCGGCATCCTGGCATTTTCGTCACATAATATTCACTACGACAAGGCTTTTGGAGGCCCTCAGCTAAATTGGTCGTACCACCCGGTCAGGCTTGCCGCCAACTGCGTCAATTACATTTTAAGCAGGTGGAACCACTATCGCGTGGCTCCCTTGCGGATAACTACGTCCGAGTACGCACTGCTTAACGACCCCGGGCATCGCTATGCCTGCCTGCACTATTACGCAGCCCGATCCACCGTCTGCTCTCAACTGGCAACCGCCGCATTTCGTTTCATTGAGGTTTTCGATTCTGACGGCCAAGTGGCGCCGGAAGCCAAAGACGATAGGGAGAATTCGAGTCTCCTCTACGTGGCAGAGCGAGCCGACGGCTAAGTGAGGCTCCGATGATATTCGCAATTCTGATCGACTCCAAATACTGACAACTTCTCGGGGGGAGGATTGTTTCAGAAGCGCGGACCGGAGCCGGAGAACGCCGCGTAACCTGGGAACTTCCACTCCGGCTAAGCAACCTTTCTGAACTGAAGCGCGGCCTCGCGGATATTTCTGTGGGGCTGTTTTTTACAGTTCACGAATATGGGAGCCGGAGAAAAGCGGCTCCCGTTTTCTGTTTTACGGAAAGACTTTGCATGAATGATGCTGCACCGAACTCTCATCCCGACCGTGGAGTAAGCCAGGCAGCCCAAGCTTCCTGCTACCGCTGAGCCTCCGTGCTAGCCCGTGGCTCGAGGAACCTGATGCACCGCTAGATTGTCAAGGTGCTTCGACGCCTTTTCCACAGTTTTTCGGCGATCATCCTGCGGTTTCCTCAGGTAAACAGCCTAAATCAGGATGGTACATTCGTTTTCTAGATTCAGGCATTTTCCCGATGGCAACCGGTAGGAGCCCAATTCTAAACTGTGAATGTTCGGGCGGAAGTTGCCCTTCGATTGGGCGGCACACAGGCTCGAAGCAGACGGGACCCTCCCTTTGGAGGTGATGTGAGTAATTCATAACAGAACGAAGGCTCCTCGGCTAAGCTGGCCGTGTTCTACTGCCCGTCAAGCCACTAGAACCGTTGCTCGCAACTCGGCCGATGTGTGTCCGGGAACCGAAAGCTCTTAGTTGAAATGATGAACGTTGCGTTTGCGCCTCGGGAGGGGTGCGTCTGTGGATAGCTTGAAAACTCCAACACTCCTAGCTCGATGTGTCTTCTCGCGCAATCATATTGCCGCTGTTGGATTTAGCGATTCGGGTTCTTTACTTTGTCATCATTCATAAAGTCAACCCTGTATTAATTCAGCATCCTCCCTCAACACACGCGTGGGCAGCAGTTCGAGTGTCTGTTTCGAGTCGCCTTGTTTGGTAAACGTTCCATCCGAATCGCCGGCTAAGATCCTAAGCCAAGATCTGGCGTCGGCCACGTTTGAAGAAATAGGAGTAAGGATTCATGAGAATATCGGCACTGTATCAGGATAAGTGTAATCGCTTATCGGTCTCGAAGTTGCAACACCCTGGGAAAGCTAGCCATCCCCCGGCGAAAAATAGAAGCCATGCGGTTCCTCTCTTGCTCGGGCTGATGGTTCTAGCGCTTGGGGCGTCCGCCCAAAATCGTTTGTTCAAGTCTGGGTTCGAGGGGAGCACCACACTGGAAGCTATTCCTTCCAGCGCGACCAGCGATTACTACCAGCATTTCTCCGGTTCGGATACAACGACTGGGTACACCTGGCCGATGAGCTTTTGGGGCTCGTATGCTGTTTCAACAGGCATGCATCCAATTGTAGGCGGTACGAATGGGGTGTCTTCCTACATAAATAACTACATTGATACGGTCACCGGACATACTGGTTCATCGACTCACGCGCTGAGGATGAACATCTCGGGGCCGACTCCCGGGTTCTGCTGTGTTCAGTCTACTTTTCAGGTCGCCGGAATGAGTCAACCAGTCACCGATTTTTATACCCGTTTTTGGGTGAAACTGAATCCGGAATTACTGACGCAAGTTCAGGCCAATCTTGGAAATTTCTGGCGCACGCTCTTCGAACTCAAGACTTATACTGACTACCGCATCGCTACTTTTATTGTCGGCAATAGCAACGGCGTGCCCTCTTGGCGTGTCGTTGTTGATAATAATCCAAACGGAACTCTGCCCCCTTGTCCCGCGGGCGCGTGTTGGACGGTCGACAATAACTCTATTGCGGTTCCCACTGACCAATGGTTCCTGGTGGAGTATTATCTGCATCGCAGCACCGGTAGCGATGGGCGGTTCTTCTGGGCTGTGAACGGACAAACTTTGGTGGACCACTACGGCCCCACGTACGGTGCAAATCAGGAAAACGTTAACTTCCTCGCTCTGCTGAATTTGTATGGAGATGGCACCAACATGAGTCCCGCTTATCAATGGGTCGACGATGTCGAAGTTTGGGACCTTCCGCCTTGCACGACGCTTCCCTGCGGCGCGGGGACGGATACCCAGGCCCCAACGACGCCCACAAATCTCGCCGTTTCGGCTGCCTCTTCTAGCCAAATCAATCTGTCGTGGACCGCAAGC